>JAESGF010000165.1_pt1 | contig 48415 bp, 41 predicted proteins | sample 9269621 | NCBI WGS metagenome assembly JAESGF01 (sample SAMN14515066, study PRJNA621663) | algae metagenome | isolation source: Tolypothrix carrinoi HA7290-LM1 and co-occurring heterotrophs from dry rock... | place: USA: Makauwahi cave, Kauai, Hawaii | collected 2011-01-06
CAAGTACGCCGAGCAGGCGCGCGTCGCCGTTCGCCACGTCCGCCGCGACGGGATGGAAGAGGTGAAGAAGGCGAAGGAGGTCAGCGAGGACGAGATCCGCCGCCTGACCGACCGCATTCAGAAGCTGACGGACGAGAAGGTCGGCGAGATCGACCAGATCGTCACGGGCAAAGAGCAAGAGATCACCCAGATCTGACGGCGCCGCCATGATCCCTCCCGCCGCGAGCCGCCGGTGCTGACGTCGCCCGGGCCGGACCCCCAGGGGGCGGCGATCCCGCGCCACGTCGCCATCATCATGGATGGCAACGGGCGCTGGGCAGGGGGGAGGGGGCTGCCGCGCACGTTCGGCCACCGCAAGGGTGTCGAGGCCGTGCGGCGGATCGTGCGCCACGCCGGTGAGCGCGGGGTCGCGGTGCTGACGCTGTTCGCCTTCTCGCGCGAGAACTGGGGCCGCCCGCGCTCGGAGGTGGCCGAGCTGATGGCGCTCCTGCGCCGCTATTTCCGCAGCGACATCGACGAGCTCGTGGAGTCCGGCGCGCGCATCACCGTGATTGGCGCGCGGGACGACCTCGACGCGGATCTCCTGTCGCTGATCGAGGAGGTAGAGGCCCGCACCGCCGGCAACGACCGCCTCCAGCTGGTGTTCGCCTTCAACTACGGCGGCCGCGATGAGATCGTCCGCGCCGCCCGCCGGATGGCGCTGGCCGTGCAGCGCGGCGAGATCGCGGCGGAAGACGTCGACGAGGCCGGCTTTGCGCGCTACCTCGACACGGGTGCCCTGCCGGACCCCGATCTCGTGATCCGCACATCCGGCGAGCTCAGGGTGTCCAACTTCCTCCTGTGGCAGTCGGCTTATGCCGAGTATGCCTTTCCGAAGGCGCTGTGGCCCGATTTCGACGAGGCGATGTTCGACGAGGCGCTGAAAGACTTCGCGACGCGGCAGCGTCGCTTCGGGGCGGTCGCACCGGCGATGGCGCAGCCATGAACATGCGCCCGGACCCGAACAGGCCGCACGTTCCGGCACCGCCGCCACGGGGCGTGCGGGCGAAGGTGCGACGGATGCGCTCGCGCTTCATCTTCCAGCGGGAGATGCGGCTGCGCCTCCTCTCGGCCATGGTCCTCATCCCGCTCGTCCTCGTCGCGACCTACCTCGACGAGGTCTCGTTCGCCTTCATCGTTGCGCTGACGGGCGCCCTCGTCCTTCACGAGTGGCTGCGGATGATCGGCGCGGGGCACCTGACGCATCTCCGCTGGGTCGGCTGGATCGGGCTCGTCGCCGTCGCCGCGGTGGCGCTGACGGCGCCGACCGGCACGGCCCTCCTCGTCATCCCCGCCGTGATCGTCGCCGCGGCGATCGCAGCCTGGGGGTACCGGTTCGACGTCGCCGTCCGCTGGGTGTCGGCCGGCGTCCTCTATGCGGGGCTTGCGATCGTGGCGCTTGTCGAGCTGCGCAAAGGGGCCGACGGATTTGGCGCGGTGGTGTTCGTGTTCCTCGTCGCATGGGCGACGGACACGGCCGCTTTCTTCGTCGGCCGCAAGGTCGGCGGCCCGCGCCTGTGGCGCCGCGTGTCGCCGTCGAAGACCTGGTCGGGCGCGATCGGCGGGCTCGTCGCCGGAACCCTCTTCGGCGTCATCGTGATGATCCTCCTCGACGAGCAGGTGACGGCGATGACCGTGCTGACTGCGCTCGTCGTGGCGGTGGCGGCGGAGGCAGGCGATCTTCTCGAATCCGCTGCCAAGCGCCGCTTTGCGGTGAAGGATGCGGGCACCCTCATCCCCGGCCATGGCGGCGTGATGGACCGCGTGGACGGGCTGATCGCGGCGAGCCTCGTCACCGTCATCATCGGCAGCGCGATGGCGATGGACGCGCCCGCGACCGGCCTCCTCGATCTGATCGGGCGCTGACGGTGACGCGATCGGTCGTCCTCCTCGGCGCGACGGGCTCCGTCGGCACCTCGGCCATGGCGGCGATCGAGGCGGGAGACTTCCGCCTCGTCGGCGTCGCGGCGAACCGGGCAAGCGACAAGCTGGTGGCGATTGCCGAGCAGCACCGGCCGGAGATGACGGTGGTTTGCGACCCGGCTGACGGGAAGGCTCTCGGCGCGCGGCTCGGCCCCCTCGGCCTCCGGTCGGCCGCCGGGCCCGATGCCCTCGCCGCCCTCGCCGCGGTGGCGGCGGACCGCGTCGTGCTTGCGGTGCCGGGGTTCGCGGCGCTGCGCCCGGCGCTCGCGGCGGTGGATGCCGGCCGGGTCGTCTGCCTCGCCAACAAGGAATGCCTCGTCGCGGCGGGAAGCATCGTTCTCGCCCGCGCGAGGGCGGGTGGCGCCACCATACTCCCCGTGGACTCGGAGCACAACGCCATCTTTCAGGCGTACGACCCCGCGGCGCTCCCTGCGATCCGCCGCATCGTCCTCACCGCATCCGGCGGCCCGTTCCGCACCTGGAGCCGGGATGCGATGGAGAGGGCCCGGCCGAGCGATGCGCTGAAGCACCCCAACTGGTCGATGGGGGCGAAGATCACCATCGATTCGGCGACCCTCATGAACAAGGGGCTCGAGGTGATCGAGGCGAGCCACCTCTTCCCCGTCGGGCCGGAGCGGATCGGCGTCGTGGTTCACCCGCAGTCGATCATCCACGGCATGGTCGAATATGCCGACGGGTCGGTCGTTGCGCAGCTGTCGAACCCGTCGATGGTGACGCCGATCGCCCACACGCTTTACTACCCCGAGCGCGGGTCGGCACCTGTCCGCCCGCTCGACCTCGTCGAACTCGGCGCGCTCACCTTCGAGGCGCCGGACGAGGAGCGCTTCCCGGCGCTCCGCCTCGCGCGGCAGGCGATGGCGGCGGGCGGCGCGGCACCCAACGTGCTCAACGCCGCCAACGAGGTTGCGGTGGCCGCTTTCCTCGCCGAGCGGATCGGTTTCCTCGATATTGCTCGCGTTGTGGAGGAGACGCTCTCCGCCGCCGCAAGCCTCAACCTCCGCAGCGAGACGCTGGATGACGTGGAGGCGGCCGACGCGGAGGCACGTCGTCTTGCCGCCTTGCGCTGTGGCGAACGCGTGACAAGTTAACGACGGCGCCGTCGCGGCGCAGACACGAGGAGCGCCGCCACCGGGTGCGCTCCGCCCGCGAGCCGCCGGGGCGAATCGGCGAACCTGCCGTTCGGTACCGAAAGAGGGTTGTCCATGGAGTCCATTCTGTCCCTCGGCTCCGGCGCGGCCGGGTACATCCTGCCGTTCCTGTTTGTGCTCGGGATCATCATCTTCGTGCACGAGATGGGGCACTTCCTCGTCGCACGCTGGTGCGGGGTGAAGGTGGACGCCTTCTCGATCGGCTTCGGGCCCGAGCTCGTCGGCTGGTGGGACCGCCAGGGCACCCGCTGGCGGCTCTCCGCCGTCCCCCTCGGCGGTTACGTGAAGTTCGCGGGTGACGACTCGGTCGCCTCGACACCCGACCGCGAGGCGATCGCCCAGATGACCCCTGAAGAGCGGTCGGGGAGTTTCTTCCTGAAGCCGGTGTGGCAGCGCGCAGCGATTGTGGCGGCCGGTCCGATTGCGAACTTCCTCCTCGCGATCTTCATCTTTGCGCTGTTCTTCATGATCTCCGGCAAGCCGATGGCGGACGCCGTCGTCTCGTCCGTCGAGCCGGAGAGCCCGGCAGCGGCAGCCGGCTTCGAGGCGGGCGACATCATCCGCGAGATCGACGGGCGGCCGGTCGACGACTTCTCCGCCGTACAGCGCGTCGTGTCCGGCTCCGCGGGGACGGAGCTCACCTTCACCGTGGAGCGGGACGGCGAGACGCTGACCATCGTGGCGACGCCGGAGCGGCGCGACCTCGAGGACCCGTTCGGGCAGCCCTACACGGCCGGCGTGCTCGGCGTCCGGCGTGACGTCGGGGCGCAGGGGATCCCCCGCCAGCAGCTCGGGCCCGTGGACGCGGTGCGCGAGGGCGTCGCCGAGACGTGGTTCATCATCCACAGGACGGTGGAGGTGGTCGGCGGCATCATCACCGGCACGCAGTCCGCCTCTCAGCTCGGCGGGCCAATCCGCGTGGCTCAGGTGTCCGGCGAGGTGGCGACGCTCGGCATCGCGGCGCTGTTCAGCCTGGCCGCCATGCTGTCGGTGTCGATCGGCCTCATCAATCTCCTGCCGGTGCCCATGCTCGATGGTGGCCACCTCATGTTCTACGCCATCGAGGGCCTGCGTGGACGGCCCCTGTCGGAACGGGCGCAGGAGGTCGGCTTCCGCATCGGCCTCGCGCTGGTGCTGCTCCTGATGGGCTTCGCGACGTTCAACGATTTCAGGTTTCTCCTGTCCTGAACGGCGTGGCTTTCGCGCAACGGTGACCCTCCAAACCGGCCCGGGACAAGGCGAACTGCCTTGTTTGGCAAGGATCGGGCGAGCATAGGTGGACCGTGCCGTCTTCTCTCCGGGCGGCGTCGTCGAATGCGAGGCACCGTCCCGTCCATGTTCCTTCGTCCGGGCCTTATGATGAGACCAACACTGCGCACCCTTCTCGCCGCGTGGATCGTGGCGCTGGGAGTGCTGACGATCGCCGCGCCGGCGCACGCCGCCGTCGCCAGCAGCATCGTTGTGGAGGGAAACACCCGCGTCGATGACGAGACCGTCCGGTCGTACCTCACGATCAGGACCGGCACCTCGTACGACAGCGGCGATGTGAACGACAGCATCGAGGCCCTCTTCGCGACCGGCCTCTTCGCGACGGTGACGATCACCCCCTCGGGCAACGCACTCGTCGTCCGGGTGACGGAGAACCCGGTGATCAACCGCGTCTCCTTCGAGGGCAACCGGCGGGTCACCGACGAAATTCTGATCGGCACGGTGCAGAGCCGCTCGCGCTCCATCTTCAGCCGCCAGCAGGTGCAGGCGGACGTCCAGCGTATCCTTGAGGTCTACCGCACCCGCGGCCGCTTCCTCGTCGAGGTCGAGCCGCAGGTGATCGACCGCGGCCAGAACCGCGTCGACCTCATCTTCGATATCACCGAGGGCAGCACGACGGAGGTCGCGCGCGTCACCTTCATCGGCAACCGCTCCTTCTCCGACTCCCGGCTGCGCGACGTGATCCGCACGAAGGAGTCCGGCCTCCTCGGCTGGCTGCGCACGACCGATACCTACGATCCGACGCGGCTGCAGGCCGACCAGGAGCTGCTGCAGCGCTTCTACTTCAACCGCGGCTTCGCCGACTTCCGCATCCTGTCGGCGACGGCGGACTACGACCGCGAGCGCAACGCCTTCTTCATCACCTTCACGCTGGACGAGGGCGACCGCTACGAGTTCGGCACCGTCCGCGTCGACACCACGCTCGCCGACCTCGACCCCGAGCAGCTGCAGCGGCAGGTCTCCTCGCGCCCCGGCCGCCGCTACTCGGCCGAGGACATCGAGGAGTCGCTCGAGGACCTCACCCTTGCAGCTAACCAGCGCGGCTACCCGTTCGCGCAGGTCGTGCCGACCGGCGAGCGCAACTTCGAGACCGGCACGATCGACGTCACCTACCGCGTTGAGCAGGGCGTCCAGGCGTACATCGAGCGGATCGACATCGTCGGCAACACGACGACGCGCGACTACGTGATCCGCCGCGAGTTCGACATCGCGGAAGGCGATCCCTACAACCGCATCCTGCTCGACCGGGCGGAGCGGCGGCTGCGCAACCTCGGCTTCTTCACGAGCGTGCGCATCACCCCCTCGCAGGGCTCCGCGCCTGACCGCGTCATCGTGACGGTGTTCGTCGAGGAGCAGGCCACCGGCAAGGTGTCGTTCGGCATCGGCTACTCGACCTCCGACGGCGTCATCGGCGACGTCTCGGTGGAGGAGCGCAACTTCCTCGGCCGCGGCCAGTACGTGAAGCTCGGCGTCGGCGGCGGCACCGAGACGCAGACGGTCGACCTGTCCTTCACCGAGCCGTACCTCTTCGGCCGGCGGATCTCGGGTGGCTTCGACCTCTACGCGCGCATCCGCGACGAGAACGACTACCAGTCCTACGACACGAACGAGACCGGCGGCACGGTGCGTCTCGGGCTGCCGATCACCGAGGAGACCTCGGTTCAGGTGTTCTACAGCCTGTTCAACCGCCGCGTTGACGTCGACGAGGATGACTGCGAAGGCCCCGATCCCGACCTCTCGAAGGCGGTCTGCGAGTCGAATGGCGACCGCCTGACCTCGCTGATCGGCTTCTCGCTGATCTACAACTCGCTCGACGATCAGTACAATCCGCGCGACGGCTTCTACGGCAAGGTCACGAACGAGTTCGCGGGCCTCGGTGGCGACGCCTACTTCTGGCGCGGCACCGCCCGTGGCCGGGCGTACCGGGAGATCGTGCCGGCGTTCGGCGTGGTCGGCATGCTCGCCCTCGAAGGCGGCGTGATGCAGGCGCTGAACGACGACCTTCGCATCCAGGACCAGTTCTTCCTGGGCGGCTCCAAGGTCCGCGGCTTCGCCTCCGGCGGCATCGGCCCGCGCGACATCGCGAGCGGCGAGGCGCTGGGCGGCCGGTACTACGTGGCCGGCACGGCGGAGGCAGTGTTCCCGATCCCCTTCCTGCCGCCCGAGGCCGGCCTGTCGGGTGCGGTGTTCGCCGACGCGGGCTCGCTCTGGGGCGTCGACCCGGACATCGTCTCCCGCAACGGCGGCGCGGGGACGATCGAATCGAACGACTTCCGCCTGCGCGCCTCGGGTGGTCTCGGTCTCCTCTGGCGCTCGCCCTTCGGCCCGATCCGTGCCGATGTGGCGGTGCCCTTCCTCGAGGAGGAGGAGGACGAGACGCAGGTGTTCCGCATCTCCGGCGGCACCACTTTCTGATCTGCCGCGCTCCTGCCGACAACGACGCCGCCACCGTGCGGCGTCGTCGCGTTTCGGGGGCCGCGCGGCGGGGATGACGGCGCCGCCGCCATGGGTCATAACGGCCCCGGGCACCGCACGTCCCGCCGTCCGTTCCAGGGCTCGCGTCCCACGGCGGTGCCAATCGGCCGCCCGCCGCGGCGAGAGCCCGAGACGAGGGCACGCGCCGCAGTGACCGACCCTGCGTGAGACGAGCCGAACGACGCGAGCCGAGAGACGCCAGCCCATGACGAGCCGCTTCTTTCCCCCCGCCGAGCCGCAGACGCTGGGGACCATCGCCGATGCCGTCGGCGCCAGGGTGAGCGACGAGGCTCGGCAGCGCATCATGTCCGACGTGCAGCCGCTCGACACCGCCGAGCCGGACGAGATCTCCTTCCTTCGCGACGCGAAGCACCTGCCGGCGCTGGCCCGCACGAAGGCCGGCGCCGTCTTCCTCGAGCCGCGCCACGCGGGCGCGGTGCCGGAAGGCACGGTGCCGCTCCTCACCCCCTATCCTGCGAATGCCTTCGGCCTCGCCGCGGCGCTGTTCCACCCCTCGGCGATGCGGCCGAAGCCACTCACCGCGCGGCAGGGCGGCGAGATCGCCGCGACGGCCGTGATTGAGGACCCGGAGGGGCTGGAGGCAAACGTCATCGTCGAGGCGAACGCCGTCATCGCCCGCGGCGTCGAGATCGGCCGCGGCTCGGTGATCGGCCCCAACGTCGTGATCGGACCCGGCGTCACGATCGGCCGCAACACGGTGATCGGCGCGAACTCCACCATCCAGTGCGCCCACATCGGCGACCGGGTCATCATCCATCCGGGTGTCCGTATCGGGCAGGACGGCTTCGGTCTCGCCCGCACGCCGGACGGCTACCGCAAGGTGCCGCAGGTCGGCTCCGTCATCATCCAGGACGACGTCGAGATCGGCGCGAACGCCACCGTCGACCGCGGCTCCCGCCGCGACACGATCATCGGGAAGGGCACCAAGATCGATAACCTCGTCCAGATCGGCCACAACGTCGTGATCGGCAGCCACTGCGTCATCGCCGGCATGACGGGAATTTCCGGTTCGGTGACCCTCGGCGACTATGTGACGCTCGGCGGCCATGTCGGCCTGCGTGACGGCATCACGCTCGGCTCGGGCTCCAGCGTCGCCGGCAAGTCCGGCGTCGGCGAGGACATCCCGCCCGGCGAGCAGTGGGGCGGGTTGCCGGCGATGGAAGCGCGCAAGTTCCTCACCGAGCGGATGGCGATCATGCGTCTCGCCCGCAAGAAGCCCGGCCCTTCAAATTCCTGAGCCCCGCTTCTATGGTGGCGAACGGTTCTGGTCAGAAAGACGGCGCGATGGACGGTGGAGCAGCCCTCTCCGAGGGCAGGACGACGGTGGAGAGCGCGGACATCCGCGACATCTTGCGTTACCTGCCGCATCGCTACCCGTTCCTGATGATCGACCGCGTGGTGGACATCCGCGGCGACGATTCCGGCATCGGCATCAAGAACGTCACCATCAACGAACCTCAGTTCCAGGGCCATTTCCCGAAGGAGCCGGTGATGCCGGGCGTCCTCCTGATCGAGGGGATGGCGCAGACGGCGGGGGTCCTGTGCATCGTCGCTCAGGCGACGGAGGCACCCTCGCTGGTCTACTTCATGACGATCGACCGGGCGAAGTTCAGGAAGCCCGTGCGGCCGGGCGACGTCGTGCACTACCACATGACGAAGGAGCGGCAGCGCGGCAACGTGTGGAAGTTCCACGGCAAGGCGGTCGTCGGCGACGTCACGGTGGCAGAGGCCGACGTCAGCGCGATGATCGTGCGCGACTGACCTTGGCCGACGGTGAGGCAGGCGCCGGCCGCCCGATGATTCACCCGACCGCGGTGGTGGCCGCGGGCGCCCGGATCGGCGCCGGCGTCGTGATCGGCCCGCATGCCGTGGTCGGTGAGGACGTGACCCTCGCAGACGGGGTGATCCTCGACGCGGGCGCCGTGGTCACGGGCGTCACCACCATCGGCCCCGGCACGCGGCTACACCCGGGCGCCGTCGTCGGCGGCCCGCCGCAGGACCTCTCCTACAAGGGCGAGCCGACGGAGGTCGTCATCGGCGCCCGCACGATCCTGCGCGAGCATGCGACGGTGAACTGCGGCACCGCGCGCGGGCGCGGCCGCACCGTGGTGGGGGACGACTGTCTCTTCATGGTGGGCGCCCACGTCGGGCACGACTGCATCGTCGGCAACGGCGTCATTCTCTCCAACAACGTCCTCCTCGCCGGCCACTGCACGCTCGGAGACTTCGTGTTGATCGGCGGCGGTGCGGCGATCGTCCAGCGCGTCAGGATCGGCGCCTACGCCTTCATCAGCGGCCTGTCAGGCGTCACCAAGGATGTCGTTCCGTTCGCGTACGTGATCGGCCACCGCGGGCGGATCGACAGCCTCAACCTCGTCGGGCTCAAGCGGCGCGGCTTCTCGAAGGCCGAGATCCGGACGCTCCTCGCCGCGTTCGCGATCCTCTTCGAGGACGGTGTCCTTTTCCGCGACCGCCTCGCCCGGCTGAAGGCGGAGATGGGCGAGGACCCGCGCGTGCAAACGATCCTCGACTTCATCGAGGCGGGGAAGGGCCGCCCGCTCCTCCAGCCGCTCGCCAAGGGCGACGGGGAGGCGGACGCACAGTTCCTCGAAGCCGGGCTGTGAGCGCGGCGGAAACGCCGCTCGCGATCATCGCGGGCGCCGGCGCGCTCCCCTGGGAGGCGGCGCAGGCGATCCGCGGCCGCCGGCCGGTGGTGGTGTTCGCGATCGATGGCGAGGCCGACGACGCGCCCGCCGGCATCGAGACCTACCGCCTTGGCTACGGCCAGATCGGCCGTCTGAAGAAGCTCGCCAGCGAGCGCGGTGCGACAGACCTCCTCTTCCTCGGCGCGATCCGCTCGCGGCCGGACTACAAGCGCATCCTCGGCGACGTCGAGACGCTGAAGCTGGTCCCCCGCATCGTCCGCGCGGCGGTGGGCGGTGACGACACCATCGTCCGCAACGTCCTGAAGCTCTTCGAGGACGAGGGCTACCGCATCGTCTCCGTCGCCGACGCCGTGCCCGAGCTCCTCGCCCCCGCCGGGCGCCTCGGAAGGCACGGGCCGGACGCGGGGCAGGACGAGGATATCCGACTTGGAACTCAGTTCCTCGATGCCGCGGCGCCGTTCGACATCGGCCAGGCGGTGGTCGTCGCCGAACGGCGGATCATCGCCGTCGAGGGCGCGGAGGGGACGGACGCCATGCTGGAGCGCTGCGCGGGCCTGCGCGATGTGAAGCGCTTCCGGGCGAAGCGCGGCGCCGGCGCGCTTGTGAAGCGCGCCAAGCGGGGCCAGGACATGCGGGCCGATGTTCCTGTCGTCGGCGCGCAGACGCTGGAGCGCGTGCTCGCCGCGGGCTTTGGCGGGATCGCCGTCGAGGCGGGGCGGACGATCCTTGCGGAGCGGGCGGCGATGATCGCGAAGGCCGACAGGGCCGGCGCGTTCGTGGTCGCGCTGTGACGCTGAAGATTGCGATCCTCGCCGGGGAGGCGTCGGGCGACCACCTCGGCGGGGCGCTCATGCAGGCCGTCGCCGCCCGCCACCCCGTGGAGTGGCTCGGCATCGGCGGCGACGACATGGCGGCGGCGGGCCTCCGCTCGATCTTCCCGATGGACGAGATCAGCGTCATGGGGATCGACGCCATCGTCCGCCGCCTGCCGAGCCTCCTGCGCCGGATCAGCGAGGCGGCGCAGGCCGTGGTGGCGTTCCGGCCGGATGCGGTCGTGATCGTCGACGCGCCGGAGTTTACCCATCGCGTCGCGAAGAAGGTGCGCCGCGCCCTGCAGGACGTCCCGATCGTCAACTACGTGAGCCCGACCGTGTGGGCGTGGCGGCCCGGCCGGGCGCGGGCGATGCGGCCGTATGTGGACCTCGTGCTCGCGCTGTTCCCGTTCGAGCCGGCGGCCCACGAGCGGCTCGGTGGCCCGCGCTGCGTCTATGTGGGCCACCCCCTCTTCGAGCGCATGCGACGGCCACCCGGCGAGCCCGGGGATGCGCTGCTGGTGCTGCCGGGGAGCCGGCGCGGCGAGCTCGACCGGCTGATGCCGGTGTTCGGTGAGGCGGTCGCGGCGACCGGCTGGCAGGGGCCTCTCCACCTCCTCGCGGTTCCGCACCACCGTGCCCGGATCGAGACGCTCGCGGCGGCGTGGCCCGTCCGGCCGGAGATCCTGTCCGGCGCCGGCGCGAAGGAGGCAGCGTTCGGCACCGCCCGCGCGGCGCTCGCGGCGTCCGGCACGGTGACGCTGGAGCTCGCCGCGGCGCGCATTCCCATGGTTGTCGCCTACAAGCTCGACTTCGCCTACCGGCAGGTGAAGCGCCTGCACCCGATCCTGCCGATCGTGACGGCGAGGTCGATGGTGCTCGCCAACATCGTGGTCGGCCGCAACGCGATTCCCGAGTTCCTGGAGGAGGCCGCAACGGGGGAGGGGCTCGCCGCCGCGCTCAGGCCGCTCCTCGAGCCCGGCAGCCCGGAGCGGGCGGTGCAGGCGGCAATCTTCGACGAGTTCGCGGCGGCGATGACCGTCGCGACCTCTCCGGCGGAACAGGCGGCCGATGCGCTCCTCGCCCTCGCCGGCCGTTGAGGCCGGCGACATCGTTCGGGGGCCGGCCGCTGAGGCCGGCGACATGCGCCGGTGGTCGGCCGTTGAGGCCGGCGACGTGCGGCAGTGGTCGGCCGTCAGGGCCGGCGCTCCGCGCCTGTCGGAGCGCCGGAAGCGGGCGTCAGTAGCCCGGCGGGCAGGGCACCGGCTCGCCGAACTGGTTCACGCAGCGGCGGCTCGGCGTGGTGGCCGCGCCGACGACCGCGCCCCCGACCGCGCCGATGCCGGCGCCGAGCAGCGCCGCGCCAGCCGTCCCGCCGGTGGCGGCGCCAATCACCGCGCCGCCGGTCGCGCCGAGCGCGCCGCCGACGAGCGCGCGATCCTGCTGGTTGGTCGAGTTGCAGGCGGTCAGGCCCGCGACCATGGCCACCGCAAGGACGATCTTCTTCATTGTCTGCTCCTGGGATCTCGCCGGGTGCGCCGGCCGGAAGGGCAACACGTCATCTCAGTGGCGGGCTTAACTCCGCGTGAAGAGACTTCGGTCCACGCCCGACCACGCCGATGACACAGTGCCGGGCGACTGCGGCAATTATGATACAGGGCACGGGGAGCGATGTCGGCAAGTCGCTTCTCGTCGCGGGGCTCTGCCGTCACTTCGCGAGGCGGGGGCTCGCCGTCCGGCCATTCAAGCCGCAGAACATGTCGAACAACGCTGCCGCGACCGCCGACGGCGGCGAAATCGGCCGCGCGCAGATGCTGCAGGCCCGCGCTGCCGGCGTGCCCGCGACGGTGCACATGAACCCTGTTCTCCTCAAGCCGCAGTCGGAAACAGGGGCGCAGGTCGTGGTGCAGGGCCGCGTCATCGGTACCGCCACCGCGCGCGACTACGGTGCGCTAAAGCCGACGCTCCTCGAGGCGGTGCTCGACTCCTTTGGCCGCGTGGCGGACGGGGCGGATCTCGTGATCGTGGAGGGGGCGGGGAGCCCGGCCGAGATCAACCTGCGCGAGGGCGACATCGCCAACATGGGCTTCGCGCTCGCCGCCGGCGTCCCGGTGGTGCTCGCGGCCGACATCTCGCGCGGCGGGGTGATCGCCAACCTCGTCGGCACCGCGGCCGTGCTTCCCGCCGCGGACCGCGCGGCGGTGCGGGGCTTCATCGTCAACAAGTTCCGCGGCGACGTGCGGCTCTTCGATGGCGGCGTGTCGGCGATTGCCGCGCACACCGGCTGGCGCCCGCTCGGCACCGTGCCCTGGTTCGCTGCCGCCGCCGAGCTCCCGGCGGAGGACTCCCTGGGGCTCGCAGGAGGCCGCGCTGGCGGGTGCCTCCGCGTGGTGATGCCGCGCCTGCCGCACATCGCGAACTTCGACGATGCCGACCCGCTGCGGCTCGAGCCCGACGTCGACCTCCGCGTCGTGCCGCTGTCGGAGCCGCTGCCGGTCGCAGACCTTGTCCTTCTGCCGGGCTCCAAGGCGACCGTGGCGGACCTCCGGGCGTTGCAGGCGGCGGGGTGGGACATCGACCTCCGCGCCCATGTGCGTCGGGGCGGACATATCCTCGGCCTCTGCGGCGGCTACCAGATGCTGGGGCGGGAGGTGCGCGACCCGGCGGGGCACGAGGGGCCGCCGGGCACCGCAGAAGGGCTCGGGCTCCTCGACGTCTCGACCGAGCTCGTGGCGCCGAAGACGACGCGGCAGACCACCGGCGTCTCCCGTCTCGCCGGGGCGGAGGGCGTTCCGGTGACGGGATACCGCATCCACATGGGGCGGACCGAAGGGCCAAGCGGCCGGACCGCACCCTTCGCGCTGGCGGAAGGGCCAGACGGCGCGGTTTCGGCCGATGGGCGGGTGGTCGGCACCTACCTGCACGGCCTCCTTGCGGGTGACGCGTTCCGGGCCGCCTACCTCGCCCGGTTCGGCGTCGCCGCCCGCCTCGCGTACGAGGAGCGGGTCGACGCCGTGCTCGATGCGCTGGCCGACCACCTCGCCGCGACGCTCGACACGGAGGCGCTTCTCGCGATCGCCCGTGATCAGACCGCGAGGCCGAGCGCCGCGTAGGCGAGCCCGTGCAGGATGCCGACGGCGAGCGCGAGGCGGAGGCCGCGGCGGATGTCGCGCCGCACCGGCGGGCGGCCAGCGCGGTTGAACCACGGGCCGTCGGACGGGATGCCGTCGTACGAGCGGGGCCCGCCGAGGGACACGCCGAGCCGATCGGCGAACGCCGCCTCGGGCCAGCCCGCGTTGGGTGAGGCGTGCGTGGCCGCCTCCGCCGCGACCGCGCCGAGACGGCCGAGTTGTGGCGGGAGGAGGAGGACGAGGATGGCCGTGATCCGCGCCGGGACGTAGTTCAGCGCGTCGTCGAGCCGGGCCGCGGCCCAGCCGAATGCCTCGTGGCGGGACGTCCGGTGGCCGATCATGGAATCGGCCGTGTTGACCACCTTGTAGAGGACGATGCCCGGGAGCCCGAGAAGCGCGAGCCAGAAGGCCGGCGCCACGACTCCGTCCGACAGGCTCTCCGCAAGCGACTCCAGCGCCGCGCGCGAAACGCCTGTCTCGTCGAGTTCGGCGGTGTCGCGGCCGACGATCATCGCGACCGCCTCGCGCGCCTCGCCGAGGGACGGTGCATCGGCGACGCGGGCGACGTGCTCGTGCAGGCTGCGGCCGGCGAGCAGCGTTGAGGCGATGGCCGCCTCGACAAGCGTTGACAGGGGCAGGAGGTCGAGGACGGCGGCGCCAACCGCCGCGGGGACGGCGAAGAGAAGGATCGCCGCCGCGAGCGCCGCCGCCCCCGCCAGCCGCCGCGCGCTTTCCGGTCCGCGATTGAGCCGGCGGTCGAGCCCGTCGATGGCGCGGCCGAACCAGGTCACGGGGTGGCCGGTCCGCTGCCAGAGCCAAGGCGGGTCGCCGACGGCGGCGTCGATGAGGAGAGCGAGCGCGACCACGTCCATTGCAGTTCAGCCCTCGGCGACCGCTAGGGTGGCGCGGTCGAGGGCGTCGCCGAGCCGGGCGAGGCCGGCGCCCGGGAGGCCGATCCGCAGGCGGTCCGGCACACCGTCGAAGGCGCGCGTCCAGACCCCTTCCCGTGCGAGCGCCGCGTGCAGCCGGGCGGCGGCGGGGTGGGCGACGTAGCGGAAGAGGTCCGTGCCGCCGAGCACCGTCAGGCCTGCGCCGGCGAGCACCGCGTCGAGCCGGGCACGCTCGGCGGCGAGGCGCTGCCGCGTCGACTCCGCCCAGGCGGCATCCTCCAGCGCCGCGGCGCCGACGGCGAGGGCGGGGCCGGACACCGCCCACTCGCCGAGCGCGGCGCCGAGCGGCTCCACCACGGCAGGCGCGCCGACGAGGAAGCCGAGCCGAAGCCCGGGGAGGCCGTAGAACTTGCCGAAGCTCTTCAGCACCAGCACTCCCGGCGCACCGGCGACGGACAGCGCGGGGGCGAGGTCGCCGAACGCCTCGTCCACGAGGAGCGCCGGAGCGCCGCCGCGGGCGGCGAACGCAAGGAGGACGCGCGGCGGCGTCACCCGCCCGTCCGGGTTGTTGGGGTTCACGACCACGTTGAGGTCCGCCGTCGGGTCGAGCGAGGGGACGACCGAAACCGCCGCGCGCGTGCTCCACGCGGCAGCGTGGCCGGCGTAGGTGGGGCCGACGATCGCGACGCGACGGGCCGGCAGGAGGTGCGGCAGCCAGCGGATGATCGCCTCCGTCCCCGGTGCGGCGACGATGGCAGCCCCGTGCGGCACGCTATAGGCGCGGCGGGCCGCCTCGAGGAGGCGCGCGAGCGCATCGGCCTGCGGCAGGCGGACGAGGGCGTCGGGGGGAACCGAGGCGGGGTAGGGGTGCGGGTTGATGCCTGTCGAGAGGTCGAGCCAGTCCTCGACGCCGGGCGCGAGGCGGCGCGGAGCCGAAAGCTCGCCGCCGTGCGGCGGAGCGGAGGGGAAGGCCCGTCGGGTCATGCCCCGCGGCATACGGTCTGCCGGACCGCGACGCCAGCATGGCGGTTGCCGCACCGGCGGCCGAAACGAAGAAGGGGGGCCGGAGCCCCCCTGTCCGCCGGCCGATCCTCTCGGATCAGACCGAGTAGTACATGTCGAACTCGACCGGGTGCGGCGTCATCTCGTAGCGCATCGACTCGTCCCACTTGAGGGCGATGTACGCGTCGATCTGGTCGTCGTCGAACACGCCGCCGGCCTTCAGGAACTCGCGGTCGGCGTCGAGCGAGTTGAGCGCCTCGCGGAGCGAACCGCAGACGGTCGGGATTTCCTTCAGCTCCTCCGGCGGCAGGTCGTAAAGGTCCTTGTCCATCGGCTCGCCCGGATGGATGCGGTTCTTGATCCCGTCGAGGCCCGCCATCAGGAGCGCCGCAAAGCCGAGGTACGGGTTCGCCGCCGGATCCGGGAAGCGGATCTCGATGCGCTTGCCCTTCGGCGAGGACGAGATCGGGATGCGGCACGACGCGGAACGGTTGCGCGCCGAGTAGGCGAGAAGCACCGGCGCCTCGTAGCCCGGAACGAGCCGCTTGTAGGAGTTCGTCGTCGGGTTCGTGAAGGCGTTGATGGCCTTCGCGTGCTTCAGGATGCCGCCGATGTAGAAGAGGCACATCTCGGACAGGTCGGCGTAGAGGTTGCCGGCGAAGAGCGGCTTGCCCTCGTTCCAGATCGACTGGTGGACGTGCATGCCCGAGCCGTTGTCGCCGAAGATCGGCTTCGGCATGAACGTCGCCGTCTTGCCGTAGGCGTTGGCGACCTGGTGCACGACGTACTTGTAGATCTGCATCTTGTCGGCGATGCGGGTCATCGTGTCGAACTTGAGGCCGAGCTCGTGCTGCGCGGCGCCCACCTCGTGGTGATGCTTCTCGACGACGAGGCCCATCTCGGTCATGACCGAGAGCATCTCGGAGCGCATGTCCTGCGCCGAATCGATCGGCGGCACGGGGAAGTAGCCGCCCTTGGTGCGCGGACGGTGGCCGAGGTTGCCGGTCTCGTACTCGGTGCCGGTGTTCGACGGGAGCTCGATGGAGTCGAGCTGGAAGCCGGTGTCGTACGGGCTCGTCGCGAAGCGGACGTCGTCGAACACGAAGAACTCGGCCTCTGGGCCCATCGTGATCGTGTCGCCGAAGCCGCCCGACTTCACGTACGCCTCGGCCTTCTTCGCCGTCGTGCGCGGGTCGCGGTTGTAGGCTTCGCCGGTGCCGGGCTCGAGGATGTCGCAGAACACCGACATCGTCGTCTGCGCGAAGAAGGGATCGACGTGCGCGGTCTCGGGGTCCGGCATGAGCACCATGTCGGACTGGTGGATCGCCTTCCAGCCGGCGATGGACGAGCCGTCGAACATCACGCCGTCGGCGAACATGTCCTCGTCGACGATGCCGACGTCCATGGTGACGTGCTGCAGCTTGCCCTTCGGGTCGGTGAAGCGCAGGTCGAGGAACTTGACGTCCTTATCCTTCAGATCCCGCAAAATCTCTTGCGCTGTGCTCATTACGCTCCGTCTCTCTCTTCGCGCTTCTCTGGGGTTTAAATGGCGTCCTCGCCGGTCTCGCCGGTTCGGATGCGGATGGCGTCCTCCACGGGGAGGACGAAGATCTTGCCGTCGCCGATGCGGCCGGTCTGGGCGGCGGCCTTGATGGCTTCGACGGCAGCGGGGAGGAGGCTGTCGGGCACCACGAGCTCGATCTTCACCTTGGGCAGGAAGTCGACCACGTACTCGGCGCCGCGATAGAGTTCGGTGTGGCCCTTCTGACGGCCGAAGCCGCGAGCCTCCATGACGGTGATGCCCTGCAGACCCACCTCCTGGAGCGCCTCCTTCACCTCGTCGAGTTTGAACGGCTTGATGATGGCTTCGATCTTTTTCATGGGACTCGTGCGTGGAGGCGCCCGCGGGCCGTGCCGCGACAATGCACGGGGCGTGCCAGTCGGGTGGGCGCACCCGATGCGGCGACGGGCGCCATATGCTCGCTCCGTTTGCACGTGCGAAAGCGCGTCGCAGGCAACTCTGGCGCGAAACTAGGCAGTTGACCGGAAAAGAGGCGGCATGATCGAGCTTCTCACCCCCGCCGAGATGGCCGAGGCGGACCGGCTGACGGTCGAGGCGGGGACGCCGATCGCGACGCTGATGGAGCGAGCGGGCTACGCCGTTGCCGACGCGATCGCGGCCGAATGCACCTACGGTGTCAGGATCGTCGTGGTGGCGGGGCCTGGCGACAACGGAGGCGATGCGTTCGTCGCAGCCCGCGTCCTCGCCGACAGGGGGTTCGCGGTGGCGGTGGTCGACATGGCGGGCGAGGGCGGGCGCGAGGCCGCGCGCGCGGCCCGGGCATCGTACCGGCGGGAGAGGATCGACCTTCTCCATCCCGCCGTTGCCCGCGCCGACATCGTCATCGACGGCCTTTTCGGCGCCGGCCTCACGCGTGACGTGGAGGGGCCGTTCCGGGTGGCGGTCGAGGCGATGAACGCCTCGCGCGGCCGCGTCTTCGCCGTGGACATACCGAGCGGCATCGACGGCGCGACGGGGGCTGTCCGCGGCATCGCCGTGGAGGCGGCGCGCACCGTCACCTTCGCGCGCGGCAAGCCCGGACATTACCTCTATCCGGGTCGCGCTCATGCCGGCCGCGTAACGATCGCCGACATCGGCATCCGCGACGGGGCGATCGCGGCGACCGGGTGCCGGACGGTGCTCAACGGGCCGGCGCTGTGGCGGACGGCGGTGCCACGGCTCGCGTCGGCGGGGCACAAGTACGACCGCGGCCACGCCGTCGTCCTCTCCGGGCCGATGCTCGCCACCGGTGCCGCCCGCCTCGCCGCGACGGCCGCGCTGCGCGCAGGCGCCGGCCTCGTGACGCTCGCCTCGCCGCCGGACGCCCTTCTCGTCAACGCCGCGCACCTCACGACGGTGATGCTCGCGAGGGTGGACGGGCCGGAGGCGTTCGCGGACCACCTCTCCGACCGGCGGCGCAATGCGGTCTGCCTCGGTCCGGGGCTGCCGCCGGACGAGGAAACGGCGGCGATGGCGGAGGCCGCGCTCGCCGCCGGCGCTGCCGTGGTGCTCGATGCCGGCGCCGTGGTCGCCTTCGCCGGCGCGGTCGGCCGGCTCGCGGCGGCGATCCGCGGCCCGGCGGTGCTGACGCCGCACGAGGGCGAGTTCGCCCGCGTCTTCGGCGGCGAGGGCGACAAGCTCACGCGGGCGCGCCGGGCGGCCGCCGAGACGGGTGCCGTTGTCCTCCTCAAGGGCGCCGACACCGTGGTCGCCGCACCGGATGGCCGGGCGGCGATCAACGCCAACGCACCAGCGTGGCTCGCGACGGCGGGCTCGGGCGACGTCCTCGCCGGGATCGTTACCGCCTTCCTCGCCCAGGGCGCGCCACCGTTCGAGGCGGCCGCGGCCGCCGTCTTCCTGCACGGCGATGCGGGGCGGCATGCGGGACCGGCGCTGATCGCGGACGATCTCCTCGCCGCCCTGAAACCCGCTCGCGCCGCGCTCGACGAGGTTTGACCGGCTCCCGGCCCTCTCCTAGAGATCGCTCCGGGCGGGTGTGGCGGAACTGGCAGACGCACCAGATTTAGGTTCTGGCGCCGAGAGGCGTGGGGGTTCGAGCCCCTCCACCCGCACCATCCTTGTTGCCCTGTCGCGCGGAGCGCTGCTTGAGGGCAGTTGCTGCGCGACAGGCCGCAGGCCTGATTGAGCGCGGGTGGCGCGGCGCACGGCGTCCATTGACACCGGCCGGCGGCAGCGCGACATGAGGCGCCATTCCCCGACATCAGAGAGCCTTGAAAGTAGACCCATGGAAGTGATCGAGACTCGCGCGGACGGCCTGCAGCGGGAGCTGAAAGTGGTGGTGCCCGCCGCGACGCTCGATGAGCGGCTGACGAAGTACCTCGACGACATGAAGGGGAAGGTCCGCCTCAAGGGCTTCCGGCCGGGCAAGGTGCCGATGGCGCACCTCAGGAAGATGTACGGCCGCTCCGCGATGGCCGAGGTCATCAACGAGGTGATGACGGAGACCGTCCGCGACGCGGTCGAGAAGCGCGACGAGAAGCCGGCGCTGCAGCCCGACATCGATCTCGACCAGGCGGCGATGAAGGACGTGGTGGAGGGCAAAGGCGACCTCTCCTTCGCCATCAAGTACGAGGTGCTGCCGGCGATCGAGGTGACCGGGCTCGACACGATCGAGGTCACCAGGCCCGTGTTCGACGTGCCGGAGGGCGAACTCGACGCCGAGCTCGCCAAGATCGCGGAGGCGAACCGCGACTATGCCAACGTCGAGCGCCCGGCCGAGAACGGCGACCGCCTCAAGATCGACTTCGTCGGCAAGGTCGACGGCGTTCCCTTCGACGGCGGCGCGGCGGAGGGGGTCGACATCGTGCTCGGCCAGAACCGCTTCATCCCCGGCTTCGAGGAGCAGCTCGTGGGCGCGACAGTGGGCGCGGCAACCGTCGTGAACGTCACCTTCCCGGAGAACTACCCGGCCGAGAATCTTGCCGGCAAGTCGGCGGCCTTCGACGTCACCGTGCACGAGGTGGCGGCGCCCGGCGAGGCGACGGTCGACGATGCGCTCGCGACCCGTCTCGGCCTCGAGAACGCCGAGGCACTCCGCACCGCGCTGAAGGGCCAGATGCAGCGCGCCTACGATCAGGCGACGCGGGCGAAGACCAAGCGCGCCCTCCTCGACGCGCTGGACGAGCGTTTCAAGTTCGACCTGCCGCAGAAGCTCGTCGAGACCGAGTTCCAGACGATCTGGCGGCAGGTGCAGGGCGACATGGCCCGCCGCGGCGCCTCGTTTGACGCCGAGGGCGGCGAGGAGAAGGTGCGCGGCGAGTACCAGGCGATCGCCGAGCGCCGCGTCCGCCTCGGCCTCCTCCTGTCGGAGGTCGGCACCAATGCCAATGTCGAGGTGACGGACGAGGAGGTGCAGCGCGCCCTCCAGGACCGCATCCGCCAGTTCCCCGGCCAGGAGCGGCAGGTGATCGAGTATTTCCGCCGCACGCCGCAGGCGGTCGCGAGCCTCCGTGCGCCGATCTTCGAGGACAAGGTGGTCGACTACCTCCTCGAGCTCGTGAAGGTGACGGAGACGGCGGTGTCCAAGGAGGACCTGATGAAGGACCTCGAGGAGGACGAGCCGGCGGCGCTGCACGACCACGACCACGATCATGACCACGGGCATGATCACCACCACCATCACGACCATGGCCACGATCACGGCCATGGCCACCACCACCATGATCACGACCACGATCATGGCCACGACCACGACCATCATCACCACAGGTAGGCGCGCCGCATGAAGGATCCCGTCGAGTTCTACATGAGCACGCTGGTGCCGATGGTCGTCGAGCAGACGAACCGCGGCGAGCGCGCTTACGACATCTTCTCGCGGCTGCTGTCGGAGCGGATCATCTTCATCACCGGTCCGATCGAGGACACGGTGGCGACGCTCGTCTGTGCCCAGCTCCTCTATCTGGAGGCGGACAATCCCAACAAGGAGATCAGCCTCTACATCAACTCGCCCGGCGGCATCGTGACGAGCGGCCTCGCCATCTACGACACGATGCAGTTCGTGCGTCCGACAATCTCGACGCTTTGCATCGGCCAGTCCGCGTCGATGGGGGCGATGCTGCTCGCGGCCGGCGAGAAGGGGATGCGGTACGCTCTGCCGAACGCCCGCATCATGGTGCACCAGCCGTCCGGCGGTTTCCGCGGCACGGCGGCGGACATCCAGCTCCAGGCGCAGGAGATCCTTGCCATCAAGCGCCGGCTGAACGAGATCTACCGCAAGCATTCCGGGCAGTCGCTCGACGTGATCGAAAAGGCCCTGGAGCGCGACAACTACATGACGCCGGACCTCGCCAGGGAGTTCGGCATCATCGACCAGGTGATCGAGAGCCGCGCGGCGCTCGAGGCGTCATAAGGCGGCGGGTCGGGTGGTGCCACTGCCGCCGGCCTGCCGACGCCGCCACTGCTCGCAACCTCAGATTGTTTTCCCTTGCAAACGATCCGTCGCGGCTATAGCTGTGACGGTGGCGGCTCCGTCCTGAGGCGTCACGCCGCGGCACTCGAGACCCTGCCACCTTCCTCGCAGCGGCCACGCATTTATATGTTTAGTAACGCCCTCATCGGTTGACTATCTGTTGATGAGGTTTGCATCGGCCCCACCCGCCGTCCATGATGGCTATGGTGGGTGTGCGGGGACCCGGAACCCCGCGCGCCGCGCGGGTGTCGGCCCGGCGGCGCAGGCGTTGAGTTGGGGTCGAGCGGACCCAGGTCGCGTGACCCATGAGGCGCCGCCATGCACGGGTGGGCGTCGCCGGGGCGGATGAGAGGTGAGCGTATGAGCAAGGCGAACAGCAGCGGCGGCGGGGAAGGGCGCAACAACACCCTCTACTGCTCCTTCTGCGGCAAGAGCCAGCACGAGGTGCGCAAGCTCATCGCCGGGCCGACGGTGTTCATCTGCGACGAATGCGTCGAGCTCTGCATGGACATCATCCGTGAGGAGAACAAATCGTCGCTTGTGAAGGCGCGCGACGGCATTCCGACGCCGCTCGAGATCCGCAAGGTGCTCGACGATTACGTGATCGGTCAGAAGGAAGCGAAGAAGGTTCTCTCCGTCGCCGTCCACAATCACTACAAGCGCCTCTCCCACGCCTCCAAGCAGAACGACGTCGAGCTCGCCAAGTCGAATATCCTGCTGATCGGCCCGACGGGCTGCGGCAAGACGCTGCTCGCCCAGACGCTCGCCCGCATCCTCGACGTGCCGTTCACGATGGCGGACGCGACGACGCTGACTGAGGCCGGCTATGTCGGCGAGGACGTTGAGAACATCATCCTGAAGCTGCTCCAGGCGGCGGACTACAACGTCGAGCGGGCGCAGCGCGGCATCGTCTACATCGACGAGGTCGATAAGATCAGCCGCAAGTCCGACAACCCGTCGATCACCCGCGACGTGTCGGGCGAGGGCGTGCAGCAGGCGCTCCTCAAGATCATGGAGGGCACCGTTGCCTCCGTGCCGCCGCAGGGCGGCCGCAAGCACCCGCAACAGGAGTTCCTGCAGGTCGACACCACGAACATCCTCTTCATCTGCGGCGGGGCCTTCTCGGGGCTTGAGAAGATCATCTCCGACCGCGGCCGGGGCACCTCCATCGGCTTCAAGGCGCAGGTGTTCGCGCCGGAGGACCGGCGGACGGGCGAGCTGTTCCGCGAGGTGGAGCCGGAGGACCTCCTGAAGTTCGGCCTCATCCCCGAGTTCGTCGGCCGCCTCCCTGTGCTGGCGACGCTGGAGGACCTCGACGAGCCGGCCCTCGTGCAGATCCTTGCCGAGCCGAAGAATGCGCTCGTCAAGCAGTACCAGCGGCTGTTCGAGATGGAGGGCGTCGAGCTCACCTTCCATCCGGAGGCGATGAAGGCGGTGGCGCGGCGGGCGATCGAACGCAAGACCGGCGCGCGCGGCTTGCGGTCGATCTTGGAGGCGATCCTCCTCGACACCATGTATGAACTTCCCGGCCTTGACGGCGTCCGCGAGGTGGTCATCTCCGAAGAGGTGGTCCGCGGCGCCGCCCGTCCGCTCTACATCTACGACGATCGCGTCGCAGAGGCACGCTCTTCGGCCTGAGCGGTCGCGCGGCAACCGCCGCGTGGCAAGGGCAGCGACATCGGTGCGCTCGGCGACCGGCCCGAACGCGCCAACCTTCTGCCGGCCTTGCGGCGCCGCTCAGGGCCGCAGGAATTCGGTCGGTTTGTGACAGGGCCAAGTCAGCCCGTCGTGGGACTATCGACTCGCCTGCGACGAACGATGTGCCCTTCTTGAAGCGGACCCCGGACAGCGCCACGTCAACTGTTCCGGGGGCCGAATGTCCCTCAATCGTACCGCCGTCCTGCTCGACTTGTCAGTGGGCGGCTTCGTCTGAAGCGTGGGCGTGCGGTGACCGGTGGCTCGACTCGTGCATCATTGGCGAGCCGGAGCCAAGCTGAAAGGAACGTTGAATGACAAAGTCGGACGACACCAGGGACGCTGAGGCGCGGCGCGGCGGGACTCCCGCAGGCGGCTCCGGCGCCACCTACCCGGTGCTGCCGCTCCGTGACATCGTCGTGTTCCCCCACATGGTGGTGCCGCTCTTCGTCGGGCGCGAGAAGTCGATCCGCGCGCTCGAGGAGGTGATGCGGGCAGACAACCAGATTCTCCTCGTCACCCAGCGCGAAGCGAGCGACGACGACCCGAGCCAGGGTGGCCTCTTCGAGATCGGCACGCTCGCGACCGTGCTCCAGCTCCTGAAGCTGCCCGACGGCACTGTCAAGGTGCTGGTCGAGGGCACCAGCCGCGCGCGCATCCAGTCCTTCACCGAGCGGCGGGACTTTTTCGAGGCCGCCGTCGGTCCGGTGGCCGACCCCGGCTACGACGAAACGGAGGCGCAGGCGCTCTCCCGCTCGGTCGTGGCCGAGTTCGAGAATTACGTGAAGCTCAACAAGAAGGTCTCGCCGGAGGTCATCGCGGCCGTCAGCCAGATCGAGAACTACGCCAAGCTCGCCGACACGGTGGCCTCGCACCTCGTCGTGAAGATCCCGGTGAAGCAGGAGATCCTGTCGACCGCCTCGGTCATCGAGCGGTTCGAGAAGGTGCTCGGCATCATGCAGGGCGAGATCTCGGTCCTCCAGGTCGAGAAGCGCATCCGCTCGCGCGTCAAGCGCCAGATGGAGAAGACGCAGCGCGAGTACTACCTCAACGAGCAGATGCGGGCGATCCAGAAGGAGCTCGGCGACGGCGAGGACGGCAAGGACGAGCTTGCCGAGATGGAAGAGCGCATCAAGACCACCAAGCTCTCCAAGGAGGCGCGTGAGAAGGCCGAGGCCGAGCTGAAGAAGCTGCGGCAGATGAGCCCGATGTCCGCCGAGGCGACGGTGGTGCGCAACTACCTCGACTGGATCCTCTCGATCCCCTGGAAGAAGCCGTCGAAGGTCCGCAACAACCTGTCCTACGCGGAGCAGGTGCTCGAGACCGACCACTACGGCCTCGAGAAGGTGAAGGAGCGCATCCTCGAGTACCTCGCCGTGCAGGCGCGCGCGAACAAGCTGAAGGGGCCGATCCTGTGCCTCGTCGGCCCTCCGGGCGTCGGCAAGACGTCGCTTGCGAAGTCGATCGCGAAGGCGACCGGGCGGGAGTACGTCCGCATGTCGCTCGGCGGCGTGCGTGACGAGGCGGAAATCCGCGGCCACCGCCGCACCTACATCGGCTCGATGCCCGGCAAGGTCATCCAGTCGATGAAGAAGGCGAAGAAGTCCAACCCGCTCTTCCTGCTCGACGAGATCGACAAGATGGGCATGGATTTCCGCGGCGACCCGTCATCGGCCCTGCTGGAGGTTCTCGACCCGGAGCAGAACTCGACGTTCATGGACCACTACCTGGAGGTCGAGTACGACCTCTCGAACGTGATGTTCGTGACGACGGCGAACACCCTGAACATCCCTGCGCCCCTGATGGACCGCATGGAGATCATCCGGATCGCCGGCTACACCGAGGACGAGAAGGTCGAGATCGCGCGCCGGCACCTCATCGGCAAGTCGGAGCGGGACCACGGTCTCCGCGGCGGCGAGTTCACGCTTGAAGACGACGCGCTGCGCACGATGATCCGCCGCTACACGCGGGAATCGGGCGTCCGCAATCTCGAGCGGGAGATCGCGACTCTCGCCCGGAAGGCCGTGAAGGAGATCCTCTCGTCCAAGGGCACTGTGAAGGCGGTCGTCATCGATGCGGACAAGCTCGAGGAGTATCTCGGCGTTCCGCGCTACCGTTACGGCCAGGCCGAGCAGGAGGACCAGGTGGGCGTTGTCACCGGCCTCGCGTGGACGGAAGTCGGCGGGGAGCTCCTCACGATCGAGGGGCTGATGATGCCGGGCAAGGGCAAGATGACGGTCACGGGCAACCTCCGCGACGTCATGAAGGAGTCGATCTCGGCGGCGGCCTCCTACGTCAGAAACCGTGCGCAGGACCTCGGCATCGAGCCGCCCCTGTTCGACCGCCGCGACATCCACGTCCACGTCCCGGAGGGCGCAACCCCGAAGGACGGCCCGTCCGCTGGTATAGCGATGGCGACCGCCGTCGTGTCGGTGATGACGGGAATCCCCGTGAGGCGCGACATCGCCATGACCGGCGAGATCACTCTGCGCGGCCGTGTTCTGCCGATCGGCGGCCTCAAGGAAAAGCTGCTCGCCGCGCTCCGCGGCGGCATCACGACCGTGCTGATCCCCGAGGAGAACGCGAAGGACCTCGCGGACATCCCGGACAACGTGAAGAACGCGCTCGACATCATCCCGGTGTCGCGGGTCGACGAGGTACTGAAGCGTGCGCTGGTTCGCATGCCGGAGGCGATCGAGTGGACCGAGCCGGAGTACAACGGCCGCGACAAGGCCCGTGGTGACGACGATGGCGAGGCGGCGTTTCGCGCCCACTGACCGCGAATCGGTCGGGTAATCGCGATTGAAAGGCGGGCTTCGGCCCGCCTTTTTTCGTCTCGCGACCCCTGCGGACTGCTGTCCTCGACCCCCGCTGATGCACTATTGCGCATTCTCACAGGCCTTCTCGCCCTCGACCGGCGCGATTTTCGGCGTTTCGTAACGAATGGCGCCCACTTTTCCAGGGAAACCGGGGCCTTTGGGGCCGGCGACGCTTTTTTCGGCGCGCTGCCGGTGCAAGGGTGACGGGTCACCGCGAACAGGAGAGACGCGATGAAGAAAGCAGAGCTCGCGGCCGAGGTGGCCGAAGCGACCCAGATGAGCGCCAAGGATGCGGCCAAGGCGGTGGACGCCACCTTCAACGCCATCATCAACGCGCTGAAGTCGGGCGACGAGGTGCGCATCACGAACTTCGGCGTGTTCGCCGTGTCGGAGCGTCCGGAGTCGCAGGGCCGCGATCCCCGCTCCGGCGAGGCGATCACAATCAAGGCCGCTCGGGTGCCGAAGTTCCGCCCGGGGAAGCCGCTGAAGGACGCGCTCAACGACTGATGGCGCTCGTCCGGCGCGGGACGGCCGGCTCAGCCCGCCGCCCGCGCCGTCACCCCGCCTTGGGGTGAAGGGCGCGCGATTCTCAGCGCGCCGCTGTGGCCTCTTCCGCTGCCTCCTGCACCTCCTCGACTGCCGTAGCGCCCGACAGGAAGTCGCCGAACGGCTGCAGCGTCGGGATGTTGTCGCAGACCACCTTCACGATGATGAGGATCGGCACGGCGAGGATCACGCCGGCGACACCCCACAGAAAGCCCCAGAGCGCGATCGAGACGAGGATCGTGGCCGGGTTCAGTTCGAGCCTGTGCCCAAGGACGTGCGGCGTGATGAAGTTGCCCTCGATGGTCGTGATGGTGAAGTAGGCAACCGCCGGGACGAGCGCCCATTCAACCTGCGAGAAGGTGAGGAGGCCGATGAGGCCCCCCGACAGCGTGCCGATCGCGGATCCGACAAAGGGCAGATAATTGAGGAAGAATGCCGCCAGGCCCCACAGCGCGGGCGATGGCATGCCGAGCGCCCAGAACACGGTCGCGATGGTGATCCCGAAGCCGGCATTGATGATGGTGATCGTGAGCAGGTACTTCGAGACGGTTGTCACGATGTTGTTGACCACCGTCAGCGCCCGCTTCTTGTCCGACAGCTTGGGCGCGGCGTGGATGATCTTTTCGTAAATCAGCCTGTTCGTCGCCAACAGGAAATAGGTGAGGGCGATGGCGACCACGATGGTGGAGGCGACACTGGCGGCGCTCGACGCCGCGCGGTTGAGGAGCCCCGGCTCCCGCAGGACCACCTGATCCACCGTCGGATCGGACGTGGCGCTGGCGAGCTCCTCGACCTGCTTGCTCGCGGCCTCGACGGCCGCCACCGGCTCGCGCAGCTGGTCCAGACGGTCGCGCAGCTTGACGCCGATCTGCGGCGCATCGGCGATGAAGCCGCTGATCGGCTGCGACAGGGTAAGAATCCCGAGCGCGATGGTGCCCGTGACACCAGCGACGAGGAGGAACGCGGTCAGAGTGGCCGGCAGGCGCCGCTGCAACCAAAGATTCACCGGCGTCAGCGTCAGCGAAACGATGAAGGCGAGCACGATCGGCAGGATCAGGCTCTCGGCATAGTCAAAGGCGCCGAAGAGGGCGACCGTGGCGAGGATGATGAGCGGAACCTTGACGCCCGGACCGATCTTTACCCGCACGGGCACAGGCGGTTCTGCTCCCTCGACAGGAGAGGGGTCGCGCGGTTCGGGTGCGGTGTCGACGACACTCAATGGAGGGCTCCTGTGCTGCGCCCTCTGCGGGTTCGCCCGACGATAACGCCGCGACCTCGCTCCTCGTTCGCACTATAAGCGGAGCATCAGCGGGATGGAGCTGGGCGGAGCGTGGACGCACGGGCGGGGCTCGACGGCGACGAGGTGGAGCGGCGGCACGGCGTGCTGCGGCCCGACCGGCTGCCTTATCACGAGCGGCTGCGCGGGCGAGCGGCCCGCCACCCCATCGAAATCGGGTGGCGCGGCTGGTGGGACATCGCGGTCCGCGTGTTCCGCCGCATCGGCATCGACAATCTCGGGCTCATCACGGCGGGGGTGACGTTCTACACCTTCCTCGCGCTGATCCCGGCGATGATCGCGATCGTCTCGTTCTATGGCCTCATCACCGATGCGACGACACTCGATCGGCACGTCGCTTTCCTCAGCGGCTACCTGCCGGACCAGGCGATCACATGGATCGGTGACGAGATCGCCCGCGTCGGCCATCTGCAGGAGAATGGCCTGTCGCTCGCCGTCGCGTTGTCGGTGGCGGTGTCGCTCTGGTCCATGAACAACGCGGTCATCGCGCTCTTCGGAGCGATGAACATCGCTTACGGCGAGATCGAGAAGCGCTCCACCATCATCCTCTATCTGCGCGCGTTCGCCTTCACGCTGGCCTCGCTCGTCGTCGGCATCCTCATGGTCGGCATCATCGTCCTGATGCCGCTCATCTTCGGCCAGGGAGGCACCGGCCTCGACTACGGCGGGCGGCGGGTGACCGCGCCGGCGCTGTTCTTCATCGTGATGGCCGGCTCGGCGGCAATCTTCCGGCTTGGCCCCAGCCGCCGCCCGGCACGATTTCGCTGGATTGCCGTGGGCGCGATTACCGTCGCGGTCGGCTGGATCGCCGCCTCGACGCTGCTCTCCTGGTATCTCTCCAACATTGCCGACTACGCGGCGATCTACGGCTCGCTTGGCACCGTGATCGCGCTGATGTTCTGGTTCTACATCTCCGTCTACATCCTGATCCTCGGCGCCGAGCTCAACGCAGAAGTCGAGCACCAGACGATGGTGGACACGACCATCGGCCCCGATTTGCCGATGGGCAAACGCGGCGCCTACGTCGCCGATACGGTCGGCAAGAAGGCCAGCTGATCGAAGGTGCCGCCCGGCGAAACTTTCTGTTATGCATCAAGCTGTGGTCAGCCTTGCGCGGCGCCTCTTGCCACGCAACCAAGTCAGGCCGCCGCCGTTCCTTTCGGGCAACGATCCACGAGGAACCGCGAGTGAACTGGGATCAGGTCGAGGGCAACTGGGGCAGCTGTCTGGTCGCGCGCAGGCCGAGTGGGGCAAGCTCACCAATGACGAGGTGACGGAGATCGAGGGAGACCGGAAGCGGCTCGAGGGCAAGATCCAGGAGCTGTACGGCAAGACCAGGGACGGGGCGGGAGACGCCGTCGACGCCTGGTTATCCCGGCTCTAGATCAGAAACGAATTCAGCGGGTCAGGGTCGGGACCGAATTGGTCGCGGCTGGTGACCGGAGAGCAGCAGTCGAAGGAAGGACGAGAGGATGGCCGGAGCGGCATCCACGATGGCAGCGGCAGCACCGCTCGTGGCGGCGGGAGGACTGATGATCCTCGCCTTCGCGACGAATGACGTGCGGCTGCGCGTTGTGGCGGTCCTGTTCGGCGTCTCGCTTGTCGGCTGCTCGCCATTGGTTGCCGGTGCGATCGACGCGATCGTCGCGCCGGTGGCCTACCACGGCCTCTTCTTCGGGGCGGCGGCTGCGGGCGCCGTGCTCGCCGCCATCGTCGCCGTCGAGCGGCTTCGCTTCCCGAGCGACGCGACCAAGCTCGCCGCCCTCCAGGCGAGTTCCGCGGCATCGACACAGGCGTTCGAGCGGCGCCAGAGCAAGCTGAGGGGCCTCCTCCGGCGCGAGCACGAGCGGCTCGAGACGGTGAGCGAGATGCACCGCTACCTCGAACTTGCGACGCGCAATTCGCAGATCACGGTCTTCTACCAGGATGCGGACCTTCGATACCGGTGGATCGTCAACTCGCGTCTGTCGCTGCTGCCGGCCGACGTCATCGGTCAGACCGACGAGGATCACCTGCCGGCCGAGATCAGCCCGGTGGTGATCGGCCACAAGCGGCGCGCGCTCGCCACCAACACGACGCAGACGTTCGAGATCGAGGTCCCGGCGGGTGACGACCGCGCGTGGTACCGAATGGACGTTGTCCCCATCGCCGAGAGCGGCGGGGAGCCGATCGGCATCGTCTGCACCGCAATCGACATCACGCGGTCCAAGCGGCTCGACCTCATGCGGACCGACCTGTCGCGCCGCCTTGCCGAGACGCTGCAGCGCTTCAATGTGGCGCTGAGGAGCGAGCGGATCGTGGTTTTCTCGCAGGACACGAACCTTCGCTACACGTGGGCGAATTCGGACGAGACGCAGGCGGGCACGCTCGTTGGGCGGACAGACGAGGAACTCATCCCTGAGGCTGACCGGGAGCCGATCGTCTCGCTCAAGCGGCATGTCATCGAATCGCGGCGCCCCGCCTCGGCAGAGGTTGGCGTCGGCGCCGGATCGGACCGGCGCTGGTTCGACCTTCACGTGGAGCCCAACCTCAAGCCGGACGGCACGGTCGCGGGCATCACCTGCGCCTCGATCGACGTCACGCATCGCAAGCGGAACGAGGAGCAGCTGCGCCTCGTCATGCGCGAGCTGACGCACCGGACGAAGAACCTCCTTGCCGTGGTCATCGCCATCGCCCGGCAGACGTCCACGCAGGCGACCACGGTCGAGGCGTTCGTTCCGGCGCTGATCGCGCGGCTGCGGGCGCTGTCGGCGGCGCAGGATCTCATCGTTGCCGACGACTGGGCCGGCGTCGACATCGCCGACCTCGTGCGCGTGCTTCTCGGCCAGTACGTGCCGCCGCACTCCTCGCGGGTGCGCATTGCCGGGCCGACGGTGGTGCTGTCGCCGGAAGCCTCGCAGAATCTCGGCCTTGCGATCCACGAGCTTGCGGCGAACGCCATGCGGTTCGGCGCCTTTGCCAATCAGGTCGGCACGCTCGACGTGTCGTGGACCGTAGTGGAGGGCGACCGCGGCGAAGAGCTCAGTCTGTCCTGGATCGAGCGCGGCGGGCCCGCCGTCAGCGAGCCCACGACGCGCGGCTTCGGGATGATGGTGATCGAGCGGAACCTGTCGCGCGCGTTGGGGGCAAAGGTGGACATGAGCTTCAAGGCGGACGGGCTCACCGCCCAGATCCGCCTGCCGCTCGAGGGCGTGATGCCGGTGCCGAGCCCTGACCGGGTCCGCCTGGCGCGGGCGGGCTGACCAGGCGCACCGCCGCCCCGTTGCCTCCGCAGGGTGGCCAGCGTTGCGGCCGCCGGGCGGACACTCTAGTGTCCCTCCGTTCTCCGTCCTCGTGAGGCGCTGCACCTTGAACGGCCACGTCGTCGAGCCGCTGGTGCTCGCCTATGACGCCTTCCCCCGCATGGAGGAGGTCGCGCTGTCGGCGACGGAAACGCTGCGCCTTGCCTTCCGCATCTTCGACCCGACGACGCGGCTGCGCAGCACGGCGGCACGCGGCAAAGGGCTCGTGAGCTGGTTCGACCTCCTCGAGAACCGGCTGCAAGAGGGCGTCACCGTCCGCCTCTTCCTGGCCGACTTCGACCCGAAGTTCGCTGTCGGCCTGCACGCGGGGACGGCCGCCGCGGTGGAGGCGCTCCGGCCGCTCGCGGCGGCGTATCCGGAGCGTTTCGCCGTGGCACCGTCGAGACACGAGGGCGACGTCGGCCTGTTCTGGCGGGCGGCGCTCTGGCCGCTCGTCCGTTCGACGCTCGCCCGCGATGGCGGCGGCGCGCGCCTCTGGCCGCCGGCGCGGATCTTTCCGGCGACGCACCACATGAAGGTGATCGTCGCCGATGCCCGGGCGATGGTCATTGGCGGCCTCGATATCAACGAGCGCCGCTACGACGACCCGACCCACAACCGCCCGGCGGAGGAGACCTGGCACGACGTCAGCCTCTACGTGGAGGGCCCCGCCGCCGCTGATGCCGACCGCTTCCTGCGCTGGCTGTGGCTCAAGGAGCGGGGGCGCCGCGACAGGCTCGGCCGGCTCGCGGAGGAAGCCGCGATCATGGTGCCGCCGCTTCCCGACGCGCGGGATGATCCGCGGCCACCCGCCCGCCGGCCGAGCGGCGACGTCCGTTTCGAGGTGACCGCCGGCGTCCGCTCCCGCTCGCCCTTTGCCCGCGGCCCGAAGGTTGTGCGGCGGACAATTCTCGCCTCGCTGGTCGAGATCATCCGCTCGGCCCGATGGTATCTCTACATCGAGAACCAGTTCCTGCGGGACGGGAAGATCGGCCGTGTCATTCGGGAGCAGATGTTCGAGGTGGGCGGGCTCCAGCTCATCATGCTCGTCCCCGCCGCGCCGGACGTCGTGGCCTTCGAGAGCGACCGCAGCACGGGCCAGCGGCATGGCGAGTGGCGGCAGCTGCGGGTGGTCGACGGTCTTGCGCAGGAATTCTCCGAGCGGGCCGGCGCCTTCACCCTCGCCGGCGCCGCGATGCCCCGCAGCGAGGAGGTCGATCACGACCGCGCGACGGTGGGCCCCCGCGGGATCGTCTACATTCACTCCAAGGTGATGATCGCCGACGACCGGGTGGCGCACGTCTCGAGCGCCAATCTCAACGGGCGGTCGCTCCGGATGGACACCGAGGCGGGCGTCGCCTGGCGCGGCGACGGTGTCGCGGCATTTCGCCAGCGGCTCTGGGCGCAGCACCTCGGCCGGCCGACGCCGACGGAGGGCGACGTGCTCACCCCTTGGCGCGACGCCGCGGCCGCGAACCTTGCCGGCCGCCCCGGGCCCGGCGCTCCGGGTCGGTTCGTCATGCCCTGGGACAGGGAGGCGACCCACGACTTCGCGGGCTGGCGCCCGTTCGTTCCCGACCGATACGTCTGATTCCACTCGCCCTTCTGCCCCATCGGTGGCCGGCGGACGGAACAAAGGACAAGGCCGGCGTATTGAGCCGGGGCAGCGCGGGAGCCTTCGGCGACGGCGCTCCGGGAGGAGCTTTCAGATGAGCAGCCAGGAGCGCGATCTCGTGTGGCGCGAGATCGGACGGATCGGAACGTGCATGATGGTGACCCTCGACGGCCGCGACGTGCGCGCGCGCCCGATGGTGGGCACGGCAGACCGCGAGGAGAACCGTGTCTGGTTCGTCGCTCACCGGAGCGACAGCCGGCACCATGAGATCGCCCGCGACCCCAGGGTCTGCCTCGCGTATGCCGACCTCGTCGCGAACACGTATCTGGCGCTGCAGGGGACGGCCGAGATCGTGGACGACCGCGGGCGGCTGCGTGCGCTCTGGATGCCCTCCCTCGACCAGTGGTTCGAGGGCGGGCCGGACGACGAGGATGCCGTGCTCGTCGCCTTTACGCCGGACGTCGCCGAGGTCTGGGAAGAGCCGAACACCGACATCGTGACCGCGCTCGAGATGCTGACCAGCGCCGCCGCAGACAAGCGGCTAATCGGCGAGAACCGGAAGGTCCGCATGTCGCGCCGGCGGTGACGACGCGCGCGGCGCCCGCCTCTCAGGCGCGCTCGCCGTCCAGCGCAGCGAGCTTCGCCACCTTCGGCGCCGAGCGGCCACCGGCGAACTCGTTGCGGATGTAGATGTCCGTCAGCATCTTCGCGACGGAAATCCCTTGGATCTGCGCGCCGAAGGTGATGACGTGGGCGTCGTTTGAGGCGATGGCCCGCTCCGCCGTGTAGGGGTCCGTAACCTGCACGGCACGCACGCCCGGGATCTTGTTCGCGGCGATCGCCATCCCCGCGCCGGTGCCGCACACGAGGATGCCGCGGTCGAATGCGCCGCGTGCGAGCTCGCGGGCCAGCGCCGCGCCGACGTCCGGGTAGTCAACCGGCTCGCCGGTGTTGACGCCCATGTCGACCACCTCGACACCCTGCGCCGCGAGGTGGTCGCGGATCGCGTTCTTCATCTCGAGACCGAGGTGATCGCAGCCGATCCCGACGGACTTCACCTTGATGTCGCTCATCGTGGAGCTCCTGTCAGATCTCGTATTGGAAGTGGCCGCGCGTCTCGACCGCGTCAACAATGGCGCGGGCGAGCGGGAAGCGGGCGGGGTTGAGCGCGCCGGAGGCGAAGGCGTCGAGGATGGCCGGGCGGAGGACGCGGCCGGTGTCGACACCCTCCACCGTCTCGCCCATGAGGGGCCCGTCCATTGCCGCGCCGAGCGTCAGCCCCTCGCCGAGGAGCCGGCCGAGGCGGCTGTTGCGGCCGCCGCCGACCGTCACGTGCAGGTCGCCGACGCCGGGGAGCGAGTAGCCGACCCCCGGACGCCCGCCGAGCCAGACCGCCAGCGCCTCCATCTCGTCCGCCGCCTGCTGGAAGGCGGCCGCGACGGGGTTCTTCACCGGCTCGCCGCCGCGCGTGTGGCGGCCGAGCATGGCACTGACGCCGATCGCGAAGAAATTCTTCATGGCCGCGCATGCCTCGACGCCGACGAAGTCGGTCGAGGTGGCGATCCGGTAGTACGACGTCGCGAAGAGGTCCCGCATCCACTCCGCGTCGGCAAGCGTCTCCGCGGCGTAGACGACCGCGCTCGGCCGCCGCTCGGCGAGCTCGCGCGCGATGCAGGGGCCGCCGATGCCGATCAGCGTCGGCGCGAGACCGCGCTCGTCAAGGAGCGGGGGGAGGGCGGTCGCGTACGTCTCCGGCCGGTCGCTGCCGCGGCTGACGAGGCCCTTCGTCACCAGCGCCACCGGGCAGGACGGCCGCAGCCGTGCGACCGTGTCGACCGCCCAAGGGATCCCGGGGGAGGAAACGCCGATCACCACGAGGTCCGCCGCCGCAGCATCCGCCGGCGCGAGGTCCGGCGCATCGACAGGCTCCACCGCGTCCGGTATCGCGGCGCCGAGGCGAGGATGGGCGGCGCGGTCGACCCTCAGCGCAGCGAGGATGTCGCCGTCGAGCGGCGTCGCGGCGAGGCGGACGCGATGGCCGTTGTCGGCGGCGGGCACGGCGAGCGCCGACCCCATCACGCCGGCGCCGAGGATGATGATCGTCGCCATGCCTCAGCCGATGCGCTTCTCGGTGCCCGCGTCGAAGAGGTGCACGTTGGCGGGGTCGATGCGGATGTGCACCGTGTCGCCCTCCTGGTGGCGCCGCCGTTCGGGGACCACCACCCGCGTCTCCTGCCCCTCGATGTCGACGTGGAGGAGCGTGTCGGAGCCGGTGGTCTCGGAGAGGAGGACGGTGGTCGGGGTCGACCCCGGCGCGCCGGCCTCCGTGAGTGCGATGTGGACCGGCCGGACGCCGTAGACGACGGCGGTGCCCGGCGAACCCGCCGCGGGGGCAGGGAGGCGTGTGCCGCCGACGCGGACCGCCGGCCCGCCGTCGGCCTCGAGCGTGCCGCGGAACAGGTTGATCCCCGGATATCCGATGAAGTCGGCGACGAACACGTTGGCCGGCCGGTCGAACACCTCGTCCGGCGAGCCCATCTGCATGATCTCGCCGCCCTTCATGATGACGACGGTATCGGCCATCGTCATCGCCTCCACCTGGTCGTGCGTCACGTAGATGGTGGTCGCCTTGAGGTGGTCGTGGTTGCGGCGGATCTCGTAGCGCATCTGCCCGCGCAGCTTGGCATCGAGGTTGGAGAGCGGTTCGTCGAACAGGAACACCTTGGGGTCGCGGACCAGCGCACGACCCATCGCGACGCGCTGCCGCTGGCCGCCCGACAGCGCGGCGGGCTTGCGGTCGAGGAGCTTGGAAAGGTCCAGCATCTCCGCCGCCCACTCGACCTTCTTGCGGATCTCCGCCTTCGGCAGCCCGCGGACCTGCAGCGAGAAGGCGATGTTGTCGTAGACCTTCATCTGCGGATAGAGCGCGTAGGTCTGGAACACCATGGCGATGTCACGGTCGCGCGGATGGACGCCGTTCATCCGCTCGCCGCCGATGCGGATCTCGCCGTCGGTGATCGACTCGAGGCCGGCCGTCATCCTGAGGAGCGTGGTCTTCCCGCAGCCCGAGGGTCCGAGGAGAACGACGAACTGATTGTCCGGGATCGTGAAGGAGATGTTCTCCATGACGCGGACCGGCCCGAAGGATTTTCCGACGCGGTCGTACTCGACGGTGGCCATGGCGAAATCCTAGTGAACGGTGTCGAGGAACGGCTCGAGGAGGCCGCAGTCGTCGGCGAGGTCGAGCATCGTGTAGCGGTCGCGGATGAAGCGCGCGTCGCGCACGGCCTCGCGGAAGAACGTGGGCGACAGGCCGAGGTCGGCGCCCGTCCGTTGGCAGCCCGCCGCCGCCATGGCGCGGTCGATTTCCTCCGTCGGCCGCAGCGCGGGCAGGAGGCGGGCGCGGAAGTCGTCCCACTCGGTGCGGAAGTAGGCGTTGAGGCGGGCGGCGCCGATCTCGTGGATCGCCTTCGCCTCCGTCGCCTCGATCATCGTCTTCGCCATCTCCTCCCCGTACGTGGCGAGGAGCCGCTCTTCGGGGATCACCGTCGGATGGACGTGGGGCGGCGTCGGGGACCGCAGGATCATGTTCTGGAGGCGCGACATGACGAGCGTTGCGACGCCCACCTGCTCGCCGTGGCTGGTCCCCGGGTGGCCGGTCGGGTTGTGGCCCTTCGCGAACATGTCGATGGCGTGGGAGATCATGTGCTCGGCCATCGAGCCGACGTGGGTCGTCCCGGTGAAGCTCGTCGTCAGCCCCATGATGGTCGACACCCGCGTCAGCGTCGCGAGCGCCTCCGGGTCGCCGGCGGGGAGGCGCGGCGCGTCCGCGATCATCGCATCCTCGTCGTAGGCGAGGAGGGTGTAGGCGACATCGGTGTAGGGCGTGCCGAAGAGGAGGTGGCTCTGCAGCCAGTCCACCTGCGCGGTGGTGCGGCAGATGACGTCGGCGAAGGCGGCCGCGACTAGGCGGGGCGGACACTTCGCGAGGACCGAGAGGTCGAAGAAGACGCCCTTCGCCGAGTGCGCCGTGATCGATTTCTTGAAGCCGCCGTAGGACACGGACGCGGTCGGCGTCGTGTACGCGTTCATCGGGCTTGTCGGGAAGACGCAGTAGGACCGGCCGTCGAGGAAGGTCGCGTACTTCACCGTGTCGGACACGGTTCCGGAGCCGACGGCGACGAGCGCCTCGTATCCCGCCGTCGCCGCCTTGACCGCCTCGACGCCCTCCGGCGTGCACTGGGGCGCGTCCCACACGAACTCGTCGCAGCCGAGCGCGGCGACCACGCGCTCGCCGAGCGCGGCGCGGGTGAAGCGGTCGTGCACCACGATGAGCCGCTCGGTGGGGTGGACGGGGCGGACGAGTGCCGCCTCCTCGCCGGCAAGCGAGTCTGCGATCACGATACGCTCGATCGGGATGCCGTGCGTCTCGCCCGTCGCTGGATCACGCCAGGTGCCTGCGAGGAGCTCGCTGATAACGCCTTCGTGATGGCTCACAGGGAAACGCTTTCGTTTCGGGTCAAGTCGGGTCTCCGGCGGCGAACGCGACGAGGCGGTGGTTGGCCGAGGCCGTCGCCTGGAAGATGCCGTGGTAAATGTCGAGGAGCTCGGACCAGCGGCTGGCGGTAGACGGGTCGGGGTCGATCTGGCGCGTCGCGCCGCTCATCTCCCGTGCTGCTTCCTCGATCGAGCCGTAGAGCCCCGCGCCGGCCGCCGCCAGCATCCCGGCGCCCAGCGCGGACGCCTCCACCGTGGGCGACAGGAGCACGGGTTTTCCCGAGGCGTCCGCCAGCATCTGCCGCCAGAGGGGCGAGGATGCGCCGCCGCCGATCGCGACGTAGTGCGCCACCTCGTGCCCCATCGCCGCTTCGGTGGCGCGCGTGCGCATCACCTGGTCGAGCGTGATGCCCTCAAGGATCGCACGGTAGACGTGCGCCGGCTTGTGGCTGCCGGAGAGGCCGAGGATCACGCCGCGCGCATCGATGTCCCAGTGCGGGTCCATGCAGCCCGACCAGTAGGGCTGCACCATGACGCCCTCGGAGCCAATCGGCAGGGCGAGCGCGTCGGCCTCCAGCTTCGCCCAGACCTCGGGCGTCCGCCCGCCGGGCACGAACTGGTCGACGAACCAGTTCACCAGGAAGGCGCCGGAGCGCAGACAGTTCTCCAGGATATAGCCGGTGCCTTGCGCCGCGATTTCCGTCCGCCAGGCATGACCGTAGTGATAGTCGGGCGACCAGACGCCGGAGACGACCGCCGTGCCGAGGTTGATGTAGGCGCGGTCGGGGCTGGTGCAGTTCGTGCCGAGGCCCGCCACCTGCCCGTCGCCGCCGCCGGCATAGACCGGGGTGCCCTCGGCGAGGCCGGTCACGGCGGCGGCATCAGCGGTGACGCGGCCGAGTTCCGTCGCCGGCGGGTGCGTCTCGGGAAGGCGCGAGCGGTCGAGCTCCAGCGCGTCGAGGATTTCCGCCGACCACGTCTTCGCCCGGAGGTCGAATAGGCCGGACGGGTCGGCACTCGACCACGAAGTGCGGAAGCCCCCGCCGCAGAGCCGCTGCACGAGCGCCGCCTGCACGTCGGCGACGCAGTCCACCCGCGCGAACACCTCCGGCTCGTGTCGCTGCATCCAGGCGAGACGATACAGGCCGGGGGTGAGGTCGGGGTGGCGGCCGGTGATCGCGTGGACGCGCTCCGCGCCGCCGACCTTCTTGGGGAACTCCTTCACCTCGCGCCGGGCCCGCTCGTCGAGCCACAGCGTCGCGGGCCGCACGGACGTCCCGTCGGCAGCAAAGAAACCCTGAGTCTCCCGCTGGTTGGAGATCGCGACGCCCTGCACCGCCCGCTTGTCCACCGTCCGCATCACCTCGGAGAGGGCGGTGACGGTGGACCGCCACCACTCGGCGGGGTCCTGTTCGAAGTGGCCGAGGGCGGGGTTGGAGAGGCCGATCGGACCGCGGCCCTCGGCGAGCGCATTCCCCTTCGCGTTCCAGGCGATCGCCTTGGTGGACTGCGTCGAGGAATCGATGCCGATGACGACCGCGTCCACGTCAGTATTCCTGGCGGGTGGGCGTCACCACCATCTCCTGGATGAGGACGTTCTGCGGCATGTTGTAGGCGAAGAGGATCATGTCGGCGACGTGGTCGGCCGAGATGCCGCCGCCGATCCGCGTCTTGTTCGCCTTGTAGTTCGCGAGCGTGTTCTGGTCGGTGACGTGGTCGAGCACCTCGGTGTCGATGATCCCGGGCGAGAGCACGATGACGCGCACATCATGCGGCGCGAGCTGCGCGCGGAGGCTCTCCGAGACCGCGTGGACGAAGAACTTCGTTCCGCAATAGACCGTGTGATCGGGGTAGGTCTTCCGGCCGGCAATCGAGCTCATCATCACGATGGTGCCGTGGCGGCGGGCCTTCATGCCGTTCATCACCGGCCAGAGCGCGTTGAGGACGCCCTTCGCGTTGATATCGATCGATTCGTCCCACTCCTCCGGGCTCTGCTCGAAGAAGTTGCCGAGGCGGGCGATGCCGGCGTTGTTGAAGAGGCAGTCGGTCGGCCCGTAGGCGTCCTCGGCCTCCTTGATGGCGGCGGCGATCGCCTCGCGATCGCGCACGTCGACCTTGCGGCACATCGTGTCCGGGAGGCCGAGCGCCTCCATCCGGTCGAGCCGGCGGGCGAGGAGGAGGAGAGGGTGGCCGGCCTTCGCGAAGGCGCGGGCGGTCGCCTCGCCGATGCCGGACGAGGCGCCGGTGATGACGACGAGAGGCTTGTCGGGCATGGGACCTCGGAGGCGCGTGCGGCGGGGCCGCCGTTAAGCCGAGAAGGGGCGGCCGTGCGGCCGCCCCTTCGGTTCGCTGTGGTGCGGAGGTCAGCCCTCGACGATCGAGTCGACCTTCTCCTTGATCGAGTCCATCGCCTCCTTGGCCGACGCGTACTCGCCGGCGAAGAAGCGGCCGAGCTCGACGGGGATCGTGTCGTTGGAGATCTCCGCCCACTCGGGGAGGTCGGGTTCGGAGCCCATGTGGTTGGCGATGGTGTCGCGGACGGCCGGGAGGTGCCGCGTGGTGCCGGCGATGCCGGGCTTCGCGTTCGCGAGCACGCGCGGGTCCGAGTAGACGCTGGTGCGCGTCGGGCCCGTGCCGCCGCCGAGGGTGGTGATCCACACCTGCGTCTCCGGCGAGGTCGCCCACTGGGCGAAGAGCCAGGCCGCATCGGGGCTCTTGGCGTACTTCGACACCGCCAGCGACGAGCCGCCCTGGTGGCCGACGCCTGGGATCTCGCCGAAGCCGGTCTCACCGACCGTCCGGAGCGAGGTCGCGGCCGGCGGGACGGTCGCCTCCATGAGGCCGGAGACGCGCGAGGACTCCGGGTTGTCCCACGACGGGAAGAACTCGCCCCACGACAGCACCGTCGCGGCGATTCCCTGGCCGACCGACTGGCCCTGGCCGTCCCAGGTCCAGGTCGTCACGGCTTCCGGCATGTTCTTCTTGAGCTCGACCCAGTAGTCCATCGCGGCGAGGCCCTGCTCGTCGTTGCCGACGAACTTGCCGTCCGGGTTGAAGATCGAGCCGCCGTGGCCCCACAGCCAGGCCGTCCAGTCGCACTCGAGGCTGTAGTGGCCCGACCGCATCTGGCCCGTCGTGCCGTAGATCTCCGGCCCCTTCGCCTGCTGGACTGCCTGCGCGTTGGACAGGAACTCCGCCATCGTCGTCGCCGGCTTCAGGCCGAGCTCCTCGAAGATGTCGCGGCGGTACATCTGGATGAAGATCGGAATGTCGTACGGCACGCCGACCATGATGCCGTCGTACATCGAGATGCCGTCGACGAGCGGCTTGAGGAAGTCGTCGAAATTGTAGTTCGGCATCGCGAGGTCGGCGTTCGATTCATACTTTTCGCGCGGATCGATCACGTCGCCGGAGAACGCGGCCATCCACGACTGGTCGATATAGTAGAGGTCGTAGGTGCCGAGGCCGGAGGCGACGTCGAGGGTCAGCTTCTGGAGCACCTGCTCGAGCGGCAGCACCTCGATCTCGACGTTGATGCCGGTCGCCTCGGTGAAGAAGCGCTTCAGCGCCGAATCGATGGCGTTCGACGGCGGCGTCGATTCGGTCGCGAGGCGGATCGTCTGCCCGGCGAACGGCTTCGCCGCCTCGGCGAGCCAGGTCATCATGTCGCCCTGCCACTCGACGTTGGCCTGCGCAAAGGCGGGGCTGACGAAGCCGAGGCCGGAGCGGTGCATGAGGTGGCTGCCTGCCGCGAGCGCGCCGGCGCCGAGGCCGAGCTTTCCGGCCGCGCGCAGGAACGAGCGCCGGTCCATCTGCCCGCGCGCGTAGCGGTCCGCCACCGACGCGAGCCAGAGCTTCCTGTCGTGAGAATTCATTCCGCTTCCTCCACTAGAACGGGGTCCTGTCCCGGACCCTCCCCGCGCGGCGACGCCGCGCTCGAACGGATTCGGGGCGGCTGCGCCGCGCCCGACACAACAGCCGGGCTCATTGCTTTACGCCGCCCAGCGTGAGCCCGCGCACCAGATTGCGCTGCACGAGCAGGATGAAGATGAAGGCGGGCAGCATCGCCGCGGTGCCGAGCGCCGCCATGTTGCCCCATGCGGTCCCCGTCGAGGTGACGAAGGTGGACGACACCACCGGCACCGTCTTGATCGAGGTCTGCGTCAGCGTGAGGACGAAGAGGAACTCCGTCCACGAGAAGATGAAGCACAGCACCGCTGTCGCTGCGACGCCCCCGATCGCCATCGGCAGGACGATCTTCCAGAAGATCTTGAACCGCGACGCACCGTCGATCAGCGCGGCCTCGTCGATCTCGACCGGGATGTCGTCGAAGAACGACTTCAGGAGGAGAACGGCAAGCGGCAGGTTCATCAGTGCGTGGATGAGGATGATGCCGGTGTACGTGTCGAGGAGCCCGAGGTTGCGGTAGATGAAGAACATCGGGATCGCGACGGCAACCGGCGGCAGCATCCGCGTCGAGAGCACGAACATGACGAAGTGCTGCTGGCCGCGAATCCGCATCCGCGACAGCGCGTAGGCGGCGAGCGTCGCGACGGTGACGGCGACGATCGTCGAGCCGACCGCGATGACGACCGAGTCCCAAAGCCGCGGCAGCATGTAGAAGTTGCCGCCGCCCGGAAGCACCTCGAGCCCGCGCTCGAAGCCGAACGAGATACCGAAGACCTCCTCGAACGAGGAGAAGTTCCAGTCGAAGTCGAACAGCAGCGGCGGCAGCGCGAAGATATCGCGGTCCGGCTTGAAGGCGACGGTGATCCAGAAATAGATCGGAAAAGCGAACAGCGCGACGATCAGCCAGGCGATGACGGCGCGGACGATGCGCTGGGCGGGGCTCGCGTGCATCAGGTCACCACCGGAGGCGCGTCGCGGCGACGAAGATGTTCGCGGCGACGACGACGATGACGAGCGCGAGGAGGCTGATCGCCGCCCCGTAACCCCACTTGATGAACGAGAACGTCTGCTGCCAGGCGTAGAGCGAAAGCGTGTAAGTCGCCGTCCCCGGCCCGCCGGATGTCATGACGTAGACGTAGTCGAACGCGCGGAAGAGGTCGATGCCGCGGATGAGGACGGCGATCGCGATCACCTTCCACATCATGGGCAGCGTGAGGCGGAAGAAGACCTGCACCGGCCCGGCGCCGTCGATCATCGCGCTCTCGAACGGGTCGCGCGGCAGCGCGCGCAGGCCCGCCATGAAGATGAGCACCATGAACGGCGTCCACTGCCAGATGTCGGCGAGCATGACGCCGGCAAGGGCAAGCGACGGGTCCGACAGGATCGTGCCCTGCTGGTCCATGACGCCGATCGCACGCAGGACGTACGGAATGATTCCGAACTGCGCATCCTCCATCAGGAGGAACATCATCCCGGTGATCGCCGGCGGAATCACGAGCGTGAGCGTGAGAATGCCCCGAAGAAGGGAGAAGCCCGGGTCGTCGCTGTCGAGGAGAAGGGCGATCGCCATCCCGAGCACGAGCTGGATGGCGAGGCAGATCGCCGTGTAGGCGAGCGTCACCCACAGCGCGCCCCAGACGCGGCTGTCCTGCCACAGCGTCTGCCAATTCTCGGTTCCGACGTACTCGAGCGCGCGCCGCCGCGGTGCGAACTCGTGAAACGACAGCCAGATGTTGTAGAAGAGAGGGTACAGCGCGAAGGCTGCGAGGATGAGGATGAGGGGAGCCAGCCACACCCACGGGCTGTCGGATACGTAGATCCGACGCCGCTGTCTCGGCGCGGGATGGCCGGTCGCTGGCGATGCGGCTCTGCTCACCCGGTCGACGCTCCCTCCAGGCACGCCGCGGCTCTGCCGGCTGCGGTCGTGATGGCAACAATCCTCGCATGACAAAATTTCGGAGGCAAGATCATTTGTTCGCGAAGCGACGCCGCTGTACAATGGCGTGACGAGGAGAGGCGATGAGCGACGCGACGCAATCCCTGGTCGGAGAGGATACCTCATCCCAGTGGCCGGAGCAGCTCGCCGTCCGTGCTGCCTGGTGCTACTACGTCCTCGGCCTGACGCAGCAGGACATCGCCGGCCGGCTCGGCATCACGCGGGTGCGCGTCAACCGCCTCCTGTCCGAGGCGAGGCGGCGGGGCATCGTCCGGATCTCCATCACGTCCGAACTCGCCGAGAATGTCGAGCTTGAGGAGCGGCTGAAGGCCGCCTTCGGGCTTGCCGGAGCGCAGGTGGTGCTCGCCGGCGGTGGACAGCTCTCGCTGGACGAGGTGCTCGGGATCGCGGCCGCGGAGGGGCTCGCCGGCCGCTTCGAGAGCGGCTGGACCATCGGCGTCGGCTGGGGGATCACCCTGCGCGCGTTCGCCGACGCGATGCCGGAGCGCACCGTGCCCGGCGCCTCGGTGGTGGCGACGCTCGGCTCGCTGACCCGCCGCTCCTCGATTGACGCCTTCGAGGCGGCGACGGTGGTCGCGCGACGCCTCAATGCCGAGTGCTTCTACATGCCCGGCCCGCTCATCTGCGACTCCGAGGAGGGGCGCAATACGCTCCTCGCCCAGCCGCTCGCCCGCGAGGTGCTCGAGCGTGCCCGGTCCGCCGACATCGCTGTCCTCTCCCTCGGCGGCCTCGATTCGGCGACGATCCGCCGGGTCGGCCTCGTGACGGACGAGGAGTTTGCGGACGTCGTCGCCGCGGGCGCCATCGGCAACTTCGTCGGCCACTACATCGACCGGAACGCCGAGGTGGTCGACCACCCGCTCAATCGGCGCGTCTTCGGCATCCGCCCGAACGAGCTCCGGGCCATCCCGCGGCGGATCATGGTTTCCGGCGGGCCGACCAAGGTGCCGGCGCTGCGGGCGATTCTCGGGGCCGGACTGGTGACGGAGCTTGTCACCGACCAGGAGAGCGCGCGCGAGCTCCTCTCCCCCTTCAACACGAACGACGACGGTGAGATCGATGAATGACGCCGAGCGCGCCCTTCGCGGCGAGATCGTGCGCACCTGCCTTGCAATGGAGGCGAAGGGCATCAACCAGGGGACGAGCGGCAACGTCTCGGTCCGCTGGGGGGAGGGGATGCTGATCACCCCCTCCGGCCTGCCTTACGAGACGATGGCCCCGGAGGACATCATCTATCTCGCCATGGACGGCACGCCGCACGGCCCGCACAACCCGTCGTCCGAGTGGCGCTTCCACCGTGACATCATGCGCGAGCGGCGGGACGTGAACGCCATCGTGCATGCCCACCCGGTGTACTGCACCGGCCTCGCGATCCTGAACAAGGACGTGCCGGCGGTGCACTACATGATCGCCGCCGCTGGCGGCCCGACCATCCGCTGCGCCCCGTACGCCACCTTCGGGACCGACGAGCTGTCGCAGAATGCGCTCGCGGCGCTCGAGGGGCGGCTCGCCTGCCTCCTCTCCAATCACGGGCTGATCGCCTGCGGGCCGACGCTCCCCCGCGCGCTATGGCTCGCCGGGGAGGTGGAGGTGCTTTGCCAGCAGTATGTGGTGGCGCTGCAGGCGGGCACACCGGTCGTCCTGCCCGACGACGAGATCGCCCGCGTGGTCGAGAAGTTCAAAGGCTACGGCCCGAAGCGCAAGGATGCCGCAGCCGCATGACCGGCCTGCACCGCCGCGCGGGGTGCCGAAAGTTGCGTCTTCAGCAACAATCCGGCGCGGCGGATGGAACGTTCGATCGTGACAGCTCGTTCGCTGAGGATCATCATCCTGTGCGGTGATGGGCGAAGGACTCTTGTCCCGCATCCGCGCCGCACATCGATCGAAGGTCGCGACCCTATGCCCCGCCTCCATGAGAGCCGCAAACGAATCCTGATCACTGGCGGCTCGGGCTTCGTCGGCTCCCATCTCATCGACCGGCTGATCGAGGAAGGGCATGATGTCCTGTGCGTCGACAACCTCTTCACCGGGGCGAAGCGCAACGTCGACCACCTCAACAATCACCCGCGCTTCGAGTTCATGCGTCACGACGTGACGATGCCGCTCTCCGTCGAGGTCGACGAGATCTACAACCTCGCCTGTCCCGCCTCGCCGGTGCACTACCAGCACGACCCGATCCAGACGACGAAGACCTCTGTCCTCGGCGCGATCAATATGCTCGGGCTGGCGAAGCGGCTCAAGGCGAAGATCTTCCAGGCCTCCACAAGCGAGGTCTACGGCGACCCCGCCGTGCACCCGCAGCCGGAGGACTATTGGGGCAACGTCAACCCGATCGGTCCGCGCTCCTGCTACGACGAGGGCAAGCGCTGCGCGGAGACGCTATTCTTCGACTACCACCGCCAGTGCGGCGTCGAGATCAAGGTCGCCCGTATCTTCAATACGTACGGCCCGCGGATGCACCAGGCGGACGGCCGCGTCGTCTCGAACTTCATCGTCCAGGCGCTGAAGGGCGAGCCGCTGACCCTCTACGGTGACGGCTCGCAGACCCGCTCCTTCTGCTACGTCGACGATCTTGTCGACGGCTTCGTCCGGCTGATGGACACCGACGAGAGCGTGACGGGGCCGATCAACCTCGGCAATCCGGGCGAGTTCACGATCCGGGAACTCGCCGAGCTCGTGATCGCGAAGGTCGGCAGCGGGCGGATCGTGCACGAGCCGCTGCCGCGCGATGATCCGCGCCAGCGCCGGCCCGACATCACCCAGGCGACGGCGCTCCTCGGCTGGCAACCCAAGGTGGACCTCGACGAGGGGCTTGACCGGACGATCGCCTACTTTCGCCGTCTCCTCGGCGCCGAGCCGGCAAAGCGGACGCGGGGCACGGTGCGCAACCTCGACGACGCCCGCCGCACGGCCCGCGGCGCACCCGCCATCGCCGAGCCGGAAGGGATCCGCGCCAACTAACCGCCGCGCGGCCGGCGGACTCGCTCGGCGAGCGCGAGCAGCGCCGGTAGGAACAGGAGGTCGGCAATCAGCGCCGCTGCGAGCGTGATCGCCGTCAGCGCGCCGAAGTGGCGGTTGACGAGGAATCCCGACAGCGCGAACGGCAGGAACGAGAGCGCGATCACCGCCGAGGTCACCACGACTGCGACGCCGACGGACCGGAACGCGGCGCGCATCGTCTCCTCCAGCGCCATCTCCCGCCGATAGCGTTGATAGCGCGCGAGGAGGTGCACGGTGTCGTCGACGACGATGCCATAGGTGAGCGCGCCCACCACCGTCGCTGCAAACGAGATCTCCCCCTCGATCGCACCCCAGATGCCGAACGCCGCGGCGACCGGCAGGAGGTTCGGCAGGAGGCTCACGAGCCCGAGCCGGACGCTGCGCAGCGTCGCGATGATGATCAGCGAGATTGCCGCGAGGGCGAGCACCATGCCGACGATCATCGACCGCGCGCTTTCGGTGGAGAGCCGGGCGGAGAGGACCGGGATGCCGGTGACGGCCGTCGTCCCCGCGCCGAACAGCCGCTCCGCATCCGCCTCGACCCGGTCCGCGAAGGCGAGCGTGTCGCGCGAGGAGACGCCGCGCATCACGAGCGCGAAGCGGATGTGCTGGCCGCTCGCGTCGATGAGCCGCGGCGTTCCCTCGAGCGCCATCGCCTCGTGTGCCGCAACGACGACCGCGAAGTCATCCGTGCCGGCCGCGCGCGAGACGGTCGCGAGGCTGTCGAGCCGCGCCACCTCGGGCTGCGCCGCCAGCCAGTCGGTGAGCGCTGCGACGCGCGGCATCGCCCCCGCCGCCGCGTCCGGCCGGCCGAGGTCGACGAGAACATCGATAATGGTGGTGCCCGAGAGCTTCTCCTCGAAGAGGTCGGTCGCGCGGCGCACCTCGTAGCGCTCGTCGAAATAGTGGGAGAAGGTGTCGTCGACGGTGATCGAGGCGATTCCGGCCGCCGCGCCGACGCCGACCAGCGCGAAGGCGGCGAGGATCCCGATCCAGCGCCGCACCGCAAAGGCGCCGAGCCCCGCCATCGCCCGCTCCATCGGACGGCGGTGCGCGCCGTGGCTTTGCGGGATCAGCATCAGCAGCGCCGGCAGGAGGGTGAAGACGAGGAGGAGGATGCCGACGAGGCCGACCGCCACGATGTTGCCGAGCTGGCGGAAGGGCGGTGCCTCGGCCGTGTTGAGGACGAGGAAGGAGACGAGCGTCGTCAGCACCGAGAGGAGGATCGGGGTCGTGTTACGCGCGAATGCGTCTGCCACCGCCTCCAATCGCGTCATTCCGGCGCGCAGCGCGTCCTGCCAGGCGATCGCGATGTGGATGGCGGTCGCGACGGCGAGGCCCATCAGCACAGCCGGCGCGGCGCTGGAGATGCCGTTGAGCGGGATCGCGAACCAGCCGAGGACGCCGACCGTGGTGCCGACGATGCCGAGCGTCATCGCCGCGACGGCGGCCGTGAGCGTGACCGAGCCGAGCGAGACGAGGAGAAGCGTCGCGAGGATCGCGAGCTGCGCGCCGGCGAAGCTGCCGACGTCGTCGCGGCTCTCGGCGAGGAAGGCGTCGTCGATGACGACGCGGCCGGTCTGCAGGAATTCGAACCCCGGATGGCGGGCGGCGACCTCATCCCGCACCGCCCTGTGCGCTGCGGCGACGGCGGAGGCGCGGCTGTTGTCCCCGGTGTCGGGCAGGATCGCGGCGACGGCCGCGACGCTGCCATCTGCCGCAAGCACGGCGGAGAGCGGCCCGGCCCCCGCGGCCGCCGCCCGCAGCGCGTCGGCCATCGCCGCCCGCTCGGCCGGACCGGCCGCGAGGACGTCGGCCGGCTCGCGGCCGATCGCAAAGAGCGGCGAGCGCACCACCGTCACCTCCGGCCGCGCCGCCGATGCCAACGCGAGATCGGCGGTCGCGGCGAGCCCCTCCGCGCCGATGACGCTGCCGGAGCGGGGCACCACGAGGGTCACCACCTCCTGGCTCTGCCCAAAGCGCTCGCCGACCGCATCGAAGGCCTGCCGCTCCGGCCGGCTCTTGTCGAAGTAGATGAGGACGTCCGGGTCGTAGGTGACGAACGAGCCGCCGACGAAGCCCGCGACGATCACCGCGAGCCAGACGAGGACGATGGGCACGCGCGCCCGGTGCACGAGTGCTGCGAAGCGGGCCGACGCCGTCGAGGCGCAGGGCACTGCCGGCGTCACGATGGCACGCGGGGTCTGCCCCCGCGACGCCGGTCAGAGGCTTGGCGAGAAGAGGCCGCCGAGGAGCTGAGAGACGAAGGCGAGGTCGGAGCCGCCGGTCCGCGTTCGCCGCGAGAGATAGTCGAACACCTTGCCGTCCCTGAGGCCGTACTCGGCGACATCGCGCACCTGCTGGCTGTCGTCGAGGTAGACGGCGAGGATCCGGCGGTCCTGCACCGACGGT
>JAESGF010000166.1_pt1 | contig 48294 bp, 44 predicted proteins | sample 9269621 | NCBI WGS metagenome assembly JAESGF01 (sample SAMN14515066, study PRJNA621663) | algae metagenome | isolation source: Tolypothrix carrinoi HA7290-LM1 and co-occurring heterotrophs from dry rock... | place: USA: Makauwahi cave, Kauai, Hawaii | collected 2011-01-06
AAAGACAAATTGAAAGCCGTTCCTAACTGGCAAAAACGGCTTAGAGAATACGTTGAACGGTTGATAGCTGGACAAACGGGAAATGATGGGTAGGTTTGTCCAGATATTAGCGAACAGCAACTAACCCTTTCCCTATGAAGTTAGTAGTTGATACAAATGTTTTGGTTGGAGAACTACTAAGACAAAGAGGAAAGGAGTTAATTCAGCATCCTCAGTTAGATTTGTTGATGACTGAGCGCATTTTATCTGAAACTCACCATGAGTTTAGGAAGCGATTAACAGCGATTGTTCGTAGACAAGGGATAAGTGAGTCACTTATTGATAACATTTGGCTATCTTCAAATCGGTTGATTACGAATCAAGTTCTCTTGGTTGTAGAATCAGATTATGCTCACTTTGAAGCTGAGGCGAAAAGGCGAATTCCCAGAGATCCAAATGACTGGCAAACCATCGCTTTAGCTCTACACCTAGATGCCGGAATCTGGACACAAGACTATGACTTTTTTGGCTGTGGGTGTGCCACATGGACAACTGAAACTCTCCTTTTACACCTGCAAGCTAGATAATGGGGAAATAATGTGTGTAATTAATTTTGTCTAGTTACAAATTACGAATTTACGATCGCCTACTTACGATAGGATAGAGGCAAAAAGTGTGTAGTTTACCGCCGCAGGCATCGCTATGTCTCAATTTGCCACTGCTTCTCAAATCGATGTCATTGATACTATAATTTTCCCACCAGGCGACATCTACAGTGACGAACCACCGTTGGAATCTGATTTACACCGCGAACAAATAGAATTACTGATTCGCCTGATCAAATGGTGGTGGCGCGATCGGGAAAATTTCTATGCTACAGGCAACTTAACTATTTACTTCAGTCCTAACCAGAAAAAGTCAGAAGAATTTCGAGGACCTGATTTTTTTGTAGTTTTAGATACAGAAAAAAAAGACCGTAAAAGCTGGGTTGTTTGGCAAGAAGATGGCAAATACCCCAACGTGATTATAGAGATGTTATCTGATTCCACTGCCTCAGTTGATAAAGGTGTGAAAAAGCAGATATACCAGAATACATTCCGCACACCAGATTATTTCTGGTTTGACCCGGTAAGCTTGGAATTGCGAGGATTTCATTTAGTTGATGGTCAGTATCAAGACCTTGCACCCACTGAGTCAGGTTGGTTGTGGAGTCAGCAGTTAGGGCTTTATTTGGCAGTATATTTGGGCAAATTACGCTTTTTTACACCAGATGGGCAGCTGATAATGTTGCCAGAAGACGAAGCTAACCAGCAGTTACAGCAAGTCAATCAACAGTTACAGCAAGCCAATCAACAGTTACAGCAAGCCAATCAACAGTTACAACAAACAAACCAACAACTAGAACAAGAACGTCAACGCGCTGCAATATTGGCAGAACGCTTGCGAGCCGCAGGTATTGAAGAGTGAGTAAATATTCACATCACCTATCGCCACTCGCCCTGTAAAGTGAAAGCAGACCAATAATAAGGATTTTTCAAAGTTGAATTTTCCCATAATTTCAGTTGTGCAGCACGCAAAGCGATCGCAGGTGATTTCCCCTGCTTCAACATTTGTGTGTAAAATTCTTGCATAAATTCTGCTGTCCCCGTATCATCAACTTGCCAAAGAGACACGGCAACACGTTCAGCACCTGCATACATTAATCCTCTTGTCAAGCCTACTAATCCTTCACCATTGACATCTTTACCCAAACCAGTGTCACAAGCACTTAATACGATTAAATCGGCTCCAAAGTCAAGATTAAAAATATCACCTAATCGCAAATAGCTTCTATCCGCAGGTTTAGCTTGTTTGTCTAGAAACTGAGATAGAACGATTCCTGATAATTCTGGGTTATTGGGATCAGCAAAGCCGTGGGTAGCAAAATGTAAATAGCGATATTGTGAAAGTTGCGGATTTGTTATCCAGTTGTAGTTAGTATCAAAATCAAAAGCTTGGATATTATTAGAAGATGGTATGATATTTAAAATGGTGTCTGCTTCAGTGCGTGTACCTTTAAGTCTTGGCACACCACTACGATTCAGATTTCTTGTTGCTTGCTTGAGGGCTGATTGATTTAATTCATTACCGGTAAAATCAGAGTTAGGAACGATAGTTTCAGGTTTGCCAGTGATGCGTATATCGTTTGCTTCAAATACCGGATCGGCAAGAATAGCTAGAGTTTTCCGTGCGGTTTTGGGTCTTTTAAGGTCTTGTCTTTGGGTAGCGATCGCTGTAACCGAAGGCAAATTGACTATTTCATGATTGATTATCAGCGGTTGATAAACCTCTCCCCCAACCCCTCCCCTATGAGGGGAGGGGAGCTTATCCTGCTCCCCCTTCCCTTGTAGGGAAGGGGGTTGGGGGGTTAGGTCATTTAATGCTGCAAAGGGAATTGTTTGCAAAGCACCATCAGCGACAATCACTAAACGCTTTTGCCCCAACTTATCAGCCACAGGTGCAAGGATGATTTTACTAAGTTTAGTTGCAGCTAAAGCTGTTTGTTTGATATCTTGAGCTTTTTGCTCTTCAGATAAATCCTGACAGCGAGAAAGTAGTTCTTGACATTTCTTTAAAAGTCCTTTAAATTCAGTTGCCGCTTCTTCTATTTCCTTGCGTCCGGGTAGTTCGTAGGTGTCGATGGAATTGGGAGTTACAGCCCAAAGATAGCTGCGTTTTTCACCCAAAGAATACTCTAACAGCAGCGTGTCTTTATCCAATTGTTGCTGAATTTGCGGTAAAGTCAGGGGTTGGGGATACTTTAGGTCGGCGTATTTCCGACTACTTTGGCGGATTTTCGTTTCCAGTTGCTTTTGTTGGCTGAGTAGTTCATCGATTTGTGTTTGCAATTTATCAGCGTTGGCTTTATAAATGGGGTCTTTAATTTTATTACTATTAACTATCTCAAACCGCAGTTTTTCCTTAGTATTAATTAAGGCTTGTAAGCGGCTTTCTTCTGCTAAAAGTTCCGGGTTTGCACCTTTGCGAATATTTGCGCGTGCTTCAGTTAATAGTTCTACAAGTCCCCTAGCGCGGGAACGTTCGCTAATGTGGAGCGCTACAGCTTTACATTTATCTTTTATTGTGATGTTTTTGTTTGTGTTTTGGTCTTTGGTTGTAAATTCACATATCTTTGATGGGTCTTTTTTGTGCAGTTCCATCAACAGGTCGATGTAGAATTTGTAGTAGCCTTGGACTGTGGCGAAGTAGGATGTACGTAAATCTTGGCTTTGGACGTTCCCGCGTATATTTTCTACGATTTTAATTGCTTCTTCGATGTTAGGAAGTGCTGCTTCAAGTTTGCCTAGTTCGCGTTGGTTAATGGCGATACCATAAAGTGCATCTGCTTCATCTGTGCCATTTTTTAAAGTTCGCCTCAATTTTAGTTCTTCATTATATGTATTGATTGCCAACTGATATTGATTGGATAAAGTGTAAGTCATACCAATATTACTCAAAATATCGGCTTCATGCAGTCGAAATCCTGCTTGTTTAAAATATAACAAAACTGTTTGATAGCTTTCTAAGGCTTTTTGATAGTCTCCATTTGAGTAATATACATCAGCTAGGACACCTAAAGATTTAAATTCTTCGTTTTTGCCTTTACCTTTAGATAAAGATAATGCGCTTTTGGCAGTTTCTAATGCTTTAGAATAATTTTTCAGCGAGTTGTATGTTCTGACCATACCTCGAAGCGTAAGAATTTCTGATTGATAGTCCTCCTTGTTTAATAAAACTAGCGCTTGCTCATAAGATATGAGTGCCTTCCCATAATTTCTGGATATCTCATAAACACTACCAATAAAACCATGAGTTATAGCTTGCTGAGGCTTATCTCCTATCTGCTTATATATGTATAATGCTTTTGTGTAGTAATTAATGCTTGATTGGTAGTCACCTAATGACTTATAGAGTAATCCAATCTGTTTTAAAGTATTTGCTTCTGATTTTGGTCTTGGTATTGAACGTTGAATATCTAAAGCTTCGTTATACTTTTCTAGCGCTTTTTGATAATTGCTTTGCAAAATATAAATATCTGCCTTTTGTTGTAGAATCAAAGCTTGTCCTTCTTTACTCTCAACTGGAAATTGAAATGCTTCATTTAGAAAATCCAATGCTTTTTGATAATTTCCAGAAGACTTATACATGTTGGAAATATTTATAGAAGCTAATAAACCCAGTCTTGTATCCCCAGCTTTGTAATAGAGTGTTCTTGCTTGCTGGTAATATTGAATTGCGGTCTGATAATCTCCTGAAATACCATAGACATCACCAATACTAGCAAGTATAGAGGCTTGTTGAAAAAAAGCACCTTCAACTTTTTCTAGCAATTTTCGTGCTTTATCTAGATTTTTTATAGCCTCCTCATATTTACCTAATTTTTGATGCAGATAGGCTATATGCTTTAATATTTGGGCTTGTGCAGGTAAATTACTTGTTTTTTCAAAAATAGCTAATGCTTGATTGTATTTCTCAAAAGCTTTACTTGTTTCTCCTCGTAGAGAATGAATAAAACCAATATCTTCTAGAACACTAGCCTCACCATCTACAGATTTTAGTGTATCACGATAAATTTTTAGTGCTTTATCTAGATAAGCAAAAGCTTTTTCTGGTTCGCCTTTCCTATTGTAAGCAGTTGCAATAGACTTATAATAGCTTGCCAATAAGCCAAGTTCATCTGATGCCAATTTTTTCTGTTCCAAAAATATTAATTCAGCTTTTTTTAGAGAATTTAATGCATCATCTAATTTACCCATAGTTGAGTAAACTAAACCGATAGAGCCAAGTATTGATGCTCTATACAAAGGTTTTAGTTGTTGTGTTTTTTCCAGTGCTTGCTGTAAATAAATCAATGCTGTTTTTTCTTCGGAAATAGCACTGTAACCCCACCCAATATATACTAGTATCTCAACTTCCTCTTTGCGTAATCCCAATTCCTGGGCAATTTTCAACGCTTGCTGATATTTTTCAATTGCCTGCTGATATGCTTCCTTAGTCCCTTTCTTCTCTAACTCCTTTCCTTCTTGAAATAACTTGACTCCCTCTTGATATCGCTGTTGCTTATCCGGACTCAAGGGAACTGACGAAGGAGGTACTGTCTGCTGTGCTATTTGTAACCCATAACCACCGACACTGGCGGCTGTTGACTCGGATAGCAATAGTAGTGATAAAAATAAAGATACAGCACAAGATGTCCACATAGGAAGGATTTCCCCTATCTGTTGAGTTTTAGTTTAAGTTTTCATCAATGATTATACTGAGTTTTGTTACTGACAATTTAATATACTTTCGACGAACGCAGCTTTTGAGTAAGCAAACTGGGGTTTAGCAATACTTCATCTCATAAAGCGATGTATGCTTTAAATTAGAGGAAATAGTTACACCTCAAGGCTTAGACCGTGGTCAAAATTACCTTAGAAGTCTCTGAAGAACTATCAGAACAACTCACACAGTTAGGCGATCGCTTACCAGAAATCCTTGCACTTAGTCTTGAGCAACCACCACTGCCAACTCGCGTATATCAATATATTCTTGATTTCCTGGTCAGCAAACCGACTTTAGAACAAATCTTAGCTTTCCATCCGACAGCAGAAATGCAACAACGAATGCAAACTTTACTACGTCTAAGTAAAGTTGGAGAACTTAACCCTACAGAACAAAAAGAACTAGACGAGTATGAGCGCATTGAACATCTGATTGTCATGCTAAAAACAGGCAATCTACCGCACTTAACTACTAACCCATGAGTGTTAGTTATATCCCTGCTGCACTGCGTCGCCTAGTTGAAGAACGAGCAAGCCGTCGTTGCGAGTATTGTTTACTTCCCGAAAATGTTTCTTTCTATACTCATGAAATTGACCATGTAATTCCAGAAAAGCATGGCGGTAAAACTGATGCAGCTAATTTAGCTTTAACCTGTTGGCGTTGCAACCGTCATAAAGGAACAGACCTTGGTTCTTTCGACCCCCAAACAGAACAATTTAGTTTTCTCTTCAATCCTCGGACACAGCAATGGTCTGAACCTTTTGCTTGTGACGAAAGAGCAATTGTTGGCTTAACACCAGAAGGACGAACAACAGTGAAGTTACTACAGTTGAATACTGATGAACGGTTAGCAGAAAGAAAGAGATGGTAACAATTACAAAAGGGCGATCGCTTCTTGTAATTGTAAAAGAGCCGCTATGATGGCATTATCAGGTTTAAATTGGTAATCAGAAAACGCCAAATCCCTTATGTATGCTAGGATTCGGTATAATTAGGGCATACTGGGAGTAAGGTTATGGAGCGAGTTACATTACCAGAAGTTCTCACCCTTGAAGAGGTCTCAGAATATTTACGTTTGCCGATGGAAACATTACAGCGTCAAGCCTTACAAGGAAAGCTTCCAGGTCGTAAAATCGAAAACGAATGGAGATTTTTGAAGGTAGCAATTGATGACTGGTTGCGCTCTCAAAGTAGTCGTTCTGCCCTAATTAAACAGGCAGGAGCTTTTGCTGATGATACTTTGCTTACGGAATTGAGAACAACAATTTATCAAGCCAGAGGACGTTCTGAAGTTGATGAATAATTGGAACACTGATGTATTTGCTTGATACTGATACTCTAACCTATCTCTATGCAGGAAATGCAAATGTTATTGCCAGATTAAAAGCTTTAGAAAATTCAGAGGTAGGAATTACCATAATTACAAAAGCAGAAATGCTTCGCGGACGGATCGAGTATCTTCTCAAAGCAGAAACCGGGGAAAGTTTATTAAGATAAGCAAGAGCTTTTGTTTCGCACAGAAGAATTATTAGCAGAACTTTTAATTGTTCCTATCAGTCAAAGCGCAGCAGATGAATTTGAGCGTTTACGTATAGTTTCAAAGCTACGCAAAATTGGGCGAGCTGATTTGTTAATTGCGAGTATTTCCTTAGCAAATAGAGCTACATTAGTAACAATAAATATCAGACATTTTAAACAAATTCCTGGTTTACGGGTTGTAAATTGGGTTGATTGAAATCCAAATAAATTCATGAATCGTGGTGGAGTATATGTAGGGTGTGTTATCGCGCCGAGAGTACGGCATCAAAGCTTTCGGATGGTGCGTTAGCCAAAGGCATAACACACCCTACGTGTATTTCTAAATTTGTTGTCTGGGTTTATGTAGGTAAAATCTTGTTTACATTTAAACATGTATACATGTGAACATAAAACAAGAGCGATCGCATAATTATAACCGAAGTTGCGGATGATAAACTTCTAGGATCTGTACACCAAGTGGTGCGATCGCTCCTGATTATGCTATTGAGATGCACTCGGCTCTTTAGTCGCTGGTGAAGATTGCAAGACGCGTCCATCTAACTTGGTAGCGACATCCTTCACAGATACCGAAGGTTTATTCCCAGTCAAATATATAACCGCTGTCATTGCACCAACGCTGCTGCGGCGAAAGCTGACGACATCAAAATTTACAGGCATTTCTTGAACAGTCGCATCTAAGGAAAAACCCGAAGATGACTGTGCCAAATTATTCAATTCCGGAAGCGACTTGTACTTTAACACTTTCACTTCTTGACTTGATGGTAGTTTCTGCGCCAGTTTTTTTATCTGTTGCTCAAACTCTGGTTGCCGCGCTTTCTGGAGGGCAGCATCGAATTGACCTTGTTGAGCTTGATTTGATAGCATACCCGTAAAGCCGATGACAACTTCCATCTTTTGCGGTTCTACAAAGGCAAAGAAGTTATTGAGCGGAAAATTATCTTTGATCAGTAACTGCTTGAAAGGTTCTAATTTAGCAGCAATTTCCGCCTTTATACTCGGTGGAAGTTCCTGAAACCCAGATGGCAAGTCTTCTAATGTCAGTGCTGTCGCTTTTGCTGCGGTTTGTTCGGTAGCAGGTTGCGTGGTTTGAGTGGGCAAAGGTGCCGCTTGCAAGGGGGAAGCTGCCAAAATAGTACTGGTCAAAACAGATAACACAAAAGCGAGTTGCTGTTTCACTCTTGATAAATTTCCTTTTTTGTGAGGGAGTGCCTTTAATTAAGATAGACGAACATTTTCGCGTCTGGAGTAGCATCAATTAAAAAGAAATACCAAACACTGCTACGCTGCTGATAAAGTCTTAAAATATTGTTAAATTCTGCCTAATCCTTCACCTTCAACTTACACGTACCACCCCGGAATTACTATGGCTATCGGCTACGTTGCGCTTGTACTTCATGCACACCTGCCCTTCGTTCGTCACCCTGAAAGTGACTATGTGCTGGAGGAAGAATGGCTTTATGAAGCCATTACGGAAACATACATCCCTTTACTGAAAGTATTTGAAGGATTAAAGCGAGACGGCATCGACTTTAAAATTACGATGAGCATGACACCCCCCTTGGTGTCAATGCTGCGCGATCCGCTGCTGCAAGAACGCTATGACGCACACTTAAGTCAACTAGAAGAACTTATAGAACTCGAAGCAGAGCATAATGCCAACAACGGGCATATGCGCTATTTAGCCGAGCATTACGCTACCGAATTCAACGAAGCGCGTCAGATATGGGAACGCTACAAAGGTGATTTGGTAACAGCTTTTAAGCAGTTCCAAGACTCTAACAACCTGGAAATTATAACATGCGGCGCGACTCACGGCTATTTGCCGCTGATGAAAATGTATCCGGAGGCTGTGTGGGCGCAAATTCAGGTAGCTTGCGAACACTACGAGCAAACCTTTGGACGCCGACCGCGAGGCATTTGGTTGCCGGAATGCGCTTATTATGAAGGTTTGGAGCGGATGCTGGCTGATGCGGGTTTGCGCTACTTCCTCACTGATGGACATGGAATTCTTTACGCTCGTCCGCGTCCCCGCTTTGGTAGCTATGCGCCAATTTTTACCGAAACTGGTGTAGCTGTCTTTGGACGCGATCATGAATCTTCGCAGCAGGTATGGTCATCGGAGGTGGGCTATCCTGGTGCGGCTGAATACCGCGAATTTTACAAAGATTTGGGCTGGGAAGCTGAATATGACTATATTAAGCCTTACATCATGCCCAACGGTCAGCGTAAAAACACGGGCATTAAGTATCATAAGATTACCGGACGCGGCTTAGGTTTGTCAGATAAGGCGCTTTACGATCCATACTGGGCGCGGGAAAAGGCAGCAGAACACGCCGACAATTTTATGTATAATCGCGAACGGCAAGCTGAACATCTTCATGGTATAATGCAGCGTCCGCCGATTATCGTTTCACCTTACGATGCCGAGTTATTTGGTCATTGGTGGTATGAGGGTCCTTGGTTCATTGATTATCTGTTCCGTAAGTCATGGTATGACCAAAAAACCTATGCAATGACGCACTTGGCAGATTACTTGAAGGCAGAACCGAATCAACAAGTTTGTCGTCCTTCGCAGTCGAGTTGGGGTTACAAAGGATTTCACGAGTATTGGTTGAACGAAACGAATGCGTGGATTTACCCACATTTGCACAAAGCAACTGAGCGGATGATTGAGTTAGGACGATTGGAACCGGCTGATGAGTTGCAGTGGAAAGCACTCAACCAAGCAGCACGGGAATTGTTGTTAGCGCAATCTTCCGACTGGGCATTTATTATGCGGACGGGAACGATGGTACCTTATGCAGTGAGAAGGACGCGATCGCACCTGATGCGCTTTAATAAGCTGTACGAAGAAATCAAAATCGGCAAAGTTGACAGCGGTTGGTTAGAAAAAGTCGAGATGATGGACAACATCTTCCCAGAAATTAACTATCGCGTTTATCGTCCTTTATAGTATTGCACTAGACTATGCACTCAAATCCCCGACTTCGTAAAGAAATCGGGGATTTTGTTTTTCACTTGTGGGAATACTAAAAGTAGCAATTTATCTGAGCCGAAGCAAGATAATCGATGAATGTGAATTTAAGGAAAACGGGATTTGGTTGGGAATTTGAAACTGAAGCTGACTTAGAAGATTTTGTCTGGGCTAATTTACAGCAATTATTAGGATTAACTCCTTTAAAGCGGCAACATTATGTCAATGGTCAGTTTTGCGATATTTTAGCATTGGGTGATAATCAACAATTAGTAGTGCTGGAATTAAAAAAGGGTGAAGACAGATATATTGTTCAGCAGCTAACTCGTTATTTTGACGCTTTACTTGAGGATAAGCCTTTTCCAGAACAGGTGGATTATCAAAAACCTATTGGTTTGATAGCGATTCAAGCAAGTTTTCATAGAGATAATTTTATAGATAGAAAGTATAATCATCTGCCTATTCAGTTTTTCCGCTATGAAGTAGTAGCAGATGGAGAGAAATTAGATTTACAGCTAGAAGATGTTGAGAGTGGCAAAGTTATAAAAATAGTAATTACTCATCAGGATAGAGATAGCACTGAACATATACCTTCACCTCCAAGAGTACTTCTCAACCGTTTAGATAAGTTTTCCGTTCAACAACAAGAAGGTATCTTGAGAATTCGCCGAAAGATTCTCAGCTTTGATAAGCGTATGGAAGAAATACCTTCGGGTATTAGCATCAAGTATGGCAATGGAAATAGTCGAAAAAGTAAACTCTGTGCTGAATTATGCTTTGACACAAAAGGTTTTCCACTTTTATTTTTATGGCTAGGTTTTAAAAATGGCAAAAGTGAACGTATTGGTAGAGCAAGGCTTTGGACAGATTGGCAAGCAAATGCTTTGATAGAAGGTTATGTATCGAGCGGAATCGGTGCTAAAATCACTTCTTATAAGAATGTAATGGCAAAAAGAATAGAAAAATTGAATGAAATTGCAAAAGAAAATGGCACGTATAGTAGTACTTTCAAATACATGAGGCAATATTGTAAAGATAGAAATAGAATAACTAGAAAGCTAAGTAACCATGAACCTCTAACTTATGAAGACATGAAGTTAATGGAAGTTGATCATTATGGACTGGACATATATAAGTTTGAAAAATATGAGGATCTAGATAAATTGATTGATTTAGCTTTAGAAACTTGGCTAAAAAGGCTATAAAGAAAGCAACACTCACGTCCCTAGCAATATGTAGGCTTTGATAAGGAGTAAAAACTATGTCTATGTCTTGGCAAGAATTACGCAAAGAAGCATATGGCTTATCGGTGAGCGACAGATTAGCCTTAGTAGAAGTAATTATTCGATCGCTTCAAAATGAACTCAGACCCCGCCCAGCAGCATCAGACGAAGTATGGGAACGACTGCGTGGTAGCCTGAAAACAGATGCACCACCCCCAACTGATGACGAAGTTGAGGCTATGTTAGAACAACGACGCGAGGAGAAATACCTTTAATGCGGGTATTGCTAGATACCAATATTCTTTGAGATTTTTTACTACAACGACAGCCATTCTTTACCGATGCTGACGCTGTTAGGACTTACGCACAAAGACCAGAAAACGAACCACAAAGACACGAAGGACACGTTCGCGCTTCGCGTCTCGTTCGCGCTTCGCGTCTTTGACAGGAGAAGAGAAGGAATAAGAGTTGCAGAGAGTTTTTGCGTAAGTCCTGGCTGTAATACAAACTATCAGATCCGGGCAGGTTCAAGGCTACATAACAGCAACAACCTTAACTGATATTTTTTACATTGCGAAAAAGTCAAAGAAGGCACAGATAGCAAAGCAGTATGTTTTGTGATTTATTGACAACCATGCAAGTGTGTACAGTTGACCGCAGTATTTTGGAGGCAGCAATTTCATCGAGCTTACCGGATTTTGAAGATGCGGTGCAGTTAGCTTGTGCAATTTCTGAAAATCTCAACGCAATTATCACCCGCGATCCTAAAGGTTTTGCTGGTGCTACTGTAGCGATTTTATCAGCAAGTGAGTTTGTTTCTCGTTTGTCCTCAGACTCTTAAAAATTTATTAGTGTAAATACTTAGAGATGCCAGCTACACATCGCTACTGACCACGAAAATATATTAAATTAAAAGTCCGTACATACGTACCTTATTTATATAGTCGCGAATTTTCATCGCCTCGATATTGCCGCATGACTCAAATTGTCTGGATTGCAAGACACGCTAACCGTCTGGACTTTGTAAACCCTGATTGGTTTCTCACCGCTGAACGACGTTACGATCCACCGTTGTCCGATGATGGTATGGTGCAAGCGCAGCAGCTAGCGAAACGACTGAAGCACGAAAAAATTAAACATATTTTCGCTTCTCCCTTTTTGCGAACCGTCCAAACGGCAAACGCAGTTGCAGAAGTTCTTGATTTGCCGATTAAATTAGAAACGGGTTTGAGCGAGTGGCTTAATCCAGCTTGGATGACAGAAGAACCAGTAAAACTGCCAACTCGACTGCTAGCAGAATTATTCCCCAGAATTGATATTAGCTACACTCCGCGCATTGCTGCCAAATATCCGGAAACTCGCGAGCAAGTGCGATCGCGTTCTGGACAAACTGCCAGATGCTTATCTACAGAATTCCTTCCAGAGCATATCTTACTAGTGGCACATGGCGCATCTGTATTGGGGGCGGCGATGGGTTTAGTCGGTGAAATTGCCATAACAGAGGTGAAAGCTTCTCTGTGTTCGTTGGTAAAAGTGGTGCGTGAAGAACCAAAATGGTTATTAGAACTAAAAGGAGATACCTCTCATTTAAGTGAGATAGAAGAAGTAATCAGGTTTAATTAAATTGGGGAATGGGGCATAGGGCATAGGGCATTGGGCATAGGGCATAGGGCATAGGGCATTGGGAAAAAGAATTATTTTTTTTAACGCTTTACCCTTTACCTCTTCTTCTAGCCCAATGCCCCATGCCCCATGCCCAATGCGCTAATCTAAAATCTAAAATCTCAAATCGCTATGACATTATTATTAGCAGGGGACATCGGCGGGACAAAAACGATTTTGCGACTGGTGGAAGCATCGGATTCATCAAAGTTGCATACTATTTCTGAGGAACGTTACCGCAGTGCTGATTTTCCTGATTTAGTGCCGATGGTAAGGCAGTTTTTGGCTAACTCGAATACATCGACACCAGAAAAGGCTTGTTTTGCGATCGCAGGTCCTGTGGTCAAGAATACTGCCAAGTTGACCAATTTAGCTTGGTTCTTAGATACCCAACGTTTAGAACAAGAACTGGATATTGCCCATATTTCTCTCATAAATGACTTTGCTGCCGTTGGCTATGGCATTCTGGGTTTAAATAAACAAGACTTGCACACTTTGCAAGTTGGCAAGTTTCAACCGACGGCACCGATTGCAATTATTGGTGCCGGTACCGGTTTAGGACAAGGTTTTTTAATGAAGCAGCAAGACAAATATCAAGTCTTTCCTTCAGAAGGTGGACATGCTGATTTTGCCCCTCGTACTGAGTTAGAGTTTCAGCTTTTGAAACACTTGCTGATTAAACACGATATCCAGCGGGTTTCGGTGGAAAGAGTCGTTTCTGGTCAAGGCATTGTAGCAATTTATCAGTTTTTGCGCGATCGCAAAATACAACGCGAATCACCAGAAATTGCCGAAGTTGTCAGAACTTGGGAACAAGAAGCAGGACAGCAAGAAAAAAGTGTCGATCCGGGGGCAGCGATTGGTAATGCGGCACTTCAAGCAAGCGATCGCCTTTGCGAACAAACTATGCAAATGTTTGTCGAAGCTTACGGCGCAGAAGCTGGTAATCTTGCCCTGAAACTCTTACCCTATGGCGGTTTATACGTTGCTGGCGGTATTGCTACCAAAATTCTCCCCTTACTTCAACAAGAAAGATTTTTGTTGACTTTCACCCAAAAAGGCAGAATGCGAAGCCTCCTCGAAGATATACCGATGCATATTGTTCTTAATCAACATGTGGGACTAATCGGTGCTGCTTTGCACGCAGCTAGGTTATAACAGCTAGCAGCATAAGTAGTCTTAGCATCTCCAAAAGCAACAACTATGACAAATAAAATTTTCTTGCCATTAATCGCTGCCGCAACTTTTGTCAGCAGTACATATACGGTAGTTGAAGCGCGTAAACCTCAACTTGCGGTTTCTCAAGCGCAAACAGTTGATTCTCAGGTATCGCAATGGAAATTATTCACCGCACCAGACGGACGTTTTACCGTTTTAATGCCAGGAATGCCCAAAAGAGTCACCCAAACTCAAAAAACATTCATGGGAGAAATTAATTTAGAAGTCTTTCTCGGACAACCCCCAAAGCAGGAAGTAGCTTATGTAGTTGCTTTTAATGACTTTCCTCACAGTTATGGTCAAATGACCAATCCTCAAGAAATCCTCAATAATGCACAGGAAATGGCTTTAAAAACTACGCAAAGTAATTTAATTGCAGCGCGAGATATTCGTAGTTCTAACGGTCATCCAGGCAAAGAAATTGAGTATATAAATTCTGGTGGCAAAATCACGAGAAATAGAATGTATTTCGCTGAGGGACGCTTGTATCAAGTAATGGTGATAACAACTAAAAGACAGCAAAAGTATTTAGCAAAAAGCATTACGGGGTATTTAAATTCCTTTAATGTCGTATTGCAAAAGTGAGATGATGTTCGTAGTAAGGACTGAAGTCCTTATCTTAGAAGATGAGGACTTCAGTCCTCACTACGAACTTATCAAAGCAGAGGTAACTTATGAGCGAACTACAGACAAAATTACCAACTGATATTTGGGTTACAGCGACTTGGGATGAATATATTCAAGCAATTGAAGATCCAGCATACGAAAAAGCCAAAGGCTACTACCACAATGGACAAATGAGGATTGAAATGGCGCCACTAGGTAATGACCACGCTAGCGACCACGGAATTATCATGTATGCCGTTTATCTGTTTGCCTCCATTAAAGGCATTGCTTTAAATGGCAAGGATAACTGTACTTACCGAAAAACAGGCTTTAACGATGCTCAACCTGATGTATCTTACTACATTGGTGAAAACGCTGATGTTATTCCTTACGGAACTTCAATTATTAGCTTAGATATATATCCTGCGCCAACTTTAGTAATAGAAGTTGCTAACACCTCCCTTGCTGACGATAAAGGTGAAAAACGACTTTTGTATGAGGATTTAGGAGTAGCAGAATATTGGATTCTCGATGTGCAAAATGTCCAAGTTATTGCTTTTGCTATCGAAAATAATGGTAGTAGAAGGATTACTCAATCTCTGGTATTACCTGGATTAGAAATTTCCCTATTAAATGATGCTTTGCGACGTACTCGTCAGATGAATCAATCTCAAGTTGGTGCTTGGTTATTAAGTGAATTTCAAGCTACTTAAAAATCACATCCAAGCGTTGCTGTGATGCTTTCAAGGCTTCTTGGGGTGAACTTTTACCCAACATCACAGATTCTAGCGCTCGACCTAAATTTTCGGAAACTCGATTGTAACCGGAAAAAATCGGACGCGATCGCCCATATTTCGCCTGATCCAAAAATACCTTCACCGCTGGCTGTTCTTTGATAAATTCCTGATATTTTGCACTTTGACGCGATTTCAAATTCACCGGCAAATAACCTGTTCCGATCGCCCACTCTGTTTGAAACTCTTCACTCAAAACATACTCGATAAACTTCAACGCCGCTTTTTCATGCTCTGGCGTAGTCTTAAAAACGAACAGATTCTCACCGCCAATGCCCGTAGCAGGGCGTTGCCCGACCGGAAGGGGAAAAACGCCAAAATCGATATTAGCCGCCTGAAATTGCCCTAAAGTCCAGCATCCGGTAAATTGCATCGCCACTTTACCAGCAAGTAAAGCGTCTGTTTCATAACCGCGTTCCGGACTACTTAATATCGCCGAACCGTCAGTAATTAAATCACGCCAAAATTGCAAACCTGCGATCGCCCCAAAATTTTCCATCAAATCAATCGCCGCCGCATTCTGTGAATCACCACCCACCAATTCCCCCCCACCACTCCACATAAACGGCAACCAAATAAACACCGTAAAATCACCTTTCCCTAAAGGTAAAAAGATACCATGTTGGTCTATCCTTCCATCACCGTTTTTATCAACAGTTAATTTCTTCGCAACTTGCCGTAACTCTTCCCAAGTCCGGGGTAATTCAGTAATCCCCGCTTCCTTAAACAAACTTGGACGATAAAAAACGCCAATATTATTAGTAGCAAACGGCACAGACCAAATCTTGCTGTTGAGTTCCATTGTGGCAAATAAAGCCGGGTCAATTTCCTTCTTCACCGCTGAAGTTTCCAGCATCTCATCCAAAGGTAAAAGCGCATTTAGTTCAACTAATTGACCGGCAATTGTCGGACTATACCACAACAAATCCGGTGCGGCATTTCCCACCACCGCAGCCAAAATCTTCGGCATTTGTTGATCTGGTTGTCCCACATAAAGCGAATCGACTTGAATATCAGAATGACTTTGATTAAACTTATCTACCAGCTTTTGCAACACATCTCGATTTGCGGGTGGATTTACACCTTGCCATAGTGTCACATGAACGACTTTCTCCTGGGTAACTGGTGTAGCCTGACATCCAGTTAAACTGAGAACCGCTACAAGTAAAATTAGCAAAATAGGAATTAGGGACTGGGGACTAGGGACTAGTAAAGATAGATTTTCATCGGCTTCTCTTAATCTTCTTTGCGCCTCTGCGCCTCTGCGTGAGACAAAATAATATTTATGCATTCTTGTGAGCGTATTAACAAGTTTAGATTATGGCAGGACATAGTAAATGGGCAAATATTAAACGCCAGAAAGCAGTAGTGGACGCAAAAAGGGGTAAAACGTTCACTCAGGTGTCACGAGCGATTATAATTGCAGCCAGAAGCGGTGTACCAGATCCGGCTCTGAATTTTCAACTTCGCACAGCGATTGAAAAAGCGAAAGCAGCGGGTATACCTAATGAAAACATAGAACGAGCGATCGCCAAAGGTGCAGGTACTTTTGGCGGAGATAACACCAGTTTAGAAGAAATTCGCTACGAAGGTTACGGTCCTGGAGGTGTCGCAATCCTAATTGAAGCCCTCACAGATAATCGTAACCGCACCGCCGCAGACTTACGCGCAGCTTTTAGTAAAAATGGCGGGAATTTGGGTGAAACAGGTTGCGTTAGCTGGATGTTTTCCCAAAAAGGCGTGTGTGTGGTGCAAAATGTAGTTGATGAAGAACAGCTTTTAGAAGCATCTCTCGAAGCCGATGCCGAGTCTTATGAGATGGCTGAGGATGAGATAGCGGAGGTATTTACCGAAATTGCAAATTTAGAAAACCTCAGTCAAACGTTGAAAGCAAAAGGCTTTTCAGTAACGGATGTAGAATTGCGCTGGATTCCCAGTAATAGTGTAGAAGTTACCGAGCCAGATCAAGCGCGATCGCTTCTCAAATTAGTTGATACTTTAGAAGGCTTGGATGATGTCCAAAATGTCACCGCTAACTTTGACATGAATGAACAACTCATGACTGCGAGTATAACTTAGTGTATTATTTGCAGGTGCATCTATGGCAGACATTAGGCGTAAATAGCGCCTATTTTCAGTACTGCGAAACAAAAAGTTATATTGTGTCCTGAATGTGGAGAAAATTATCATGTCAGGCGATCGCCTGATTTAATTTGTCTGTTTTTCTGCGGTTTGTCGTACCACATCAATTTCTAATTCTAAAGCCTCGGCGATTTGTTCTGTACTCAATCCCAACTTCAACAACCGGGGAACCGCTTCTAACTTGCCTTCTTCTTTCGCTTCTTGATAAACTCTTGTATTTCTGATAACATCCAAACCTAACATAGCTTCTACCTCTTCCCGGCTTAACCGGGGAAATTTGTAAATCACTACCCTTCGGGTGAGCCAGTCGCTCATGGGGGAAACCCCCAAGACCGCGCTGGCTCACCGTCTCAATAAATTCTATAATTTCTTGCTGGGTAAGTGCATTTGTCAACTGCTGTCTTGCTTGTTCAATTAGCTGTTTAGCTTTTGCGGGTGTGCGACTTTCGCTTTCGACAACTAACTGCACAATACCAACTCCAATTGAAGTATCTGCGGATTCCCCTAATTCATTTAAGTATACACGTTGCACTTGGGGGCTATTTAGTAACAAACGATACGGTTTAGGTTCATCAGGTTCCAGACTGCGACGGGGAAATATGACAACTGCACGCCAATCGTTTATAGATTGGTATTGATATAGATAAAGAAAAATTTCTGCAAAGACTCGCTGGTAGAAAGCTTCATCTTTTTGAAACTGTACCTCAAGGAAATAAATGAGTTGATTGGGATTATTAGGCGTAGGTAAAAATACCCCATCAAGGCGAAAGGCTTGTTGTTTGAGTTCGATAGAGGTAAATTGATAGCTGTTAGCAACACTTCCAGCTTGACCAATTAATTCAAAAAATACGCTCGGAAAAGCTTGAAAGAGGCGATAGAAAAGGGTGTCAGTTTTCACTTCTTTGCTGAAATCACAGTTTCCCAATGGATTTTACAGGATATTGTCATCAAGATGCGATCGCGCTTGACAACTTGATTAATTCATTACTTAAGCAAAACCGCAAAATTTACATAAAAACTTCACATCAATAACAAAACTCTGACACATGACTTTGGCATAGTTAAGCTGTTGACGTTGAAACAATATACAAAGCCAAAAATAAACAAGTTTGTCAAAGCTGATTGCTTGATTAGATAGCTAATTATAGACAATTTGCTATCTCAAAGCAGTTAATGTCACCCGTTGGGTAATTTTTTCGGAAACAATTCACTTTTGTTCTTTGAATTCACTTCATATGATATCAACCTCGCTGAAAACTTCTGACTTCAGCGAGGCTTTTTCGTTTTGAAGCTAAGATTTAAGCACTTGTATCTGTAATTTTTAGCGATCGCGACTTGATCGCGCTACCTGTTATTGTCAAAATGAAGAAAGATGAATAATCTTATCGTTTCTTTAAATTTTCAAAAGCAATGACGCTGACTCAAATTACCCCAACCCAAACACCGACGCAAAAGCGGGGATATGAATATGATTTAGTGATTGTTGGCGGCGGTATAATTGGCTTAACCCTAGCCGCTGCGTTGAAAGATTCCGGTTTGAGTGTGCTGCTAATTGAAGCGAGAGTGGAATCAGCAGCAGTAGCAAAAGGACAAGCTTACGCGGTTCACATGCTTTCAGCGCTAATTTACCAAGGAATTGGTATTTGGGAGAAAATATTGCCCCAAATCGCTACTTATCGCCGTGTTCGCCTTTCTGATGCCGATTACCCGAATGTGGTAGAATTTTCCACAACCGATATCGGAACTTCAGATTTGGGTTATGTGGCAGAACACCAAGCACTATTGCAGCCATTGCAAGAGTTTGTCAAAGAATGCCCAAATGTAACTTACCTTTGTCCGGCGGAAGTGGTAAACAGTCAATACCAGCAAGATATAGTCGCGACTGATATCAAAATTGCCGGAGAATTGCGGACAATACGTAGTAAATTATTAGTTGCGGCTGATGGAGTGCGATCGCCTATTCGCGAAGCCGCAAAAATCAAAACTCATGGCTGGAAATATTGGCAGTCATGTATTGTCGCATTTGTCAAGCCAGAAAAACCGCATAATGATACCGCTTACGAAAGATTTTGGTCTAGCGGTCCGTTTGCGATTTTACCTTTACCGGGGAACCGCTGTAGAATTGTGTGGACAGCACCCCACGAAGAAGCAAAAGCTTTGTGTGCCTTAGATGACGAGCAATTTTTAAAAGAACTAACTCGGCGTTATGGCAATCAGATGGGTAAATTAGAATTATTAGGCTCGCGCTTTGTTTTTCAAGTGCAACTCATGCAAAGTTCGCGCTATGTTCTCCCCAGATTAGCATTAATTGGTGATGCAGCGCATAATTGCCATCCCGTCGGTGGACAAGGTTTAAATCTCGGCATTCGCGATGCAGCAGCTTTAGCACAAATATTACAAGAAGCGAAAGCAACAAATAAAGATATCGGCGACATTCGCATCCTCAAACGCTATCAAAACTGGCGTCAGCGAGAAAACCTAACAATTTTAGGTTTCACCGATTTGTTAGATCGAGTCTTTTCTAACAACTTCTTACCAATAGTTTTAGTTCGTCGCTTCGGTTTATTAACTATGCAGAAAGTACCTCTATTAAAAATATTCGCTCTCAAATTGATGATTGGAATGAAAGGACGTACCCCAGAAATAGCGCGACGCATTTAGGAAAGATGAGGGGGATGAGGGGGATGAGGGGGATGAGGGGGACAAGGGGGACAAGGGGGACAAGGGGGACAAGGGGGAGTTTGTCTTTTCGTCTTTTCGTCTTCCTTGTCTCCCCCATCTCCCGTGTCTTCCTTGTCTCCCCCATCTCCCTTGTCCCCCTGTCCCCCCCTCTCCCCATCCCCCCCTCTCCCCCAGTCCCTAGTCCCTAGTCCCTCTTTCTATAGAATCTGACAAATTCTTCGCTAAATTCATAAAATCTGAAGGCATCATTACCAAGGTGGTTGTGTTGTTTTCTGCACCTATTTCTGTTAGCATTTGCAGTCTTCGTAATTCTAAAGCTGCGGGATTTTGCATAATCGCTTTTGAAGCTTCAGATAACTTAATTGAGGCTTCTTGTTCTGCGGCAGCTTTAATTATGCGAGCGCGTTTTTCGCGAATTGCTTCGGCTTCCTTTGCCATTGCGCGTTGCATTGCTGGGGGAATTTCTACATCTTTCATTTCTACACGTTCAATGACGATTCCCCACGGTTCAGTAATTTCGTCAACGATTTCTTGTACTTTGGTGTTAATTTTGTCGCGATTTTGTAAAACATCATCTAAGATATTTTGACCAACAACGTTGCGTAAAGTAGTAAGAGCAGTTTGATAAACAGCAAACTCGTAATTTTCTACTTTATTAATCGCTTTGGATGGGTCAAGAATTCGGTAATAAAGAACCGCATTTACTTTAATTGTGACGCTATCTGCCGTTACAGTTTCTTGAGGTTCAATATTTACGGTTTTAGTGCGAATATCAATTTGGGCTTTTTGGTCAATGACTGGTAAAATCCAATATAATCCGGGTCCACGAACTCCGTTTATTCTTCCCAGGCGAAAAATAACACCGCGTTGATATTCTCGGTCTAGCTTGAATCCGGCTGCGGCAAGAAATATTAAAAAAGCAAAAAATGTACCTGTAAGTGGTCCCATTTTGTCACCAAACTAATATCTAAATAGCTCTATTCTATACCTTTGATAGATGTGGGGAGTAGGGAATAGGGCATGGGGCATTGGGCATGGGGAATAGGGCATGGGGCATTGGGCATAGGGCATTGGGAAAAAGAATTATTTTTTTTAACGCTTTACCCTTTACCTCTTCTTCTAGCCCAATGCCCCATGCCCTATGCCCAATTCGCAATGCCCAATTCGCAATGCCCAATGCCCGACGCACTTCGCACTTCGTAACCAAAACCTTAAGGCTAAATTAAATCTCCCCTAAATAGCTAGAGAAATTAAGCAAAATATTCATCCTGTATCGCTGATAGCTGAATAAATCCGATTAATATAACATAGAAGTTACCCAGACAAAAGAAAAGTCTAAAAAAATTAAGAATTGGTGATTCTATCCACTAGTAGTGCTAAAGTTTCAAGAAATTCATCTGAAATTTTCAGCGGGTATCAATGCTGAAGAAGTTACAGAAAAGACAACTTTCTTTAATTGCGGGTGCAGGACTGTGTGCCTTTTTGGCTGGCGCTATGGTTAGTGCTCCGGAGATCGGAAAATCTGTGGGACAATGGATAAAACTGTCCAAAAGTCCACCGGAACAGATATCTGAAGCTAGCAAAGCTAAATCAGTGGTGCTACCGCTGGTGTCACAATTGCCACAAGAACGAGCCGGAAAACTAGAGGCGATCGCCAAAGACTCAAATTCGCCGGATAGAAATCGCGCTCGTTATCTTTTGGCAAGTGATTTGATTGAAAGCAAAGACGCGAAAAAAGCGCTATCGTTACTCGAAGGACTGGAAAATGATTATCCACAACTAGCACCCTATGTTTTGCTCAAACAAGCACAGGCACAGGATTTATTAGGTAAAGACGGTAATGCCTCAGATATAAGAAGAAAAGTGCTGAAGCAGTATCCCAAACAAGCAGCTTCAGTCAAAGCTTTGTATCTGATTGGTCAACCGGACACTCAAGAAGCAGCGATCGCTCAATTTCCTTCCCATCCCTTAACCTGGGAAATCATTCGCAAGCGGTTAGATGAAAATCCCAATCAGCCCAAATTACAATTAATTCTGGCAAAATATACTTTTGACCAACCAGGAATAATTAGCGTGTTGGATCAGTTAGTTAGTAACTCTAAAGATCCGACACAAGTACAAGCCCAAACTTCCCTCAAACCAGAAGAGTGGGAAATAATCGGTACAGCTTACTGGGAAAACAACGAATTTACCAAAGCAGCGGCAGCTTATGCTAAAGCAGCTAAAACACCCCGCAACCTCTACCGTACTGCGCGGGGATTGCAAGTACGCGGACAAAAAGAGCAAGCGCAAGCTATTTACCAGCAACTGATACAGCAATTTCCCGAAGCGACAGAAACCGGTACTGCTTTGATGCGTCAAGTAGAAATGGTACAATCATCTAAAGATGCTTTACCATATCTTGACAGAGTAATTGCCAAATTTCCCACATTAGCTGGTGCTGCACTGATAGAAAAAGCGAAAATTCTCGACAACAGCGATAAAAAAGCAGCAGAGGCAGCGCGGCAATTACTGATAACTAAGTATGCCAATTCCGAAGAAGCCGCAGAATATCGTTGGAAAATGGCTCTAGATAAAGCCAAAGCAAAAGATTATAAAGCTGCATGGCAATGGGCAGAACCAATTACTACCAGCAACCCAGATAGCATTTTGGCACCAAGAGCAGGCTTTTGGGTAGGTAAATGGGCTACTTTACTAGGGAAACAGCAAGAAGCCAAAGCCGCGTATGAGTATGCGATCGCTCAATATCCTTACTCTTATTATGCATGGCGATCGGCAGCAATTTTGGGGCTAAATGTCGGCAACTTTAACAATCTTCGCTCCTTAAACCCGGAAGTAGTTTCACCCCAGCGTCCAGTACCTCCCGCAGGTTCGGAAACCTTCAAAGAATTATATCTGTTAGGTCAAGACCGTGATGCCTGGTTGCAATGGCAAACAGAATTTGTGAACAAAATGCAACCAACCGTAGCAGAACAATTTACAGAAGGTTTAATGCGGCTAGCACAAGGAGATAATAAAGTAGGAATTGATAAAATTTCTAAATTAGAAGACCGAGAAACACCAGAAGAAAAAGCTCAATATCAAGCTCTCAAACAACAGATTACCTACTGGCAAGCGCGTTATCCCTTTCCCTATCTCAACGAGGTTGAGAAGTGGTCGCAACAGCAGAAAATAAATCCTTTGCTGGTGACTGCTGTGATGCGTCAAGAGTCTCAATTTCAACCAAAAGTTAAATCTACTGCTGGTGCTACTGGGTTGATGCAAGTTTTACCAAGTACAGCCAAATGGATTGCACCACAAATCAAGATGGATAGTCAAAAAATTGATTTGGAAAATCCTAGTGACAACATTATGTATGGTACTTGGTATTTGAATCATACGCATGAGCAATATCAAGATAACTCACTGTTAGCGATCGCTTCTTACAATGCAGGTCCGGGTAACGTCAGCAAATGGCTGCAAACTTTAGCAAAAGACGATCCAGATGAATTTGTCGAAGCAATTCCCTTTGACGAAACTAAAAATTACGTGCGTCAAGTGTTTGGTAACTACTGGAATTATCTGAGACTTTACAACCCCGAAGTTTCTGCCACTGTTAGAAAATACTCAGCCGTACACCCGGAATTACCGAAGTAGGGGAGTGGGGGAGAGGGGGAGTGGGGGAGTGGGGGAGTGGGGGAGTGGGGGAGTATTATTCAAAAATTCTCCTTGTCCCCCTTGTGCCCCGTGTGCCCCTTGTCCCCCTTGTCTCCTTGTCCCCAAGTCGTCCCCCTGCCCCGTTTTCCCTTCCTACCCTGCTAAGACTTACGCTACAACTTAGGCAATTGCCAACTCATAATGCAAAACTAAAAGTTCATCTGCTCTCAAGGTAGCCATTGCATATTCACGTCCTTGAGTGTCAGCAAATTCGACTAAATAATAACATTCTTCTTCTTGCTCATACACTTCTAAAATCGTTCCTACTTGTCCACTTGGTAAACTTTCAATAGAAGTGGAATCCGATTCCACTAGGGTTAAACGCTCAATTGAAACTGGGTTTAGTAGAGCAACACTAGCCAAAAGTTTAAGTTTTTTCATATTATTTAATAAATGCATAAATCAAACGTGGATTGGGATTTTTCGAGGTAATTTCCCAGATTGTACGCAGTTGAACTCCATCTGTATCTGGCACTATCCAATCTACCTTAAACTGTTGACCGAATGCTGTAGTGTCTTGCTGGACAACTTTACCTTCAAGCGCTGCTGTTTGCACAAGCTGTTGCAAAATCTCAGCATTTTCAACTGTGATTCCTAGAACTGAGGCAAAAACTCTAGCTTTGTGCTTCCCACTGGGATGAACTGGGTTCAAGCAATAGCCAATTAGCTTTTGCATTGAGATTTCTGCTTGCTCCCCGTTGGGTAATTTCATCCTTTGACTATATTCCTTATTCCTTGGGAAAATTACGATTGTATAAAGTCTTATACTGCAAGGATTTCAGATTATTTTATCACGAAAGCGAAAAGCAGAGCGGTAAGCTGGCTTTATCCTTGTTTGCGCTGCTGTTCCAGGTGTTCGCGGTGAATTTCGGGGAAATTCTCTAAATCTTCTAACGACTTGGGTGCTGGGTAAATTTTAGCGTTGGGGTTTTGGAATTTGTCAATGTAGATTTGAAGCGCTTCTTCATCTTCCCTATGCTCAAGGATATATTGACGAAACTGGGGACGGGTCATTGTTGTAAAATCAGGCTTGCTCATAAATACCTCCAATATCCGTTGGTGTTAATGACGATTTCTGTTTCTTCCCCAGCCAAGATAAATACGTCTTTTGTACGGCTATCTACAGTTACTAAATATATTGGTATATACATTGCCCGTTAATCTGTAGCTGAGAATGAAACAAACTTCGATTTGTTCTTGCGTTGGCATATTCTTATTTTTTGAATAAAAACCTACCTAGATACGATCCAGCATTAACGTGAGTTCGACGGGTTGATTTAGGTACAAAATTACGAAGGCAAAATTCCGATTGTATTAAGTTATTGCTTACGCACTTTTTGACTTTCTCACTTACGAGGACACAAAGCGCGATCGCTTTTTGTCACTTTCGGGTTGGTATTTAAATAATCCTGTAGCAAATAACAACTTTCTGACAGTAAATTTTCTAATTTTGTCGAAGTCAAGTTCTGGAGAATCAAGTTACCTTTGTTACTACCACTAGCTAGCAGTCTGCCGGTCGGACTGAAACTAACACTGGTAAACTTATCTTTACGGGCTTTCAAAACGATCGCTAAACTACCATTTCGATTCCAAAGTTTGATATTATCATCGCTAGCTGCTGCCAAAGTTTTGCTGTCAGGGCTAAAACTAACGCTTCTGAAAGAATCCCCAGATCCCTCAAGAGTTCTAATCGGTGTACCATCCAACCGCCACAGCCTCACCGTGTTATCATCACTAGCTGAGGCTAAAAGTTGACCATCGGGGCTAAAAGTCACCCAATTTACCACGTTTTCATGTCCTTTTAAGGTGTTAACTAAGACACCATCTCGGTTCCACAACTTAACTGTTTTATCATCACTAGCTGATGCTAAAAGTTGACCATCGGGGCTAAAACTTACCCAGTTGACTGCGTTGTTATGTTCTTTTAAGGTTTTTAAGAGTTTACCATCCACACCCCAAAGTTTGACGGTTCTATCTTTACTAGCTGAAGCGATAATTTTACCATTCGGCGACCAAGCTACGCCTAATACTGCATCGTTATGTTTTTCTAAAGTGTTAATAAGTTTACCGTCTATGCTCCATATTTTCACGGTTTGATCTTTGCTGGCAGAAGCGATCGCCTTTCCATCTGGGCTAAAACTTACACCCCAAACTTGATTCTGATGTCCTTTAAAGCTGCGAATCAGTGTACCATCTCGCTGCCACAGTTTAACTGTTTTATCGCCACTTGCGCCGACAATGAGACTTCCGTCAGGGCTAAAACTGATACTGTTAATCCAGTCATTATCCGCGTTGGGGTTTCCTTGTCGCAAATCGTCCCAATTCCACAGCTTGATAGTTTTGTCTCGACTTGCAGAAGCAATAATGCGATCGTCTGGGCTAAAACTAACGCTATTCACCCAATTACTGTGTCCTCTCAAGGTTCCTAATAGCATCCCATCATAAGTCCAGAGTTTGATCGTTTCGTCGCTACTGGCAGAAGCGAGAAATTTACTTTTCTGGCTAAAACTGATACCAGTAATTCCCCCACTGTGTCCTGGCAAAGTATTTAGGAGTGTACCTTCGCGACTCCAAAGTTTGATGGTTCTGTCTTTGTCCAAACTACCGGAGGCGATTATTTTACCATCCGGCGACCAAGCGAGGCTCTTGACTGCATCGCTGTGTCCTGATAATGTTTTTATCAGCTTACCGTCTAAATTCCAGAGTTTGATAGTTTTGTCAGTACTTGCAGAAGCGATTATTTTACCATCTGGCGACCAAGCTACGTCTAAAACTTGTTTTTCATGCCCTAATAAAGTTGTCAGTAGCTTACCGTTTCGATTCCACAGCTTGATGGTCTTATCGTTACTTGCGGAGGCGATTATTTTACCATCAAGGCTAAATGTAGCGCTATTTACCCCAGCTTGATGTCCTGATAAAGCGATCGGTTGTAAGGTGTTTAGATTCCACAGTTTCACTGTTTTATCTTGACTTGCTGAAGCGATAAGCCCTCCGGGCATGGCTTCGCTTACCGCCTGACCGTCGGGGCTAAAATTAACGCTATTAACTACGTCGGAATGTCCCGACAAAGTTTTAAATATTCTACCATCTGGATGCCAGAGAATAATCGTTTTATCAGCGCTGGCAGAAGCGATTCTTGTCCCATCAGGGCTAAATGTGACGCTATTTACCCCAGATCGATGTTTTTCTAAACGGTTGCGCTCTCCTACCTCAATAACTGCCTGATAAAGCGCTGTTTTTACCTGCTGTCTGGTGTCGGAATCAACCCAAATCGCTTTTTGCAGTTTTCTCCCTGCTTTTAAACCTTCTTTTAATGCATCAATACCCTTATCGGAAGCAAACAGCGCTTCAGAGGATGCACTGATGGTTTTAATTTCGCTATTTCTTGCACTCAAAATTGAGGATGTTAAAACTGCTATTGCTGTGATTGCAACCGCAAGCGCGAATTGCAGAGAAAAATTAACTCTGACTTCACTCAGTTTTTGTTTTTCTTTACTTTCTGCTAATTGATTTCTTAATTCTTTTTCTTTTAATTCCGCTTGCAACTGCTCAATTTCTACGCGACTCATTTCTTCGCGCTTGCGTAACTCTTTCAACTCGCTGAGTAAATCTAATCCTTGCTGCAAGTGGCTACCAACCAATTTTGCTTGCTGCTTGTTTTGTCTAAGTTCGCTATTTAGTCGCTCAATTTCCGCTTGACTTTGTTCTACTTTCGTGCGTAGCTGATTCAATTGAATCTGCAAGCTTGATTCTTGTTGTTGCAAATTGCGAATCAAGTCTACTAAATAATCATGAATTAGTTGATAGCGTTCGGGAACATCAGGAAATAACACTACTAATCCGGAACGCACTAAAATTTCTAAGACTAAATCTAATTTTTCTGTATCTTCTAATTCTTCTAGTTCTATTGCTAATTGTGCGCGACTTTTAAAAGGTCTTTGATTGTTTTCGTCTGTTAATAAATATAAAACCAGTAGTGCCGCACGTTCATTTTCTTTACCGCAATCTTGGATAAGTTCCTTGATATATCGTTCAATTAAGCGATTTGGTCGATATGGCTGATATCTTTCTAAACTGGTAATTCTTTCATCTTGAAGTTGCGCTCCTGCTACCTGCAATTCAATCGGACGAACTTCTCCTAATTCTGCTGACAAATCTTCTATCAATGCATCAATTAAAGCAGGTTCTAAATAAATGTGCGATCGCTCTGTTAAACGCTGCATGACAATTTTTGCATCGCTGGGAGAAAAATTATTTAATTGATAGCGAATATTTTTATCGAGAATGTTCTTGTTAATCGCTTCTAATGCCGATAAATGCTTAAACTCTAATAAACGATGTAAATAATCTTCTCGCAAAGAAAGAATAACTTTGACAAAAGGGATATTTAAAGCTTGACTAATAAATATATCAAACTCTTGCTTTTTATTTCTATCTGTGTATCCAAAGAAAAATTCTTCAAATTGGTCAAAAATTAAAACTGTGATTAAATGGTTGTTAGCATTTTCTTGTAATTGTTGCTGAATTCCGGCAATTGTAATTGGTGCCACAGGAAAAGGTAAAACTTCTGCATCGTCGATGACAACTTCTTTTTTAGTTCGTGTTTGCGCCTCTGATATAGATTTTCCTAATTCTCGCACCCAATCGTCGTATAATTGTAAAACCACAGGAACGGCAATTTGATCGCCGATCGCTCGATTTTGCAATGCAGGTACTAAACCGGCAGTCACGGTAGAACTCTTACCCACACCAGACGGACCGTGAATCACTATCAGCTTTTGGTCAGCGCGGCTAATTCTGCCAATCAAGTTATTTATATCACCTTCGCGACCAGAAGCGGCAATTTCTAACGCGACGCTGCTACCTCCACCGGGTGATAGCAAAGCTGGATTTGTCGCTTGTCTTTGCGGTTGTAAACGTCCTGCACCGATAAAAGCGCGAAAACCATATTGCTGTTCGACAGAACGACGTTTTTGACGAATAGTAAAAGCTTCTAAATAACGACCTTCTTCAAAATAAAGCGATCGCAAAGACCTTAAAAGGCGAATATAACGATGAGCATCATAACGATGGTCGCTAAATTCTAACGCTTCGTCAAGATTCTCACTCGCCATTTTTAACTGTTCTAAAGCGATTTTTTCTTCACCCAAATTTCGCTGTGCTTTCGCTAAAAGCAAGCGATAAGTTTGCGCTAACAGTAAAGGAAATATGCCTTGATTAGAGTCGTTATTATCTTTCGATTCGTATAACTTCCACAAACTAACTCGTGCATATTGACTCGCTTGTGCCCAGCGGAATTCTTGCACGGCAACTTGTGCTAAAAAACCATAATCACAAGCTAATTGTATTTGCGTTCCATAAGTTTGATGCAACTCCAAAGACTTTTGAGCGACCATTTGCAATTCTTGCCATTCTTGCAGATGCTGCAAAACTTCCGCCAAATCTCCAATAAATTGCGCTGCTACATCCGGACGTCCACTTAAAAGCAAAACATTCAAGCATTCTTGAAAGTACAATTTAGCTGAATGCCAATAGCGGTGATTTTCTGAATAATTTCGTTCAGCTAAACGACAACAACACAACCCAATATAAAATAATAACACCCCTTGTCGTAGTAGGGGTGAAGCGTGGTTGTTAACGATATCTAACTGCGAGCCAAATGAATCGTGAATTTTGAATTGATCGCTTAGTTCTTTATGATTGCCCGATAATTCCTGCCAACACCTTAAACTTTCTTGAAAATGGTCTAAAGCGGAATTTATGCGATCGCTTACATAATCATCTAAACCAAAAACAAATTTTAAACTAGCATTTAATTCTGGTTCTAAAGAGATACCATGATTTTGTAACTCTTTAATCGCATACTGAAGTTCATAGCTATGTTCCCAAACTTGCTCTACGGTACAATGTTGGTCTGCTTCACGTTCTTGACGTTGTGTAGCACGAGTATTTAAAACTGTAGCGAACAGAGAATCAGTTTCTTGTTGCAGAAATTGTAGCAACTGAGTTGAGGTCATTTCAAACCTAATTGGTGTCGCTGCCCAACTTGCGAAATCTGGTGCTAAACGTAATAATTTTTGCTGTACTTCATCATTCACCCAAAACACCATTGGAAATGAATGTCTTTTGCGAAACTCATCGCGGATATGATTGATCGCACGCAGCAAATCATCGAGTCCTTCTACTGACTCTAAACCGAAAATCATCAATGCTGAAGGCTGTTTTGTCAGTTGTGTATGAAGAGTTGTGTAGAGACTTCTCGCATTATGAGGCAAAACTAGCTTTTGAATATTATGTGCTTCTTCAAGTCGTTGTAAAATTTGCTGTTGCAAAACTTTATAATTGCAACAAACTACAACCACGGAAAATTGATTGACAGAGAGAGCGATCGCTCTCCCCAAACTTCTAAATGAACGCTCGTTATCTGTTATGATGCTTGTTTGCGGTTTTCGTTCAACCATGATTGAAATTTTTGCGTTTCTGCTAAAACTGGGTTGACCGCAAACCAAACTCCCTGATGATCGCGGTATTCAAAGACAAACAAACTTCTTAACAAAGTGTGATATTCGATATCACCTCGAACCCGCTGCTGTTGCACCACTTGAAAAATTAATTCCCACTCTTGCGGATCGATGGGGTTCGCACGGTAGTCCCGCTGTCTTTGAATCACAAGTTCCACACAACCGCGATCGAAAGGTGGATCTTGTTCTCGCAAACAGTCATACAACAATCCTAACAAGTCGCGTACATGACCACCGCTGATTAGACACAACCGATCTAAAGTTTCGGCACTGTCAAACACCTCTGTTATTAAGTTTAACCTTTGTTCTGGGTAAATATCAGGGAAAGCTCTCGCTAACACCATTTGACGCATCAAAGTTAGTCCGGGAGTGTAAACTTCTCCACTCCGCGAACGCACGGGTATCATCGGTAACACTTTAGGCGCGACACCACCACCTAAACGTTGCTGTAGTTCAGCGCTATCGTTAGAGAAAGTTAAAGCTAAAGGAATAGTGTAAACTACATGACAGTTGAGTTTACGTAACTGTTCACCCCGCTGGATAAATAAATATTCTGGCAGCGATCGCCCAGATGGTAAAGGTCTAATTGCCACTCTGTCTAGGTTATCAACAATTACGACTAATCCTCTTTTACCTTTAGCTTTGAGTTCGTTGTTCGCACGGTCTAGCAGTTCTTTATTAATTGACTGCAAAATATTTCCCGTGCGTGGTTCGAGATAGTCGCGTAAACGCCGGCGTAATTGCGGACTTTCTTTGGTTTTTGCGGTAATTTTCGCAATACCAACAGACAATTCAGCTTCATAGTCTAGGTCAATCGGTGTTTGCATGAAGTCTATAACTTCCGTAAACAACTTAGCAAAATAGCTAGGTTTGATGCGGATTTTTAGCGTTTCTAGGCTTTCACTCACCTGACCGGCGATCGCTAGTAAAATATCAGTTACATCTACATCAGCCATTTCTAGGACATGAGTAGACTCAAAATAAACCACATGAAACTTTTGCTCTTCTAACTCAGCTTGAAGTCGCAACAACTCGGTTGACTTTCCACAGCCAAGATGACCTGTAAATAACTGACAGGTTGGGACATCCGGTGATATCCGCGTAATGGTACGCTGTAAAGCTTCAATGATTTTACCACCCCGCACTGAGGCAAAATCAATATAATATCGGCGATCGGCAGGATTTCCCATCATTAGAGGTCTGCTCGGATTGCACGCTTGATAAAATCTTTCTAAATCTAAGAGCATAACTACTAATCCATTTCACTTAGGGAAAGACGGGGATTGCGAAAACGTCTGGATAACTAACTATATTTATATCTGCTGAGTAGTAATTCTTGCCTAGTCTGCGAATATCCCTATCAAAATACAAACTATATTGACATTCTTCCGGATGATTTTTCCGATAACTTTGTCAAATTGCAACACTTTCTTGGGAGACTTTTTAAGTAATAATACTGTGGTGATTTTCCGCTAAAATAATTTTATCAGAGAAAAAGCTTCTCCTAGAAATTCTAAAAATATCCACTCTTTGAAAAAGGTTATATTGATTACAATTTACAAGTATTCCTTTCATCTTGAGATACCCGACTTCTTTAAGAAGTCGGGTATCTTGTAGTAAATCATCAACGTAGGTGAAATTAATTTATAGAAACTTAAATTGTAGTTGTAGTAATTGTAGTAATTGTAGGGTGCGTTATGCTTTTAGCTAACGCACCAACGACTGTGCAAGGTGCGTTGCGCTCTTGCACAACGCACCCTACTACTGTATTTCCCACCAACAACTAACCACCAACTACTAACAACGCTCCAACCAACCACCAACCACTAACACCCATACTTATCAATATTTACAGTCTCCTGCCCGAAGGCAATCTTCTGTTTGGTCATCTCTAGCTGATAGTTGAAACGGCATTATATGTATTAACTCTTTTAAGTTGCTAGTAATTAAATCAGTTTTCACCCAAAACTTATTCGATAATATCGGCACGTCACGATTAGCAGCCAAGCTAGAACTTACATTACCTAAAAAAACAGGTAATGATACCATCAAACCAATAAAAATTACCCTACTCATACAAACCTCAGTTAAAAATTTCCGATTGCGTTACCGTAAATAGCACCTTGATAAACCGGAGTTTAAAAACTGAGCATTATTATGTTTATTTTTAATAAATTTAAACTAAATGCTTTTTTTGGGAGACTTGATATATAATTATCAGTTCCACCCTTTTAGGGGTAGGCAACGCCTAAAATATAACTTCTTAGTCACATATTCATATTAAGCTTTAACCTAGCCGGACGAAAAGAGCGATCGCCCTAAAAAAAATATCGTAGTAACCGCCACCCCAGATAAAATAGTTAACAAATGATGCCTACTGTTCTAACTCATGACTCCTTCACAAGACGTAGACACTTCAACTGACCCAGATATCGACCTCGAAGGATACGGCAACCCAGATCCTCTCGATGAATTGCCTGGTGAGGTCGAAATGTCGATTTTCGACCACCTAGAGGAGTTGCGACAGCGGATTTTTTATGCTTTGATTGCTGTAGCAGTAAGTGTTTTCGGCTGCTTTCTTGTTGTCAAGCCGATTGTCCAGCTGTTGGAAGTACCAGCAAGAGGAGTAAAATTTCTCCAACTCGCTCCCGGAGAATATTTCTTTGTCTCCCTAAAAGTTGCCGGTTATAGTGGTTTGGTGCTTGCCAGTCCTTTTGTACTTTACCAAATTATCCAGTTCGTACTTCCAGGATTGACCAGACGCGAACGACGCTTGCTTATACCCGTGATGTTGGGTTCGAGTGTCTTATTTATCGGTGGGTTAGTGTTTGCTTATATACTGCTGATTCCTGCCGCTTTGAACTTCTTCATCAGCTACGGTGCAGATGTAGTCGAGCAATTATGGTCGATTGACAAATATTTTGAATTTGTGCTGTTGTTATTATTTAGCACCGGGTTAGCATTTCAAATTCCGGTGATTCAACTGTTGCTAGGTGCTTTAGGAATTCTTTCTTCTCAAAAAATGCTTTCTGGTTGGCGTTATGTAATTATCGGATCGGTGGTTTTGGGAGCTATTCTCACACCTTCTACAGATCCCTTTACCCAAAGTCTTTTAGCCGGTGCTGTCTTGGGACTTTATTTCGGTGGTATCGGTCTGGTTAAGCTTGTTGGGAAATGATTGGGAATGGGGAATGGGGAATGGGGCATGGGGAATGGGGAATGGGGAATGGGGGGACAAGGGGGACAAGGGGGACAAGGGGGACAAGGAGGAATTACCAATTCCCAATTCCCAATTCGCAATGCCCATTGCCCAATGCCCATTGCCCATTGCCCAATTCCCAATTCCCAATTCCCAATTCCCAATTCCCAACAAATTGCTGATTTTATTATTTGAATGATAAACTAATCAATCAACCATTCGGAAGCACGTTCGCCCAAATCTAAAGGAATGCTAACTGCTTTACCAAGTCGCGGACGTTCGCGAGTTTGAGTAATAAATGTTTGCACTTGAATTGTACCACCAAAGGCATCAAGGTAAGTAGCGATAGTATTGAGATGCTCTTGGTAGTCTGCTTCACTTAAAGGAAAAGATACTTGCTCAAGATATTTCCACATTATTTGTACAAATATCTTACCTTGTGTCCGTCGCAACTGAACATCGTATGAGCGTCCCCACTTATCAAGCAACAGTTGATGTAATTCCTGTCCGGTCATAGCTTTTTTCAATTAGATTTTACATTTAGTTATGATGTTAAGTTCCGTAACTCCAGTATGATAAGACTATAAAGAAATGTAATGTCCACCAAAAGATGCTAAAAATATCTTTGAAGAGAAAAGTATGGCATCGTCGGCGGTACAATTCATTTCGATGTAGACAAGAGCCATTAACATTATGGGAACTCTTGTCAATATTCTTAACAAAATAGAGAATCATAGCGCGGGGATTATGGCTCAATTTTCAGAATCAGCAGACGTGCCCGATATGGGGCGCCGTCAATTCATGAATCTGCTCACTTTCGGGACTGTTACCGGAGTAGCTCTGGGAGCATTGTATCCCGTAGTCAAGTTTTTTATTCCCACTTCTGCTAGCGGTGCAGGTGGTGGGACAACAGCAAAAGACGAGTTAGGTAACAACGTCAGCGTAGCTAAATTTTTAGAAAGCCATAATGTCGGCGATCGCACTTTAGTTCAAGGACTCAAAGGAGATCCGACCTATATTGTGGTAGAAAGCAAAGAGGCGATCGCTGATTACGGCATTAACGCCATCTGCACTCACTTAGGTTGTGTTGTTCCCTGGAACGTTGCTGAGAACAAATTTAAGTGTCCTTGTCACGGTTCCCAGTACGATCCTACTGGTAAGGTTGTCCGAGGTCCAGCACCGAAGTCTTTGCCTTTAGCTCATACCAAAGTAGATGACGACAAAATCGTCTTGACTCCCTGGACTGAAACCGACTTCCGCACAGGTGAAGAAGCTTGGTGGGCTTAAAGAGTTAGGAGTTAAGAGTTAGTAGTTAGAAATACATAACTCATAACTTATTACTCAATTTATTTGACCTTCATTTCTAGAATTGTTGTCCTTATTGAGATGAGAAATGCCTTTACACCGGCGAGGTTGACTCGCAGCGCTAAAGCGATGGTAAAAACATTGCTGATAGCGATCGCTACTGTGACATTGTTCTTCACCAGCGATTTAGTCCTTCCCCAATCAGCTGCTGCTTACCCATTTTGGGCACAGGAAACCTATCCCGAAACCCCCCGCGAACCAACAGGACGCATTGTTTGCGCTAACTGTCACCTAGCGGCAAAACTGACGGAAGTAGAAATTCCCCAATCGATATTACCCGATACCGTATTTAAAGCGGTAGTAAAAATTCCTTACGACACCAGCGTAGAGCAAGTAGGGGCTGATGGTTCCAAAACTGGCTTAAATGTTGGTGCTGTACTGATGTTACCCGATGGCTTCAAGATTGCTCCTGAGGATCGCGTCCCTGAGGACATGAAAGAAGAAATTGAAGATTTATTCTACCAACCCTACTCAGAAGACAAAGAAAACATTGTCATCATCGGACCGCTACCCGGTGAACAGTATCAAGAAATCGTTTTCCCAGTTCTTTCTCCCAACCCCGCAACCGACAAAAATATCCACTTTGGTAAATATCAAGTTCACGCAGGTGGAAATCGTGGACGCGGACAAGTTTACCCCACTGGTGAAAAGAGCAACAACACCGTTTACAACGCTTCCGCTACCGGCACAATTACCAAAATTGCCAAAGAGGAAGATGAAGATGGTAACGTCAAATACGCGATAAACATCCAATCCGAGACAGGTAAAACAGTTACAGATAAGGTTCCCGTCGGACCCGAACTGCTTGTTTCTGAAGGACAAGCGGTGACTTCTGGTGACGCTTTGACCAGTAACCCCAACGTCGGTGGATTTGGTCAAGATGATGCCGAAATTGTTCTGCAAGATGCTGGCAGAATTAAAGGCTTAATCGCATTCATCGCTTTGGTGATGTTAGCTCAAGTTTTGTTAGTGCTGAAGAAAAAGCAGGTAGAGAAAGTTCAAGCTGCTGAGATGAATTTCTAAATTCTCTACTAATTCATTACTTTTTAGGACAGGTAAAATGCCTGTCTTTTTTTTGTTATATTTTTTACAAGCAGATAAACATAAATAAAAGCTCTTAAATGTAGTAAGGGCTTCAGCCCTTAAAACCGAAGCTTTGAGCGGTGAGCCAGCGCGGTCATGTTCGTTACCCCCATGAGCGACTGGCTCTCCCGTTGGGTAAACCGCTCACTACAAAAGTTAATAATGGGGATTTTCCTGAAAGTATAGATGAATTGAAAGCAGAATGTGAGGAAGAAGTTAAGAATGGGTAAATAGTGATAATTGTTCAACCATTTCTTTACCCTGTGGTTTCTTTCCCTGAATCAAATTGTAAATATAATCACCGATCGCTTTTGCAAGTAAAACTGGTACTGCATTACCAATTTGTTTATATTTAGAACTTACTGAACCAGAGAAAACCCAATCGTCAGGAAAAGTTTGAATAACAGCAGATTCGCGTATAGTCAAGGGACGCAATTCTTCTGGATGACACATATCTGTAGCTTTTTGATGTGGACTTGTCGTTATAGTAGGAGAAGGTTTATCCCAAGACAAACGTCTGTAAAAACCAACTTTACCTCCTCCTGAATTATATGCTCCTCCCATAGCTTCACGCTTTAATTCTTCAGGTAAGTATCTCCAATTTTGTCCTGATTTTAAAAGTCTAAGATACTTCAGACGGTTTTCAGAGTAAGGAATAAACTGTGGTTGCAAATCAACTAACTCGAATATGGCATCTCTAAGAGTACGCCATTTAGGTAAATTAATGCCATCTTCGCTATGAGTAGCTACAGGAAATGTGAAAGCTTCATTATCTCTAGAACCAATAAATATGACGCGCTGTCTATTTTGTGGAACACCATAATCTGCTGCTTCTAAAAGGTTGTAAACCACGTTGTATCCAAGCGCTTTCATTTGGTCCAACACAATCGAAAGAGCAGCACCACGCATTTCATCTAATTCGTCGTAGAGTCCTTGACGCTGGTTTATCGGTCTATGTCGAATAGGAGCAGATAGCAACCCTCTCACGTTTTCCATAACAAAAAAACGTGGCTGAATTTCTCTAACTATGCGGATAAAGTCCATAAACAAACTGCCGCGAGGGTCCATTACTGAACCACGTAATCCTGCCGTACTAAAAGGTTGACAAGGTGGACCACCAATTATTAAATCTACTTCCCCTTTGTTTAAAGTCCTGCCAATATCTAAAATATGCCCTCCCTCGCATAGTAACTCTTGAGCGTCTACTTTCGTAATATCCCTTGGGACAGCAATTTCTTTGAGATGTGGTCGATTAAGAGCTATTGTTTTTGTGGCATCAGAATCATTTTCTACCACACTTACAGTATGAAATCCTGCTTGTTCCATACCAAGGTCTAAACCGAAAGCTCCTGTAAAAAGTGAAATAGAAATTAATTTTTCTTCTATCATTTTTCTCACTCATAAGCGCATTATATTAGATAGCGTAGGGTGCGTTATAACGAAGTTTAACGCACCATTAATGGTACTAGACTTTTTGAATAAACCGCAGAGGCACAGAGGTCGCAGAGAAAGAAATAGGAGAGATTTTGATAAATGATTTAGGAATGCTATATTACTCTATCAAGGTAATTGGTTTTTTCCCTTCAACTTCATAGTTGACGCGACCAATTATGCAGCTATTTTTATATCCCAAATCTTTCAATGCAATTAAACATTCTTCAGCTTGCGTTTCTGGAATCGAAGCTAAAAGACCGCCGGCAGTTTGCGGGTCAAATAATATGGGATAATTAAAATGGCTCTCTGTCTGTGCCAAATTGGAAATGTAAGCTGATGCTTGCAAATTTTCTGGATGCAGTGAGCTAAAAATACCTTGTTGTAATGTCTCTTTTGCACCTTCTAAAATCGGTATAGCTTCAAGTTGTAATTCAACTGCAACACCAGAAGCTTGCACCATTTCCAGCAAGTGTCCCAGCAAGCCAAAGCCTGTAACATCAGTGCAAGCTGTCGCGTAGTGTGACAATAAATATGCAGCAGCAACTTGTGACAACAGCATCGACTCGACAGCAGCATCAATCCAGCGATTTTTAGCTTGGTGACGCATCTGAGCGGCAAATAATGTCCCGGTTCCTAGGGCTTTTGTCAAAATTAGCACTTCATTTGGTTGCATTCCGCTTTTGCGTAAGAGTTTATCTGGATAAACTAATCCGTTGCAAGTTAAGCCAAATGCTAATTCTGTGCCTTGAGTTGTGTGTCCACCGATGAGGGGTGCTTGTGCTTGATTTAGCACTTTTACAGCACCAGATAATAATTGATAAAGAATTTCGGCGATTTTAGGTGGTGCAGCATGAGGAATGGTAGCGATCGCTAATGCACTTTGAGGAACAGCACCCATAGCCAAAATATCATTTAAGCAATGATTGGCGCTAATTTGTCCAAATATATACGGGTCGTTAATCAAACTCGGAAAATAATCAATCGTCTGCACCATCAACTGATTATTTTCTATGTTTATTACCGCTGCGTCATCTGGTGCATCCAATCCAATAATGATATCTTTTCTATCTTTGCCAATGAGTTGTTCTTGCTTGATGCGATCTAAAACTGCTTTTAATACTGTACTGCCAACTTTAGAACCACAGCCGGCGCAGTAAAGTGGGGAGGTGGGGGGAGTGGGGGAGGGGAGGAGTGGGGGATGGGGAGATGGGGAGAGGAAGAGATGGGGAGAGGGGGGGGATGAAGGAGAAGAAAATTCATCTTGTCCTCCTTGTCCCCCTTGTGCCCCCTGTCCCCCCTGTCCCCCTGTCCCCCAGTCCCCAGTCCCTAGTCCCTTGCTGAAGCGTTGCATAAATCGGCGATCGATCAAGTCTTTGAGATGCCACAATAATTTATGCGGTGGCAAAGTGAAAAATCCTCGTGTGGCGATCGCACGTTTATCCCCGGTACCAATTAAACTTAAATATTGTTTCTGTGGTTTGTAAGGTAGTGGTGATTTTCCTGATAAAATTCGCTGCAAGTTCTCAAATAAAGGTTTACCTTGCCTAACTGCAAATACACCAGCTTTTGGACGCGGATGATTTACCATTGTGGCAATATCACCAGCTGCAAATACGTGTGGATGTGTTAGCGATCGCAATGTATCATCAACTAAAATAAAGCCTTGGTCATCAGTTGCTAATTGTGTTGTTTTTAACCATTGCGGTGCTGATGCTTGAGTTACCCAAAACAAGCGATCGCATTTCACTTTCAACCCAGATTCACATATAATATTTAATTCACCTCTTTCTGCTGGCTCATCAGATATAGAACTAAAGTTATTCGGTACGACTTTACACACATTTTCCCTCAAATGCAGTCGCATCCCGCGTTTAGTCAAAAGTTGCCTAACTAGACGCCGCACCGATGGATGATAATGAGGCATTAGTTCCGCGTCACGTTGGAATAAATGAATTTCCAGATTAGGAAAATTCTTTTCCCGCTTTTTAATATCCAGTAAATTCGCTTGCATTGACAAAGCTAATTCGACACCGCCGGCACCACCACCTACTACTCCAATCCTGATTAATTCTTTTGGATTTTCAGCGACATCCTCAATTAACTGATACCAATGTTTCAGTAGTTGCGCTACAGGTTTAGCCGGAATTGCATATTCTGCACCTGATACTGATAGCGTAGCGGGAGTGCTGCCAATATCAATTGACAGCACATCGAAAGCTACAGATGGACGGTTAGCACAAAAAACTTTATTATTTTTTAAGTCAAGACCAACTACTTTATCGATGTATAATTGTGCTTGAGCAAATTGAGCTAAACGTCGCAAATCGATGTGACATTCATCACGGTTGTAAAATCCGGCAATGTGTCCGGGTAGCATTCCAGAGTAGGGTGTATCTGAAGCTTCGGTAATCAAGGTTAACCGTACTCCTGGTAACGGTTTCATCCCAAACATCAAAAGTGCGATCGCATGGCTATGACCGCCACCAATCAACACTAAGTCTTTTACAATTGGTTGTGTATTTTGTTGCATCTGGTAAATTATTTTAGGGAATTAAAAATTACATATAAATTTTCTCAAAATCTCTTTTCCGAGCTTTTAGCTTCTATTTTGGAGACTATAATTATTATTTATTTATATAAATTAAAAAAATATTAACTTTTGCGGAAAAAATAGTATATATAAATAAATTATTAAAAACTGCCTCCCATGAGTCCCCTCCTCGGTAAGAACAGCTTCTAAAGGAATTCCTCCTTTAGAAGCTTGTCAACCAAAACACAATCGCACAAAATCAACATAAGTTGCTCAAATTATATGGGGGGGTAAACTTTAATGGCGCGGTTCCTTAGCAAGGGCGAATATCAAAAATGCTAACTTAAGTGGTATAATTCGGAGTGCAGCTAACCTGAGTGAAACAAATCTCAGTGGTGCTAACGAGTGCAGGGGCAATTCTCAATGAGTGCCAACCTCAGCAGGGCAAATTTGCATCAAGCCAATTTACGTCAAGCTAATTTACATTACACAAATCTCAGTGGTGCGAAACTGGATCGGGCAAACTTCACGCGGATGCTAACCTGTATTAAACAGACATCCTGTGAAGTTAAATATCTAGATTTTCAGCACATGAAATCGGGTGATATGAATTGGGAAAAAGGTAATTGGTAATTGATTTTCCCCATTACCCGTTTTCCCTTCGGGTTCGCTCCTTGCCGGCACGTTCGCGCAGCGTCTCCGCAAGGAGAGGGAAAACGCCACGTGCTTCAAGCCGGGGAACCCGTCCAACGCAGTGGCTCCCCTCCCTTTCTCGCTGGACTCACCATTACCCATTACCTATTCCCAAATCATCACAGTGAGTTCTCTACGTCGGTAAGGCATCTACCCTCATAGTATTGAAGCACATATTGCATTTAATGCAATCTACCAATCGTAAGAATAAGAATAATTGAGCCTTGGGGCACATATTGCAATTTGGAGATAAATGCTATATTCTTTTTGCCAATAATCAAATTATAAGATGTGAGGAATACTTTTGCTATGTCTGCTAATAAGACAGACACGCTTTTGAATAGGTTGATAGCCATATCGGTTATATTTACTGTATCATTGACTCTAATTTTATTGGCATTTTCTCATCATGAGAAAGTGTCAACGCAGCAAGAAATAGAGAATAGAAATCAAACATTAACAACTTCTGCAATAGTTTTTTTAGGGCTAGCAGGAATGATTAATGTTTATTATGCAGCAAAGCGTACAGAAGCTTTAGAAAAAAGTGCGATCGCAGCCCAAAGAAACATCGAACTCGGCATTCAAAATACCAAACTCAATGAAGATAGGTTGATTGCTGAACGCTTTATGGCAGCGATTGAACAGCTTGGACATGACAAAGTAGAAACGCGGACAGGTGCAATTTACGCTTTAGAACGAGTTGCTCAAGATTTTCCCAAAGAACACTGGACAATCATGGAAATTCTCTCAGCTTTTGTGCGCGAGAATGCTCCGATCCAGGTGGAACAACGACAACAAACCGAAGAAGATTCTGAACCTCGTTTTGGCAGACACATCCGCGTCACGCATCGCGAACATCCCGACGACCTAAACTGGTTGGAAGAATCACCGCGCATTCGTACAGATATTCAAGTGGCTTTAACAGTCATCGGTAGACGCGATTCACAAAAAGACCCGGTAAATCAGAAAATTGATTTACGCAATACTCACATCAGAAAAGCAGACCTGCGTGGAGTAGATTTTGCCGGGGCAGATTTGAGCGGATCTGACCTTTGTGGTGCAGATTTGCGATCAGCCTCACTGTGTGGTGCAGACCTCGATAAAGCTCAACTGTGTGGTTCAATTTTGTATGAAGCCAACTTGCAATCATGCAGCTTGATGGGAGCCAACCTTTCCGGAGCCAATCTGAATAAAGTTAAGCTGTGTGGAGCAAATTTGCGTGCAGCTAACCTCTCTGGTGCAAGTTTGCGTGCGGCAGATCTCACCGACGCCAACCTTTATAAAGCCAACTTGCAACAAGCAACTTTAAAACTTGCCAACCTCTGTGGTGCAAAGCTGTTTTTAGCCAACTTGCAACAAGCAAAGTTCGGTAAAGCTAACTTACAAAATACCGGTTTGATTGGAGCCAACTTGCAACAAGCAAACTTGAATGGAGCCAATCTTAGTAACGCAAATTTGAATGCAGCCAAACTGCAACAAACAGACGTATTGTTTGCTAATTTGTCTAAAGCAAGTTTGATAGAAGTTGATTTGTACAGAGCAAATTTGATGGGAGCCAACTTGCAAAGAGCAATCCTTCATGAAGCTAACCTTTGTGAGGCAAACTTGATGGGAGCCAACCTTTATGGGGCGAATCTTTGCGATGTCAAATTAGAAGGAGCAATTTTGACAGGAGCGAAAAATTTAGACCCACAGCAGATTAGAGTAGCATTAGGCGATCGCACAACTCGTCTGCCTGATAATGTTGAAGTACCAATGCATTGGCGGCAAACTGTTTAAGTAATCGCATCAATTGATTATTTGAGTGCATCTTCTTTTTATACAAATTCTATTTCTGTGTTTGCCTGTTAGAAATTATTCGTCTTTACTAACACGTTAATTTCGTGTTACTCAAAAATGTTTGGTAGCTTTTCCAGATATAAGCGATATTTAAAGTAATAATTAATTTCACCAAACAAGTACTATTTTTTTCACTAAATACACGATCGCATTTTGGCGATGACAAATCCGATTATTAAAGTAGCGGTAATTCATGAATTACCGCTACGAACGGTGTCGGATTGCGCTCATTCCTATTAAAGTAGGAGATACCTGAGAACTATTAAACTTGTTTTACCCCCGGATGACCATTTTCCACCACAAATGAAGCACGGGTACTGATTGTGCCAGATTCAGTTGTCACGTCTGACATAACTTGATAGTCAGCCTGCCAGTTTGTGGGAGTCACTACGCAACGGACATATCCCCGTTGACCATTGTAAAACTTAATGTGCGGATTGTCTGGCAACGAGGCTTCTACAGTGGCGCTTGTGTCTGCCCCATCGCCACCGGAGCTAATTGAGGTACAAACAAATTCACTCCCAACTGTAGCAGATTCTGGATTATCAAAGTCAGCTTTCAAATTCATTGCCCAATTGGAATGCACATCTCCTGTCAAAACCACAGGATTAGACGGTTTGCGCTTATCCAAGAAACGAAGAAGGCGATCGCGTGAAGCTAAATACCCATCCCACTTATCCATGCTGAAGGTTGCACCTTCTCCTGGTGTGAAGTCTCTCTGAGCAACTATAACTTGTTGAGCCAGAATGTTCCATTGAGCCTCGGAGCGATCTAAACCACGCAATAGCCAATTTTCTTGACGCTTGCCAGTAATCGTCGCATTTAAGTTAAAATTCTCTGGGCAACGTTCTTTGGTTCCATCTCCACAAGGTTGGTCTGTGCGATATTGCCGGGTATCTAGTACATGGAAGGTTGCCAAATTACCAAAGGAAAGCCGACGGAAAAGTTGCATATCAGGTCCGCTAGGTCGCGAGAAGGGTCGTAGCGGCATGTGTTCGTAGTAAGCTTGATAAGCAACCGCTCGTCGCTCTAGGAATACAGAGCGATCCTGATCCGGTTCATTATCAACTTCCGAGATGTCGTTGGCGTAATTGTTTTCTACTTCGTGGTCGTCCCAAGTTACAATCCAGGGAAATGCTGCATGAGTTGCTTGCAGATTGGGATCGGTCTTGTAGAGGGCATGGCGATTGCGATAATCTTCCAGAGTCAGAATTTCCGAACTGTTGTGCTGTCTAACACGATTTGCTGTAATTCCTCCCTCGTAGATGTAGTCACCCACATGCACTACTAGGTCTAGGTCTTCCTCTGCCATGTATTTGTATGCCGTGAAGTATCCCTGCTCGTAGTGCTGGCAAGAGGCAAGTGCAAAGGCAAGTTTACTTGCAACGCTATTTGATGAAGGAACTGTACGAGTCCGACCAATCGGGCTTTTTTCATTGCCTGAGATGAACTGATACCAGTACCAACGGTTGCTTTTTAATCCGTTAACCTCAACTCGAACTGAGTGAGCTAATTCTGGGATAGCAATCTCAGTGCCTTTTGCGACAATATTCTTCATGTTGGCATCAGTTGCCACTTGCCATTGAATTGGCACATTGACAGCTGGCATTCCACCTCCATTCAAGGGTTCGGGAGCCAGACGAGTCCAGATGACCACGCTGGTGGGATAAGGTTCACCCGACGCCACACCGAGCGTAAAAGGATAATTGTCAAATTTAACTTGGGCGATCGCTCTAGTATTGGAAAATTGGCTGGCGATCGCTAGACCACTTAATGCCCCCGCTCCGATAATTAGGTTGCGTCGCTTAATTCGACTGGAAAGAATCGAATTAACATTGTTGTAATCTATCATGCTTATTACCCCTGGCTAAGTAGATTAACGCAGAGGCAAGTTTATCATTCAGACATTAACTCTTTGCAAAGGAGAAGTTAATATCGCGTTTAATGATTAAAATTAAACCAAGCATAAAATGAGCAAAACGAAAATCAGACTTGGGCGATCGCTCGTTGCTTGATGAGAACATGCACAAAGCGATCGCACAACTATCCTACCTAACAATTTGCAAGCCCCAACACACTCTTTTTGCTAAATAAGCACGCTTTAAAACATCGGATTGTGTTCATAATCCCAACACTTATTATCACGCCAAGTTCTATGGGTGCGCTGACATTGAGATTTCTCAGTCAGCCAAGGAATCGATGTTGGGTGGCTGACGGTGGCTGTAGATGTGGAACCTACGTAGTCAAGTGAGAGTATTAAAGAAGCTATACAAAAGCCAGAAGTCGGTAGTACAGCGACAAAGGCAGCGAACAACATAATTTTTGCTCTTGTCGAAAGTTTAAATTTGCCTTGTTTAATACTCAAGCGATCGCGCATATATTTTCCCAATTTTTCCCGAATCTAAGTAGAAATTAAACGTAAAATGCCAACTTTATAGAAAGCATATATAAGCAAAGTTTTGCTTTCTGCCTTCTATTTAGCAGTCCTAAATTGAGAAACCGGGTTTCTCCCAGAAACCCGGTTTCTGGACACAATTGTGTTCACAAAACTTTATTTATTGGCTAATTTTCTCGGCGTATATATCCTGTGGCTGTGTGTAATCTATCTATGAGTTGATTTTTGCACGGTCTTATTTAAAAGCATAGATGTTGACCGTGATTTTTACTAATAAAAAATACTTAAATATTGTTTTTAAAGATTACATATATTTTTTTTACTAGCAAATAATTTTATTTTTTGGTATAGAGAATATATTTTTTTTGTAGAGATAATTTAAATTTAAAAGACACAATTTGTTTCTTATACCTGCGAGCGTATTTCTGAAAAGTATAAAAAGTTTAAAATTTGAAACTTAAATTTTGAGCTACACTAGCCTCGAAGATGGCAATAGGACTTACGCAACAGGCACTCTTATAACCTTATGATTGACCTTTACACCTTCACCACACCCAACGGACGCAAGGCTTCGGTTATGTTAGAGGAAGTTGGACTTCCCTACAACGTCCACAAAATCGACATTAGCAAAAACGAGCAGTTTACACCGGAGTATATTGCAATCAATCCCAATAGCAAGATTCCTGCGATTATCGACCAAGATACTGAGATGAAAGTTTTTGAATCTGGCGCAATTTTGATTTATTTGGCAGAAAAAACCGGTAAATTCCTACCTGTCGATCAAAAAGGTCGCTTTCAAGTACTTGAGTGGCTGATGTGGCAAATGGGAGGTGTAGGACCAATGTCTGGGCAACTCAACCATTTTAAACGGTATGCACCAGAAAAGATTCCTTACGCGATCGCACGCTATGAAAAAGAAACTCTACGACTTTACAGCGTGTTAGATAAACAATTAGCAGACAAAGAATTTATCTGCGGTGACTATTCGATTGCAGACATAGCCACCTATCCTTGGATATCCATTTATGAAAGTCAAGGTTTAACGCTAGATAATCACCCAAATCTCAAACGTTGGGTAGAAACAGTACAGCAACGTCCAGCAGTACAGCGGGGGATGAAAGTGCCGTAATTGGGAATTGGGCATTGGGAATTGGGAATTGGGAATTGGGAATTGGGAATTGGGAATTGGGAATTGGTAATTGGTAATTGGTAATTGGTAATTGATTTTCCCCATTACCGATTTTCCATTACCCATTCCCCATTACCTATTACCCATTCCCCATTCCCCATTACCTATTACCCATTCCCCCCCATAACAACTCCCCAAAAATAATCCTCAAAAGGTCTTTCATCAAGGTCGATGTGAAATTTTTTCGCCCAAGAGTAAATATCCAAACTGACACGTCCACTTTCTTGGTCAAACCAGGAACCACCTTTAAACGAGATATTTCCTAATATCGTAATCCAGTGATTGGGGTAAGGTAAAAAAGGCTTTTTGCCGCCAAGCAAACCTGAGGCAGTAATCAATCCAAACGCTACACCACCAGAATCGATAATAGTTGATGCTTCATTCAAAGCCTCGTATTCTCCAAATATATATGTATGGATATACTTGACTTGACGATAACCTAATACTTCTCGCGTCCAGCCTTTCATCTCCCAAGATTTTGTCATCCCAGACAAATTTCGGATGATATCTGGCGATTCTACTTCAATGTTAAAAATCGAGTTTTCTGCTTCTCGTAGTGTTGCTAAAACCATCCAATCGGCTTGACTTAACCGCAGTCTCCCTCGACTTTTAACAAGTGTTTGAGATGCTTTAATGCGTGTAGTTTGTCCTTGAAAACCGCCAGTTTCAAATATACTGCGGCAAATTTGCACATAACGCAGTGGTTGTTTGCGAATAAGTTCAAACAAAATGGACGCGGGTCCACAAAATGGTTGTCCACCTTGGTTGACGAGAAAAGGATCGGCAACACGCGATCGCATGTCCGCAAGTACTTGGTTTTTATCTAAAGTTGCCCAAACACCAGGTACATTGGATTTTTCAAAGTCTGCGATCGCGCTAGTAACTGCTGGATCTAACTGCTGTCCATTCATATATTTACGCTGATTACTGAAAGTACCCGATTGTTAATTACCTTGACTACAGTACCGATGACCACTAATTCGCAAATAATCTTAACAATTTGAAGTATTTGTACTGATTGTGTTTTTTAAAGAGTGAAAAATTGCATATTTTCCTGGTAAATGCACTTTAAAATACTAAAACTGAAAGAAAATCCTCTATTTAAATTAGACAAAATTATGAAACGCCGAGAAATTATTACTACAGCTGCGATCGCTACAGCAACTACTACACTAGTTTCCTGTACCCGGACTGGCACAGCCCCAGGTGTAAAAACCGGACAGCCAAATATCCGGTGGCGAATGGCAACTAGCTGGCCCAAGTCTCTAGGTATTTTCGCTGGTGCAGAAACTGTCGCCAAGCGAGTCAAGGAAATGACCTCAGGACGTTTCAACATCACAGCCTTTGCTGCTGGTGAATTAGTGCCAGGATTGCAAGTACTCGATGCCGTGCAAGCCGGAACTGTAGAATGCGGTCACACAGCCGGCTATTATTATATTGGTAAAAGTCCGGCATTAGCTTTCGCTACCTCCGTTCCCTTCGGCTTGAATGCCCAACAGCAGAATGCTTGGTATTATCACGGTGGTGGATTAGAAGCCACACAGAAAATTTATGCCAATTTCAACGTAATTAACTTTCCCGGTGGCAATACTGGGGTGCAGATGGGTGGCTGGTTTAAAAGGGAAATTAAGTCAATTTCTGACCTTAATGGCTTAAAAATGCGAATTCCCGGATTAGGGGGGCAAGTTATGTCTCGTTTGGGGGTAAACGTGCAAGTTTTACCAGGAGGCGAGATTTATTTAGCATTAGATCGAGGTGCGATCGATGCAGCTGAGTGGGTTGGTCCCTACGATGACGAGAAACTCGGTTTACCAAAAGCAGCAAAATTTTACTATTATCCCGGCTGGTGGGAACCAGGACCAACCTTAGATATATTAGTTAACCTTGACATACTCCCTGCCCTTGAAGGGCAGGGATTCTAGGCTCAAGCAACAATTGCAGGCATAGCCCGTCTTACATCGTCTAACCCAACAGTTGATGCCCCAACTGCACAAATATTCTTAGCTGCGTTTTCGTCTCTTCCATTGACTGACTGACAGGACGGACAACGCCACTCTCTAACGGACAAATCCAGTTTTTCTAAAACGTGTCCACAACTAGAGTTAGAGTCGATGGGGAAATCGCTCTCCCCACCTCTTGTTCAGAACCGGACATGAAAATTTCTCTTCATCCGGCTCCTCTTTGACTTAGCTTTTTACAAAAGTACCATAACTCCCATCATTGGCAG
>JAESGF010000167.1_pt1 | contig 48198 bp, 43 predicted proteins | sample 9269621 | NCBI WGS metagenome assembly JAESGF01 (sample SAMN14515066, study PRJNA621663) | algae metagenome | isolation source: Tolypothrix carrinoi HA7290-LM1 and co-occurring heterotrophs from dry rock... | place: USA: Makauwahi cave, Kauai, Hawaii | collected 2011-01-06
TGTCGCACCCGATGTCGGTCGACCTCCTCGCGGAGAAGACGCTCCGCCACGCGAAGGTGATCGCCGTCCGCGTCCTCGGCGGCGAGGCCTATTTCGCCTACGGGGTGGAGGTCCTGCGCCGGCTCGTGATCGAGACCGGCGCGCACCTCCTCCTCGTCTCCGGCGAGGCGAGCTTCGACCCGGCGCTAGCCGCCCGCGGCACGGATGCTGAGGCGGCCCGCCGGTTTCATGCCTACTGCCGCGAAGGGGGGCCGCAGAACCGCGACCGCGCGCTCCGCCTCCTCGCAGCGCTCGCCGGTGCCGGGCCCTTGCCCGAGCCCGCCGCGCCGCTCCCGGTCGCCGGCCTCTACCGCGCCGGCGCGATCCTCGGGAGCCTCGCCGAGCTGACGGGGGAGGGCCGCCCCGTCGGCCTCGTCTTCTACCGCGCGCACCTCCTCGACGGGCAGACCGGCGGCGTCGACGCCCTCGTGGAGGCGCTGGAGGAGGCAGGTCTCCGCGCCGTCCCGATCTTCGTCTCGACGCTCAAGGATGCCGTCGCCGCCACCGTCGTCCGCCAGCTCCTGCGCGAGGCGGGCGCCACGGTCGCGCTCACCACCGTCGCCTTCTCCGCCGCCGCCGCCGACGCCTTCACGACAGGTCCGGGCACGCCGCTCGACGACGGTGATCGCCCGGTGATCGAGGTCGTCCACGCCTCCGGCACCGCGGCGGACTGGCGGGCGAGCGCTGCCGGGCTCTCCGTGCGCGACCTTGCGATGAGCGTCGTCACCACGGAGTTTGACGGCCGCGTCCTCTCCCGCGCCGTCGCCTTTCGCGAGCGTGCGCCGCGCGACCCGCTCACCGGCGCCTTCCCCGTGACGTTCCGGCCCGCTCCGGACCGCGCCCGCTTCGTCGCCCGCCTCGCCGCGGCACAGGTGGCGCTCGCGACGACCCCGCCGGATGAAAAGCGCGTCGCCCTCGTCCTTGCCAACTATCCCGGCCGCGACGGCCGCATCGCCAACGGCGTCGGCCTCGACACCCCAGCCTCCACCTCGACCATCCTGCGAGCCCTCCGCGCCGAGGGATACGCCACCGGCAACGCGCCGGACACGGGCGAGGCGCTGATCGCGGCGCTGCTCGCGATGCGCGACCGGACCCGCGCCGGGGCGGGCGGCCCTCCGACCATGCCGCTCGACCGCTACCGCGCCTTCCTCCTCACCCTCCCGGAGGAGGCGCGCGCCGCCCTCCGCGCCACCTGGGGCGAGCCGGAGGCGGACCCGTCCGTCCGCGACGGCGCCTTCGCGGTGGAGGTCGTGCGCTGGGGCAACGTCGCAGTCGCCGTGCAACCGACGCGCGGCTACGAGCGGGACGTGAAGGCGACCTACCACGACCCCGCACTCGTCCCGACGCACGCCTACCTCGCCTTCTACCTCTGGCTCCGCGAGGCCTTCGGGGCGCACGCCGTCGTCCACGTCGGCAAGCACGGCAACATGGAGTGGCTGCCCGGCAAGGCGACGGCGCTCTCTGAGGCCTGCTGGCCGGAGATTGCCTTCGGGCCGACGCCGCACGTCTACCCCTTCATCGTCAACGACCCGGGGGAGGGGACGAGCGCCAAGCGCCGGGCGCAGGCGGTCATCGTCGACCACCTCACGCCGCCGATGACCCGCGCCGAGGCCCACGGCGCTGCGGCCGAGCTCGAGGCGCTCGTCGATGAGTACGCGCTCGCCCGCGCGCTCGATCCGGCCCGCGCCGCCCGTGTTGCGGCCGACATCCTCGACCGCGCCGACCGGCACGGCTTCGCGGCGGACCTGTCGCTGCCGGCGGACGGCGACGCCGCCATCGCCGCCCTCGATGCGCACCTCTGCGACCTCAAGGAGCTGCAGATCCGCGACGGCCTCCACATCCTCGGGGCCGCGCCGGAGGGCCGCCAGCGCCGCGACACACTCCTCGCCATCGCCCGCGCTCCCCGCGGCCCGGGGCCAGCCGGCGCGTCGCTGCTCCGCGCGGTCGCCGACGACCTCGGGCTCGGAAGTCGGGAGCACGGCTTCGACCCGCTTGCGGCCGACCTCTCCGCGCCGTGGGAGGGACCGCGACCGGCAGCGCTTTCGGGCCCCACCCCCTGGCGCACGAATGGCGATACGGTCGAGCGGCTCGAAGCGTTCGCCGCCGCGCTTCTCGATCTCCCGGCGGCCGGTTTCTCCGGCGTTCCCGCCGCCGCGCCGCCGCATCATTCGCTCCCGGTCTCACCAGCCGGCATGGTCGACGCTGCCCGGCCGGTTGCCGCTCGCGAGGGTGCCGCGTTCCCGGACCGCCACGCGGCCCCCGGTCCCGCCACGGCGGCCGTCCTCGACGCACTCCGCCCCATCGCCGCCGCCCTCGACGCGTCCGGGGCGCGCGAGGTCGCCGCCATCACGGCCGCGCTCGCCGGCCGCTTCGTCAGTCCCGGCCCCTCCGGCGCGCCGACACGGGGGCGGCCGGATGTCCTGCCCACCGGCCGCAACTTCTTTTCCGTCGACATACGCGGCATCCCGACCCGCGCCGCCTGGATGATCGGGGCCGCCGCCGCCGAGCGGGTCGTCGAGCGCTACGTCATGGAGGAGGGCGACTGGCCGCGGTCCATCGTGCTGACCTGCTGGGGCACGGCCAACATGCGGACCGGCGGCGACGACATCGCCCAGGCGCTCGCCCTCATCGGCGCCGAGCCTGTCTGGGACGGAGCCCGCCTCACCGGCTTCGCCGTCCGGCCTCTCGGCGCGCTGCTGCGCCCCCGCGTCGACGTCACGCTGCGCATCTCCGGGTTCTTCCGCGACGCCTTCCCCGAGCAGATCGCTCTCTTCGATGCCGCCGCCCGCGCGGTCGCCGCTCTCGACGAGCCTGACGACCAGAACCCGCTCGCGCGCCGCTTCGCCACGGAGGGCAACGTCTCAGTCTTCGGCGCGATGCCGGGCGCCTACGGAGCGGGTCTTCAGGCCTTGGTCGATTCCGGCGAGTGGGACACCCGCGCTGACCTCGCCGAAGCGTTCGTCCTTTGGGGCCGCTACGGCTACGGCAAGGGCCGCGATGGCACGACCGAGGAGGCCGCACTCCGCCGCCGCCTCGCAGGCGTCGATGCCGTGGTCCAGGCGCAGGACAACCGCGAGCACGACATTCTCGATTCCGACGACTACTACCAGTTCGAGGGCGGCCTCGCCGCCGCCGTGGAGGCTGCCCGCGGCCGCGCACCCCTGTCCCTCCACGTCGACACCTCGCGCCCCGAGCGCCCCGTCGCCCGCACGCTGCGCGAGGAGATCGCCCGCGTCGTCCGGGGCCGTGCGGCGAACCCGAAGTGGCTCGCCGGCGTCATGCGGCACGGCTACAAGGGCGCCTTCGAGATCGCCGCCACGGTGGACTACCTGTTCGCCTTCGCCGCCACCACGGACGCCGTCGCCTCGCACCACTTCGACATCGTCTACGACGCGACGCTCGGCGACGACGAGGTCCGCGCCTTCATGGCCGAGGCCAACCGCCCGGCGCTCGAGGAGACGGCGGCGAAGTTCGCCGAAGCGATCCGCCGCGGCCTCTGGACGCCGACCCGCAACAGCGTCCACATCGACCTCGAACGCCTCGGAGCCCGCCCATGACCGACGAGACCGCCGCGACGGAGGATGCCGACCTCGACGCCCGCCACGCCGAGAAGATGCGCAAGAAGAAGGCGGCGCGCGACAAGATCCTCGCGACGAAGACGATCGAGAAAGGCCTCCTGATCGTCCACACGGGGAAGGGGAAGGGCAAGTCGACGGCCGCCTTCGGCATGGTGATGCGCGCCGTCGGCCACGGCATGAAGGTCGGCGTCGTCCAATTCATCAAGGGCCGCATCGAGACGGGCGAGAAGGCCGTCCTCGACCGATTCGCCGACCTCGTCACCGTGAAGCGCATGGGCGAGGGGTTCACCTGGGAGACGCAGGACCGCCAGCGCGACATCGCCGCGGCCCGCGCCGCATGGGACGCCGCGAAGGAGATGATCGCATCGGGCGAGTACCGGATGGTCCTCCTCGACGAGCTCAACATCGTCCTGCGCTACGAGTACCTCGACCTCGCCGAGGTGGTGGCGTTCCTGCGCGACAAGCCCGCCGACGTCCACGTCATCGTGACGGGCCGCAACGCGAAGGACGAGCTGATCGAGGCGGCCGACCTCGTGACGGAGATGACGATGGTGAAGCACCCGTTCCGGTCGGGGGTGAAGCCGCAGGCGGGGGTGGAGTTCTAGGGCCACTTGAGGCGCAGAGCCGCTCTAGGAAGTTGAACCTGCCGACGTCGGGCCGCTGCCTAGCTCGATGCTACACCAACCCCTCCAGCACCCGCCCCACCGCATACGCCGCCCCTGCGGCCGCGATGCCGATCGCCAGCGTCTCCGCGCCGCAGCGGAGCCAGCTGCGGGTCGACCAGCGGCTGCGTGCGGAGCCGATGGCGAAGAAGACGGCCGCGGTCAGTGCGGTGGCCGTCTCGGCGGCTGAGGGGAGGCCGAGCACGAACGGGGCGAGCGGGATCGCGCCGCAGATGACGAAGGCGGCGAACGTCGCGAGGCCGGCCCGCATCGGGGAGGGGACGGCGCCGCCGCGGCCGAACTCTTCGGCGAGCATCGTGTCGATCCACACCTCGCGTCGCTTGGTGATGAGCGTGACGATCGCCTCGAGGTCGGCGCCCTCGAACCCTTTGCCCCGGAAGATCTCGCGGATCTCGGCCCGCTCGCCTTCGGGGTCGGTCGCGACGTGGCGCTCCTCCATCGCGCGGAGGCGGCGCGTGTCCTCGATCTCGGCCTTCGTGCCCGAGTAGTTGGCGGCCGCCATCGAGAAGCCGTCGGCGACGAGGTTCGCAACGCCGAGGATGATGACGACGCGCGCCTCGAGGCTCGCCCCGACCGCGCCGGCCACCACGGCGAACGTCGTCACCGTGCCATCGATGCCACCGTAGATGACGTCGCGGAGGTAAGACACGCGGGGGCCGGCGCCGAGGCGGGCGGCGATCGCGGCAGGCGTGTGGCTGTGTTCGAGCTCCATCGCGCCACCTCCCTCGCGCCACGTTCGGCGCGCAACCTCCGCAGCGCCGCCAGCCGCGCGTTATTCCTTCGGACGACGGTCCAGCACGCGTTTCGCCTTCCCCATCGAGCGCTCGATCGCGCCGGGATCCACCACCTGCGTCGTGATCGTGACGCCCACCATCGTCTTCACCGCATGGTCGAGCGCCCGGGCAGCGGCGACGCGCGCGTCCTCCTGGGCGGTGTCGGCGCGGCACTCGACATGGACGGTCATCGTGTCGAGGCGCCCCTCGCGGGTGAGCTCGATCATGTAGTGCGGCGCGAGGGATTGGAGTTTCAGTATCTGTTCCTCGATCTGCGTCGGGAACACGTTGACGCCGCGCACGATCAGCATGTCGTCGGACCGGCCGGTGACCTTCTCCATCCGCCGCATCGAGCGCGCCGTGCCCGGCAGTAGGCGCGTGAGGTCACGCGTCCTGTAGCGGATGATGGGGAGTGCCTCCTTGGTGAGGCTGGTGAAGACAAGCTCGCCGAGTTCGCCGTCCGGCAGCGGCTCGCCCGTCACGGGGTCGATCACCTCGGGGTAGAAGTGGTCCTCCCAGATGTGCAGCCCGTCCTTGGTCTCGACGCACTCGTTGGCGACGCCCGGTCCCATCACCTCCGAGAGGCCGTAGATGTCGACCGCGTGCATGTCGAACGCCTCTTCAATCTCGGCGCGCATCGCGTTCGTCCACGGCTCGGCGCCGAAGATGCCGACCTTCAGCGACGAGCGGCGCGGGTCGAGCCCCGCCTGCCGGTAGCAGTCGAGGATCGCGAGCATGTAGGACGGCGTCACCATGATGACGTCGGGCCGGAAGTCCTCGATGAGCTGCACCTGCCGCTCCGTCTGCCCGCCCGACATCGGGACGACGGTGCACCCCAGCGCCTCCGCGCCATAGTGGGCGCCGAGCCCTCCGGTGAAGAGGCCGTAGCCATAGGAGACGTGGACGAGGTCGCCCGGCCGCCCACCAGAGGCGCGGATCGAGCGGGCCATCACCGACGCCCAGGTCTCGATGTCCCGCCTCGTGTAGCCGACCACGGTCGGCTTGCCCGTCGTGCCGGATGAGGCGTGCACCCGCGCCACCTGCTGGCGGGGCACGGCGAACATGCCGAACGGATAATTGGCCCGGAGATCCTGCTTCGTGGTGAACGGGAACTTCCTGAGGTCCTCCAGCGAAGTGAGGTCGTCCGGGTGGACCCCCGCCGCCTCGAAGGCCGCGGTGTAGTGCGGCACGTTGCCGAACGCGTGGCGGAGCGTCCACCGCAGCCGCTCGAGCTGGACGGCGGCGATCTCGTCGCGGGATGCGACCTCGAGCGGATCGAGCGTGGCGCGGTCGGGGGAGAGGTCCAGCATGTCAGGATCCGGAGATGGCGGGCGCGGCGGGGTCGATGAGCGAGCCCGGGATGGTGCGCGAGTGGCCGCGGAACTCGGCGACCACCGTGCCATCGGCGTCGGTGACGGTCACGTCCGTGATGCCCTGGCGACCCTCGCGGAATCGCTCGACGGCGGTCGCCGTCATCCGCTCGCCGAGCCGCGCGGGACGAAGGTAAGTGATGGCACACTGGCTCGCGACCGACCGCTGCCCGGAGGAGTTGCAGGCATAGGCAAACGCGGTGTCTGCGAGCGTGAACAGGAAGCCACCGTGGCAGATGCCGTGCCCGTTGGTCATCTCCTCGCGCACGGTCATCGACAGGACGGCGCGCCCGTCCTCCACCGCGTCGAGCGTCATCCCGAGCGACTGCGCGGCGCGGTCCTCGCCCCAGAGCGCCGCGGCCGCGCGCGTGGCGATGTCGCTCACAGCCGGCCTCGGAAAGCGGGCTTGCGCTTCTCGATGAAAGCCGCGACGCCCTCCTGGTAGTCCGGGTGGCGGCCGGCCTCGCGCTGCAGGTCGCGCTCAACGTCGAGCTGGGCGTCGAGCGAGTTCGTGGCGCCGCGGTCGAAGGCCCGCTTCATGGCGGCGAGCCCGTCCGTCGGGAGGTCCGCAAGGCGATCCGCGATGCGGCGGGCCTCCGCCAGCAGCTCGTCGTCCGGAAACACCCTGTAGACGAGACCCCACCGCTCGGCGGTGTCGGCGTCGATCCGGTCGGCAAGCATCGCCATCGCGCGGGCCTTGATGATGCCGACGGCCCGCGGCAGCGTGAACGTGCCGCCCGCGTCGGGCACGAGGCCGAGATTGGCGAACGGCTCGAGGAAGGTCGCCGACTGGCCCGCCAGCACGACGTCGCAGGCGAGCGCCACGTTGAGACCCGCGCCGGCGGCGACGCCGTTGATCGCCACGACCACGGGGACCGGCAGGGCGCGGATGCGGCGCACGAGGGGATTGTAGTAGCCCTCCACCGTCGCGCCGAGGTCGCGCGCGGCCTCGCCGTCGCCGCGCATCCGGTCCGACAGGTCCTGCCCGGCCGAGAACCCGCGGCCGGCGCCGGTGAGGATCACGGCGCGGACGGTGCGGTCGTCCTCCGCCTCGGCCAGTGCGCGGGCGAGGGCGTCGTGCATCGCCTCGTTGAAGGCGTTCAGCTTGTCCGGGCGGTTCAGCGTCACGGTCAGAACCGCGCCTCTCCGCTCCGTCAGAACCTCGGACATCGCTCGCCTCCTGCGCTCGTCCCGTTGCCGACGTCGCCCGCGATATGTGACAGGATCGCTTGACGGACGCGTTTTTCTGTAACTTATTTCGGCCGCCACGGGCGTTGTCAACGCAGCGCACCCTGCCACATTCCGGGCTGGAGTGGCCACGAAACAGACGGCCCCGACAGCGGGCCGGACGCCGATGGGAGGCCCCGTGAGCGCGCTGTCCGACGAGCACCGCCCGACCCTCGACCGCGCCGTGGAGGAGATCCGCCGGCGCGGCTACTGGTCCGCCTATCCGGAGATGCCGTCCGGCAAGATCTATGGCGAAACCGCCAAGGAGGACGGCGAAAAAGGCTTCGCCGCGCTCCTCAACCAGCCGTTCCCGCTCGACCAGCCGGCGGGCGGCGATCCTGTCGGCCGCGAGGAGAGCCCCTACGGCTTCGCGCTCGGCATCACGTACCCGACAGTGGCGCCGGCGACCCTCCTCGCCGCGGCGAAAGCGGCGGGGGCAGCCTGGGCGAGAGTTCCGGCGGAGGAGCGCGTCGCCGTCGCGCTTGAAGCGCTGAAGCGTCTCAACCGGGATTCCTTCCTTATCGCCAACGCCGTCCAGCACACCACCGGGCAGTCGTTCATCATGGCCTTCCAGGCCGGCGGCCCGCATGCGCAGGACCGCGGGCTCGAGGCGGTCGCTTACGCATGGGATGCGATGAGCGCGATCCCCGGCGCCGTCCGCTGGGAGAAGCCGCAGGGCAAGAACCCGCCGCTCGTCCTCGACAAGACGTTCCGCATCGTCCCGCGTGGCGTCGGCCTCGTGATCGGCTGCGCGACCTTCCCGACCTGGAACTCGTATTCGGCGATCTTCGCCAACCTCGCGACCGGCAATGCGACGGTGGTGAAGCCGCACCCGATGGCGATCCTCCCGCTCGCGATCACCGTCAAGGTGATCCGCGACGTCCTCAGCGGAGCCGGTCACGACCCGAACGTCATCGTCCTCGCCGCCGACGACCCCGAGCGGCCGGTGACGATGGAGTACATGACGAGCGAGGACGTCGACCTCATCGACTTCACCGGCTCGGCGGCGTTCGGCGCGACGGTCCGCGCCCATGCCCGCGGCCGACCGGTGTTCACTGAGGAGGCGGGGGTGAACCCTGTCGTTATCGCGGGCACCGACAGCTTCCGCGGGATGTGCGGCAATCTCGCGATGAGCCTGTCGCTCTACTCCGGCCAGATGTGCACCGCGCCGCAGAGCCTGTTCGTCCCGGCGGGCGGCATCGAGACCGACGAAGGGCATAAGTCGGCCGAGGCGGTGGGTGAGGGGATCGCCCGCGCGCTCGACAAGCTCCTCGGCGACCCGGAGCGCGCGATGGCCGTCCTCGGCGCGGTGCAGAACCCCGCGACGCTGGAGCGTGTCGCCGCCGCGCGCGACAAGGGTCGCCTCGTTCGCGAGTCGGCGCCGGTCCAAGGGCAGGACAAGGCGCGGACGGCGACGCCGGCCCTCCTCGCGGTGGATGCCGCAAGCGAGGCCTGGCGCGAGGAGTGCTTCGGGCCTGTCGCCTTCCTCATCACGGTGCCGGACGCCGACGAGGGGATCCGTCTCGCCGCCGACAGCGCGCGCGAGAAGGGCGCCATCACGGCCTCACTCTATGCGACGGACGAGGCGCTGATCGACCGCGCCGCCGACGCCTTCGCCCGCGCCGGCGCCCCGCTGTCGGTGAACCTCACGGGCGGCATTCTCGTGAACCAGTCGGCGGCGTTCTCCGACTACCACGTCACCGGCCTCAACCCCGCCGGGACAGCGACGCTGACCGACGCGGCGTTCGTGACGAACCGCTTCTCCGTCGCAACGGTGCGCCGCCCGGCCGCGGCCGCCTGATGGGGCCGCCCTGCCGGAGGCCCCTGTCCGGCCGGAGCGAGCCGTCCCGCGGGGCCGCGCGCTCAGCGCGGCTCGGCGCCGAAGCGGCGGACGGACGACAGGCGTCGGAGAACGTCGACCAGCACCACGTCGAACAGGGCGGCGACGCCGTGCGCCGTCTCCTCGTCCACGCAGGCCGCGAGCTCGAGACCGGGAAGGCCGCCGTCCGCCTCCGTCCAGCGGAACCAGGCGGGGGCGAGAGCCTCGAGGCGGGCGGCGAGGCGCGCCGCCGCGCGGGGCTCCTCCAGCACCTCGGCGAGCGTGTCGAGCGCGAGTTCGACGACCGCGGTGTCCCGGCGGATCTGCGCCGCCGCCGTCCGACGCCCGCCGGCATGGAAGGCGATGGAGAGCGCGGGCGCGCCGGGGATCACCGTCAGCTGGAAGCGGCGGGTGTCGATGGCGTCGAGGAGGTTGCCGGCGCCGGCGCGGGCGAGGCGACCGTGATCGGCTTCCACGAGGTCGAGCCAGTCGGCGGCCGCCTGGGTACGAGGTCCGGCATAGATCCGCGGTTCGGCCCCGCGCCGCGCCGGCTCGGCCCCATACCGCGGCGGCTCCGGCCGCATGGACGGTGGCAGCACGATCGGCTCTGCCGGGAGTGGGATCAGCGGCTCTGCGACGTCACCCACGCGGGACGCATCCTCCAGCACAGCGGACACTATCTCGCAATCATAGATGGTGCGCGGCCACAGCGGAAGCCCTTCCTTGCAAGGGCTGCCGAGTTGCCTGCGTCGCGCGGCGCGGCCTAGATGCACCAAGACGATGACGCTGCACGAAATGCGGCGCGAAAGGGAGGGAAAACCATGAAGAAAACGTTCCTGGGGGCCGTCGCGGCGGCGTCCCTGGCGCTCGCCGGCATCCTGCCCGCGGCAGCGCAGGATGGCGATCCTATCAGGGTCGGATCGGTCGTCTCCGCGACCGGCCCCGCCTCGTTCCTCGGCGATCCGGAAAAGCGGACTCTCGAGATGTACGTCGAGAAGATCAACGAGGCGGGCGGCGTCCTCGGCCGTCCGCTCGAACTCGTCCTCTTCGACGACGGCGGCGATGCCGGGCAGGCCCGCACCTTCGCGACCCGCCTCCTCGAGGACGAGGACATCGTCGCGATGGTGGGTGGCTCCACCACCGGCACCACGATGGCGATGGTCCCGCTCTTCAACGACTACGAGGTGCCGTTCATCTCGCTTGCCGGCGCGGTCGTGATCGTCGACCCCGTGACGCCCTACGTCTTCAAGACGCCGCACACCGACAAGATGGCGTGCGAGAAGATCTTCGAGGACATTCGCGCGAGAGGCCTCACCAAGGTCGGCCTCATCTCCGGCACCGACGGCTTCGGCAAGTCGATGCGCGAGCAGTGCCTCGCCGTCGCGCCGACCTACGGCATGGAGATCGTGGCCGACGAGTCCTACGGCCCGCAGGATTCCGACATGACGCCGCAGCTCACCAACATCAAGAACACGGCGGGGCTCGAGGTCGTGGTAAACCCCGGCTTCGGCCAGGGCCCGGCGATCGTGACGCGCAACTACGCCCAGCTCGGATTCGAGGTGCCGCTGTACCAGAGCCACGGCGTCGCCTCGAAGTCGTTCATCGACCTCGCCGGCGAGGCGGCCGAGGGCGTGCGGCTCCCCGCGGCGGCGCTCCTCGTCGCCGACATCCTGCCGGCGGACGACCCGCAGAAGAAGGTCGTGACCGACTACAAGACCGCCTACGAGGCGGCGACCGGCCAGCCCGTGTCGACCTTCGGCGGCCATGCGTACGACGGCCTCATGATGCTCGTCGCCGCCATCGAGCGGGCCGGGTCCGACGACCCGTCGGCGATCCGCGACGAGCTCGAGAAGACCACCGGCTTCATCGGCACCGGCGGTGAGGTGAACATGACGCCGGAGGATCACATGGGCCTCGGCCTCGACGCCTTCCGCCTGCTCGAGATCCGTAACGGCGACTGGACGCTCGTCGAGGAGTGAGGCCGTGCGGCCGGCCCGGTGCCGGCCGCCGCACACCAGCCGGGGAGGCGGGCGGCGATGATGAAGTGGACGGCATTCCTCGTCGCCGCGGCCGGCGGCCTTGCCGCCATCGCGGCCGCGGAGGCGCACGACGTGAGGACGCTCGCCGGCTCCGAATGGTCGCCGCTCGAGATCGACGGTGCGCCCGTGGCGGCGGGCGTGGAGGCGTTCGTCACCTTTGGCGGCGACGGGCGCGTCGCGGGCTCCGGCAGCTGCAACCGCTTCTCCGGCCCCTATACGCAGGATGGCCACGACCTCACCTTCGGGGCGCTCGCGGCGACTCGGATGGCCTGCCCGCCGCCGGCGGGCGAGGTCGAGGCGGCGTTCTTCGCGGCGCTCTCCCGTGTCGCCCACGTCGAGGAGCCGGAGCGCTGGCACATCACCCTCTTCGACCGCGACGGCGCGATCGTGATGCGCCTCTCCCAGCGCGACAGGGACTGATGCGACCGCGATGACGCCAGAGCTCCTCCAGTTCGCCTTCTCCGGGCTCACCGTCGGCGCCGTCTACGCGCTCGTCGCGCTCGGCTTCACGCTGATCTACAACGCCTCGGGCGTCATCAACTTCGCGCAGGGCGAGTTCGTGATGCTCGGCGGGATGACGACGGTGTTCCTTGCCGCGTGGGGGCTGCCGCTCCCGGCGGCGGCCGTCCTTGCCATCGCGGCGACGGTGCTCGTCGGACTCCTTCTCTGGGCGCTCGCGATCGAGCCCGCGCGGGGGGCGTCGGCGGTCGTCCTCATCATCATCACCATCGGCGCGTCGATCTTCCTGCGTGGCCTCGCCCAGGCCGTGTACGACAAGCAGTTCCATTCCCTGCCGCCGCTCCTCGGCAGCGCCCCGGTCGCGATCGGCGGTGCGTCCGTGCTGCCGCAGACCTTCGTCGTCCTCGGCGGGGCGGCGATCGTCGTCGTCCTCCTCTGGGCCTTCCTCGAGCGGACGCTTCTCGGCAAGGCAGTGCTGGCGACCGCCGCCAACCGCCTCGCGGCGCGGCTCGTCGGCATCGACACGGCGCTCGTCGTCGGCCTCTCGTTCGGCGTCTCGGCGGCGATCGGCGCCTTCGCGGGGATCCTCGTCACGCCGATCACGCTGACGAGCTACGAGGTCGGCACCCTCCTCGCCCTGAAGGGCTTCGCGGCGGCGATGCTGGGCGGCATGGGAAGCCCCGTCGGCGCCGTCGTCGGCGGGCTTCTCGTCGGGCTCATCGAGGCGTTCGGCGCCGGGCTGATCTCCTCGCCGTACAAGGACGCGTTCGCCTTCGTCGTGATCCTCGCGGTCCTCTTCTTCATGCCGTCGGGCCTGTTCGGCCGGCGCAGCGTGGAGCGGGTCTGATGCTGGAGCGGTTCGGCACGCCGCTCGTCCTCCTCGCCGTCGCGGCGGCGGTCTGGTTCCTCGCCGATTCGAGCTTCCTCCTGCGCGTCGGCGCCCTCGTCGCGATCTACGGGCTCGCGGCCGTCGGGCTCAACATCCTCGTCGGCGATGCGGGGCAGGTGAGCCTCGGCCATGCCGGCTTCTTCGGCATCGGAGCGTATGCGGTCGCGGTGCTGCCGCCGCAGCTCGGCCTCCACCCGCTGGTGGCGGCGCTGGCCGGCGTCGTCGTCGCGGGCGTGCTCGCGCTCCTCGTCGGCCGGCCGGTGCTGAGGCTCCGTGGCCATGCGCTTGCCGTCGCGACGCTCGGCTTCGGCATCCTTGTCGCGATGGCGATCGCCAACGAGGCGTGGCTCACCGGCGGGCCGGACGGGATGAACGTCGAGCGGCTGTCCCTCTTCGGCTGGCGCGTGCGCGGGGCAGAGACGTGGTACCTCATCTCCGTCGGCGCGCTCGTCCTCGGCGCGCTCGTCGCCTGCTCGATCAAGGCCTCGCCGACCGGCCGTGCGCTCCGGGCGCTCCACGATTCGGAGGTCGCCGCCGCCGTCGCCGGCATCGACGTCGCCCGCTACAAGGCGACCGCGTTCGTGATCTCCGCCGTCTACGCCGCCATCGCCGGCTCCCTGCTCGCCCTGTTCGAGGGGTTCGTCACGCCGGACGTCGCGGGTTTCCTCACCTCCATCGAGCTCATCACCATGGTGGTGCTCGGCGGCATGGGCTCGGTCCTCGGCGCGGTCGTCGGCGCCAGCATCCTGACCGCGCTGCCGCAGGCGCTCGCCGTCTTCCACGACTACGAGCACATGATGCTCGGCCTCATCATGATGGTCGTGATGATCTTCCTGCGCCGCGGCATCGTGCCGAGCCTCCTGTCGCTGTTCCGGAGGGGCGGATGAGCGCGCTCGCGGCCGACGGGCTCGGCATCGACTTCGGCGGCGTCCGCGCGGTGGACGGCGTCTCCTTCCAGGCGGCCGACGCGGGGGTGACGGCGATCATCGGCCCCAACGGTGCCGGCAAGACGACGCTCTTCAACATGCTGTCCGGCATCTACCGGCCCCTGCGCGGCCGGGTCTCGCTGTTCGGCGACGACGTGACCGGGCTTGCGCCGCACCGCCTCGCCGCCAGGGGCATGAGCCGGACGTTCCAGAACCTCCAGGTCTTCTTCCAGATGACGGCGCTCGAGAACGTGATGGTGGGCAACCACCTCGCCGAGCGCCGCAGCGTCTGGCGCCACCTCCTGCCGCTGCCGGGCGCCTTCGGCACGGAGCGGGCGGCGCGGGAGGCCGCTCTGCGCGAGCTCGCCCATGTGGGGCTCGAGGACGTCGCCGACCGGCCGGCGGGGAGCCTCCCCTACGGCGCGCTGAAGCGGCTCGAGATCGCGCGCGCGCTCGCCGCGAAGCCGCGGCTGCTCCTCCTCGACGAGCCGGCGGCCGGATGCAACGCGACGGAGACCGAAGGGCTGTCGGAGCTCATCCGCCGGCTTGCGGAGGAGGGGCTCGCGATCGTCCTCGTCGAGCACGACATGGCGATGGTGATGAGCCTTGCCGGCCATGTCATCGTCCTCGACCAGGGCCGCGTCATCGCCGACGGGCCCCCCGCCGCCGTGCGCGCCAACCCGCGGGTCCGCAGCGCCTATCTCGGGGCGGATGCCTGATGCTCGTCGTGGAAAGCCTCTCCGCAGGGTACGGACGAATCGCGGCCCTCCACGGCGTCTCGCTTACGGTGGGGGCGGGGGAGATCGTCGCGATCCTCGGCGCGAACGGCGCCGGCAAGACGACGCTGATGAAGACGATCGCCGGCGTGCACCCCGCGTCCGCCGGCCGCATTCTCTTCGAGGGCGAGACGATCACCGCCGCCCCGCCGCACCGGCGCGTGGCCGCCGGGATCGCGCTCGTGCCGGAAGGGCGGCAGGTGTTCGGGCCGCTCTCCGTCGCGGACAACCTGTCGCTCGGCGCCTACCGCCGTCATGGCGACGTTGCCGGGGACCGCGAGGCGATGGAATCGCTGTTCCCCATCCTGATGGAGCGCCGGCGGCAGGCGGCGGGGAGCCTGTCCGGCGGCCAGCAGCAGATGCTCGCCATCGCCCGTGCGCTGATGTCGCGCCCCCGGCTGCTCCTGCTCGATGAGCCGTCGATGGGGCTCGCGCCGCTGATTGTGAAGGAGATCCTTGATGTCCTCCGCCAGCGCAGCCGCGAGACGGGACTCACGGTACTTCTGGTAGAACAAAATGTATCAGCTGCCCTCTCGCTTGCGCATCGGGCTTATGTGTTAGAAACCGGACGTGTGGTAGCTGAGGGGTCCTCGGCGGACCTGCTGGCCGACACCGCCATCCAGCGGGCCTATCTCGGCGGCTAGGGGACCAGGGAGGCCGGAGACCCGCGGCGTGCGTGGCGGGGACGGAGGGAGCGGGACCTTGGCAGGGTCGAACATCGTCTCGTTCGAGGAGGTGCTGCGCGGACGCGTCGAGGAGCCGCCGCACGTCCTGTCGATCGAGGAGCTCGAGGAGCGGCAGTCGTCGTTGCCGCTCTCCGCCTGCCATGCTGCGCTCGACAACGTGTCGGTGATCTATCGCACGAAGGCCGTGCGGCTTCCCCTGTTCACACGGCTGTCCGCTGTTTTCCCGAAGAACCGCAAGATCGTGATCCTCGGCCACAAGGGGTCGGGGACCGAGATCCTGATCGAACTTCTCCTCCGGCGACGCGCGCCGAACAAGGGCGAGGTGTACATCAACTCGCGGCTGTCGTGGCCGGCGAGCCGGACGGACATCATCGAGAAGCGTCTCTCCTATCGCGCCAATGCCCTGTTCATCGCCGACGTCTTCGGCCTGTCCCCAAGCCGTTTCGTGCAGATGGTGCAGGAGTTTTGTGAGCTTTCGCCGCGCCAGCTGCGCGACAAGGTCTCGAACATGCCGATCCAGTATCGCCGCCGGCTGGCGTTTGCGATGCTGATCGCCGGCGATTTCGACTGTCACATCTTTGACAGCATGTTCAGAGCCTTTCCGATGCAATTTACCGGGGCGCAGGCTGCGCAGATCGAGGCGCTTGCGCTGTCCCGCGACTTCATCATGACGATTCACACGCCCAAGCACATCCCGCCGATGGCGGACCTGGCCTATATCTTGTATGATGGGCGTCTCTATATGTTTGAAGACGTGAGCGAAGCCGCGCGCGTCTTCATGGCCCTACCGGTCCCGTCGAGCCCGATGGTCCCTCCGCAGGCGCAGGAGACCGAGGACGACGACGACGACAACCGCGAAGAGATCGTGTAGCGACTGATGGCAGAACAGAACATCGTGCACGTCCCCGACGCGGACGACGACGAGCGGCGGGCCGAACTCAGGCGTGCGCGCACGGAGCGGCGGCGACAGCTCGCGGCGCGCAGCGCCGAGCTGCCGGAACCGATCGAGCCGGACGAGCCGCCCCCGCCGCCGCCCCTTGCGGTGAAGCCGACCCGTGAGTCGCGTGCCGCGCGGGCGCGGGCTGCCGAGCCGATCACCGTCTCGGCGGAAACGTTCGCGCTGCCGCCGCGGGCTCAGCTCGACAACAGCCAGTCGACCTTCGGCCGCTTCGTGCGCCTCCTCTTCATCGCCGGCGTGGCCGCGCCGACGTTGATCGCGACGCTCTTCTACCTCTTCGTTGCGAGCAACCAGTACGGCACGCACAGCTCCTTTGCCGTGCGCGGCGCATCGACAGCATCGTCCTCCAGCACCGGCCTCGGCGCGATGCTCGGCGGCGGCGGCGGGGGCGGCATGACCGCTGTGCCGACGGCCGAAATCGCCGACAGCCACATCCTCCAAGCCTACATCCACTCGCGAGAGATGGTCGAGGCGCTGATCAAGGAGGCAAATTTCCTCGAGGTGTACTCGCGTCCGTCGGCCGACCAATATTACCGGCTCGATCCCACGCTGCCGATCGAGTCCATCGTCTCCTACTGGCAGATGATGTCGCACGTCGAGTACCACATCGACACCGGCATCATCGACCTCACCGTGCGCGCGTTCCGCCCCTCGGACGCGGAGGCCATCACCAACACCGTCATCCGCAAGGCTGAGGAACTCGTCAACGAACTGTCCCGCCGTTCACGCGAGGACTCGATGCGCATGTCGCAGAACGAGGTCCGGCTGGCCGAGCAGCGCTTCAAGGACGCGCGGACGGCCGTCGCGAGCTACCGGACGACGGAGATCGAACTCGACCCGATGGCGACCGCATCCGCCCGGCAGGGCGTCATCTCGGGCCTCCAGTCCGAGCTCGCGACGCTGCAGTCGCAGCTGATCGCGCTGCGCAAGACGATGAGCGACAACTCACCCCGCGTGGTCTACGTGCGCACACAGATCGACGCACTCGAGAGGCAGATCGAAGCGGAGCGGACGAGCGTTGCCGTTCCGGCGGAGAACGCGACGCAGCCCGTTCTGACCGACCGCCTGTCGCGCTACGAGGAGCTTCAGGCCGAGCGCGAGTTCGCGGAACAGGCGTACGTCTCGGCGCTGTCGACCCTTGAATCGGCCCGCGTCGAGGCGCTCAGACAGCAGCGCTACCTCGCGGTCTTCGTGCGCGGCACGGCTCCCGAAGCATCGCAATATCCACAAGGCCTCAGGTGGACGCTGATCCTCTTCGGATCTCTCGTCGCGATCTGGGGGTTGATCGCCATGATCGGGGCCGCGATCCGCGACCGCATGGCCTGATCGGCGCCACGCCCACTTTCGCCGAAATGCACGCCCCGGCCGCTCGCCGGGGCGTCGTCGTTGTGCGGCTTCGATGCATCGCCTTGTGGCCTAAGTGCAACGGCGGCCGCCCCATTCACGATCGGTAAGGACTTCCCGGTGCACGGCTGACGGGGCGAGTGGTATGTCGAGGCAGCAGAGTGGGCGAGAGGACCGGCAGGATGGGGTTGAGGACGCTGGCGCTGACCGTCGCACTGGCTGTCGCCGGATGCGGCACGCTGCCGGCGAGCGGCCCTACGAGCGGTGACATCGTCGGCGCGGAAAACCCCGAGGCGCCGTTGCCCGACTACGTGGTGGTCGACATCGACGAGCGCGTCGCCAACATCGCCGGCCAGTACCGCGAGCCCGGCTTCTCGTCGCTGTTCAAGGTGTCCGACCGGATGCCGCAGATCCAGATCGCCCCCGGCGACCAGCTGCAGGTCAACATCTTCGAGGCGGGCGCGGACGGCCTCTTCTCCACGGCCGGCTCCAAGGTGACGAACATCACCGCCGTCGTCGATCAGTGGGGCCGCATCTTCGTCCCCTATGTCGGCCCCATCGAGGCGGCCGGGCAGTCGCCGGAGGACCTTCGCGTCGCAATCGAGGCCGCGCTGGAGGACAAGGCGATCCAGCCGGAAGTGCAGGTGCTGGTCGGCGAGAGCGTGGCGAATGCGGCGACGGTGATCGGCGACGTCGCGACGCCTGGCCGCTATCCGGTCGCTGTCGGCGGCATGCGTGTCCTCGACCTCGTCGCGGTCGCCGGCGGCAGCGACGGACAGAGCTTCCAGACCCGGCTCGTGCTTCGCCGTGGCAACACGGTCGCCACCGCCGATCTCGAGGACATCTTCGACAATCCGGACGACAACGTGCCGATCCGCCCGGGCGACAACCTGCTCGTGACCACGGTCGCCCGCACCTTCACGCTGTTCGGCGCCCTCAACGATCGGCGGGAAGTGGAGTTCACGACGCGGCGGGTCACGCTGGCGGAGGGTCTCGCCCGGGGCGGCGGCCTCGACGACCAGCTCGCCGACGCCGCCGGCATCTTCCTCTTCCGCTTCGAGCCGGACCACATCGCAAAGGCCGTCTCCGAGCGGGCGATCACGGCGCCGGAAGCGTCGATGGTACCCGTCGTGTACCGGCTCAACCTCAAGGATCCGAAGGCGTTCTTCCTGTCCTCCACCTTCGAGCTGCGGGACGAGGACATCATCTTCGTCGCGAACAGCCCGTCGACCCAGTTCTCGAAGTTCCTGGAGCTCCTCGCGCCGATCGTCTCGACGACCACGACGGTGGTGACACTCACCACACGCGTCGGCGGCAGCCGCTGAGGCGGCCCGCCGGGACCACACGCCAGGAAAGGTGCGTCGGACCACGGACGGAGGAGCGGCGCTCCCTGTCCGCCGCAGCAGGGCGCGCGGCGCCCGCCGGCTGGATACGAGGGATCGTCCCCGACTGGCCGGCGCGGACCTCAGACGGGTGCGCCGGAGTCTCGCGCTGGATCGGGCGGGCCGAGCCGCGTCCGCAGCCGTGCCACGACGGCGTCGAACATCGGCACCGTCAGAACGCCCGTGTTCATGTTGTAGCGGGATGTGTGGTAGCTGTCGGCGAGCATGACCCCGCCGAGATCGTGCTCGGCCCCGTGCGCGAACGGATGCGCAGCGAGCCGCCGGCCAAGCGCCCGCAGCACGGCCTCGTGGGCTATTCGGCCGAGCGCGAGAACCGCGCCGAGCCGCGGCATCGCATCCAGCGTTCCGGCGAGGAAGGGCCTGCAGCCGGCGATCTCCGCCCCGATCGGCTTGTTTTCCGGCGGCACGCACCGGACGGCGTTGGTGATTGCGGCGTCGACGAGGCGCAGCGCATCGTCCGGCCGCGCCTCGTAAGGGCCGGTCGCGAAGCCGTGGGCGATCAGGGCGGCGTAGAGGACGTCGCCCGCGTAGTCGCCGGTGAAGGGCCGGCCGGTGCGGTTCGCGCCTTGCAGCCCCGGCGCAAGACCGACGATAAGGAGCCGCGCCGTGCCAAGGTCACCGAAGGTGGGTACCGGGGCATTGTGCCACAGCGGCTCGCGCACCCGGGCTGCCTCGCGGAAGGCAACCAGGCGCGGGCATCGCGGGCAGTCGCGGTCGGGCTCAATCACGGCAGGGGTAGGCCGGCGGTTGCCGGCCGACGCGTCAGGCGCCCGCGGGCGCGCGCTCCACGCTCGCGGGACGGGACGCCTCGCGCTCAGCGACGCGGGCGGCGCGCTCCGACGGGTCACGGCCGATGGTCGCCTGCAGGTCGGCGAGCTCGATGAAATGATCGGCCTGACGGCGCAGGTCGTCCGCGATCATCGGCGGCTGGGTCTGCAGGGTGGAGACAACGCTGATCCTCTTGCCCTTGCGCTGCAGCGCTTCGGCCAGGCGGCGGAAGTCACCATCGCCGGAGAAGAGGATGATGTGGTCGACATGCTCGGCGAGCTCCATGGCATCGATGACGAGCTCGATGTCCATGTTACCCTTGACCTTGCGCCGCCCGCTCTGGTCGTAGAATTCCTTCAGCGGCTTGGTCACGACGGAGTAGCCGTTGTAGTCGAGCCAATCGATGAGCGGCCGCAGCGTCGAGAATTCCTGATCCTCCGCCAACGCCGTATAGTAGTAAGCGCGAAGCAGATACCCCTTCTTGTTGAACTCGGCGAGAAGGCGCTTGTAGTCGATGTCGAAGCCCAGTGAACGGGCAGCGCTGTAGAGATTCGCTCCATCAATGAAGAGGGCGATCTTCTCACGCGATTCCAACATGTCGGGTCTTTCTGTATAAAGGCCGGGCGGCGAAATTGGCTCTGCCGGGCAAACGATCACGCTTCAGCGTGAAAAATGGGGAGAGCGGCCGCTCCGGCAATGGAATTCGCACTGGATTGAATGGAGCGGTCGACACTTGCGTCACCGACCATTGATGGTTATGTCTCCACCCTCTTGTCAAATGAATTCGTTGGGAGTTCGCCATGGCGCGCGTCACGGTCGAAGATTGCGTCGACAAAGTGGAGAACCGCTTCGAGCTGGTTCTCCTCGCGAGCCACCGTGCGCGCATGATCTCGAGCGGCTCGCCGATTCAGGTCGACCGCGACAAGGACAAGAACCCCGTGGTCGCGCTTCGCGAGATTGCCGACCAGCGCATCCATCCTGAGGACCTCAAGGAGGACCTGATCCACTCCATGCAGAAGCGCGTGGAGGTGGACGAGCCGGAACCGCAACCGACGCAGATCGGCTCGGGTGCGCTCGAGGACGCGATCGACCCGACGTTCAACTCGATGTCCGAGGACGAGCTCCTTCGCGCCATGGAGACGCTGGTGCCGCCGGAGCGCACGGAGGAAGTCTGAGGCCGGCGGGGTGCTGACGGCCGGGCCGGACGGAGGGCTCGCCGGCGACAAGGCCGGGGAAACCGCGCTCGCCCCGGCGACGGCGTCGGCGACCGGCGCGCCGAACTCGACCGGCGCCATTCCGGCCTTCCGCCCGCCACACGATCCGGCCGCGCCGCCGCCCGTCGGGTCCGTTGCTACCCTCACTGAATCGACGGGTCCGGTGCTCCTGCGGGAAGCGGCCGGACCGCCGGGGACTGCACGCCGCCCGATGATGCGTCAGTACGAACTCGTCGAGCTGGTCTCCTCCTACAATCCGCAGGTGGACGAGGCGCTGCTCAACCGCGCCTACGTCTACTCGATGAAGAAGCACGGCGACCAGAAGCGGGCGTCGGGCGACCCTTATTTCTCCCACCCGCTCGAGGTCGCGGCCATCCTGACGCGGATGCGGCTCGATGACGCGACCATCGCGACCGCGCTCCTCCACGACACCATCGAGGACACCGATGCGACGCGGGCCGAGATCGACGGCCTGTTCGGTGAGGAGATCGGCACGCTCGTCGAGGGGCTGACCAAGATCGGTCGCCTGCATCTCGTGAGTCAGGCCGACAAGCAGGGCGAGAACCTCCGCAAGCTGCTGCTGGCCGTCGCCGACGACGTCCGCGTCCTCCTCGTCAAGCTCGCCGACCGCCTCCACAACATGCGCACCCTGAAGTGGGTGCCGGAGGAGAAGCGGGCGCGCATCGCCGAGGAGACGATGGACGTCTATGCCCCGCTGGCGGGCAAGATGGGCATCCACTGGATGCGCGAGGAGCTGGAGGCGCTCGCCTTTAAGGTGCTGAACCCCGACGACGCGGCGATGATCGAGCGGCGCCTCGCCGAGCAGCGGGCCCGCGTTGGCTCGCTCCTGACCGACATCGCCGCCGACCTCTCGGCGAAGCTTTCGGAAAGCGGCATCAAGGCCGACGTGCGCGGGCGCGAGAAGCAGCCCTACGCCATCTTCGTCAAGATGAAGCGCAAGCACATCAACTTCGAGAACCTGTCGGACATCTACGGCTTCCGCATCATCGTCGACAATGTGGCCGACTGCTACGCGGCGCTCGGCGTGATCCACACGAAGTGGCAGACCGTTCCCGGCCGCTTCAAGGACTATATCTCGACGCCGAAGCAGAACGACTACCAGTCGATCCACACGACGGTGGTCGGCCCTCGCAAGCAGCGCATCGAGCTGCAGATCCGCACCCACCAGATGCATCAGGTGGCGGAGTACGGCATCGCCGCGCACGCGCTCTACAAGGACGGGGCACCGCGTGGACACCGGCAGCTCGCCGAGGATTCCAACGCCTATGCCTGGCTGCGTCACACCATCGAGCTCCTCTCGGAGGAGGGCTCGTCGGCGGAGTTCCTCGAGAACACCAAGCTCGAGCTGTTCCAGGACCGCGTCTACTGCTTCACCCCGCGGGGCAAGCTGATCGCGCTGCCGCCGGGCGCGACGCCCATCGACTTCGCCTACCAGGTCCACACCGACATCGGGAACACCTGTATCGGCTGCCGCATCAACGGGCGCGAGCGGCCGCTGGTGACGCCGCTCCACAACGGCGACGAGGTGGAGATCATCACCAAGGCCGGCGCATCGCCGCCATCGGCGTGGAATGCGCTCGTCGTCACCGGCAAGGCGCGGGCGGCGATCCGCCGGGCCAACCGCGAGGCGGACCGGCGCAAGTTCGTCCGCCTCGGCCACCAGCTGATCGGCAACGAGGTGGCGCGGCGCCGCCTCCGCGACGGGGCGGATCTCGCGCTCGCTGCCGAGCGGCTCGGCTTCCCCGATGTCGAGAGCCTCGCCCATGCCGTCGGCAGCGCGCAGCTCGGCGCGGTCGAGGTGATGACGGCGCTCGGCCACGAGCCGTCCGGCGACGAGGCGCCCGCCACCGCCGCCTCCATGCCGATCCGCGGGATCGGCAGCGACTTGCCGGTGCATTTCTCGCCGAAGCACTACGCGATCCCGGGGGATACCATCGTGGGCATCCTCAACCCGGGGCAGGGAGTGACCATCTACCCCGTCTCCGCCGGGGATGCGCTGGTGCCGTTTGCCAACGAGCCGGCGCGCTGGCTCGACGTCGCCTGGGATCTCGAGGGCGCCCGGGGCACGCTGTTCCCGGCGGCGGTCAAGGTGGTGGTGGCGAACGAGCCTGGCACGCTCGCCGAGATCGCGGCGGTGATCGCCGACGAGGGCGGCAACATCGACGACCTCACGATGACGGCGAAGACGCCGCAGTTCCGCGAGATGACCGTTCGCATCGAGGTGCGCGACCGCGGCCACCTGTCCGGCATCCTCGACCGCCTGCGCGGCCTCAAGGTGGTCTCAGAGGTCGCGCGGATCGCCGGCTGACCGGGCCGCGTTCCCTGCCAGCCGCCGAGCGAGGGTCACCATGCTGTTCAGCCGCCGCGAACCGCCGACGAAGGGTGAGCGTGTCCGCGTCGCCCTCTGGCCGCGGCGCTCGTGGGGGCGCTCGTTCGCCTACTACAAGCACCGTGTCCTGAGGCTCGAGGCTTCGCCCCACGCGATCGCCGCGGGGGTCGCGGCCGGCGCATTCGCGTCCTGCACGCCCTTCGTCGGCTTCCATTTCATCCTGTCGTTCGTGTTGGCGTTCCTGATCGGCGGCTCGCTCATTGCGGCGGCGTTCGGGACGGCGGTCGGCAATCCGCTCACGTTCCCCTTCATCTGGCTGACGTCGTTCGAGATCGGCACCTTCATCCTCGGCGCGCAGGGCGCGACGTCGCCGCTGTCGCTGGAACTCTCGTTCGAGACGATCACCCGCTCCTTCGACCTGATCTGGCCGACGCTGAAGCCGATGCTGCTGGGCGGCACGCTGCTCGGCCTCGTTCTCGGTGGCTTCGCCTACGTCCTCGTCCGCTCGGCGGTGACGGTCCGCCAGGGCATCCGTCGGGCGCGGCTCGCGGAGGTCGCGGCGGCACGGGCGCGCGACGACGAGGTGGTGCCGTGATCGTCGGCATCGGCTCGGACGTTATCGACATCCGCCGCATCGAGAAGACGCTGGAGCGGTTCGGCGAGCGCTTCACCGCCCGCGTCTTTACCGAGGTCGAGCGCGCCAAGGCGGACCGGCGGGCGACGCGGGCCGCCACATACGCCAAGCGCTTCGCCGCCAAGGAGGCGTGCTCCAAGGCGCTCGGCTCCGGCATCCGGATGGGCGTCGCCTGGCGGGAGATGGGCGTCGTCAACCTCCCGTCCGGCCAACCGACCCTGCAGCTGACCGGCGGCGCGCGGGAACGCCTCCTCGCGCTGATCCCGCCGGGCCACGCCCCCTCCATCCACCTCACCATGACGGACGACCATCCGTACGCACAGGCTTTCGTGGTGATCGAGGCGCTGCCGGCCAGCGCCGACGCGCCTTTCGTTGCGCGATGAGGGAAGCCGTTCTATGTGAGCGGGTCCGCGCCGTCGGGCTCGCGCTCGGCGCGACCCGGCCCGCGCTCCTCCAACGGCGCGCTGTCAGTTCCGCGCCATCAGCAGGGTGACGATGAGCGTGGCAAAAGAGAAAGCGGCAGCACGCGAGGGCAGCCTGTACGAAACCGTCAAGGTGATCATCCAGGCGCTGCTGATCGCCTTCGTGATCCGCACCTTCCTGTTCCAGCCGTTCAACATCCCGTCCGGCTCGATGGTGGAAACGCTCCTCGTCGGCGACTACCTGTTCGTGTCGAAGTACGCCTACGGCTACAGCCAGTATTCCTTCCCGTTCGGCATCGTGCCGATCCCCGGTCGCGTTTTCGGCTCGGAGCCGGAGCGGGGGGACGTTGTCGTCTTCAAGCTGCCGCGCGACAACGCGACCGACTACATCAAGCGGGTGATCGGCCTGCCGGGCGACGAGATCCAGGTCCGCGAGGGCGTCGTCTACATCAACGGCGAGGCAGTGCAGCGGCAGCAGATCGCCGACTACGTCGACGTCGGCCCCACCGGCCGCGAGTTCCGCGCGACGCGCTACCAGGAAACGCTCCCCAACGGCCGCACCTACGAGGTTCTGGATTCTGATCCCAACGGCCTCTTCGACAACACCGGCGTCTATCAGGTCCCGCCCGGCCACTACTTCATGATGGGCGACAACCGCGACAACTCGACCGACAGCCGGGCGCAGAACTTCGTCGGCTATGTTCCGTACGAAAATCTTGTCGGCCGGGCCGAGATCATCTTCTTCTCCATCCGCGAGGACACTCCCATCTGGGAGGTTTGGAACTGGCCGTGGGCGGTGAGATGGGGACGCATCTTCACGACGTTGGAACCCTGACGGGGCGTTCGAGTCCCCGCGTGGGCGCGCGTGCTCTGACGCCCCGCGCGGGGGCGCGGCCGTGAGCGACGTCCTCGCGCCGCCGCTCGAGCGCCTCGAGGAGGCGCTCGGCTACCGCTTCCGCGACCGCCGGCTCCTGAAGCGGGCGCTCCTCCACGCCAGCGCCCACGACGGTGCCCGCGGCGAGAGCAACCAGCGGCTCGAGTTCCTTGGCGACCGTGTGCTCGGCCTCGCCGTCGCCGCCGAGCTCTACCGCCGCCACCCCCGCGCCGACGAAGGCGACCTCGCCCGCCGCCTCAACGCCCTCGTGCGGCGCGAGGCGTGCGCCGACCGTGCCCGCGCGCTCGGCATCGACGCGGCGCTCACGCTGGGGGCCGCCGAGGCGCAGGGCGGCGGGCGGCACAAGGCCGCCATCCTCGCAGACGCCTGCGAGGCGGTGCTGGCGGCCGTCTACCTGGACGGCGGCCACGATGCAGCGGCGGCGGTGATCGGCCACGTCTGGGCGCCGCTGTTCGATGGCGCGGTGGAGGCCGAGCGCGACCCGAAGACGGAGCTGCAGGAGCGCCTCCAGTCGCGCGGCGCCCCGCCACCCACCTATCGCCTCAAGGCCCGCACGGGACCCGACCACAAGCCGCACTTCGTCGTGGAGGTCGTCGGCGAGACGGCGCCGCTCGGCGAGGGGGAGGGCGGCTCGAAGCGCGAGGCCGAGCAGGCCGCCGCCCGCGCCGCCCTGGAGCGCCTGAAATGACCGACGCCACGCCCGAGACCGCCGCACCCGCCACCCGGTGCGGCTTTGTTGCCCTCATCGGCGCACCCAACGCCGGCAAGTCGACGCTCGTCAACGCCCTCGTCGGCACGAAGGTCTCCATCGTCACCCACAAGGTGCAGACGACGCGCGCCGTCGTCCGCGGCATCATGCTCGACGGCGAGGCGCAGGTGATCCTCGTCGACACGCCCGGCATCTTCGAGCCGAAGCGCCGGCTCGACCGGGCAATGGTGAGGACCGCTTGGGGCTCCGCCTACGACGCGGACCGGGTCTGCCTCCTGATCGACAGCCGCCGCGGCCTCGACGAGGGCAACGCGGCAATTCTTGAGGAACTCACCAACGTCCGCCTGCCGAAGACGCTGATCCTGACGAAGACCGACACCGTCGAGCCGCCGAGCCTCCTCGAACTCGCGGCCAAGGCGAACGAGACAACGCGCTTCGACGAAACGTTCATGATCTCCGCCCGGACCGGCGACGGCGTCGACGGCGTCCGCCGCCACCTGGCCGCCTCTGTCCCGCCCGGCCCCTGGCTCTACCCGGAGGACCAGGTCTCCGACATCCCGATGCGCCAGCTCGCCGCCGAGATCACCCGCGAGCAGCTTACGCTCCGCCTCCACGACGAGCTACCCTACTCCGCGACGGTCGAGACCGAGACCTGGAAGACCCTGCGCGACGGCTCCGCCCGCATCGAGCAGGCGATCTTCGTCGAGCGCGAGGGGCAGAAGAAGATCGTCATCGGCGAGGACGGGAAGACGATCCGGTCGATCTCCATGGCGGCGCGAAGCGAGATCGCGAAGATGGCGGGCGTCCCCGTCCACCTCTTCCTGTTCGTGAAGGTGCGCCCGCGCTGGACCGACGACCCGGAGCGCTACCGCGAGATGGGCCTCGACTTTTCGCGTTGAGGAGGGGCGGGTGAGGGGACAGAAGGAGCCGCTCTACCGCAAGGTCAACACCCGCGCGCGCGGCGTGCACCACGGCACCGGCGGCGAGTACCGCTGGACGCGGAGCGCTGCCCCCGACCGCCGCGAGAGGGCGCGCGAGGGTTCGATGCGCGGGACCGAGCGGCGCGGGCTCGACTACACGCCGCTGTTCCGGTTCCTCCTGTCCCGCGTCGGCGAGCCGTGGGAGCCGACCTACCGCGAGGCCGTCGCCCGCCTCGATCGGCCCGAGCCGATCTTCTGGCTCGTCGCCCGCAGCGAGGAGGAGCGCCGCGCCGCGGTCCGCATCGGCGAATCGAGCCACTACAGCGGCCTCTATGTCGACGATGACGGCCTCCTCGCCAAGGTCGACCCCGCCGTCGGCCCGGAGACCCTCGTGCCGTCCTGCTCCTGCTGCACCCACACCTTCAACGGCGTGCCCTTCACCCGCCGGTACGGCGAGGCCGATGGAGTGGCGTGACGAGGCGCTTATCCTGTCGGCTCGCCCGTTCGGCGAGAGCTCCAAGATCGTCGAGGTGCTGGCGAAGGGGGAGGGCCGGGCGGCCGGCATGGTCCGCGGCGCGCGGGGAAAGACGATGCAGGCGCTCCTCCAGCCCGGCAACCGTGTGGAGGCGCGCTGGCGGGGCCGGCTCGACGATCAGCTCGGAACGTTCCAGTTCGAGATGATGGAGGCCCGAGCCGGCCGCGCGATGGAGACCGCGCACGGTGCGTTCGGCCTCGGGGCGCTCGCCTCACTCCTCGCCTTTGTCCCGGAGCGCGACCCGCAGCCGAGGCTCTATGCCGCCGCCGACACCCTGATCGCCGCTTTCGCCGACGCGGACGCCGCGGGCGAGGTGGGCGTGCGCTTCGAGCTCATCCTCCTCGAGGAGTTCGGCTTCGGGCTCGACCTTTCCGAATGCGCCCTCACCGGCACGCGCGAGGATCTCGCCTTCGTCTCGCCCCGCACCGGCCGCGCCGTCTCGCGCGCCGCCGGAGCGCCGTGGCGCGACCGCCTGCTGCCGCTGCCGGCGTTCCTGTCGGGGCAGGCGGACGCGGATGCGGAGGGCGTCGCGGCGGGCTTCCGCCTCACCGGCTACTTCATCGGGACCCATGTCGCGGGTGCAGTAAACCGGCGCATCCCCGAGCCGCGCGAGCGCTTCGTTGCCGCCGTCGTGAAGGCGATGGCGCGCCGGGCGGCGGCCGCGGGACCCTGAAGCGGCCGGCGGGCGTTCCGCTCCGCGCGGGGCTGTGCGACAGAGGGGCGGCACCGGAGGATGGTGATGCCGCGTCTCGTCAAGTGGCTCGTCGGGCTGGCCGCGCTCGGGCTGGCCTTTGTGCTGGCATCGGAGGCGATCATGGCGCGCGTCGCCGAACCCTCGTACGACACGATCGAGGCCGACGGGCGGACCACCGTCCGCCGCTATGCGCCGATGATCCTCGCCACGGTCTCCGTCACCGGCGAACGGCGGCCGGCGGTGAACGAGGGCTTCCGCATCCTCGCCGACTACATCTTCGGCAACAACGACGGCGGCGCGAAGATCGCCATGACCGCACCCGTCCTGCAGCAGCCGGAAGGGGAGCGGATCGCGATGACGGCCCCCGTGACCGCCGCCCCCGCCGCCGCCGGCGCGTGGGAGGTCTCGTTCGTGATGCCGGCGGAGTACACGATCGACACGCTGCCGAAGCCGCGCGATCCGCGGGTGCGCATCCTCGAGGTCCCGGCGCGGACCGTTGCCGCGGTCACCTTCTCCGGCCTTCCGAACGCCGCGCCGCTCGATCGGCACGCAGCCGAACTCGCCGAGTGGATCGCGGCGCGCGGGATGCGCCCCGTTGGGCCGCCACGCTTCGCGTTCTACGATCCGCCTTGGACGCTCCCCTTCCTGCGGCGGAACGAGGTAATGGTGGAGGTCGACCGTTGAGCGCACGCGCCGCGCCGGACTGGCCGGTCACCGAGGCGGGGATCTCGGTTCCCCTTGCGGGGCGCGACGCGGGGCCGGACGGCATTCTCCCCGTCTACGAGGCGGTCGGCGCGGGGTGGGCGGCACGGCGGTCGCAGAGCCTCTTCGAGCGGCCCGCCCTCGACCGCTTCGTCGCGGCGCTCCCCGGCCCACGGGTGCTCGACGTCGGCTGCGGCAGCGGCGTACCCCTCGCGCGCCATCTCGCGTCGTGCGGCCTCGCCGTCACCGGCGTCGACGGGGCGGGCGTGATGGTCGCGCTGTTCCGCCGGAACCTCCCCGGCGCAGCAGTGGTTCATGCCGATATGCGGACAATGGCGCTCGGCGAGCGGTTCGACGGGCTTCTTGCCTGGGACAGCCTGTTCCACCTCTCCCCGGCCGACCAGCGGAAGGCGCTCCTCGTCCTCGGCGCTCATGCCGCCCCGGGGGCAGTGCTGATGTTCACGTCCGGTCCCGCGGCCGGCGAGGCGGTCGGCGTCGTGGAGGGCCGGCCGGTCTACCACGCGAGCCTCTCGCCCGAGGGATACCGCGAGGCGCTCGCCCGCGCCGGCTTCGCCGTGATTGACCTCCGCCTGCACGACGCGGAGGTCGACGGGCGAACGATCTGGCTCGCGCGGCATGTGGGGACGGATGCCGCACCCGCTTGAAGCGCGCGGCGCGAGCGGCGACACCGTTGGATGGACTGGCGGGCGCGGCGGGCCGCGTGTGACGAGGGACGGGGACCGATGAGTTCGAACGACCTGCACGCCGGCTTCCTCAACGACGGTTCTGGTGTCCATCCCACGGGTCTTCGCTCGTACGGCGCAGACGAGCATCTCGTCGCCCGCTTCCACCACGAGCAGCCGCTGACGCTCGAGACCGGCGTCTCCGGCGGCGGCATCCCGCTCGACGGACGGACACCCCGCCGCCGGGCGGCAGCACGGCCCGGAGGCCGTTGACCATGGACACGCCCGACGACGCGGTCGACCTCAAGGAGGCGCTCGAGGAGCGCTATCTCGCCTACGCGCTCTCCACCATCATGCACCGCGCGCTGCCGGACGTGCGCGACGGGCTGAAGCCCGTCCACCGGCGGCTCCTCTACGCGATGCGCCAGCTGCGGCTGGAACCCGGGCAGCCGTTCAAGAAGTCGGCCCGCGTCGTCGGCGACGTGATCGGCAAGTTCCACCCGCACGGCGACACGGCCGTCTACGACGCGCTCGTCCGCCTCGCGCAGGACTTCGCGGTCCGCTATCCGCTGGTCGACGGGCAAGGGAACTTCGGCACCGTCGACGGCGACGGCGCGGCGGCGATGCGCTACACCGAGGCGCGGCTGACGGAGGTCGCGCGGCTCCTGCTCGACGGGCTCGACGAGGACGCCGTCGACTTCCGCGACACCTACGACGGCTCAGAGCGCGAGCCGGTCGTCCTCCCCGGCGCGTTCCCCAATCTCCTCGCGAACGGCGCTTCCGGCATCGCGGTCGGCATGGCGACGTCGGTGCCGCCGCACAACGCGGCCGAGATCGCGGACGCCGCGCTCCACCTCATCGAGAACCCTGGCGCCGGGCTCGACGTGCTGCTCGACCCGGAGAACGGGCCGATCAGGGGGCCGGACTTCCCGACCGGCGGCATCATCGTCGAAAGCCGGGCATCGATCCTCGAATCCTACCGCACCGGCCGCGGTGGATTCCGTACTCGCGCCCGCTGGAGCCAGGAGGACCTCGGCCGCGGCACGTGGCAGATCGTCGTCACCGAGATCCCTTATCAGGTGCAGAAGTCGCGCCTCGTGGATCGCCGAGCTGATCGAGAACAAGAAGCTGCCGCTCCTCGCCGACATCCGCGACGAGAGCGCAGATGACATGCGCGTCGTGCTGGAGCCGCGCGCCCGTACGGTCGATCCCGTCCTCCTGATGGAAAGCCTGTTTCGGCTCACCGATCTCGAAAGCCGCATCCCGCTCAACATGAACGTCCTCATGGGCGGGCAGGTGCCGCGGGTCGTCGGCCTCGTCGAGGTGCTGAAGGCCTGGCTCGCCCACATGAAGGAGGTGGCCGTCCGCCGGGCGCAGCACAGGCTCGACAAGGTGGTCGCCCGGCTCGAGGTGCTCGACGGCTTCCTCATCGTCTACCTCGACCTCGACAAGGTGATCGCGATCATCCGCAACGCCGACGACGCGAAGGCGGAGCTGATCGCCGAGTTCAAGCTGACGGACACGCAGGCCGAGGCGATCCTCAACATGCGCCTGCGCTCGCTGCGCCGTCTCGAGGAGATGGAGATCCGCCGCGAGCACGACCGGCTGTCGAAGGAGCGCAAGGAGCTGGAGGGGCTGCTGAAGAGCGAGAAGAAGCAGTGGGCGAAGGTGGCCGAATCCGTCCGCCACGTTCGCGAGGCGTTCGGTCCGGAGACCGCGCTCGGCAAGCGCCGCACCACCTTCGGCGAGGCGCCCGAGGCACGCGCCGAGGACGTGATGGAGGCGATGATCGAGCGCGAGCCGGTCACCGTCATCCTGTCCGAGAAGGGCTGGATCCGGGCGCTGAAGGGCCATGCGAAGGAGTTCGAGACGCTGCAGTTCCGCCAGGACGACGCGCTCGGCGAGTGGATGCACGCGGAGACGACCGACAAGCTCCTCGTCCTCGCGACGGACGGGCGCGTCTACACGCTGGGCCTCGACCGGCTCCCCGGCGGGCGCGGGCACGGCGAGCCGGTGCGCCTCCTCCTGGAGCTGGAAGGCGGCGTCGAGGTGGCGGCGGTGGCGCGCTTCGAGGCGGAGACGCTGTGGCTCGTGGCCTCCAAGGCGGGCCGCGGGTTCCTCGTCCCGTCGGAGGAACTCCTCGCCACCACCAAGCGCGGCCGGCAGGTGATGAGCCTCGCCGAAGGCGACGCGGCGGTGCGGCTCGTGCGCGCGGCGGGTGATCACGTGGCGGCGGTCGGCGAGAACCGGAAGCTCCTCGTCTTCCCGATCGAGCAGGTGCCGACGCTCGGCAAGGGCCGCGGCGTGCGCCTGCAGCGCTACAAAGATGGCGGACTTGCCGATGTCGCGGTGTTCCGCGCCGCTGAGGGGATCAGCTGGCTCGACGCCGGAGGCCGGCGCAACCGGCGGACGCTGGACGACCTCGCGGAATGGCTGGGGGAACGCGCGTCGGCGGGCCGGATGGTTCCGCGTGGCTTCCCCCGCACGGGCCGCTTCGCGCCGCCCGAGCGGAAGGCGGACTGAGCGCCGCCCTGCCGGAGGGTTATGACCAGAGCCGGCGGGGGGCCGAGCCCGCGCGGGCCGGGATAGCCGGAGCGTCGGGCGCGGGCTGAGTGTGCCGCTGCGCCGCCGCACGGGCCCGGCGCGCCGCCCAGCGGGCTTCCGCGTCGGTCCTCCCCTCGTCGGCCGGAGCCGCGAGCTGCGGCTCGACCCGCTCGGCGCCCCGGCGGTCCTCCAGCGCCCTCAGCCGGGAGAGGACATCGCTCAGCAGCCCCTCCAGCCGCGCCACGTCCGCCTTGTCGGCAGGCTGCGCCACATCGTGTGGGAGCCCGGCTACCGCGTCGTCGCCGGGCGGGGGAGCGGCGGGGCGCGTGTCACGGCGCACGGCGGTCCGGCCGGCGTCATCGAGCCACGTCCGGCTTCGGGCCGGCGTGGTGGCCGCGGCGGGCTGCTCCGCCGTTGCCAGGCGGCGACGCTCGATGGTGCGGGCGAGGTCGCGAAAGTCCTCGACCGGCGTTGACGGCGCAGGCTGCGCCGCTGGAGTGCGGCCGAGGCGGCCGTAAACCTCGCGCGGCTCGACCGCTCCATCGATGGCCGAGGCTGCCGGTTCAGCCGGGGCGCGCCACGGCGCCCGCTCCGCCGTCCTCGCCTCGCGCAGGCGGGCCAAACCCTCCGGCTTGCCGGCCGGAGCTTCGGTGGTCCGGGTGGTCAAGGTCTTCACCATGAAGCGTACCCTTTGCCGGGTGGGAGTGATGTCGGCTGTCACCGAATCGGCGGCTGGCCTCAGCCCGTGAGAGGATTGGACAGGGCTTCGCCGGCGCGTTCAAAGCCGAAAAGCGAATGTTCACAGCCGCCGCCGGCGCGGACCGGCGCAGCGGGGAAAAGCCGGGCCGCGCCCTCGCGCAGGGCGGCGGTACGTGGTCTGAAGAGGGGGCCGAAAAGAGCTTTGCAAGGCGCTTGTCGCCGGCGGCGACGCGATGGGGACGGCAGCGATGACGAGCCGGTACAGGCAGGTGGTGTGTGGGGTGGACGAGGCGGGTCGCGGTCCGTGGGCGGGCCCCGTCGTCGTCGCGGCGGTCATCCTCGATCGCGCCCGGCCGATCGAGGGCCTCGACGATTCAAAGGTCCTCGCCGCCTCGGTGCGCGAGCGCCTCTACGACGAGATCGTGCGCACCGCCGCTGCCGTCGCGACCGTGATGGTCGGCTGCGCGCGGATCGAGGCGATGAACATCCGCGGCGCGACGCTCTGGGGCATGGCGCGGGCGGTCCACTCGCTGCCGGAGCGCCCGACTGTGGCGCTGTTCGACGGGGTCGACGTGCCGCCGGGCCTTGCCGTCAAGGGTCGCGCCCTGATCGACGGCGACGCCCGCTCCGCCTCCATCGCCGCGGCCTCCATCGTCGCCAAGGTCACGCGGGACCGGCTGATGGTGCGGCTCGGCGAAGCGTTCCCGATGTACGGCTTCGAGCGGCACAAGGGCTACGGCACGCCCGAGCACCGCGAGGCGCTGGCGCTGCACGGCCCGTCAGTCCATCATCGCCGCGGCTGGGCGCCGATCCGCGAGGCGCTGCAGAGGGCACGCCCGGCGGAACTCGAGGCCGCCGCTTTGCGCTGAGCGTCGGACAACGCCGCGAAGCACTGGGCGCGGCGGAGGGGAGGGACCATGCGTTGGCTCGCTATGCTCGTCGTTCTCGCCGCGGTGCCTGCAGCGGCGCAGGAGGGTGCTCTCTCAGGCGAGGACGGTGGCGGCCTCTCCGGCGCACAATCGGGCGCACTTTCGGGCGGCATCAGTGGCCGCCTTCCCGGCGTGCCGCCTCCGGCCGACGGCGGCGAGCCGCTCTCGGGTGTCGAGGGTACCGCGTCGGGCTTGGACGAGGGGGAAGGCGGGCTCTCCAGCGGCCTGTCCACGGACGGCGGGCTCTCGTCGCCAGGCGAGACCCCCCGGCGGACGCTCGGCCCCGACGAGTCGGACGAGCCGCTCTGAGTGCCCGACCGGCTGCGGCCGTGGTTCAGCCGGCGAGCACCGTCTCGGCCTCGGCTGCCTCATAGGCCTCGGAGGCGGCAAGCCACTCCTCCTCGGCCTTCTCGCGCGCCTCGACCCAACGGGCCCGTTCCTGATTGAGGCGCGCGGCCTTCGCGGGGACTTTCGTGTAGAGCGCCGGATCGGCGAGCGCGGCCTCCCGCGCGGCAATCTCGGCCTCGGCCTTTGCGATCTCGCGCTCGGCCGCCTGGATGCGCTTGCGAAGCGGGGCGAGTTGCGCCCGGGCCTCCGCCGCCTCGCGCCGGCGGTCCTGTGCCGACGGTCCCTTCTCCTTCGCCGCCGCGGCCTCGGTCCCGCGCTTGGCGTTGAGGATGTAGGCCCGATAGGCCTCCATGTCGTCCTCGTAGGGCCGCACCGTGCCGTCGGCCACCAGCCACAGCCGATCGACGCACGCCTCCAGAATGTAGCGGTCGTGGCTGATGAGGATCACCGCGCCGTCGTAGCCGTTGATCGCCTCGATCAGCGCCGCGCGGCTGTCGATGTCGAGGTGGTTGGTCGGCTCGTCGAGGATGAGGAGGTTGGCGCCGCCCATCGTCGCGAGCCCGAGGAGGAGTTTTGCCCGTTCGCCGCCGGAGAGGTCCTTCGCCGGCGTGTCCATGCGGTCGCCCGAGAGGCCCATCTGCGCCACCTTCGAGCGCACCTCGGCCTCGGTTTCGTAGCGGAGGCGGGCGCGGACGTGCTCGAACGGGCTCTCGTTCGGGCGAAGCTCGTCGAGCTGGTGCTGGGCGAAGTAGGCGATCTCCATACGGTCGGCGCGGTGGACGGTGCCCTCCATCGGCGCGAGGCGACCGGCGAGGAGCTTGGCCAGTGTCGACTTGCCGTTGCCGTTGGCACCGAGGAGGGCGATCCTGTCGTCCTCGTCGATCCGGAAGTTGATCCGCCGCAGCACGGAGCGGCCGTCGTAGCCGAGGGCGACGCGGTCGGCCGTGATGATCGGCGGGGCGAGCTGGCGCTTCGGCGGCGGAATGCGGATCGGCGGCATGGTGGCGTCGAGCACCGGCTCGATCCGGCCCATCTTCTCAAGCCGCTTGACGCGGCTCTGCGCCTGCCGCGCCTTGGACGCCTTGTAGCGGAAGCGGTCGACGAACGCCTGCAGGTGCGCCCGCTCCTCGGCCTGCTTCTCGATCGCCTTGCGGGCGAGCTCGGCCTTCTCCCGCCGCTGCCGCTCGAACTCGGAGTAGTTGCCGCGATAGGCGACGAGCTTGCCGCCGTCGACGTGGAGGATCTGCCGCGCCACCACGTCGAGGAGGTCGCGGTCATGGCTGATGACGACCACGGTGTGCGGGTATCGGGCGAGGTAGTTTTCCAGCCACACCGTGCCCTCGAGGTCGAGGTAGTTCGTCGGCTCGTCCAGCAGCAGAAGGTCGGGCTCGAGGAACAGGATCGCCGCCAGCGCGACGCGCATCCGCCAGCCGCCCGAGAAGGAGGAGCAGGGCCGCCGCTGCGCCGCGTCGTCGAAGCCGAGGCCGGCGAGGATGGCCGCCGCGCGCGATTCGGCGGCATAGGCGTCGATGTCGGCGAGGCGGGCGTGGATCTCGCCGATCCGCGCCGGGTCCGTCGCGTGCTCGGCCTCGGCGAGGAGGGCGTCCCGCTCGGTGTCGGCGGCGAGCACGGTCTCGATCAGCGAGGCCTCCGTCCCCGGCGCCTCCTGCGTCACGCGGCCGATCCTGAGGCCCTCCGAGAGCGCGATGTCGCCCGATTCCGGCAGGAGCTCGCCGGTGAGGAGGTTGAAGAGCGTCGTCTTCCCCGCGCCGTTCCGGCCGACGAGGCCGACCTTGGAGCCGGCCGGGATCGTCGCCTCAGCGCCCTCGAACAGGAGGCGGCCATCGATGCGGTAGGTGAGGTTGCGGATCGTCAGCATCGCGAGGGTTCTGCGCCGGCGCGCACCCGCGCGCAAGCGTCCACGCGGACGGGGCGCGCGTGCCCGCGATGATGGCGACCGAGGGGCCGCGCTTCGCCGCGGGAACGGCCGCCGCCGCAGCCAGTTCAACCTCACGACGAAGGAGGTGAAGCATGGCGAAGTTCTACTCGGCGCAGACCCAGGCCCTATTCGACAACATCCTGTGGCTCCCGCAGGAGGGAGCGACCACGGGGCCGACGGGACGCCCGCCGAACTCCTACGCCTATCTCGTCGGTGGCCGCTCCATCATCATCGACGGCGTCTACTCGTGGACGCTGCCGGGCCTCGCCGCGCTCGCCGATGCCGGCACGCCGCCGGCGGCCTTTGTCCTCACCCACGTCCACGTCGCGGAGGGAGATGCCTTCGAGACGATCCGCGACACCTACGGTGCGCCCTTCCTGCTCCACCCGGCCGACGCGGCCCACGCGATGGCGAAGCGGGCGAACGTCCCGTTCCTCGACCCCGTCAACAGCTCGATCCTGAAGGACGCCGGTCTCGACGTGATCCCCTTCCCGTTCCACACGCCGGGCTCGATCATGCTGCACACGCCGAAGAACAACGGCGTTCTCTTCGCGGGCGACAGCGCCGTCGGCCCTGGCCCGCGGCAGCCAGCGGATCCGCCGCGGCTCGAGCGGCCGAAGGTCGATTCGGAGGCGGAGGACGCGCGCTTCCGCGAGGAGTGGGGCGTGCTCGCGACGCTGCGCTTCATGAACTCCGTGCTCCCGCTGCACGGGACGCCCTACGTTCAGCGCGCCGACATCAAGATGCTGATGAACCTCCTTTCCACAGGCCCCGCGATGAACCCCGCGATCCCCGCCGAAGACGAGTCGGTGCGGCTCGAGGCGTCCGGCGTCGGCTGACCGGCTGCCACCGGCGCTGCTCCCGCTCCTCGGGGCGGCGTGGCTGCCGCCACTAGCGCCGGTGCGGCTCGAGTGCCCGCGTGATGAGCTCGACGTGCGCATCTCGCATGGTGGCGACGTCGATCGGCTGAATGCGCTGGAAGGTCATCGACCACACCGCCATCATGATCGCCGGCGAGAGGAGCACCTGCGGGATCGCCGTCACCGCGCTCTCGCGGAACTCGCCCCGCTCGATCCCGCGGCGCACCACGCCGCCGATCACGGCGAGCCCCCGCCGCACGATCTCGTTGAAATAGAACTCCGTCACGCGGGGAAACCGCTCGCCGTCGGCGATGATGATGCGCATGAGGACGAGGATGTCGGACTGGCGCAGCTCCCTGTAGAACTCGCCGATCACCACCTCCATCAGGGGCAGCATCGGCCCGTCGTGGGCCGCGATTGCCGCCTCCATGTTGCCGATGATGCCGCCGGCACGGCTGAGCAGCACCGCCTCGAACAGCGCCTCCTTCGAATCGAAGTATCGGTAGATCGTCCCCTTCGCGATCCCCGCCCGGCGGGCGATGTCCTCGAGCCGCGCTGCCGCGAAGCCCTGCTCGGCAAACTCCCTGAGGCCGGCCTCGATGATCTCGCTCGGCCTCGCGTCGCGCCGCCGGCGGCGTGGCGGGCGCTCCGTGCGTGGGGAATCACCGGTCATGTCGCCGTCCGGCGGAAGGAGCGCGGCTGCCGCGGTCCGGCAGCGGAGTAGAATGACTGATCGGTCATTTTCCTCATCGTAATGACTTGACGGTCACTAGTGTCGACGTCATCTGTGATACCGCAAAGCGCGGGAGACGTCCCATGACGAACGTCGCGACGAGAAGCGCCGATGCGGCCGCTCCCGCGGGCGACGCGGACGAGCGGCTGCCGCTCCGCGTGGTGGATCCCGAGGCCGAGCGCGTGGTGCCGCCGCGACGCACGCCGGTGCGCCGCGGGATGCACATGGTGGTCGTTCTCGTCCTCCTCGTCGCAGCCGCCGTGGTCGGCGTCCGGTTCGGACCCGACTTCATCGCGCGGCTCGGCGAGGAGCCTGCGCCGGCGGCGGCGGAGCCTGCAAACGTCGTGGTCGGGCTCGGGACGCTGATGCCGCGGACGGAGGTGATCACCGTCGCCCCGCCGTACGGCGCCGCCGACGCGCGGATCGCCGAGCTTCTGGTGGAGGAGGGTGACAGGGTCGCCGCCGGGCAGACCCTCGCCGTGCTCGACAACCGTGAGACCCTTGAAGCCGCCGTCGAGAGCGCGCGGGCGACAGTCGAGGCCCGGCAGGCCGCTCTCGCTCAGGTCCGCAACGACGTCAGGGCGAGCCGCGACGAGGCGCGCGCCGCGCTCTCCGGCGCCGGGGCCGGGCTCGCCGTCGCCCGCCGCGAGTTCGAACGGGGGCAGGAGCTCGTCCGCAACCGCGTCATCGCGACATCCGTGCAGGAGACCCGGGAGGCGGCGTTCCTCGAGGCCGAGCAGGAGGTGGCGCGGGCCCGCGCGAGCCTCGCCCGGTTCGACTACGACGACGTCGACGCCCAGCCCGACGTGGTGGTCGCCGCGCGCAACATCGACACGGCGGTCGCCGACCTGGCCCGGGCGGAGGCGGACCTTCGCAAGGGCGCGATCGTCGCGCCCGTCGCCGGCACCATCCTCACCATCCACGCCCGCGTCGGCGAGACGGCTGGCACGGAGGGGCTCCTCAATCTCGGTGACACCGATGCGATGATGGTGAGGATCGAGGTCTACCAGACCGAGATCGGCAAGGTCGCGCTCGGCGATCCCGTCACGGTGACGGCGGCGGCGCTGCCGCAGACCCTTACGGGCACCGTCACGCGGATCGGGCTCGAGGTGCAGCGGCAGGAGCTCGTCGACGAGGATCCGGCCGCGAATACCGACGCGCGGGTGTTCCGCGTCTGGGCCGACCTCGACGAGGCGTCGACGGACGTGGCGGCGGTGTTCGTGAACCTCCAGGTCCGCGCCCGGATCGGCGAGGCGAAAGGCGGCGCGGCGGAGGGCGGGGAGTGACGGCGCTCCTCACGCTCCTCTTCCGCCGGCTGCCGATCGGCTGGCTGCAGCTCGTCCACAACCGCGGGCGGTTCGCGGCGGCGCTCGCCGGCGTCGCCTTCGCCAACATCCTCGTCTTCATGCAGCTCGGCTTCCTTGGCGCGCTGATCGACTCGATCGCCAAGCCCTACGCATCGTTCGCCGCGCCGATCGTCCTCTCCGCCTCCGACGCGAACACGCTGCAGGACGGCAGCCCCATCCCGCGCCAGCGCATGTTCCAGGCCCTCGCGACGCCGGGGGTCGCCGGCGCGACGTCGCTCTACGTGCAGAAGCTCGACTGGAAGCAGGCCGACGGGACGGAGCGGGCGCTCGACGTCTTCGGCATCGACCCCGCCGCCGACGCGTTCAGGATGCCTGAGGTTGCCGCCGCCCGCGCCGAGCTCGCCCTCACCGACACCGCGCTCCTCGACCGGAAGACGCGCAACGTCGACGCGGCGGTGCTGGAACGGTTGGCGCGGGGCGAGCCCTACAGCTTCGAGGTGAACGGGCGCGAGATCACCGTCGTCGGCACCTACGAGATTGGCGGCGGCTTCGCCGGCGACGGCTCGCTCATCGTCTCCGACCAGACCTTTCTTCGCCTCTTCCCGATGCGCCACGCGGGGGCGCCAAACTACATCCTCGTCGACGCCGCTCCCGGCGAGCGGGCGGCGAGTGTGGTGGAGCGCCTCAGGGAGCGGCTGCCGGCGACGGACACGGCCGTCCGCACGGTGACCGAGCAGGCGCGGAAGGACCAGAGCTTCCAGACGACGCAGCGTCCCGTCGGCCTTGTGTTCGGCTTCGGCATCGCGATGGGCGCGCTCGTCGGCTGCATCATCGTCTATCAGGTGCTGTCCACCGACGTCGCCGACCATCTGAAGGAGTACGCTACCTTCAAGGCGATCGGCTACCCGCAGCGCTTCTTCAACGGCGTCGTCCTCGAGGAGGCGATGATCCTCGCCCTCTTCGGCTTCGTGCCGGGAGTGATCGCGGCGCTCGGCCTCTACCGGCTCGTCTCCGGGGCGACGGGGCTTCCCGTGACGATGCCTTGGGAGCGGCCGGTCATCGTCCTCGTCGGCACGCTCGTCATGTGCACGCTGTCCGGTATCCTCGCGATGCGCCGCCTCGCGAGGGCCGACCCGGCGGAGCTCTTCTGATGGACGCCCGCGTGGACGGTTTTGCCCCCCGCCTCGTCGCTGCCGAGCCGCCCGCCGCAGCGCCCGTCGTGGCGGAGGGGCTGTCGCACTGGTTCGGGGCGGGCGAGGCGAGGAAGCAGGTCCTCTACGACGTGAACCTCGCGATCGCCCGCGGCTCGCTCACCGTCCTGCTCGGCGCCTCGGGGTCGGGCAAGACGACACTCCTCACCCTCCTCGGCGCGCTCCGGACCGTGGAGGCGGGAAGCGTCCGCGTCCTCGGCACGGAGCTGAACGGCGCCGCGGCCGACACCTTGCGTCAGGTGCGGCGCCGGCTCGGCTTCATCTTCCAGGCGCACAACCTGCACGAAAGCCTGACGGCGATGCAGAACGTGCGCATGGGGCTCGAGGTGCACGGGCCGGCTGCGATGCGCGGCTGGGAGGACGCCTGCCGCCACCTCCTGACGCTGCTCGGGCTTGGCGACCGGCTCAATTACCGACCGCAGAACCTCTCGGGCGGGCAGAAGCAGCGCGTCGCCGTGGCCCGTGCGCTGATCGGCAACCCGGACATCGTGTTCGCCGACGAGCCGACGGCGGCGCTCGACAAGGTGAGCGGGCTCGAGGTGGTGAGCCTCCTGAAACGGCTCGGCGAGACGCGCGGCACGACGACACTGATGGTGACGCACGATACCCGCATCCTCGACCTCGCCGACCGGGTGGTCACAATGGAAGAGGGGCGGATCGTCGAGGGCGGCTGCTGAGGGCCGCCCTCGGATATCGCACGCTCAGTTCAGCCGGCCGGAGGCGTGGGCGAGCAGGGTGTAGAGCTTGCCGTCGTCCGACAGGAGCGCGTCGCGAGTGCGGCGGCCTGAGGCGTCGGCGCGGGCGGCCTCGGAGATCAGCTCCTCGAAGTCGTCCACATAGCGGTCCACCTCGCCGCGGAAGTCGCGGTCGCGCTGGTAGCGGCGGCGGACGTCCTCGAAGGTCTGCTGGCCGTCGAGGGTGTAGAGCTGGCGGGAGAAGATCTGCCGCTCGCCCCGGTTGAAGCGCTGCCAGAGCTCCCGGTAGATGCCGTCCTCGATGGCGCGGGCGGCGGGCTTCGCGAGCCGGGCGATCGGGCCGTCCGGGCTGAATGGCGCGGCGGAGGGCTCCTCCGGCGCGGGCTCGGGCCGGCCGAGAAGGCCGTTCACCCAGCCGCCGCCACCGCCACCCTCGCCGGCGGCATAGCGGCCGCGGCCGTTGGCAGCCTCCTGCGGGGCCTCGCGCGTCGCGAGCGGCATGCGCCGCTCCGGCCGGCGATAGGCCTCGCGCGCATCGTCCGGCGCTGCCGCCGCCGCCCGCCCGACATCGCCGCCGGAATGGCGGGCGACGATGGCGCCGAGCTCGCGCACTGCCTCAAGCTGGTCGTGCACGGCGCGGCGCAGCGCCTCCGTGTTCTCCACCGTCTCGGCCGGCAGCTCGATCACCGAGCGCTCCAGCGCGGCGCGGGTGGTCTCGAACTCCTCCGTCACGGTCCGGGCCGAGTCGCGCATCTCCGCCGTCGCGGCGGTGAAGCGCTCGGCAACCGCGTGGAGCGCCTCGACGAGCTCCGCCGCCATGGCCTCGTTCGAGGTCCGCAGCTGCTCGCGCAGCCGCTCGGCTTCCGCGCTCGCCGCGTCGTGGACCGCCTCGAGCTGCGGGGCGACCGCATTGGCGGCGGCGTCGAGCGTCCGCTCGAGGAGGAGGCGCGCGTCGTGGATGCGCTCCTCGGTCCCGCGCAGCCGCTCGTCGACGCGCTCGGTGAAGGAGCGCATCAGCCCGTCGACCTCCTCCGACTTCGTCATCAGCGAGGAGGAGAGGTGCTCCAGCGCACGCCGGCGCTCCTCCATGCGCGAGTCGAAGCTTGACGAGTCCTGGTCGAACCGGTCGACCGCGGAGGCGAGGAACTGGGTGTCCCGCTCGATCCGCTCGGCGATCGCTGAAAGGTCCGAGAGGGCGGCGTCGGCCGCGTCGCGCAGGACGCTCGCCTGCCGGCTCATCTCCTCGCCGGTGCGGCCCGTCGCCTCCATGGCGCCTTCCAGCACGGCGCGCAGGTCGTCGCCGCGGGTGGAGAGGTTCGTCTCCATGTCGGCGAGGGTGCTGCCGACGGCGTGCAGCATGTCCTGGAGGGCGCGGTTCGTCTCGTCGACGCGGCCGAGCGTGCCACCGAGCTCCTCGATCAGGGCGTCGTGCGTCTCGCGAAGCTCCGCGATCGCGCCGGCGCCGCGTTCGGCGAGCGCGTTCAGGAAGCGGTCGCCGTGCTCGTCGATCACGATGCGCAGGTCCTGCAGGCTCGCCGCCGCGTCGCGGGCGACCGCCTCCATCGCCGTCGTGGTCCGGCTACCCTCCTCGGTGAGCGCGCGGTGGGCGTCTTCCATTAGGCCGGCGATGTCGCGCTTCGTCGTCTCCGTGCGCTCATCGATCATCTGGAGAAGCTGGTCGAGCGTCTCCACCATGGCGTCGCGCATCAGCTTGCCGCCGGAGGCGACCTCGCCCGACATCGCCGCCATCGTCTCCGTCAGCATGCGGTTGACGGCGCCGGTCTCCTCCGAGAGCTGGGCGGAGATCGCCTCCATCGGGGCGAGGATGTCGCGCCGGGCGGCATCGACAACGCTCCGCAGGGCATCCGACGCGCGGCCGCCCTCGGAGGCGAGGCCGTCGGCGATGATGTCCGTGGCGTCACGGCTCATCGCCATGACCTCCTCGAGCCGCTCCGCGAAGGCGCCGTTGATGTTGGCCTGCCCTTCCGCGAGCGCCTCGGAGATCGTGCGGGCGCGCTGGACGAGCGCCTCCGACACCTTCTCGACACGTCCGTCGAGCGCGTCTTCCATCGCCTCGATCCGCTCGGTGAGGACCTGCGCCACCTCGGTCGCGTGGGTGGTGAGGGCGGCGACGACCTGCGTCGAGCGCTCGTTGACGAGCTCGTCGTAGCGCTCGATGGCCTCCGAAAGCTCGCGCGAGATCGGCACGCCGCGCTCGTCGAGAAGCTGGGACAGGCGGGCGATGTCGCCGGTGATCGCCTCGTGGATCGTGTCCATCCGCTCGGCGAACGCGCTCGCCTCGGCGTTGAAGGCGGCGGACAGGGCGTCGAGCCGGTCGGCGAGCGTCTTCTCGTAGCTGTCGGCGGTGTTGCCGATGAGGTGCTCGATCCGGCTCGAGTGGTCGATGATGACGTTCGAGTAGCGGTCGACCTCGCCCTCCAGCGAGACGCGGATCGAATCGCCGCGATTGGCGACGAGATCGGCGATGCGGATCGCGGACTGATTCAGCGCCTCCGCCGCCTCCGCCCCGCGCTCCTCGACGACGCGGGCGATCTCGACGCCGGCGTGGGCGAGCGTCTCGGCGAGCTCCGTCGTGTGCCGCTTCATGGCGTGGGAGACGTCCTGCACCGCGTCGGCGAGGTTCTCGCGCACCGTTTCGGTATGGGTGCGCATGTTGTCCTGGAACGCCTCGGTCGACTGGCGCAGCGTCGCGTCGAGCGCATTGCCCTCGGACGAGATCGCCTGCTCGATCCGGTCGGCCGTCCCCTCGATGCGCAGCGCGAGGTCGCCGCCGGTCGCGGAGATCGTCTCGCTCATCGCATTGTGCAGCGCCTCAATGCGCTCGGAGAACGCCTCGGCGCGGACGGAGAGGTCCTCCACCAGCGAGGAGCCGGTACCGGCGAGGATGTCCGCAACGCGGTCCACCTCCACCGTGATCCGCTCGACCACCTGGTCCGTGCGGCTCGAGAGCATCGTCCCTGCGTGGTCGGTGCCGTCGTTGATGGTGCGCTCCAGCGCCTCGCCGAACGCCTCCAGACTGCGCTGGAAGGCCTCCGCGTGGTTGAGGAAGTTCTGCTCGAGCTGGGTTTGCCGCTCGCGCAGGAGCTCCTCCGTCCGGTCGGCCTGCGCGAGCAGCGTCTCCGACAGCGCCGTCGAGGTCGACGTCACCGAGTCGGTGAGGCGGTCGGAGAGGGCGCCCATCGACGCCTCGAGCTGGTCGATCTGGGCGAACACAGCGTCGTGCATCTGCGTCGAGGCGTTGGTGATCGTGTCCGTCATCCGCTCGCCGAGCTCGGACAGGCGGCTTTCCGTCTCGTGGATGCGGCCCGAGAAGGAATCCAGCATCGCGATCGTGGTCGCCTGGACGGAGCCGGAGATCTGCTGGGAGAGGCCGGACAGGCGGCCTTCCATGTCGTCGACCTGCCGGCCGATCACCCCGGTGAACTCGCTCGACGCGGCGGTGATGACGTTGCCAAGCCTGTCGCCGAGGCTCGTCAGGGTCATCTCGAGGTCGTCGGCACGGGTGATCAGCGTCTCCGACATCGTGCCGGAGGAGACGGTGATCGCGTCGGTCAGCCGGTCGCCGAGTACGGAGAGGGTCGAGGAGACCTGGTCAACCTGGTTGAGGAGGGTGTTGGAGAGCTCCTCCGCCGCCGCCTCCAGCGCCGCCGACGCGACCGTCCCGCCCTGCGCGATCGTGGCATCGAGCTCGCCCATCTTGCTCTCGATGGCGGTGACGACGCGCGTCGCGGTTTCCGTCAGGCGTTCGTCGATCAGCGTCGCGCGGAGCGAGACGGTCTCGATGGCGCGCTCCGTCGTCTGCGTGACGTCCTCCTCCATCATCGCCATGCGCTCGGCGAGCGAGGAGGAGATATGGCGCGAGGCGGCCTCGACACGCTCGTCGATCTCGCCGAGGCGGCCCTCGATCATGCCGCCGATGCGCTGCGCGGCATCGGACAGAGTCGTGTCGAGGTGCTCGAGCGAGCCGGAGACGACGCCGGTCAGCCGGTCGCCCGCCTCCGTCATGCGGTCGGTCACGACCGTCAGCCGCTCGCCGACCTGCAGCTCGAGCATCTGCGAGGCGGCGACGAGGGTGGACTCGATGGTGGCGAGCCGCTCGTCCACCGTCGCCGTGACCTCCTCGGAGGCGCGCACAAGGGTGGTGTTGATGCTCTCGAACTCGCGCGTGAAGGTCTCGGTCAGGGCAGCATTCGCTCGCTGCATCTCGACCGTCACCTCGCCAGCCTTCCCCGAGAGGTTCTGGACGAGGTAGGTGGCCGTCCGCGTCATGGAGCCGTCCACCTCGCCGAGGCGACCCTCCACGGTCTCGATCAGCTCGCGCGAGGCGCGGGCGAGGGTGCCGTCGAGGCTCTCCACCGAACTCTCGATGAGGCTCGTCAGGTGCTCCGACGCGCCGGTGACGGCGCCGTCGATCGCCTCCAGGCGCTCGTCGAGCATCCCCGTCAGCTTGTCGGACGCGAACGTGACGGAGGTGTCGACCGTGTTCATGCGGTCTTCGACCGTGTGCGACAGCCGCTCGGCTGCGACGGCGACGGCCGCGTCGAGCGCGCCCATCCGGTCGGTGATGGCGACCTCGAACGTGCGGCTCGCCGCCTCGATCGACTGGTTCACCTCCAGGAGGCGGCTGTCGAGCGTCGCCGACAGCGCGGTGTTGACGGACGTGATCGCCCCGGTGACGCGGTCGCCCGTCGTCATCAGGACGCGGGTCACCTCCTCGGCGCGCTCCAGCACGGTGTCGGCCATCGTGGCGCCGGTCGAGGCGAAGCTCTCCGTCATCGCGACCGTGCGGTCGGCGAGGGTGTCGACGAGCTCCTGCCCGACGCGGCCGAACTCGTCGGTGATCTCCTTCGATTGGCCAGCAATGGAATCGATCAGGATCTCGGAGGTCGAGCGGATCGTCTCCGTCGCGGAGCCCGCCTCCGCCTGCAGCGAGCCAACAAGGTATTCGGCCGTGGAGCGGATCGTCTCCACCGTGTTGCCCGCCTCGGCGTGGAGCGAGCCGACAAGCGTCTCCGCCGCCGCCCTCAGAGCGGCATTGGCCGAGTCCGAGCCTTCGGCGAGCGCGTGGATGAGCGACTGGACGAGCGCCTCGATCTGCTCGGACTGGCTGGCCGACACCGCCTCGATCCGCGCCGTGACGTCGTTGCCGGACTCCGTGAGGCTGAGCTGCAGCTCCTGGCTGCGGGTGACGAGGTTCGTGACGTACTCGTCTCCGCGCGAGGAGAAGCCGGTGACGATCTCCTGACCTGTCCCGCGCAGATCCTCCACGATGCGCATGCCCTCGGAGGTGAATACCTCGCGAATCTCGCCGGTCGTTCCGTCGAGCCGCGCGGCCACCGTGCGGATGAGCTCGCCGACAGTGTCGGCGAGGCCGGACTTCGCCGTGTCGAGCTCGCCCCGCAGCCGCTCGGAGTTCGCCATCAGCATCTCGCGCTCGGCGACGAGCTCCTCGATGAGGGCGCGCAGCTTCACCTCGTGGTCGCCGTAGGAGCGCTCCAGCTGGCCGACCTCGCGGTGGACGAGCACCTCGAGCTCGGACGCGCGCTCCAGCGCCTGCTCCATGCCTTCCGACATGGCCGCCACCTCGCGGCGGATCGACTGGCCGATGGAGGCGATGCCCTCCGTCGCGTTAATCTCGGGCTCGGTCAGCCGCTGGGCGATCTGCGTGATGGAGGCGGCGGTGAGGCGCAGCTCCTCCGACCGCTTGGCTAAGAAGGCGACCATCAGGAAGAGGATCACCGGCGCCACCGTCGCGCCGAGAAGGGTGAACGCCTGCGGCGACGCGAGGAACGGGCCGAAGCCCGCGGTGCCCGCAAGGCGGATGCCAATGAAGATGCCGAGGCCGGCCCACACGATCGACGCGATGATCGCGAGCGTCATCGCCGCGGCCCCTCGGCGGCGGCCGGCGACGACGGCCGCCTCGAACCGGGCGCGGTCGTCGTTGGCGGCCGCCTGCTGCTTGGCGACCGCCTTGTGGCGGCGCCGGCGCGGCATTGTCGCGTCGCCGTCCGCGGCGTCGTTGGCGGGCGTCAACGGCTCCTCGGCGGGGCCGGGGGCTGGCGCTGGCGCTGGCGCGGAGATCCGCCTCGGCTCCATCGGCCTTGCCTCCTCCCGCGCGGCGAGCCGGCCGTGCAGGGGTCGGTCAGCGATGCCGGGCTCGTCGTCGTGGCCCGACAGGTCGAACGCGAGCGCCGCCTCGACAGCGTTCAGCGCCGCATCGGCCGGGTTAGCCCCGGACTGTTCGGTGGAGCGGTGCGGGTCAGGTGCCATTCTCGCCTCGATCGTACGCTACAGCGGCATCGGACATATCATCCGACGCATCTCTCGTCGTGGCCGGGGGCGGCGGTGGATCGGCGGGAAGGACGTCCGCCGCGTTCAGCCGTTAACAACTGGCTAATGCCACACCTACAAGGACTGAACAAGGAATCGGCGGTGCCCTGATCTCCTTAGGGTTAACCGCGTTAACACCTTGATCCTTCGCCATCCGGCAAGGGTGTTGTCCCGGTCGAAGGCGGCAAAGACATGACGGCCAGGCGGCGCCGCCGGGGGAGGGTGCTGCGGCTGCAATGCCGCGCGGCACGGGCGTTGCTTGACGGGGCGGCCACATTCGCTATGTCGCGCGGGTCCCCGCGCCCCAGCGCCCCTCCCACCCTCCGAGGACTTGATGCCCACGATCACCTACATCACGCACAACGGCGAGACCCATGCCGTCGACGGCGAAGTGGGCGCCACGGTGATGGAGACGGCGGTCCGAAACATGGTGCCGGGCATCGAGGCGGAGTGCGGCGGCGCCTGCGCCTGCGCCACCTGCCATGTGTACGTCGAGCCCGAGTGGCGGGCAACGGTGGGCGGCCCCTCGCCGATGGAGGAGGACATGCTCGACTTCGCCTACGAGGTGCGCGACGGCTCGCGGCTCTCCTGCCAGATCAAGATTACCGCGGCGATGGACGGCCTCACCGTCCGCGTCCCAGAGCGGCAGGCCTGACCGGTGGCCTCCATGGAGGGTGAGCTCACCGGCGCCCCCGCGCCGGCCGCGACGGAGACGGACGTCCTCATCATCGGCGCCGGCCCGGTCGGCCTCTTCGCCGTGTTCGAGCTTGGCCTCCTCGACCTCCGCTGCCACCTCGTGGACATCCTGGACCGGCCGGGCGGGCAGTGCGCCGAGCTGTACCCGGAGAAGCCGATCTACGACATCCCGGGCTATCCCTCGATCTCAGCGCAGGGGCTGGTCGACCGGCTGATGGAGCAGATCGCCCCGTTCAATCCGCAGTTCTCGTTCAGCCAGATGGTGACCGGCCTCACCCGTCGCCCCGACGGAAAATTCCTGGTGGAGACGGACACCGGCGAGCACTTCGTCGCGCCTGTCGTGGTGATCGCGGCCGGCGGCGGCTCGTTTCAGCCGAAGCGGCCGCCGATC
>JAESGF010000168.1_pt1 | contig 47828 bp, 57 predicted proteins | sample 9269621 | NCBI WGS metagenome assembly JAESGF01 (sample SAMN14515066, study PRJNA621663) | algae metagenome | isolation source: Tolypothrix carrinoi HA7290-LM1 and co-occurring heterotrophs from dry rock... | place: USA: Makauwahi cave, Kauai, Hawaii | collected 2011-01-06
TCCCGGTCGTGATGGAGACCTGCCGCGAGCTTCTGGGCGATGCGTGGACGGATGGGACGCAGGCCGCCTGGGATGAACGGCTGCGGCGGATCGCGGTTCTGACCTTCAGCGGGGCATGATTTTCCAAAGCGGCCTCTTCCCCGCCACGGATCGCGCCTCTAAGACGGCCCCGCCAAGTCGGAGGCGCAACGAATGCATCGCAAGCCGGACGGATCCTGGGACAAGTCCAATCTCCCCAGCCGCCATGTGACCGAGGGACCCGCGCGGGCCCCGCACCGGTCGTACTACTATGCGATGGGACTGGGTACGCGGGAGATCGCCCAGCCGCTCGTCGGCGTAGCCTCCTGCTGGAACGAGGCCGCCCCCTGCAACACCGCGCTGATGCGCCAAGCCAACGCCGCCGCCGAGGGCGTGAAGGCGGCCGGCGCCACGCCGCGGGAATTCTGCACCATCACGGTCACCGACGGCATCGCCATGGGCCACGAGGGCATGCGCGCCTCGCTGGCCAGCCGCGAGGTGATCGCCGACAGCGTCGAGCTGACCATGCGCGGCCACAGCTATGACGCGCTCGTGGGCGTCGCCGGCTGCGACAAGAGCCTCCCCGGCATGATGATGGCCATGCTGCGCCTGAACGTGCCGTCGGTGTTCCTCTATGGCGGCTCGATCCTGCCCGGCCGCCTCGACGGCAAGGACCTCACCGTCCAGGACGTCTTCGAGGCCGTGGGCCAGTTCTCGGCCGGCACGATCACCGAGGAGCGCCTCTGCCAGGTGGAGCAGCACGCCTGTCCTGGCGACGGCGCCTGCGGCGGCCAGTTCACCGCCAACACCATGGCGATGGTCTCCGAGGCCATCGGCCTGGCCCTGCCGCTGTCGTCGGCCCTGCCGGCGGCCTACCTCGACCGCGACCAGTACGCCCGCGCCTCGGGCGAGGCGGTGGTCCGGCTGATCGAGCAGAACATCCGCCCGCGCGACATCTGCACCCGCAAGGCCTTCGAGAACGCCGCGGTGGTCATCGCGGCCAGCGGCGGCTCGACCAACGGCGGCCTGCACCTGCCCGCCATGGCGCACGAGTGCGGCATCGAGTTCACCCTGCGCGACTTCGCCGAGATCTGCGCGCGCACGCCCTACATTGCCGATTTGAAGCCCGGCGGCCGCTTCGTGGCCAAGGACATGGGCGAGGCGGGCGGCACGCCGATGCTGCTGAAGACCCTGCTGGAGGGCGGCTACCTGCACGGCGACGTCATGACCGTCACCGGCAAGACGCTCGCCGAGAACGTCGCCGGCGTGCAGTGGCGCGACGACCAGGAGGTGATCCGCCCGGTCTCGAACCCGCTGTCGCCGACCGGCGGCGTCGTCGGGCTCTGGGGCTCGCTGGCGCCCGACGGCTGCATCACCAAGGTCGCCGGCCTGAAGCACACCAAGCACCGCGGCCCGGCGCGCGTGTTCGACGGCGAGGAGGCCTGCTTCGCCGCCGTCACCGCCCGCGACTACAAGGAAGGCGACGTGCTGGTCATCCGCTACGAGGGCCCTAAGGGCGGCCCCGGCATGCGCGAGATGCTGTCCACGACCGCGGCGCTGTACGGGCAGGGCGTCGAGAACATCGCGCTCATCACCGACGGCCGGTTCTCGGGCGCCACGCGCGGCCTCTGCATCGGCCACGTCGGTCCCGAAGCCGCCGTGGGCGGACCGATCGCCCTGGTGAAGGACGGCGACATCATCTCGATCGACGCCGACGCCGGCACGATCGACCTGGAGGTCGATCCCATCGAGCTCGAGCACCGGGCCCATCTGCTGGCGCAGGAAGAGCCCCGCCGGACGAACTACCAGAGCGGCGCGGTGTGGAAGTTCGCCCAGAGCGTCGGCCCGGCCCACCTGGGCGCCGTGACCCACCCGGGCGCGGCCGCCGAGACCCACGTTTACGCGGACATCTGACGGTGCGGACGTTGGGTCTGCTCGGCGGGATGAGCGCCGAGAGCACGGCGATCTACTACCGCGAACTGAACCGCCTGGTCCGCGAACGGCTGGGCGGCCTGCACTCGGCCGAGCTGCTGCTGTGGTCGGTGGACTTCGCGCCGATCGCCGACCTGCAGGCCGAAGGGAAGTGGGACGAGACGGGCCGCATCCTGGCCGACGGCGCGCGCAGGCTGGAGCAGGCGGGCGCCGAGGCCATCCTCCTCTGCACCAACACCATGCACCTCAACGCGCCCGTTATCGCGGGCGCGGTGTCCGTGCCCTTTCTGCATATCGGCGATGCGACGGCGCAGGCGCTGAAGGCGAGGGGCGTCGAGCGGCCGCTGCTGCTCGCGACCCGCTTCACGATGGAGCAGGCCTTCTACAAGGACCGGCTGGTCGCCGCGGGCCTCGAGCCGCTGACGCCGGACGAGGCCGACCGCGGCCGCCTGCACGCCATCATCTACGACGAGCTCTGCCAGGGTGTGGTGAGCCCCCCGTCAAAGGCCGAAGCGCTGGCGATGGTCGCCAAGGGCCGCGCCGCCGGCGCCGACGGCGTCATCTTCGGCTGCACCGAAGTGGGTCTGCTGCTCAGCCAGGACGACCTGGACGTGCCGGCTGTCGACACCACGCTCGTCCACTGCGAAGCCGCCGTGGACTTCGCCTTAGGCTAGGGCAGGGCGGCGACGCCGGTGATGTAGGGGTGGCCCCAGAGGAGCGCTGCCCAGATCGCGACGCCCAGCACGATCCGCCACCAGCCGATCTCACCCAGCGCGAGCCGCTGGCGGCCCTGTGCGATCGCCAGGAACGGCACGTTCGAGGTCTGCACCGCGAAGGCGTCCCACTTCATGCCCAGCACCCGCTTGCGCTTGGCGTCGATGCTGGCCGTGCCGAACATCGCCAACGCCAGCATGGAGCCGAACAGGACGAGGCTTGCGGCCTCGCCGTTGACCAGCAGGTGCCCCAGCGCCCAGATCGCCACGCCCCACAGGAACGGGTGCCGCGTGACGCGCAGCATGCCGCGCACCACGTCGGGGCGGTCCAGCGCGCCCTCCTGCCGGACGCTGGTCGGGTTCGGGGTCGTCAGGCCGACGACGATGAACAGCACTGCGACCAGCTGGAGCAGCAGCTGGATGTGCCGGGTCGCGGGGGTGATGCTCCACAGCGCCTCGTTCACCGGCGACACGCGCGCGTCCCCGAAGGCGAAGCCGAGCCACACCAGCACGACGGCCGAGGCGAGGGAGAAGAGCCCCATGTACGGGCCGGCGCCGATCCGCAGCACCAGGGCGTCGCGGACGCGGGTGCCTGAGATCAGCAGGTGGATCAGCACGAAGACGGCGGCGGCGGCGATGAGGTTCGTCATGAGAGCTCCCGTTCCGACGCGAAGGTGAGGCTATAAATTTACACTGTCAACTCATGCGGCGTGTTCGGTGTCGCCATCGTCCTCGTCGTCATCATCGAACGGCAGGAACGACGCTGCGGCGGGCCCGGTCGCCGGAGCGGGCGCAGGCGGGGCCGGGACGGGCTCCGGCTTTGGCGTCTCCACCACCAGGGTGGAGCCGCGGCGCGGCGCCGGACGGCGGAGCAGGGACTCCATCCGGGCGATCCAGCGGTTGCCCTCCTGCACGGTCTCGGCGGCGGTCGCGGCTTTCTTCTTGGCGTGGTCGGCGCGGGTCCAGAGGTCGAGGATGAAATCCGGGTAGGTCGGATCGTCGAATACGAACCGCAGCCGCACGCTCTCCTCGGCGCCCGAGAACTGGTCCAGCGCGCGGCGCTGTTCGCCGCGATGGGTGCGGGCCACGACGCGGCCGTCGACGATGAGCTCGGCGCCCATCAGCTCCTCGATCCGGTACTCCAGGCACCAGGCCCCGGTGTCCCAGGTGACGGCGACATTGTTGGCGCCGAAGTCGAAGCCAATGCCCTTTCCGCGGCCCGGCGCGATCAGCAGGGCGTGCGGCTCGGCCCGCAGGATCTTCTTCAGGCTGCGCCGGATGCGCCGGCTCTCGTCGAGATACCAGACGAACGCGGCCCCCAGCGCCGTGAAGGCGCCGCCTGCGATCGCCATCAGCGCGATGAGCCGCCCGACTTCGTCCATAGGCTGAGCGTAAGCCCGAACGGCTGAGTCGTCCTATGGCACAGCTTTAGACGCCCAGCTCGACCACCAGCGGCACATGGTCCGAGGGCTTATCCCAGCTGCGCACGTCGCGGTGGATCGAGACGCCCCGCAGCAGGTCGGCGGCCTGGGGCGAGAGCAGGGCGTGGTCGATGCGGATGCCGTTGTTCCGCTGCCACGCGCCGGCCTGGTAGTCCCAGAAGGTGTAGGCGCCGGGCGCGCCGTCGGCCTGCATGTAGGCCTCGGTGAGGCCCAGGTTCTTCAGGGCCCGGAACGCGCCGCGGCTCTCGGGCTGGAAGAGGGCGTCGTCGACCCAGTTCTTCGGGAACTCCGCGTCGCGCGGCTCGGGGATGACGTTGTAGTCGCCGACCAGGGCGAGCGGCTCCTCAAGCGCCAGCAGCTGCTCGGCGTGGCGGTGCAGCCGCTCCATCCAGGCCAGCTTATAGGCGTACTTCTCGGTGCCCAGCGGGTTGCCGTTCGGCAGGTAGATCGACGCCACGCGAACCGGCTGTGGACCAGAGACCACGGCCTCGAGGTACCGGGCCTGTTCGTCCGTCTCATCACCAGGCAGGCCACGGGTAACGTCCTCCAGCGGCGCCTTCGAGAGGATGGCCACGCCGTTGTAGGACTTCTGCCCGTGGACGGCGACGTTATAGCCAAGCCGTTCAAAGGCTTCGGCCGGAAACTTCTCGTCGACGCACTTGATCTCCTGCAGACAGGCGACGTCCGGCTTCGCCTCCTCGAACCAGCGCAGCACCGTCTCCAGGCGTGCGTTGACCGAGTTCACGTTCCAGGTGGCGATGCGCATGAAGGGCTCCAGCTAGGCTGGAGCGGAAGCTAGTGGGGCGACGGCTTCGGCTCAATGGCTTGCGAGCGCTGCCGACCGCTGATACTTAAGTGATGACTTAAGTGAAGGCGACCCCATGGCCCTGATCGTCCACGAGCACCCGCTGTCCTCCTTCTGTTGGAAGGTGAAGATCGCCCTCCGCGAGATGGGCCTGCCGTTCGAGGCGCGCCTCGTCGCCTTCTACGAGGAGGCCTCGCGCGCCGCCCACTACGCCCGCTGGCCGCTGGGCAAGATCCCGGTGCTGGAAGACACTGACCGCGACCGGATCGTGGCCGAGACCAGCGTGATCATCGAATACCTGCAGGTCTTCCACGCGCCGTCCGCGGGCCTGATCCCCGCCGATCCCGAGGGGGCGCTGCAGGTGCGGATGCTGGACCGGGTTTTCGACAGCTACGTGATGGAGCCCACCTCGCGCATCGTCGCCGAGAACTTCCGGGGCGGCGAGGATCCGGTCGGCGTCGCCCAGGCCGACGCGCTGCTGGCCAAGACCTATGACTGGCTGGAGGGCGAGCTGGCCGGCCGGACGTGGGCCGCTGGCGAGGCCTTTACCCTGGCTGACTGCGCGGCCTGCCCGTCGCTGTACTACGCCGACAAGGTGCTGCCCTTCCGCGCCAGCCATCCGATCCTGGGGGCATACCTCGAGCGGTTGGAGCAGCGGCCGTCCTTCGCCGAGACGCTGAACGACGCCCAGCCCGTCTGGCACATGTTCCCGGGTCGGAAAGCCGCGTGACCCCGAACCTTGATACGCTGTTCCAGGCCCTGGCCGACCCAACCCGTCGCGCCATCCTGGAGCGGCTGAGCCGCGGCCCGGCCTCGGTCAGCGACCTGGCCAAGCCGTTCGACATGAGTCTGCCGGGGGTGGTCCAGCACCTGTCCGTGCTGGAGGCCGCCGGCGTCGTGGCCTCGGAGAAGGTCGGCCGCGTGCGCACCTGCCGCATCGAGCCCGCCGCGCTGAGCCGCGCCGAACAATGGATCCACGCGCGCCGCACCGCCTGGGAGCAGCGGCTGGATCGCCTCGGCGGCTATCTCGCCGCCAACCCCGAGGAGCCAGAATGACCGAGCGCAACGTCGTCCACGCCACCTTCTGCCTCGAACGCCGCTATCCGGTGCCGCCGAAGCGGGCCTTCTCCGCCTGGGCCACGCCCGAGGCCAAGGCCCAATGGTTCGACGGTCCGGAGGGAACTGAGATCTACGAGCGCTCGATGGACTTCCGCTCGGGCGGTTCGGAGCGCCTGTGGGGCAAGCACCCCGGCGGCAAGGTCTCGGACTTTCAGGCCCGCTACTTCGAGGTGCTGCCGAACGAGCGGATCATCTACGCCTACGACATGTACGTGGACGACCTGAAACTGTCGGTCTCGCTGGCCACCATCGAGTTCCACGCGGACGGGGCCGGCACGCGGCTGGTCATGACCGAGCAGGGCGCCTTCCTCGACGGCTACGACGACGCCGGCAGCCGCGAGCACGGCACCGGCTGGCTCCTCGACAAGCTGGGCGCGGTGCTGGGCTAGAGCAGCAGCGTGGGGACCCCGAGCAGCAAACCGGCCTCGGCCAGCGTCCGGTCCAGCGTGCAGAGCGTCAGGCCCCTTTCGCTGCTGATCGCGAGGTGCAGCGCATCGCCCGCCCTGAGTCCGGACTCGTGATGCTCCGCGAAGTATGCGGCCCGCCCGAAGTGCCGCTCTTCGACCGTGACGATCGTGAAGCTATCCGCAACCATGCGCGTGAATTGGGAGTGCGCCAGCGCGCGGTGCTCTGCGCTCATACGGCCCATCCGGACCTTACGGCATAGAGCCGACTGAACTTCCGCGAAGACCCAACCACTTAGCACGAGCGAAGCCGGCTCCACGCTGGACAACCAGGCGTGCGCCGCGTCGGTGTGTGGCTCGGGCGTGATCGCGGCGACGATGACCGAGGTGTCGACGTAGAAGCTCAATAGCGGGCTTCGTCGCGAAGTTCCCGCACCGTGTCGCCCTGGGTTTCCGGCATGGCCCCGACCAGCTTGCGCAGCGCAACGACATCAACAGGCGCCCGCTCGTGCTCGATAGGGACCAACCGAGCCACAGGCTTGCCGCGACGGGTGATCGTCACGGTCTCGCCCCTCGCGGCTTGATCTACGAGTTCGCTCAGGTGCGCCTTCGCATCGGCCAAGCTTATGTCGTTCATTGCAGATCTCGACATGACCATCTAGTTGGTCAGGTGTAACACCACCACCGCCGAGGCGCTAGATGGAGAAGCTGACGCCGCAGCCGCAGCTGGACTTGGCGTTTGGGTTGCGGATGCGGAACTCGGCGCCGGCCAGTTCGTCTACGAAGTCGATCTCCGAGCCCTTCAGCAGGGCCATGGAGACCACGTCCACCAGGGCGGCCACGCCGTCGCGCTCCACCCTCAGATCGTCGTCTTGCACCTGGTCGACGAGGTCGAACTGGTACTGGAAGCCGGAACAGCCGCCGCCTTCCACCGCCACGCGCAGCATCACGGGCCGGCCCTCGGCCTGGCCGATGGCGCGAATCCGCTCGGCGGCGGCGGGGGAGAGGGTGACGTCCGTGGTGGTCATGGAGCCGTGGTCATCGCCTGTTAAACGAAATAGAGGCCTGGACTATATGAGGTTCCGAGCGGTCTCGACCAAGAGGCCAACACACTAAGATCGGTTTGATGGCCGCGACAAATCCCCCGAAGGCTCCTTTCGCCGAAGACGCCGCGAAGTCGCGCGGCCGCAAGGTCCCGGAGGCGGAGAGCCGCACGCGGACCCCGTTCGCCCGCGACCGCGACCGGATCATCCATTCCACCGCCTTCCGCCGCCTGAAGGAGAAGACCCAGGTCTTCGTGGCCCACGAGGGCGACCACTTCCGCACGCGCCTGACGCACTCGCTGGAAGTCGCCCAGATCGCGCGTTCGATCGCTACGGCGCTGGGCCTCGACGCCGATCTCGCCGAGACCATCGCGCTCGCCCACGACCTGGGCCACCCGCCGTTTGGTCACGCCGGCGAGGACGAGCTGCAGATCCAGATGCGGGGCTTCGGCGGCTTCGACCACAACGTCCAGACCTTCCGGGTGGTGACCAAGCTGGAGCGCCGCTATCCGGCGTTCGACGGCTTGAACCTGACCTGGGAGACGCTGGAAGGCGTCATCAAGCACAACGGCCCGGTCACCGATAAGCTGGAGAAGCCCTCCTGGCGGGCGATCGCCGAGTTCGACGCCGAATACGACCTCAAGCTGTCGGGGTGGGCGTCGGCTGAGGCCCAGGTGGCCGCGCTGGCGGACGACATCGCCTACAACAACCATGACGTCGACGACGGCGTATCGGCCGGCCTGTTCTTCCTGAAGGAGCTGCTGGACGTGCCGCTGATCGGGCCGCACGTCCACTCGGCGCTGGCCGACTATCCCGACTGCGACCAGTCGATCATCCGCCTGGAAGCCGTGCGCCAGATGATCGGCGCCATGGTGGACGATGTGATGGCCGAGACCCGCCGGCGGGTGGAGGAGGGCGGCCTGAAGAGCGCCGAGGATGTCCGCAACTACGGCCAGGCCACGGTCGCCTTCTCGCGCGACATGGTCGAGGACCTTGCCGCCCTGCGGGCCTTCCTCATGGAGCGCATGTACCGCCACTGGCGCGTCAACCGCACGCGCAGTCAGGCGCGCCGCATCCTGGCCGAGATGTTCCAGCTGTTCATGGCCGAACCCGACGTCCTGCCCACCGAATGGCAGGCCAAGACCCAAGGCCGCGACGAGGCCGGCCGGGCCCGCGTCGTCTGCGACTACATCGCCGGCATGACCGACCGCTTCGCCATCGAAGAGCACCGCAAGCTCTTCCACCTGGAGGTCTGGGGCTAGGCCGCCCCATTCCCGCCGCCAGCCGCCACAGAAATCCGCCGGAAACGGCGCTTGCGGGCCGCGGCCTTCGCTAGACTGCGGGTGATTCCGCGCGATTCGGGTCTCCGGTCGCGCCCCGAGATCTCGGAGCCTGAGCGATGACCGACCACGAGCGCGGCGCCTATACGCCTCCCACCGACGCGCCCCTGTCGTTCGACGCCCGCCAGCCGGTGCGGGGCGCCCGGCCGGTGCCGATCACCCTGATCATCAGCGTCCTGGTGCTGGCCGGCCTCGTGGCGGCGATCTTCGTCTTCTACCGCTCGGGCGTGCGCCAGGCGGGCGACGCGCCCCAAACCGTGGGCGTCCCGGTCGACGGCATGAAGCAGGCTGCGCCCGCCGAGGCCCAGCCGACCGATCCTGCCGCCGGCCTGCAGATCTACCGCTCGGACGGCACGGGCCCGGCCGAAGCCGTGCCCCCGACCTTCACCCCCGGCCCCGAGGAGCCGCAGCCGCGGCCCGCGCCGACCCAGCCCGTGGTGGTCACCGAACAGGCCGCGCCGCCGCCGGCGCTTCGCCCGACGATCCCCGCCGCCCAGCCGCCCGCCCAGAAGGCCGCGCCCGCGCCTGCGCCGGTCGCCAAGGCCGTGACCCCGCCGCCGGCCCCGGTTGCGAAGGCCCCGCCGCCCAAGGCGGCGGAGACCAAGACGGCCGCTGCGCCGGCGCCCAAGTCCGGCGGCGCGGTCGTGCAGATCGGCGCCGTCTCGTCCACGGTTCTGGCCGACAAGGCCTGGAGCGAGGCGGTCGGCATCGCCGGCGGCTCCGGCAAGGGCAAGAGCGTCGAGAAGATCGAGCGCAACGGCGGCACGCTGTACCGCACCGCCGTCACCGGCTTCGCCAGCCGGGAGGACGCGACCGCCTTCTGCAACCGCCTGAAGGCCGCCGGAAAGAGCTGCTTCGTCCGGTGAGCGTCTCGGCCGCCATCCTGGGCTGCTCGGGCCTCAAGCTGACGGCGGAGGAGCAGGCGTTCTTCCGCGACGTGCGGCCGTGGGGCTTCATCCTGTTCGGGCGCAACATCGACACGCCGGACCAGGTGCGGCGGCTGACGGCGGCGCTGCGCGAGACGGTCGGCCGCGAGGACGCGCCGATCCTGATCGACCAGGAGGGCGGACGCATCCAGCGGCTCGGCCCGCCGCACTGGCCGGCCTATCCCACCGGCCGCGCCTACGGCGAGCTGCCGGCCGACCGCCGGCGCGAGGTCACGCGGCTCGGCGCCCGCCTGATCGCCCACGACCTCGCCGAGCTCGGCATCAACGTCGACTGCGTGCCCGTGCTGGACGTGCCGGATCCTGACGGTCACGAGATCATCGGCGACCGCGCCTATGGAGACACGCCCGAGGACGTCGCGCTGCTGGGCCGCGCGGCCTGCGAGGGGCTGATCGCCGGCGGCGTCCTGCCGATCGTCAAGCACATCCCCGGGCACGGTCGCGCCAAGGCCGACAGCCATCTCGAGTTGCCGGTGGTCGAGGCCGCGTTCGAAGACCTCGACGCCCGCGACTTCGCCCCGTTCCGGGCGCTCTCGGACATGCCGATGGCGATGACGGCCCACGTCATCTACGCGGCGATCGACGCCACGCAGTCGGCTACCACGTCCGAGGCGGTGTTCGAGCGCGTGATCCGCGGCGCCATCGGCTTCGACGGCCTGGTCATGTGCGACGACCTCTCGATGAAGGCGTTGTCCGGCCCCCTGGAGGAGCGCGCCGCGCTTTCGCTGGCCGCCGGCTGCGACGTGGTCCTGCACTGCAATGGCGACATGGCGGAGATGCGGGCGGTGATCGGCGGGACCGGCGAACTGGCCGGCCGGGCGGCCGAGCGGGCGAGGGCGGCGCTGTCGCGCATTCCCGGCGCGCCGGAACCGCTGGACCACGTCGAAGCCGTGGCGCGCTTCGCGGAGGCGTTCCGGTGAGCGGGAAAGGCTTTCAGCCCAGCCTCGACTTCGCCGCCGTCAACCAGGCGGTCGAGGACGGCGAAGCGCTGATCGTCGACATCGAGGGTTACGAAGGCCCGCTGCACGTCCTGCTGGCGCTCGCCCGGAGCCAGAAGGTGGACCTGCTGAAGCTGTCGGTGACCAGGCTCGCCGAGCAGTACCTGGCCTTCGTGCAGGAGGCGCGGCGCCGCCGGTTCGGCCTCGCCGCCGACTACCTCGTGATGGCGGCTTGGCTGGCATATCTGAAGTCGCGCCTGCTGCTGCCCAAGCCCGATCGGCCCAAGGCCGAGGAACCGCCGGCCGAGGAGATCGCCGCCCGGTTGGCCTTCCGCCTCGCCAAGCTCGAGGCCATGCGCAATGCCGCCGAGGCGCTCAAGAGCCGCCCGCAGCTGCGCCAGGAGGTCTTCGTCCGCGGCGACCCGGACGCCATCAAGGTGATTCCGTCGGGCAAGATCGAGGGCGACCTCTATTCCCTGATGAGCGCCTACATCGACCAGCGCCGCAAGGAGACGCAGCGGCACTACACGCCGATGGCGCCCAAGGCCTATCCGCTGGAAGACGCCCGCGAACGCCTGCGCCGCCTGCTGCCCGACCTCGACCGCTGGACCCCGCTCACCGGCGTCGCGCCATTCGGGCCGGTGCTGGAGAACATGCCGAGTCGCGCCAGCTACGTGGCCTCGACGCTCTCGGCCAGCCTGGAGCTGGTCAAGGAGGGCGCACTGGAAGCCAAGCAGCTCGAAGCCTTCGCCGACATCTACCTGAGAGCTCGTCCCTCCTCTTTAGGGGAGGGACAGCGCGCCCTAGGCGCGCAGGGTGGGGGATTCAGATGACAGGCTGTGCGGTTCAAGGTTCCCCCACCCCGACCGCTTCGCGGTCTGCTCCTCCCCTGAAGAGGAGGGGCTTGGATGTCTGACCGCCTTGAGACCGCCCGCGAGGTCGAGGCGCTGCTGTTCGCCGCCGCCCGGCCGCTGTCGCTCGAGGACATCGGAGGCCGCCTGCCGGAGGGCGCGGATGTCGCCGGCGCCCTGGAGGAGCTCGCCGCGCTTTACCAGGGCAGGGGCGTCGTCCTGGTCAACATCGCCGGCGGCTGGCGCTTCCAGACGGCCGAGGACCTGGCCTGGCTGATGACCGAGGAGCGGGACGAGCCGCGCCGTCTGTCGAAGGCCGCCCAGGAGACTTTGGCCATCATCGCCTACCACCAGCCCGTCACCCGGGCCGAGATCGAGGCGGTGCGCGGCGTCCAGGCCAGCAAGGGCACCCTCGACGTCCTCCTGGAGCTCGGCCTGGTGCGGATGCGCGGCCGCCGCCGCACGCCGGGCCGGCCGGTGACCTACGGCACCACGGACGCCTTCCTGGAGCACTATGGCCTGGCCAGCCTCGCCGACCTGCCGGGGATTGCGGAAATGAAGGCCGCAGGCCTGCTCAGCCTGGACATCCCCGCTGATTTCACGGTGCCGAACCCGGCCGATCCGGCCAATGGGAGCGACGAGCTGGACCTCGGTGAACCCCCGGAGTTCCACGTCGACTTCATCGGTGAGGACGAGGACGGCAAGTAGGCTCATTCGTCGCCGTTGGCTTGGCCGCCTGCGACAGACTATATACCCCGCTGAGATTGGCGGACGGGCGGCGTCGGGGCCGCGGAACCGTTCAGGGAGTTTTCGCGCATGGGCGCCCTTAGCATCTGGCACATCCTTCTGATCGTGGTCGTCGCTGCGCTGCTGTTCGGCGGCCGCGGCAAGATCTCCGGCCTCATGGGCGACACCGCCAAGGGCATCCGCGCCTTCCGCGACGGCCTCAAGGGTGAGGCCGAGGAGACCGAGGAGGCCGAGGCCAAGCCGCTGCCCAAGACCCGCAAGAAGGACAGCGCGGCCGGCTGACGCCGACGCGGCTTTCGATCTTTTTCCGCGCCGGCCCGCTTGATCGCGGCCGGCGCATCCGTTTAGGCCACCCGCATGCTTCCTGAGATTGGCGCATCCGAGCTGCTGGTCATCGCCATCGTGGCGCTGATCGTGGTCGGGCCCAAGGATCTGCCGGTTCTGCTCCGCCGCTTTGGCCAGTTCATGGCCAAAGTGCGCGGCATGGCGAACGAGTTCCGCGCCAGCTTTGACGAGATGGCCCGCCAGTCCGAGCTCGACGACCTGCGCAAGGAGGTCGAGGCGATGCGGCGGGGCCAGTTCGCCGACATGTCGATCAGCGACAGCAGCTACCGCGACACGGTCAGCGACATCGAGAACAGCCTCTCGGACGTCGGCGTCCAGATGCACCCGCCGATGAGCTACCAGTACGCCCAGACCTCGGAGCCGCCCGAGCCGCTCGAAGCGCCGGCCGCTGAGCCGGCGAAGCCCGCCAGAAAGCCGCGGGCGGCGAAGCCGAAGGCCGCCGCTGCGTCCACGCCGAAGGCCAAGGCTGTCGCAGCGGCCAAGCCGAAGCCACGCACCCCCAAGAGCGCAGCCAAGAAGATCGTCGAATGAGCTACGACGACGAGTCCGACATCGAGGCCTCGCGCGCGCCGCTGCTCGACCACCTGATCGAGCTGCGCAAGCGGCTGATCATCTGCGTCCTGGCCGTGGTCGTCGGCTTCGCCGTCTGCTTCGGCTTCTCGACCCAGATCTACACGGTCCTGCTGCATCCCTTCCAGGTCGCCGCCGAGATGTTCGCAGCGTCGAAGGGCGGCCACCACGCGGCGGGTCCGTTCGACCTGCTGTTTGTCCTCGTCGGGCTGAAGGACGCCCCGGTGGCGAGCGGCGAGAACCTGCGCCTGGTGTTCACCGCGCCGCTGGAGTTCTTCTTCACGAAGCTGAAGCTGGCCGGTTTCGGCGCGGTGGTGCTGACGTTCCCGGTGCTGGCCTGGCAGGTCTACGCCTTCGTGGCGCCCGGCCTCTACAAGCGCGAACGCCGCGCCTTCCTGCCGTTCCTTCTGGCGGCGCCCACGCTGTTCATGATGGGCGCGGCGCTGGTCTATTTCATCATCCTGCCGTTCGTCCTGTGGTTCTCGCTGAGCCAGCAGATCGTCGGCGCGGCCGGCGTGGCGGTGGAGCTGCTGCCGAAGGTCTCGGACTACCTGACGCTGGTCACCACCCTGCTGCTGGCCTTCGGGCTCTGCTTCCAGCTGCCGGTGGTGCTGACCCTGCTGGGCATGGCGGGGATCGTGAACTCGTCGATGCTGTGGAAGGGCTGGCGCTACGCCGTCTTCGCCGTCGTCGTGGTGGCGGCGATCGTGACCCCGCCGGACCCGATCAGCCAGCTGCTGCTCGCCCTGCCGATCATCGCGCTCTATTTCGTCTCCATCGGCTGCGTGAAGCTGATCGAGCTGCGGCGCGAGAAGGACGACGAAAGCCGCGATATCGTCACCACCTAAACTTGGCGCCCGTTTCGACGCGCTCTAGAGAGGGCCGCTCAAGCGACAGACGGGCCCCATGCACGACCTGAAAGCCATCCGCGACAACCCCGAGCTCTACGAGGCCGCGTGGGCGCAGAAGGGCTCGTCGGGCAAGGTCGCCGAAATCCTCGAGCTGGACGCAAAGCTGCGGGGCGCCCAGACGGCGCTGCAGTCCGCCCAGGCCGAACGCAACGACGCCTCGAAGAAGATCGGCCAGGCCAAGGCGCAGAAGAACGAGGCGGAAGCCCAGCGCCTGATGGCGCAGGTGGAAGACCTCAAGAAGACCCTGGAGGAGCAGGCCGAGGTCGAGCGCGAGACGGGCGAGGCGCTGAAGGCCGTGCTGTCTGCCCTGCCGAACATCCCGTTCCCGGACGTGCCGAAGGGCGCCGACGAGCACGACAACCTCGAGGTCCGCCGCTGGGGCGAGCCCCGCGCGATCGCCAACCCGAAGGACCACGTCGACCTGGGCGAGGGCTTGGGCCTGATGGACTTCGAGGCCGCCGCTCGCATGAGCGGCGCCCGCTTCGTGGTGTTGAGGGGCCAGCTGGCCCGCCTGGAGCGCGCGCTGGGCCAGTTCATGCTGGACCTGCAGACGCAGGAGCACGGCTACACAGAGGTCGCCCCGCCGCTGTTGGTCAACGATGCGGCCGCCTATGGCACCGACAAGCTGCCGAAGTTCGCCGAGGACCTGTTTCAGACGACCGACGGCCGCTGGCTGATCCCGACGGCCGAGGTCCCGCTGACCAGCCTCGTCATGGACCAGATCGTCGCCGAGGAAGAGCTGCCGCTGCGCTTCGCGGCGCTGACGCCCTGCTTCCGCTCCGAGGCCGGCGCATCGGGCCGCGACACCCGCGGCATGATCCGCCAGCACCAGTTCATCAAGTGCGAGCTGGTCTCGGTCACAGCACCCGAGGAGTCGGAGGCCGAGCACGAGCGCATGACCGAATGCGCGGAAGCCGTGCTGAAGCGCCTGGAGCTGCCCTACCGCACCATGCTGCTCTGCACGGGCGACATGGGCTTCGGCGCCCGCAAGACCTACGACCTCGAGGTCTGGCTGCCGAGCCAGGAGAAGTACCGCGAGATCAGCTCCTGCTCGAACACCGGCGACTTCCAGGCGAGGCGCATGAACGCCCGCGCCAAGAAGGCCGGCGAGAAGGGCACACGCTTCGTGCACACGCTGAACGGTTCGGGTCTGGCTGTGGGCCGCACGTTGGTGGCAATCCTCGAGAATTATCAGGATGAGGGCGGCCGCATCGCCGTCCCTGACGCGCTGAAGCCGTACCTGCCGGGGATCACACACATCGGCGGCGCTCGATGAGGATCCTGATCACCAACGACGACGGCATCCACGCCGACGGTCTGGCGGCGCTGGAGCGGATCGCCGCCCAGCTCACAGACGACATCTGGGTCTGCGCGCCGGAGTACGAGCAGTCGGGCGCCAGCCGGGCGCTGACGCTGGCCGAGCCGATCCGGGTCCGCACCCTGGGCGAGCGCCGCTTCGCCACCACCGGTACGCCCACCGACTGCGTGATGCTGGGGATCCACGAGCTGGTGAAGGGCGCAAAGCCCGACCTCGTGCTCTCGGGCGTCAACCGCGGCGCGAACCTCGCCGAGGACGTCACCATGTCGGGCACAGTGGCCGGCGCCATCGAGGGCATGGCGCTGGGCGTCCCGTCGATCGCGCTCAGCCAGATGGGCTTCTACGAGCCGGGCAACAGCTTCGAACCGGCCGAGGCGTTCGGCCCAGGCATCATCAAGCGCCTGGTCGAGCTCGGTTGGCCGAACGACGTGATCATCAACATCAACTTCCCCAACACCCCGGTGGACCAGATCACCGAGGTGGAAGTCACCAAGCAGGGCTTCCGGGACGTCCACGTCCGGCACGCCGAGAAGCGCACCGACCTGCGCGGCAAGGAATACTACTGGATCGGCTTCCGCCAGGAGCGCTCCAGCACGCCCGAAGGCACCGACCTGCGCGCGCTCTACGAGGGCAAGATCTCGGTGACCCCGCTGCACATCGACCTCTCCCACATGTCCGCGGTCCACGACCTGAGGGGCAAGCTGGGCGGGGCCCCGCCGAAAGTCTGAGGATGGCGAACCCCGAAGAGGACAACGCCGAGACCCGGATGGCGCGCCTGTTGCTGGCGCTGCGGTCCCAGGGCGTGACCGACGCCAAGGTGCTGAACGCCATCGAGACGACGCCGCGGCCGCTGTTCACCCAGGAACTGTTCAAGGATCGCGCCTTCGAGGATTCGGCGCTTCCCATCGCCTGCGGTCAGACCATCAGCCAGCCGTTCATCGTCGGCCTGATGACCCAGGCCCTGAAGATCGACAAGCGCGACCGCGTGCTCGAGATCGGCACCGGCAGCGGCTACCAGACGGCTATCCTCTCGAAGATCGCCCGCCTCGTTTATACCGTGGAGCGCTACCGCACGCTGATGCGCGAGGCGGAAGGACGCTTCAAGCAGCTGGGCCTGACGAACGTCATCACGCGCTTTGGCGACGGCGGGGAAGGGTGGCCCGAGCAGGCGCCTTTCGACCGCATTATGGTCACGGCGGCGGCGCCGGGAGAGCCCAAGGCTCTGCTCTCGCAGCTCAAGCCGAACGGGATCCTGGTGGCGCCCGTGGGCAAGGGTCCGGTGCAGAGCCTTCGCCGCTACGTCGGCGACGGCAAGGGCGGCTTCGAGGTCGAGGACCTCATCGATGTCCGCTTCGTGCCCCTGCTCGACGGCGTGGCCAAGGAACTCTAGGGCGGCCCCTAGGGCCTCTTCGTCCACAGGCTGCGGCGGTTTGCGGGTTGGCGGGGGCGTCGGCTCGCCGCCATTCTCTCCGCCCACGCCCCGATGATTCTTATTCCTCCGAGCCGGAGCGGCGATGACCAATTCCTCCATGCGTCCGATCCTGATTCTGCTGGCGACGACCTCGCTGGCGGCGTGCGCGAGCCCGAACTTCCCGATCGAGCCCCAGGTGATCACCCCGCCGCCCGCGGTGCGTCCGGCTGAGCCCGCGCCGCGCGAGGCCGAGCCCGCGCCTGAGGTTCCGCGTCCGACCGAGAGCGTGGAGTCCCGGCCGCTGGAGACGCCGGCGCCCGCCGCGCCGCGCGCGACCATCCCGACGCCCGCGCCGGCCCAGCCGGCCTATACGCCGCCGCCGGCGCCGACCTATCGGACGGTCACCACGCGCACCGTCACCGGCAAGGTGGTCGAGGTGGAGGGCCCGTCCAAAACCTACACGGTCAAGAAGGGGGACAACCTCGAGGAGATCTCCGAGAAGCTCGACACCACGGTCGATCAGCTCGCCAAGGACAACAAGCTCAAGAAGCCCTACGTCATCCATCCGGGCGACGACCTGAAGGGGCCGAAGACCACGGCCAAGGCCTACACCGTCGGCTCCGGTGACACGCTGTTCGCCATCGCCCGCCGCTTCTCGGTCACCGCCGACGCGCTCCGCGAGGAGAACGACCTCAAGCGGAACGCGAGCCTCCGGCCCGGCCAGAAATTGCGCCTGCCCAAGGGCTACAAGGACAAGGGTCCGATCGTGAGCACCAGCCGGGTGCAGGTCGAGGCGCCTGCCCAGGCCGCGCCGCCGGCGGTCCGCACCGAGCCGCCGCGCTCCACGCTTCCGCCGATCGGCTCCCAGCCGCCGCAGGTCAGCCAGCCGCCGCGCGCGACCGCGCCGGCGCCGACGGCGGAGCCCCCCGTGCGGACCAGCCCGCCCCGGGCTGAGACCCCGCCGCCGCTGCCGTCCCGGCCGCAGCCCTACCGCCCCAGCGGCTCCACGCCGCGCCAGACCACCCCGCCGTCCAGCTCGGTTGCGCCGTCCGCCAGCCGCCCGATCGTCGGCGCGCCGGTCGCCTCGCCGCCGGTCAGCGACAGCCAGGTCTCCAGCCTCGGCCAGGGCCGCTTCATCTGGCCCGTCCGCGGCGACATCCTCTCGGGCTTCGGTCCGAAGGGCCCGAGCCAGCGCAACGACGGCATCAACATCCGGGTGAACACCGGCGACTCGGTCCGCGCCGCCGCGGCCGGCGACGTCGTCTATGCCGGCGACCAGGTCCCCGGTTTCGGCAACCTCGTGCTGATCAAGCACGCCGACGGCTGGGTCACCGCCTACGGCCACCTCGCCCGCGTCGACGTGAAGATGCAGCAGAAGGTCACGCAAGGGCAGCAGATCGGCCAAGCCGGTTCGTCCGGCGGCGTCTCCGAACCGCAGCTGCACTTCGAGGTCCGCTTCGCCCCGACGCCGGAAGAGCGCGCCCGTCCGATCGACCCGGCGCTGGTGCTGCCGCGCTGACGCCTAGAGGGGGAGCGGCTTGCCCAGCTCCCCCGCCAGGTCGCGGATGAACTGCCAGGCCACGCGGCCCGAGCGGCCGCCGCGCATCTGCGCCCATTGCAGCGCTCGCCGGTCCAGGTCGTCCACCGTCAGCCCGTACTGCGCCGCATAGCCCTGCACGGCGGCCAGGTAGGTCGCCTGGTCCATGGGCGGAAAGCCGATCCACAGGCCGAAGCGGTCGGAAACGCTGACCTCCTCCTCGGCGTCCTCATGGGCGGCGACCAGTCCGCGGTCCTCCTGGTGGCCGCGCGGCATCAGGTGGCGCCGGTTCGACGTAGCGACGAACAGCACATTCGCCGGCGGGCCCGAGACGCCGCCCTCCAGGGCCGACTTCAGCGCCTTGGCGGCCGCGGCCCCTTCCTCGAACGACAGGTCGTCGCACAGCACCACGAAACGCTCGGGTCGCGCCCGCAGGTCGTCGAACAGGGCGGGCAGGGCGGTGACCTGGTCGCGGTCGACCTCCACCAGCTTCAGGTCCGCATGGTCGGCGGCCACCGCCATGAAGGCCGCCTTGGCGATCGAGCTCTTGCCGGTGCCTCGCACGCCCCACAGCAGCACGTGGTTGTAGGGCAGGCCCGTGGCGAAGCGGCGCAGGTTCTCCACCACCTTGCCCTTCTGGCGGTCGATGCCGACCAGGCTGTCCAGGCCCAGCGGATAGTCGGGCGCCGGATGGAATCCGCCGGTCTCGGGATCGTGCCGGAAGAGGCGCGCCTCGCCGAACGCCGCCTCGCTTCGGGCGGGGGGCGCCAGGCGTTCCAGCGCCTCGGCGATGCGGGTCAGCAGGGGCCTGAGCTCGTCGTCCATGGCCGCGAGGCTTAGCCGCCCCCAGGTTCCATTGCAAAAGCGGGACGCTCCGCATAGCTTCCGCCGACTTTACGCACGGGGCGCCCTTTCAGAGGCGGCGCCGCCCGAAATCCGGAGAGGCCATGTTCGCCACCCCTGCCTACGCCCAGACCGCCGCCGGCGGCGCCGGCGACCCCGCCGCCATGCTGGTGCAGTTCCTGCCCCTCATCGCGCTGGTGGTCCTGTTCTACTTCCTGATGATCCGTCCGCAGCAGAAGCGGATGAAGCAGCACCAGGCCATGCTGGGCGCGCTGAAGCGGGGCGACAACGTCGTCCTGTCCTCTGGCATGAAGGGCAAGATCGTCCGCGTCGAGGACAAGGAAGTCGGCCTCGAGATCGCGCCGGGCGTGACCGTGAAGGTGGTGAAGGCGATGATCGCCGACGTCAGCGCCCGGGGCGAACCCGCCGCCGCCAACGACGCCAAGGCCTGAGCCGAGAAACCCGCCCCCGATGCTGACCCTCTCTCGCTGGAAGGTCGTCCTCGTCATCCTGTCGGTGGTCTTCGGCGTGCTGTTCACGCTGCCGAACCTCCTGCCGGAGCAGACGCGGGCTGGCCTGCCGGGCTTCTTCCCGAAGCAGACCCTGAACCTCGGCCTTGATCTGCAGGGGGGCTCCTACCTCCTGCTCGAGGTGGATCTCCCCGCGTTGCGCACCCAGCGCGTGACCAACACCGTCGAGGACACCCGCACGACGCTGCGTGAGGCCCAGATCGCCTTCACCGACCTCGGCGCCGTGGGCGAGGTGGTGGGCGTTCGCATCACCGACCCGGGCCGGGTGCAGGAGGCGACCCGCCTGCTGCGCAACACCCTGGGCGCCCCGCTGCAGGGCGCCGCCGGCGGTCGCGACGTGACGATCTCCAGCCAGCCCGACCAGCGCATCCGCATCGGCTTCGTCGCCGACGCCATGGAGGCCGAGGCCCGCCGGGCGGTCGACCAGTCGATCGAGATCATCCGCCGCCGGATCGACGAGCTGGGCACCCGCGAACCCACCATCGTCCGCCAGGGCGTGGACCGCATCGTGGTCCAGGCGCCGGGCGAGAGCGACCCGGAGCGCCTGAAGAACGTCATCGGCCAGACCGCCAAGCTGACGTTCCAGATGGTCGACGACAGCGTGGACCCGGCCGAGGCCGCCGCCGGCCGCGTGCCGCCCGGCTCGCAGGTCATGCCCGACGAGAACGGCCAGCCGATCGTGGTCAAGCGCCGCGCCGTGGTCACGGGCGAGATGCTGACGACCGCCAATGCCGGCTTCCATCCGCAGAACGGCACGCCGATCGTCGAATTCCGGTTCAACGGCCAGGGCGCCCGCCGCTTCGGCGACGCCACCACCCAGAACATCGGCAAGCGGTTCGCCATCGTGCTCGACGAGAAGGTGATCTCGGCTCCGGTGATCAATTCCGCGATCACCGGCGGCTCGGGCTACATCGAGGGCAACTTTACCAGCGAGAGCGCCAACGATCTCGCCGTGCTGCTCCGCGGCGGCGCCCTCCCGACCCGCCTGAACGTCGAGCAGCAGCAGACGGTGAGCGCCGAACTGGGCGCCGACGCGATCAAGGCGGGCCAGATCTCCACCATGGTCGCCTTCATCTCGATCATGGCCTTCATGGTCCTGGCCTACGGCTTCCTGTTCGGCGGCATCTCGGTTGTCGCGCTCATCGTGAACGGCCTCCTGATCATTGGCGCCATGAGCGTCACCCAGGCCACCCTGACCCTGCCGGGCATCGCGGGCCTGATCCTGACGCTCGCCGTGGCCGTCGACGCCAATGTGCTGATCTACGAGCGCATGCGCGACGAGATCCGCGCCGGGCGGTCGGTGATCTCCTCGATGGACGCGGGCTTCTCGCGGGCCATGAGCACGATCATCGACGCGAACCTCACGACGCTGCTGGCGGCGCTGCTGATGTTCCAGTTCGGCGCCGGCCCGGTGAAGGGCTTCGCCTGGACGCTTTCGATAGGCGTGGTCACCTCAGTGTTCACCGCCGTCCTCATCACCCAGGTTCTTCTGGCCCTGTGGCTCCGCGCCGCTCGGCCGAAGACCCTGCCGATCGTCTAAAGGAGGGCCTTAAGCCATGTGGCCCCTCATCAAGCTGCTTCCGATCAAGACGAACTTCCACTTCGTCCGGTTCTCGAAGCTGGCGGCCGTGATCTCCATCGTCGGCGTCCTCGCCTCGCTGGGGCGGGCCATGTTCCCGTTCGAGCCGCCGTGCGGCGGCCTGAACTGCGGCATCGACTTCACCGGCGGCACGATGATCGAGCTGTCGACGGCGCCGAAGCAGGTGGACCTCGCCGCAGCGCGGGCGGCGGTCAGCGCGCTGCCGGTCGGCGACCCCCAGGTCCAGGGTGTCGGCGACGGCGCCAAAGCCATGGTCCGCTACCAGCCGCCGGCCGGCGCGAACCCTGATGAGGTGGCAGCCCAGGTCCGCGGCGCGCTGACCCAGGCGCTGGGGCAGGTCACGTTCGAGGCGCCGAACGTCATCGGGGCCAAGGTCTCGGGCGAGCTCTTCCAGAGCGGCCTGATGGCGCTCGGCCTCGCGATCCTGCTGATGATGGTCTACATCTGGTTCCGGTTCGAACTGCAGTTCGGCATCGGCGCCGTGATCGCACTGTTCCACGACGTGATCCTGACCTTCGGCATCATCGCGTTCTTCCGGCTCGAGTTCAGCCTGAACACCGTGGCGGCGGTCCTCACGGTCATCGGCTACTCCATGAACGACACCGTCGTGGTCTTCGACCGCCTCCGCGAGAACCTGCGGAAGTACAAGAAGATGCCGCTGCGCGAGCTGATCGACCTGTCGGTCAACGAGACGCTGTCACGGACGGTCATCACCGGCCTCACCGCCATCCTGGCGCTGACGGGCCTGGCGGTGTTCGGCGGCTCGACGCTGCTCGACATGTCGCTGGTGCTGATCTTCGGCATCGTCATCGGCACCTACTCGTCGGTTTTCGTGGCGGCCCCCGTGCTGCTGCTGTTCGGCGTGAAGCGCGGCCAGGAAGAGGCCGAGCCGCTGAAGCCCGCCGACGCGCGGGCCTGACCGCGTGGCGCGCAACGCCCCCACGGTGGACGCCTACGGCGACGGCGGCTTCCGCCTGGGCGGCGAATGGCGCGACGGCTCGGTCCTGATCCTCGGCGACGAGGCCAGGGCCTGGCCGGTGGCCAGCCTCGCCGACCTCACGGTGGAGGCTCTGGCCCCGGTCTTCGAAGCCGGCCGCACCGAGGTGGAGTTCCTGCTGCTGGGCGTCGGCGTTCGCAACGCCCAGCCGCCGCGGGAGGTGAGGGATGCCTTGCTGCGGGCCGGCGTCGGGCTCGAGTTCATGGACACGCCGGCCGCCGCACGCCTCTACAATGTGCTCACCGCCGAGGGCCGCCGGCTGGCCGCGGCCCTGATCGCCGTCTGACGCCCCGAAGCGCTGCCTTCCAGGCTGTGGCGAAACGCCCTATACGAGTCCTTCAAGGGTAGGATTGCTAAGGGGCTTTCGATGGCTGGACTTCTCGCCAATCTCCGCAACACGCTGATCGTGAGCTTCCTGCTCGCGCTGGTGATCGTCGCCGGTTACGGCATGCACAACGCCGCCTGGGACCAGATCTTCTGGCAGGCCGTCTTCCGCTGGCTGCACACCCTGTTCGGCATCCTGTGGATCGGGCTGCTGTACTACTTCAACTTCGTCCAGATCCGGAAAATGCCGGAGATCCCCGCCGAGCTTAAACCGGCGGTCTCCAAGTACATCGCGCCTGAGGCGCTGTTCTGGTTCCGCTGGGCCGCGCTCGCCACCTGGGTGATGGGCGTCATCCTCGCCTTCAACCGCGGCTACCTGCTGCAGGCGATCACGCTCGGGGCCCTCGACGGCTTCCAGGTGCCGCAGCACACCTTCATCGGCCTCGGCATGTGGCTGGCGACCATCATGTTCTTCAACGTGTGGGTCTTCATCTGGCCGGCGCAGAAGATCGCCCTGGGCATCGTCGAAGGCGACGCCGACGCCAAGGCCGCCGCCGGCCGCAAGGCCATGCTGTTCAGCCGCATCAACACCCTGTTGTCGGTGCCGATGCTGGTCACCATGACCATGAACCAGACGATCTTCGGCTGACGCCGGAGCCCATCTCTGCGAGAAGGCCCGCCCGACCGGCGGGCCTTTTTGTTTCGGCCCATATGCAGTTCTGATGACTGACGATCTCGACGACCTGATCCGCCGCACCGATCCCGACCGCTGGCTGTCCAGCCGGTTCGTCGCCGATGTGCGGGCCCGCGCCGACGTCGTCGCGATCTACGCCTACGACTACGAGCTGGCCCGGGCGCCCAAGGTCGCGTCCAACTCCCTGCTGGGCGAGATCCGGCTCACCTGGTGGCGCGAGGTGCTGGACGAGGTGTTCGAAGGCCGCGCCGTACGCCTGCACCCCACGGCCCAGGCGCTCGCCGACGTCGTCCGCCGCCACGGCCTGCCGCGCGAGCCCCTGGAGGCGATGATTGACGCCCGCTATCGCGAGCTCGACGAGGCTCCGATGAACGAGGCCGAGGCGCTGGAGTGGGCGAGGGGCACGGGCGGCACAGCCGCCGAACTCGCCGCCCACATCCTGGACCCAACGCAGCCCGCCGAGTCGGCCAACGCCGCTGGCGCGGCCTGGGCCCTGGCGCGCAAGGGCTTGGCGATCCAGGGCGCGGCTGAAGCCCGCGCGGACGCCCGCAAGCTCAGCGCCGCCGCCTTCCCGGCGGTCGCCCATGCCGCCCTGGTGCTCAACCCGGCCGGCTCCGAACTCGCGCGGCGCCTGCGTATCCTGTGGGCCGTCGCGAGAGGCCGGCTCTAGCTTTCCCTCTCCTGAAGGGAAACGAAGCGCTACTCCGCCGCGAGCGCGGGCGCGCCGTCCCGCCACGCCTCGAGATCCGCGAGCGCTCGCTCGCCGACCAGCTGCTTCTTCAGCCGGGTCTTCTCCTTGGCGCCCAGCCGGTTGCCGTCGGCGTCGCGCTTCGGCGGCGCGATTGGCGGGATCAGGCCGTAGTTGATGTTCATCGGCTGGAAGCTGCCCTTGCCGCCCTCCAGGTGCCCCCCGGTGATGTGCCCGATCAGCCCGCCCAGCGCTGTCGTCTCGGGCGGCGGCACAGCGGCGCGGCCCAGGCGCTCGGCGGCGGCGAAGCGGCCGGCCAGCAGGCCCACGGCGGCGCTCTCGACGTAGCCTTCGACGCCGGTCACCTGGCCTGCGAACCGCAAGCGTGGCTCCGCCTTTAGTCGCAGCGTCCGGTCCAGCAGGCGCGGGCTGTTGATGAACGTGTTGCGGTGGAGGCCGCCCAGCCGCGCGAACACCGCCTTCTCAAGACCCGGGATCATCCGGAAGACGCGGGTTTGGGCGCCGTGCTTCAGCTTGGTCTGGAAGCCGACCATGTTCCACAGCGTGCCCAGGGCGTTGTCCTGCCGAAGCTGCACGACGGCATAGGGCTTCACCTCCGGAGTGTGGGCGTTGGTCAGGCCCACCGGCTTCATCGGCCCATGCCGCAGGGTCTCGCGGCCTCGCTCGGCCATCACCTCGATCGGCAGGCAGCCGTCGAAGTAGGGGACGTTCTCCCATTCCTTGAACTCGGACTTCGGGCTCGTCAGCAGGGCGTCGATGAAGGCCTCGTACTGGGCCTGGTCCATCGGGCAGTTGATGTAGGCGGCCGCGTCGCCGCCCGGGCCAATCTTGTCGTAGCGCGACTGGCGCCAGGCCACGTTCATGTCGACGCTGTCGAAGTTCACGATCGGCGCGATGGCGTCGAAGAACGACAGCTGGTCCTCGCCCGTCAGATCCAGGATCGCCTGGGCCAGCGCCGGCGAGGTGAGGGGGCCGGTCGCCACGATCACGCTGTCCCACTCCGCGGGCGGGAGGCCCGCGATCTCCTCCCGGGCGATGGTCACCAGAGGGTGCGCCTCCAGCTTCGCCGTCACCGCGCCCGAGAAGCCGTGGCGGTCCACCGCCAGCGCGCCGCCCGCCGGCACCTGATGGGCGTCCCCCGACGCCATGATGATCGAGCCCAGCCGCCGCATCTCGTGATGCAGCAGGCCCACCGCATTGCCGGTCCAGTCGTCGGCGCGGAACGAGTTCGAACAGACCAACTCGGCCAGCTGGTCGGTGTGGTGGGCGTCGGTGCCGCGGATGGGACGCATCTCGTGCAGCACCACGGGCACGCCGGCCTCGGCGATCTGCCAGGCGGCCTCGGAGCCGGCCAGGCCGCCGCCTACGACGTGAATTGGATCGATCGACATGCGCGGTTCACTAGCAACGAATGGGGCCGGCCGCGAGCGGGGCCTTGCATCGGCTGCCTCCGACACGGCACTTTGCGCGTTGACGAAGGGGCGGCCCGAATCGGCATGAAGCCGGCGGGCCAAGGGACGAGAATGGCTGGGTTTTCGCCGACCGACGCGGCGCTCGAAGGGTTCCGGATCACCAAGGAGAGGCCGCGCAAGCTGCTGGCTGCGGCGATCTTCATGTTCCTGGTCGGCGTCCTGCAGGTGTTCATCGAGGTGAACATGCCGGACCGGGCCCGCGAGGCCCTGGCTGCCCTCGGCAGCGAAGAGACCCTGCCGATGGGCGACCTGCTGGAGGCGCTCGCCATCCTCTCGCCGCTCCTGCTTCTGGGCCTGTTGATCCAGTCGATGATGGCGACCGCGATCTACCGCATCCTGCTGCGTGGCCAGACGGGCTCCATACGCCTGTTCAGGGTCGGGCCCGCCGAGTTCCGGCTCATGGCGCTGACGCTCATCTACGTTGTGCTCTTCGCTCTGCTGATGGCGGCGATCACCCTCGTCGGCGTCGTCCTCATGCTGGTGGCCTACGCCCTTGGCCAGGGCGTCGCCGTGGTGATGAGCCTGCTGCTCTGGATCGGAGCGGCGGGGCTGGTGATCTTCCTGGGGGTCCGGCTCTCGCTCGCCCCCGTGATCACCTTCGACCGCGACAAGCTTGCGCTCTTCGATTCCTGGGCCGTGACGCGCGGCCAGTTCTGGCGGCTCACCGGCGCCTACGTCCTGATGATCGCCCTGGTCATCCTGGCCTTCGTCGTCGCCATCCTGCTGTTCCTGCCCGCGGCGGGGATCGCCGTCCTGGTCACCGGCGGGAGCTTCGGCGACATCCTGCGCATCTTCGCCATTCCGGAGGAGCCGACCCTGGCCGCCTACTTCCAGCCGCTCCGCGTGGCCTACATGGCGGTGTCAGCGCTCTTCAGCGCCTTCTGGTACGCGGTGATCGCCGCGCCCGGGGCCTATGCCTACCGGGCGCTGACGCACGGCCAAGCCTAGGCCAAGGCGCTCTAGGCCCTGGAGCTTGGCCGTTCCGACACGCGCGCGTGCCAGGCCCTCAGGTTCGCCGCCTCGTCGGAGAGCGGCAGGCCGATCCAGTCGGCGAAATCGACCGTCGTCAGCAGGCAGATGTCAGCCATCGTGTAGCTGTCGCCCACGAGGAAAGGGCGGTCGGCCAGCTCCTTGTCCAGCCAGCGCTGCGCCCCGGCATAGGTCTCGCGGTTGCTCTCGCCGAACTCCTTGAACTGCGTCAGCAGCTTGGCGGTGAACGGATGCGCGTGCCGCCAGAAGTTCCCCACCGGCATCATCACCGTGAACTCGGTGCGCCGCACCCACATGTCGACCAGCGCCTTCTCGACCGGCGCCCGGCCGAACAACGGCGGATCGGGCTGGGTCTCCTCGAAGTAGCGGCAGATCGAGACCGTCTCGGAGATGCAGGTCCCGTCGTCCAGCTCCAGCGTCGGCACCTGGCCCAGGCTGTTCCGCGCCCGGTGCTCGGGGCTCTTGTGCTCCCGTTGCATCATGTTCACCGGCGTCTCGGGCAGCTCGATGCCCTTCTCGGCCAGGAAGATCCGCACCCGCCGCGGGTTCGGCGCCGGCATCGGCGCGCCATAGAGTTTCATGAGACATCCCCTCCAAGTCCCTCCTCTTTAGGGGAGGGACAGACCGCCGAAGGCGGTCAGGGTGGGGGGACCTTGTTCAGGCTCTGTCGCCCGATGTCTCGGAGCCCCGCCCGAACCGCGAGGGCCGAGCTTCCAGCGCCTGGATGATGATGTCCATCACCCGGTCGACTTCGTGCCGGACTTCGGAGTTCGCGAACCGCAGGACTTCGTAGCCTGCGCGCCGCAGCTGGGCATCGCGGACAGCGTCGTGTTCGGCCTGAACCGGTTCATTGTGGTGGCCGCCGTCGAGCTCCACGACGAGCATCCGGTCGATGCAGACGAAGTCGAGGTAGTAGCCCCTGAACGGCCGCTGCCGTCGGAAGCGATAGCCACGAGCATCCAAACGCTTGAGCCGCGCCCACAGGAACACCTCCGGCTCGGTCATGTTGTTGCGGAGGTTGCGGGCTCTCGCGTTCGGCTCGGTGACCATACAAGGTTCCCCCACCCTGGCCGCTGCGCGGCCTGTCCCTCCCCTAAAGAGGAGGGACTTGGCCCTACGCCCCCACCAGCTTCTTCTTGCGCGCGCCCTTCCGCTCCCGGTGCCGCTCCAGCAGCTCGGCCAGGTAGCGACCCGTCCAGCTGCGCTCGTTGGCGGCCACGTCCTCCGGGCTGCCCTGCGCCACGATCTCGCCGCCGCCGTCGCCGCCTTCGGGGCCGAAGTCGACGATCCAGTCGGCGGTCTTCACCACGTCGAGGTTGTGCTCGATGACCACGACCGTGTTGCCCTGGTCGGCGAGCTCGTGGAGCACCTCCAGCAGCTTCTTGGTGTCCTCGAAGTGCAGGCCCGTGGTCGGCTCGTCGAGGATGTAGAGCGTCTTGCCGGTGGCCCGGCGGGACAGCTCCTTCGACAGCTTCACCCGCTGGGCCTCGCCGCCCGAGAGCGTCGTCGCCTGCTGGCCGACTTTCACGTAGCCGAGGCCGACGCGCTTCAGCGTCTCCATCTTCTCGCGGATCGGCGGCACTGCCTTGAAGAAGTCGGCGGCCTCCTCAACGGTCATGTCGAGCACGTCGGCGATGTTCTTGCCCTTGAACATCACTTCCAGGGTTTCGCGGTTGTAGCGGCGGCCGTGGCAGACGTCGCAGGTGACGTACACGTCCGGCAGGAAGTGCATCTCGATCTTGATCAGGCCGTCGCCCTGGCAGGCCTCGCAGCGGCCGCCCTTGACGTTGAACGAGAAGCGGCCCGGGCCATACCCACGGGCCTTGGCCTCCGGCAGGCCCGCGAACCAGTCGCGGATCGGCTGGAAGGCCCCGGTATAGGTGGCCGGGTTCGACCGCGGCGTGCGGCCGATGGGCGACTGGTCGATGTCGATGACCTTGTCGAAGTTCTCCAGGCCCTCGATCCGCTCGTGCGGAGCCGGTGCGTCGGACGCATTGTGCAAGCGTCGCGCGGCCGCCTTGTACAGCGTCTCGATGGTGAAGGTGGACTTGCCGCCGCCCGACACCCCGGTGATGCAGGTGAAGGTGCCGATGGGGATCTCACCGGTGATGCCCTTCAGGTTGTTGCCCTGGGCGCCGACGACGCGGAGCATCTTCTTCTTGGAGAAGGGCCGGCGATCGTCCGGCACAGGGATCTCGCGGGCGCCCGACAGGTACTGGCCGGTGATGCTCTTGGGGTTGGCGATCACCTCCTGCGGCGTGCCCTGGGCGATGATCTCGCCCCCGTGGACGCCGGCCGCCGGGCCCATGTCGATGACATAGTCGGCGGTGAGGATGGCCTCCTCGTCGTGCTCGACCACCAGCACCGAGTTGCCGAGGTCCCGCAGGCCCTTCAGGGATGTCAGCAGGCGGGTGTTGTCGCGCTGGTGCAGGCCGATCGACGGCTCGTCCAGGACGTAGAGCACGCCCGTCAGGCCCGAGCCGATCTGGCTGGCCAGCCGGATGCGCTGGCTCTCGCCGCCCGACAGGGTGCCCGAGCCGCGCGATAGGTTCAGGTAGTCGAGGCCGACGTTCACCAGGAAGCGCAGGCGATCGTTGATCTCCTTCAGGATCCGGCGGGCGATCTCCATCTGCTTGTCGGTAAGCTGGGCGCCCAGCGCCTCGAACCACTCGCCGGCGTGCTTGATGGACAGCGTCGAGACTTCGCCGATGTGCTTGCCGCCGATCTTCACCGCCAGGGCCTCGGGCTTCAGCCGGTAGCCCTTACAGGCCTCGCACGGCGTCTCGGACTGGTAGCGGCCCAGCTCCTCGCGGACCCACGACGAATCCGTCTCGCGCCAGCGGCGCTCCAGGTTCGGCAGCACGCCCTCGAAGGTCTTGTTGACCTCGTACTTGCGGGCGTTGTCGTCGTAGATGAAGCGGATCTTCTCGTCGCCCGAGCCGTGCATCACGACCTGGCGCGCCTTCTCCGGCAGCTTCCACCACGGCGTGTCCATCGAGAAGTCGTAGTGCCGCGCCAGCGCCTGCAGCGTCTGGGTGTAGAGCGGCGAGGGGCCCTTCGCCCAGGGAGAGATCGCGCCCTTGTGCAGGGTCTTGTCCTTGTCCGGCACCACCATGTCGGCGTCGAACGCCAGCTTCGCGCCCAGGCCGTCGCAGACCGGGCAGGCGCCGTACGGGTTGTTGAACGAGAACAGCCGCGGCTCGATCTCGCTGATCGTGAAGCCCGACACCGGGCAGGCGAACTTCTCCGAGAAGATCAGCCGCTTCGGCTCGCGGCCGTCCCCTTCTCCCTGGGCGGCGTCGGCCCACTCGGCCACCGCGATGCCGTCCGCCAGCCGCAGCGCCGTCTCCAGGCTGTCGGCGTAGCGGCTCTCCAGGCCGGGTTTGGCCACCAGCCGGTCCACGACCACGTCGATGTCGTGCTTGAACTTCTTGTCGAGGGCCGGCGCGTCCTCGATCGGATAGAATTCGCCGTCGATCTTCAGCCGCTGGAAGCCGGCCTTCTGCCACTCGGCGATCTCCTTGCGGTACTCGCCCTTGCGGCCGCGCACCACGGGGGCCAGCAGGTAGAGGCGGGTGCCTTCGTCGACCGCGGCCAGCTTGTCGACCATCTGGCTGACCGTCTGGCTCTCGATCGGCAAGCCGGTGGCCGGCGAGTAGGGGATGCCCACCCGCGCCCACAGCAGGCGCATGTAATCGTGGATCTCGGTGACCGTGCCGACGGTCGAGCGCGGATTGCGGCTGGTCGTCTTCTGCTCGATCGAGATCGCCGGCGACAGGCCCTCGATGAGGTCCACGTCCGGCTTGCTCATCAGTTCCAGGAACTGGCGCGCGTAAGCCGACAGGCTCTCGACATAGCGCCGCTGCCCCTCGGCATAGATCGTGTCGAACGCCAGCGAGCTCTTCCCCGAACCCGACAGGCCGGTGATCACCACCAGCTCGCCGCGCGGGATGTCGACGCTCACGTCCTTCAGATTGTGCTCACGCGCGCCACGCACGCGGATGGAGTTCTGATTGTCGGCCATTCTGTCCCGGAAACACGCAAAGCGCCGCGGAAGGTCCTGTGAAAAGTCCCTGGCGGCGAGACCGCTGAATGTAGGTAACGCGAGTCACCGATAACATAGGAACGCAAGGCGAACATAGTCCGCCCGCGACCGGAGGCCGCAGCGCTGCTGACACCACGCTGTCAGCAGGGTCAAGCCGGCGTCTTCAGTCCTGCGACGATGATGCCGATGAGCCGCCGCGCGGACGGCTCCCAGCCCGGCTGGTCGTAGCCGTAGCTAACTCCCACCATCCCGCGATAAACGTCGTCAGGCGTCGTCTCCGGGCGGATTTCGCCGGCCACGGAAGCCGCGGCCACCAGCTTCTGGAAGGCCCCGGTGATCGCGGGACCGGCCGCCGCGTAGGCCTGGCCGCCTTCGCCGGACGAGGGCTGCAGGGCAGGGGCGATCACCCGCTTCGTCGACATGTAGTCGACCAGCAGGTGCAGCCAGGCTTCCAGCGCCTCGACGGGCCGGCGCGCGGCGAGCAGGTCGTCGGCCGAAGCGGCCAGTTGCTCCACCTCACGGCGATAGACCGCCGCCATCAGCGCCTCGCGGTCAGGGAAGTGGCGGTAGAGCGTGCCGATGCCGACGCCGGCCCGCCGCGCGATTTCCTCCAGCGGTACGTCGGCGCCATCGGCGGCGAAGGCCGCCTTGCCCGCCGCCAGCAGCTGCTCGCGGTTGCGCAGGCTGTCCGCCCGCGGCTTGCGGCCTCTTTCCAATCCCGCGCTCAACACGCCTCCTTGCAAAACGGAGGAAGCCTCCGCATATAGCCGGAGGTCGCCTCCGGTTATGTGGCCCCAGGTGACCTTCTGACAATCCCTTCCTCCCGGAGATTCCCCATGAGCGCAACGACAAGCGCCCCCTTCGGCGCCGCCTCCACCACCGACGACGTCCTTCAGGGGGCCGATCTCCGCGGCAAGCGCATCCTGGTCACGGGCGCTTCTGCCGGCCTCGGCGTCGAAGCAGCCCGCGCGCTCGCCGCCCATGGCGCGGCCGTGGTCGGCGCCGCTCGCGACCTCGAAAAGGCGAGGCGCGCCACCACCGAAGCCGGCGTCGCTGCCAGCGGCGGCAGCCTCGAGCTGATCGAACTGGACCTGGCGGATCTCGCCAGCGTGCGCGCCGCCGCCGACCGGCTGCTTGCTGACGGCCGCCCGTTCGACCTGGTGCTGGCCAACGCCGGGGTCATGGCCACGCCGTTCGGCAAGACCAAGGACGGCTTCGAGACCCAGTTCGGAACAAACCACCTGGGCCACTTCGTCTTCATCAACCGGATCGCCCCGCTGCTGACGGCAGGCTCCCGCGTGGTGATGCTCTCGTCCGCCGGCCATCGCTTCTCGGACGTCGACCTCGAGGACCCCAACTTCGAGACCACCGAATACACGCCGTTTGGCGCCTACGGCCGGTCGAAGACCGCCAACGCCCTGTTCGCCGTGGAGTTCGACCGCCGCCATCGCGCGCGCGGCGTGCGCGCCGCCTCGGTCCACCCTGGCGGCATCCACACCGAACTCGCTCGCCACATGTCGCCCGAGATGATGCAGGGGCTGCTCAAGCAGCTCGAGGACGCCCGGGCGCCGGGCGCGCCGGCCTTCGAGTTCAAGACCATCCCCCAGGGAGCCGCCACCGGGATCTGGGCGGGCGTCGTGGCGCCGGCTGACGAGATCGGCGGCCGCTACTGCGAGGACTGCCATGTGGCGGAGGTGCGGGACGGGGACATGACCGTCCGCGAGGGCGTTCGGCCCTACGCCGTGGATCCCGAAAGCGCCAAGGCGCTCTGGGCGAAGAGCGAGCAGATGGTGGGCGAAACCTTCTAGGTCCGGCCGGGCCGGCGCCGCTCAACGGAAGCCGGCCCGCAGGAACAGGGCGGGGCCGTTGAAGTCGTAGTCGACCGCGGCCGTGTAGCTGTCCTTCTCGACGTGCAGGCCATAGTCGACGTGGCGATAGGCGACGCCGACCTCGATGTTGTCGGTGACCCGATAGGACGCCGCCGCCTGGACGTTCAGGATGCTGCCGTCGAAGTCGTCGATCTTCATCGACAGATAGTCAGCCCGCGCCGTCAGCACGATCTTCGGCGTCGGCTGGTAGGTCCCGAAGACGCCCAGCGTCGGCATCGGCGCCAGGAAGTTGCGCCGCCGGCTCTCGCGGCCAGCCCCGCCGCCCACCGGCTCGCCGTCCAGGGAGATGCCGAAGTCGGTGGCGTGCAGGCCGATCGCCGCCCCGGCCTCGTACTGCGGGCCGCGCAGGAAGGCGTAACCCAGGGTCACCCGATAGATGTCCGAACTCAGCTTGCTCTCGACCACGCTGCTCAGGGCGTAGGTGGTCCCATCGAAGACGATGTCGCGGCTCAGCGTGCGCGTGCCGTTGCGGTCGAGGGCGTAGTATTCGCCGGCCACCACCCAGCGTCCCCAGCGTGCGCCGCCGTAGAGCGCGGGCAGCGTCTCGTGCTTGTTGAGCTCCAGGTCGGTCTCAAGGTCGAGCTCGGTGCCCGGCGCGCCGGGTCGCGAGACCGAGGCCTGGGTGTCGATGCTGGGCCGATAGCCTGACGCCTCGATCCAGAACCGATGGTCCAGCGCCTGGCCGAAGGCCGGGCCCGCCGCCGCGGCCGCCATCGCCGTCAAACCCGCTACGATCGTCGCACGCCCAGGCATGTCGCTGCTCCCGCTGGCCTCGGCCAAACTAGGCAGGCGGCCCTTAGGCGGGGATCGGGCGCCGACCCCAGCCAGGTTGCGGGAAACTCCTGAGGTCGGGGCGGTGCGGCGGCGATCAGGCCCGGGCGCGGCTCGCCACGAGCCAGCCGGCGGCGCCGGCGGTCAGCGCATCTTCGACAAGGCCGGTCGGGGTCTGGCCCCAGCGGCGGAGCGCCCACATCCGCGCCCGCCAGCCGAGATGCGCGCCGATCACCGCGCCGGCGACACCCAGGGCGGCGCCAACGTAGCGCCGGTCACGGTCGGCCAATGCGGCGCCGACCAGGCCCCCGGTCACCAGCCGCACGGCCATGCCGGCGGGCACGATCCGGTCGGGGGCGGACGGAAGTTTGTCGCCCACAAGCTCGCCGGCCGCCAGCGCGCCGACTCCGGCCGTCACCCAGGGCGAGGCCAGCAGGCGAGGGGCCCCGCCGTCATCCAGGCGGCCGCGGCGGGCGGCCTCGCTGACGATGGCGAGCGGTGTAAGCGAGCGTTGTCCGGTGGCGAGGCCGATGAGGAAGGAACGGATCATGCAGCCTCTGGAGTGAAGATGACGGATCAGAAGCGCCGCGTGTAGGCGACCTTCGTCATCTTCAACTGGAAGCCGTCGGCGTCGTTCCACGCCTCCTTCTCCCGTAGCTCGACGTCGTCGCGGAGGCGGTCGTCGCCCCGCACGGTCAGGTCGAGCTTGCGGGGGCCGGGCTTTTCAAAGGGGGCGGCGGCGATCGCCTGCCGGGCGGCGAAGCTGACCGGCTCGGCGCGCACCGGGGCCTGGACGGCGATCTGGCCCGCGGATCCATTGGCTACGGAGGTCCAGCCCGGCTGGGCCAGGGCGGCGCCGGGCGCGGCCAGCGGCGCTCCCAGGATCGTCATCACCCCCAGCAGCTTCAGCGGAACGTGCAAGGCCTCTCGTCTCCTCCGTATCGGTCGGAGGCGGAAACCCGCTTGCGAAAAGATGGTTGCGTGGCCGGACTTCACACCCGCGCGAGTGGCGTCCGCGCCGCGCGTTCTACGCCCGGTCGATCCGCGCCGCGTAGCAGCCGCGGCCGGGATAGTGGGCATGGAGGTAGGCCGTCGCCGGCGCGGCCAGCATGCGCGCGATCGCGTCGGGCAACTCCGCGACCGGCACGAGGGCTCCGTCGGTCATCATCCCTCAACGTCGAACGCGCGCAGCGAGGTGAACGGCCGCGCCGCCAGCACGGGCGGAAGTTCGCCGACGTAGTGCTTGGTCGGCCCCGCTTGTTCGCCGACGAACACCGCGTGCCGTGACCGGAACGGCGTGTCCGCCGCCTGGTGCTCGTAGTTCAGCAGCAGCACCGTCTCGCCAACCGGCCGGTCCTCCAGGCTGATGCGGCACGGGAAGCCGACGGGCGCCGTGACGGTCATCCGCCGGACGCCCTGCGCGGCGAGTTCGGCGTCCGACAGGCCGAACAGCGGCTCGAACTCGGCCTCGGACAGGCCGGTGACGACATAGCTCATGACGGGCTCCTTCAGGCGGCGTCGTGGAAGATGACGCCAAGCGTGTGGCGGCGGCCGCTGCGCAGCCGGCTGACCCCGTGGCGCAGGTTCACGCGGTAGAGGCCGCGCGAGCCGCGCACCGGGCGGTGATGGACGGGGAAGATCACGGCGTCGCCGGCCTTGAGCGGCACGACCTCGGCCCGCGACTGCATTCGGGGGCGCTGCTCGGTCAGCACGAACTCGCCGCCCTCGAAGTCGCGACCGGGCTCCGACAGCAGCACCGCCGCCTGCAACGGGAAGACGTGGTCGCCGTAGAGGTCCTGGTGCAGGCAGTTGTAGTCGCCGGGGCCGTAGCGCAGCAGCAGCGGCGTCGGCCGCGTCTGGCCGGCGGCGTGGCAGCGGTCGAGGTAGGCGGCGTGGTCCTCAGGAAAGCGCGCAGGGTCGCCCAGCGCCGCGTTCCAGGCGTTGGCGATGGCCGCGAGCCGGGGATAGAGCCCGCCCCGCAGCGCCTGCACCAGCGGTGGCAGGTCGTAGCGGAAGTAGCGGTACTCGCCGCGCCCGAAGCCATGTCGGGCCATGACGACCGTGCTGCGGAACCGGTCGGCCTCGTCATACCAGCCGGCGACGTCGGCGCACTCGGCGGCGTCCAGCAGGCCAGGCACGACGGCGCAGCCGTGGGCGTCCAGCTCGGCGGCCAGGCGGGTCCAGTCCAGGGTCTCGGGCGATCTCATGCCCCTGAAGTCGGCCATGCGACCCGCCGCCTCAAGCCGCCACGCCGATGGCAGGTCCGAATACCGCCAGACTTGGCGTTGTGCTGCGCAGCCCTTAGATCAACACAGCTCAACGGAGGCTTCGACGACCATGCGCCTGACGACGGCTGCCCGCTCCGCCCGCCACGTCCCCGCGCACACGGTCTGTCATGCCCTCGTTCATCACCCTCGACGCCCTGAGCTTCACCGCGCCTGACGGGCGCGTCCTCCTCGACAACCTTAGCCTCGCCTTCGGAGCCGAGCGCACCGGCCTCGTGGGACGCAACGGCGTGGGCAAGACCACGCTGATCCGTTTGATCCTTGGCGAACTGCAACCGTCCGCCGGCTCGGTCGGCGTCCGCGGCCGCATCGGCGTGCTCCGTCAGGCGCTGCAGCCGCCGCCGGGCGCCAGCGTCGGCGACCTGTTGGGCGTGTCCGACGCGCTCGCCCGCCTGCGCCGCATCGAAGCGGGCGAGGGGACGGAAGACGACCTGGCCGACGCCGACTGGACGCTGGAGGCGCGCCTCGGCGAGGCCCTGGCAGGCGTCGGTCTCGCCAGCCTCGACCTCGACCGCCCGGCCGCCTCCCTAAGCGGCGGCCAGACCACCCGCGCCGCGCTCGCCGGCCTGATCGCCGCCGCGCCGGACCTGCTGATCCTCGACGAGCCGACCAACAACCTCGACGCTGAGGCCCGGGCCCTGGTCATCGAGACGCTGGGCCGCTGGAAGGGCGGGGCGATCGTCGTCAGCCATGACCGGGCGCTGCTGCGGCGCATGGATCGTATCGTCGAGTTGACGACTTTGGGCGCCGAGATCTACGGCGGCGGCTACGACCTCTACGTCGAACGCAAGGCCGAGGCGGAAGCGGCCGCCGAGCGCGGCCTCGCCGACGCCAAGAAGGAGGTCGCCCGGATCGCCCGTGACACGCAGGTCGCGGCCGAGCGCAAGGCGCGCCGCGACGGCGCCGGCAAACGCCACGGCGCATCCGGCTCGATGCCGCGCATCGTCGCCGGCGGGCTGAAGCGCCGCGCCGAGGAGAGCGCCGGCAAGGGCGTCGTCCTGGCCGAACGCCTGAAGGCCGACGCCGCCGAAGACCTGGCCACGGCCGAGGCCCAGGTGGAGCGCGTCCGCCGGCTGGCCTTCGACCTGCCGCCGTCCCGTCTGCCCGCCGGCAAGCCGGTGCTGGGGTTCGACGACGTCGCCTTCGCCTATCCCGGCGCTCCGCCCGTCCTGCACGGCCTGTCGTTCCGCATCGCCGGGCCCGAGCGCGTCGCGGTCGTCGGCCCGAACGGCGCCGGCAAGACCACGGTCCTGAAACTCGCTGCCGGCGAGCTCGAGCCCACGTCCGGCGGCGTCGCTCGGGGTGTCCGTATCGCCTTCCTCGACCAGCAGACCGCGCTGCTGCGGGATGATGAGACGCTGGTGGAGGCCTTCCTGCGTCTGAACGCTGCGGCGACCCCCAACGTCGTGCGCGCCGCGCTGGCCCGCTTCCTGTTCCGCAACACCGCCGCCGAGAAGCCCGCAGCGGCATTGAGCGGCGGCGAGCGCCTGCGCGCCGCGCTGGCCTGCGTGCTGATGGGCGATCAGCCGCCGGGCCTGCTGATCCTGGACGAGCCGACCAACCACCTGGACCTGGACAGCATCGGGGCCGTCGAAGCCGCGCTTGCCGGCTACGACGGCGCCCTGCTGGTGGTCAGCCACGATCCCGACTTCCTGACGGCCATCGGGATCGGGCGGACGGTGGCGCTCTAGCCGAAGCCCTCCGCCAGCACCGCGATCACGTCGCCGCCCGCATCGCGGTCGACGGCGATCTTCCGGTACTCCGGCGAATTGGCCGAGGTGAGCGCCGCGTCACGGCTCTCGAAGGCCAGCACGACCAGCTTTCGGCCGTCCCAGTCGCCTTCCAGCCGCTCCGGATTCTCCTCCGACACCAGCAGCCGGCCGCCGTACTGCTTCAGCACGGGGAGGAACGCGGCGGCGTAGCGGCCGTAGCGCTCGCGGTCGTGGATGGCGATGCGGCCGACGACGTAGCAGGTCATGCCGCCGCCTTCCGCACGACGCGGAACACGGCGTTGGCCCGGGCGCACGGCTGGCCATCGGCGGTGACGAAGCACTGGGCGAACGACAGCGTCGAGCCCGGCCGCACGAAGCCGGTGGCGAACTCGAGCCACTGGCCGGTCAGCGCCGAGCCCAGGAAGTCGACGTTGAGGTTTACCGTCACCAAGCTGGCCAAGTCTCCGAGCCGCCGCGCGACCGACAGCCCCAGCGCATTGTCCGACAGAGCCGAGATCAGCCCGCCGTGCACGAAGCCGCGGCTGTTGGTGTGCGCCGGCCCGGCGCGCAGCCCGAGTATGACCGCGTCGTCGGTGACCCGGCTGTAGAGCGGCTCCCAAGGATCGGTCAGCGGGCTCTGGCGGAAGTGCGGCGCGAACCCGGCCGGGATGTCGAGCACGGTCATCACGCCGCCTCCGCGATGCGGGCCAGGCTCTCCAGCGTGCCGTGGCAGGCGCGCGCCGCCTCCGCGCCCTTCAGGCGGAAATGATCGTGGAAGAAGCGCTGGTGGATGTCGTGCTCATGGAAGTGGTGCGGCGTCAGCACCACCGAGAACACTGGGGTCTCGGTCTCCAGCTGCACCTGCATCAGCGCCCGGATCACCGTCTCGGCGACGAACTCGTGGCGGTAGATGCCGCCGTCGACGACGAAGCCCGCCGCCACGATGGCCGCGTAGCGGCCTGAGCGGGCCAGGGTCTGGGCGTGCAGCGGGATCTCGAACGAGCCGGGCGTCTCGAAGCGCTCGATGGCGTTCTCCGGGAAGCGCAGGCTGACCAGCTCGTCGACGAAGCCCGAATAGGCCTCGCGCACGATCTCGGCGTGCCACAGCGCATGCACGAAGGCGACGCGGCCGGCGCGGAAGGCGCCGTTGGCGGTGCGGTACTCTTGGATGACTTGGGTCATGGTCTTCTCCCTGACCGGGTTCGAAGGGACCACGACTCAGGGGCAGGCCGCGCCCGCGCGAACGGAATCCGCCCACGACGACACGACCGTTCTCATAACCGGACTATGACCGTCGGCCCCGGGATCGCACCGGGTCTGCTCGTCCCCTGCATAGCTCCATCAGGAGCAACGCAGGGCGCCCGCGGGCTCGTCCCAGCCGAAGCCGGGCATTACCGCCGGTGGGGAGTTTCACCCCGCCCTGAGAACGTAGACCGCCCGAGACTCAGGCGGCGAAGGCTACGCTACGCGCGTTCCGCAAGGTCAAACAAGTGTTTGAATCGCTCCTCCCGTGCAAAGCGGGGGAGGGGGCTATGCGCGGCGGTTCAGGGTGATGGCGGTGGCGGTCCCGTCCGCAGAGGCGACGCCGGTCGCGCCGTAGGACACGCCTTTCGACCGCTGGTTCGCCACCTCCTCGGCGATGGCCTTCACCAGGCCTTCGGTCACGGTGCGCGCGGCGTTCAGCGCACGGCCCTGGCGCGCCAGCACGGCGTCAAAGGCCTCGGTCGCCCGCACCAGGCGGGTACGCAGGGCCAATGGCGCGCTCGACACCAGGTCGGGCTGGGCGCGCACGCGGGCCGACTCGTGGCGGTAGAGGTTCGCCAGCCGGCTTGTCTCGTCGATCTTGGCGGCGGCGTCCTGCGGCCGGCGGGTCTCGAAGGCCTGCGCCTGCTCGGCCACCAGTTCGGTCAGCCGCTCGGTCAGCAGGATCAGCTGCTCGACGCGGTCCTGCGGGTTCTGCGCCGCGATGGCCATTACTGGAGTCCCTGCATCTTGAGGATTTCACGCTGAACGGTGTCGGCCAGGCCGACACCCCCGGACTTGACCATCTGCTTGCCCATGGCCTCGGTCATGAGCGAGCGGAACATCGTCTCGCCGGCGCCGCCGCCGAACGCGCCGTCGACCTCGGTGCCTTCGAACATCGGCTGCAGCATCACCGACAGGAACTGGGCCTCGAACTGTTCGGCCGCCTCGCGGATCTTGGCGCGCTTGGCCAGGTCCGCCGTGGTCGGCGTCGGGACTTGCGAGAGCAGGGCGGGCGAGGGGATCAGGTCGGCCATCACATCACCTCGATTTCGGCCTGCAGCGCGCCCGCCGCGCGGATCGTCTGCAGAATGGAGATCATGTCGCGCGGCGTGACGCCCAGCGCGTTCAGACCCGCCACCAGGGTCGCCAGCGAGGCGCCCGAGCGCACGGTCAGGAACTGCCGCCCGCGCTCCTCGTCCACCGAGATGTCGGTCTGCGGCACCACCGCCGTTTCGCCGGTGCGGGCGAAGGGGGCGGGCTGACTGACGGCCGGCTGCTCACGCACGGTGATGGTCAGGTTGCCCTGCTGGATGGCGACGGTGGAGACCCGCACGGCCTCGCCCATCACGATCACGCCGGCGACCTCGTCGATCACCACCTTGGCCGGGGCGTCGGGCTCGACGGCCAGGTTCTCCACCTGCGCCATGAAGCTCATCAGGTCGCCGTTGGCCGGCCGCAGCGAGACGATCGTCGGGTTCTCGGCAATGGCGGAGCCCGGGTAGCGTTGGTTGATCACGTCGGCGACGCGCTTGGCGGTGGTGAAGTCGGGATTGCGCAAGGTCATGCGCATCTGGCCCATGCTGGCGAGCTGGAAGCCGGTCTCCAACTCGACCATGGCCCCGCTGGCGATGCGGCCGGCGGTCGGCACGCCCTTGGAGACCGAGCTGCCCGACGCACCCGAGGCGCTGATCGAGCCGGTCTGCACCGTCCCCTGCGCCACCGCATAGGCCCGCCCGTCCGCGCCCAGCAGCGGCGTCACCAGCAGCGAGCCGCCCTGCAGGCTCTTGGCGTCGCCCAGCGCCGACACGCTGACGTCGATCTGCGAGCCGGTGGCGGCGAAAGGCGGCAGCTTGGCCGTGACCATCACCGCGGCGACGTTTTTGGTGTTCAGCTGCGCGTCGCGGGTGTTGACGCCCAGCCGCTCCAGCATCGCCTCCAGGCTCTGCTTGGTGAAGGGGGCGTTCCGCAGCGCGTCGCCCGTGCCGTTCAGGCCGACCACGATGCCATAGCCGACCAGCATGTTCTCGCGGACGCCTTCGAACTCGACGATGTCCTTGATCCGCGACTTGGCGAGCGCCGGCTGCGCGGTAGCCACGAGGGCTGTCGCGGCGAAGAGGAGGGCGGTAAGGGCTCGGACCGGACGCATGGGCGCTCACTGAAGCTGCTTCGCGTACGCCCCTGCGAACCTCATGCCAGTCGGTAAACGCCCGGAAAAGCCAACGAATACAGCGGTGATGATGGTTAATGCGGCGCCTTTTTCCCGGCAGGAATTGCCGCCCGTTAACCATGCTGCAAGTTTGACCGGCGAAGCTTGCCCCAGGGTTCGAGAGTGGGTTCAAGGGGTAGTGGCGGCGTCATGAAGGTCAGCGGCACGGGCGGCGTTTCCAATGCGCAAGGGGCGGGCAAGGCCCAGCCGCGCGGCGGCGACGGCTTCCGCCTCGCCATGCCGGCGCCGGCCGCCGGGCCCGAGCGGGCCAGCGCCGTGGGCGGCGTATCCTCGGTCATGGGCGTCGAGGCGCTGCTGGCGCTGCAGGACGTCGGCGGGCCGCTGGAGCGCAAGCGCCGTTCGGTGCGCCGCGCGGGTCAGATCCTCGACGTGCTGGAAGGGCTCAAGGTGGCGCTGCTGGGGGGCGACCTCGACGCGGGCGACCTCGACCGCCTGCGCCGCGCAATTCAGGAAGAGCGTCAGGCGACTGACGACCCGAAGCTGGAAGGCGTGCTCGACGAGATCGAGACTCGCGCTGCGGTAGAGCTTGCGAAGCTCGAAATCGCCCGCCGTGCGGCGTAATCGCGCCTCTCATTTGAGTGCGTTGAAACCGTCGTTCGTTTTGCTATACAGCCCCCGCGTGTCTCAAGGCGTCCAGGGGGCGTGAGGTATCCATGAAAACAGCCGCAGTTCTGGCTGAAGTTCCTCAATACCGTCCTTCCGAGGACGAGGAATTCATGAACGAGCGTCAGCTTGAGTATTTCAAGCAGAAGCTCCTGAAGTGGAAAGAGGACATCCTTCGCGAATCTCGCGAGACGCTGTCCCATCTGCAAACCGAGACCGAGAACCACGCCGATGTGGCGGATCGGGCGTCGTCGGAAACCGATCGGGCTCTTGAGCTCCGCACCCGGGACCGCCAGCGCAAGCTGATCTCCAAGATCGACGAGGCGCTCCGGCGGATCGAAGACGGCTCCTACGGCTACTGCGAGGAGACCGGCGAGCCGATCGGGGTCTCCCGCCTCGAGGCCCGGCCGATTGCAACCCTGAGTCTCGAGGCTCAGGAGCGGCATGAACGCCGTGAGCGCGTCCACCGCGACGAATAGCTGAGACGGCCTCCCACGGGAGGCCGTTTTCGTTTCTGCTGCGTTGAGAGCGCGGGCCGAGTGGCGACCAGGGGCGGCTTTGCCCTGAGCCCACGGCCACGCTATATATGCTCAAAGTGAGCATTTCTCGCGCGCCGGGAACGGGAGCTGCCGTGTCGAAGTCGTTCTACGCTATCCATGCCCACGGCTTTGTCCGCGTCGCCGCCTGCACGCCGCGCGTGGCGGTGGGCGATCCCGGCTTCAACGTTGCCGAGACCCTGCGGATGGCCGAGGAGGGCGATCAGGTCGGCTGCGACCTGATGCTGTTCCCGGAACTCGGCATCAGCGCTTACGCCATCGACGATCTGTTCCTGCAGGACGCTCTGCTGAAGCGCGTCGAGGCCGAGATCGCCGCGCTCGTGGCGGCCAGCGCCAAGCTGGCTCCCGTGCTGCTGGTCGGCGCGCCGGTGCGCCACAACGGCCGGCTCTACAACTGCGCCGTGGTCATTGCCCGCGGCCGCATCCTGGGCGTCGTGCCGAAGAGCTATCTGCCCAACTACCGCGAGTACTACGAGAAGCGCTGGTTCGCGCCGGGCGCCGGGGTCGTGGGCCTCGACGTGATGCTGGCGGGCCAGGTCGCGCCGTTCGGCACCGACCTGCTGTTCGAGGCCGACGATCTCGCCGACTTCGTCTTCCACGCCGAGATCTGCGAGGACTTCTGGGCCCCGCTGCCGCCGTCCACGCTGGGCGCGCTGGCCGGCGCAACCATCCTCTGCAACCTGTCCGCCTCCAACATCGTGGTCGGCAAGTCGAGCGAACGCGCGCTGCTGTGTGCGTCCCAGTCCAGCCGCTGCCAGGCCGCCTATCTGTACTCCGCAGCGGGGCCCGGTGAGAGCACCACCGACCTCGCCTGGGACGGCCAGGCCTCGATCTATGAACTGGGCCATGAGCTCGCCTGCACCGACCGTTTCCCGACGGGGCCGCAGATGGCCGTCGTCGACATCGACGTTCAGAAGCTGCGGCTGGAGCGGATGCGCACGCCGACGTTCAACGACACCGCCGCCGCCCACGGCCATCCCGAGCAGGACTTCCGCCGCGTCCGCTTCGAGCACCGGCCGCACTTCAAGGACGTCGGGCTGAAGCGCGCCATAGACCGCTTCCCGTTCGTGCCAGACGACGCAGCGCGCCTCGATCAGGACTGCTACGAGGCCTTCAACATCCAGGTGCAAGGCCTTGTAAAGCGGCTGCAATCCACGAAGTCGAAGCACCTGGTGATCGGCGTCTCGGGCGGGCTGGACTCCACCCACGCCCTGATCGTCGCCGCCAAGGCCTTCGACTGGCTGGGCAAGCCGCGCGCGGACATCCTGGGCTTCACCATGCCCGGTTTCGCGACCAGCGAGGGCACCAAGTCCAACGCCTGGAAGCTGATGAACGCGCTGGGCGTCACGGGCGAGGAGATCGACATCCGCCCGGCCGCGACCCAGTTGCTGAAGGACATGGGCCACCCGTTCGGCCGCGGCGAGCCGGTCTATGACGTGACCTTCGAGAACGTGCAGGCCGGCCTGCGCACCGACTACCTGTTCCGTCTGGCCAATCAGCGCCACGGCTTCGTGTTGGGCACCGGCGACCTGTCGGAACTGGCGCTCGGCTGGTGCACCTACGGCGTCGGCGACCAGATGAGCCACTACAACGTCAACGGCTCGGTGGCGAAGACCCTGATCCAGCACCTGATCCGCTGGGTAGCCAAGACCGGCCAGTTCGACACGGCGGCCTCCGAGGTCTTGCTGTCGGTGCTGGGCACCGAGATCTCGCCCGAGCTGGTGCCGGCCGATGCGTCTGGGGCGATCCAGAGCACTCAGGCCAAGGTCGGCCCCTACGAGCTGCAGGACTTCAACCTCTACTGGATCACCCGCTACGGCCTCAGCCCCTCGAAGGTGGCTTTCATGGCCTGGCACGCGTGGAAGGATGCCGGCGCCGGCGCCTGGCCGCCGCACTTCCCCGAAGAGGCGCGCAACGCCTACGACCTGGCGACCATCAAGCGCTGGCTCCAGGAATTCCTGTTCCGCTTCTTCGAGATCAGCCAGTTCAAGCGCTCGGCCATGCCGAACGGGCCCAAGGTCGTCTCTGGCGGCAACCTCAGCCCCCGCGGCGACTGGCGCGCACCCTCCGATGGCACCGCCAGGGTCTGGCTCGAGGAGCTGGAAGCCAACGTTCCCTAGGCCTGCCGCGGCAGCCGCCGCGTCGCGCCCGGCACGTCGGCGCCGCGCAGCCACCGGCTGAGCGCGCGGTAGGCCGGCTGCACCCACAGCACCCAGTAGCCGAAGGGAACATCCTTATGGATCCTGTGCAGCTCTTCCATGTCCGTCTCCCGTAGCGAAGGTCATTCGTTACGAGGGAAGGTGCCTCCTGGAACGACGGTCGACAAACGGGGTCTCCTGCTGTACCCATAAGTGACGCTTATGTCAGACCCGCTCGCCCGCATCCCGCTCAGCGCCATCCGCGTCTTCGAGGCCGCCGCCCGTCAGGGCAGCTTCACGCGCGCCGCGGAGGAGCTCGGCATGACGCAGGCGGCGGTCAGCTGGCAGGTGAAGGCGCTGGAGCAGCGCCTGGACCGGCGGCTCTTCATCCGCCAGCCGCGCGAGGTGGCGTTGACGCCGGCCGGGGAGCGCCTGGCCCGGGCCGCCGCCGAGGCCATGACCGCGCTGCGCACCGCCGTGAGCGACCTCTCCGACACCGGCGAGGGCGTGCTCAGCATCACCACCCTGCAGACCTTCGCCACCCAATGGCTGGCCGGGCGGCTGGGCGCCTTCCAGCTGGCGCACCCGAAGATCGCCGTGCGGCTCGACACCGACAACAAGGTGGTCGACCTGGTGCGGGAGGATTTCGACGTCGCCATCCGGGGCGGCCATGGCAACTGGCCGGGGGTGGAGGCGACGCCGCTGTTTCCCGCCTGCCAGACGGTGCTCTGCACGCCCGCCGCCCTGGCCAAGCTCGGCGAGCCCCTCACGCCGGCGCGGATGTTGGAGGCCCACCGCGTGGGCTGGGACGTGGAGTGGAACGCCTGGTTCAAGGCGGCCGGCGTGCCGACGGACGGCGAGGCCGGCCACGCCGCCCCGCGCATCATCGCCGACACCCAGACCCTGGAAGTCGCCGCCGCCATGGCGAACGACGGCGTGGCTATCGGCTCACCGGCCATGTTTGGCCGCGACCTGGCCGCGGGCCGGCTGATCCAGCCGTTCGACATCTACATCCGCGATAACAGCTACTGGCTGGTCTATCCGCCCGACCGCCGGCGGGTCGGCAAGATCGCCGCCTTCCGCGAGTGGCTGCTGGAGGAGGTCGCCGCCGACCCCTACGTCCAGCAGGTGCTGGCCGCGGGGCCCACGGCCCATCCGATCAGGTGAGCTTCAGCACTCGCTGCTCGTCGATGTTCGGCATCGGCGCGCCGGCCTGGGCGTAGAGCGCCGGCACGATCTCCTCGACCGTGTCCACGGCGGCCCAGGCGTCCATGAACTCGGGCGGCGTCAGCCTGGCGTCGACCGTGTGCTGGAACAGGTCGAACAGCGTCTTCCAGAAGTTGTCGGGGTTGTAGAAGACCACCGGCTTCTTGTGCAGGTCGAGCCTGCGCCACGACAGGAGCTCGACCACCTCTTCCAGGGTGCCGATGCCGCCCGGCAGGATCACGAAGGCGTCCGATTCCTCGAACATCATCGACTTGCGTTCGTGCATCGAGGTGACGACCACATGCTCGACGCTCTCCAGCGCGCGCTCGCGGCCGACCAGGAAGTTCGGGATGATCCCCAGCACGTCGCCGCCGGCCTCGTGAGCGCCGCGGGCGGTCGCGCCCATCAGGCCCACGCCGCCGCCGCCGTACACCAGGCGCAGCTTGGCCGCCGCCAGCGCCTGGCCGAGCTCCTCGGCGGCGCGCAGATAGTTCGGGTCGGCGGCGTCGGACGAGCCGCAGAACACGCAGACGGATTGCAGGCGTCCGTTGTCACGCCCCATGAACATTCACTCCAGACGGAAAAGGCTTCGAGACTCAGCGCTTGCTCGCGCGCATCGAAGACCCACTTAGCTATGGCCAGGGTTAAGGAGATTCAAGCAAGCCGTGTTCCCGGACCTGTCCTTTAACGTCGCAGGCAAGGCGTAGCCGCCTTGGCCCATGTCCACGTCGCCCGAGGTCCGGAGAGCCGGTTCGGCCAGGTGGCGCCCGCCGGCGCCAAGTTCGACTTCTGGGGCTCGATGTCCGATCTCGGGCGCCTCGTCATGCGTTCGGGCGCGCCGCAGCTGCGTCTGCGGATCGCTGCAGCCCTGGTGCTGGTCTTCACCGGCAAGCTGGCCGGCGTGCTCGCCCCCGTGTTGCTGGGCGACGCCATCAACACCCTGACGCCGACCGGGCAGGGGGCCGTCATCGTCGGCGCCAGCTTCGTGGGCCTGGCCGTCGGCTTTGCGGCGCTGCGGCTGGTGGCGGCGGTCGCCCCCTACGCCCGCGACGCCATCTTCACCCGCGTCTCGCAGTCGACGATGGCGCGGGCGGCGGTGGAGAGCTTCGGCCACGCGCTCTCGTTGTCCCTCGACTTCCACCAGACCAAGCAGACCGGCGCGCTCTCCCGCGTCATCGACCGCGGCGCGCGGGCCACCGACTTCCTGATCCGCAGCCTGATCTTCAGCCTGGGCCCGACGGCGGTCGAACTGGTGCTCGCCATGATCGTCATGGTGCTGCGCCTCGACTGGCGCTTCGCGCTGACCGCCCTGGTCACCCTCGTCCTCTACGCGGTGATCACCTTCAAGATCACCGACTGGCGGCTCTCGCACCGTCGCGAGCTGAACGAGGCCGAGACCCGCGCCGCCGGCCTCTCGTCGGACGCGCTGATAAACTACGAGACGCTCAAGGCCTTCGGGGCCGAGCCGCGGCTCGTGGACACCTACGCCGGCGCCATGGCCGACTATGTCGACGCCAGCTCCCGCGCCAACGGCTCGCTTAACCTGCTGAACGCCGCCCAGGCCCTGATCCTCAACGTGGGCCTTGCCGCCATGACGGTCATGGCCGGCATGCAGGTGGCGGGCGGCGAGCTGCGCATCGGCGACATCACCACCGCCATCTTCCTGCTGTCCGGCCTCTATGCGCCGCTCGGCATGCTGGGCTTCCAGTATCGCGAGATCCGCCAGGGCCTGATCGACATGGAGCAGATGGTGGCGCTTCGGGCCATCCAGCCGGCGATCGTCGACGCCGCCGACGCCCAGACCCTGCCGCCGGCCCAGGCCCAGGGCGCCACAATCGCGTTCCAGGGCGTCAGCTTCCGTCACGACGCCCGGGCAGCCGGCCTGCTGGACGTCAGCTTCGAGGCGCATCCCGGCATGACCGTCGCCCTCGTCGGGCCGTCGGGCGCCGGCAAGACCACCGTCATCCGCCTGGCCATGCGCCTGATCGACCCGCAGGAGGGCCGCATCGCCATCGACGGCCTCGACATGCGCCGGGTGAAGCTGGCCGACGTCCGACGCGCCGTGGCCCTGGTCCCGCAGGACGTCGCCCTGTTCAACGACAGCCTCTACGCCAACATCGCCTTCTCGCGCCCCGACGCCACGCCGGCCGAGGTCCGCGCCGCCGCCGACGCCGCCGAGCTCGGGCCCTTCATCGACAACCTGCCCGACGGCATGGCCACCAAGGTCGGCGAGCGCGGGCTCAAGCTTTCCGGCGGCGAGCGCCAGCGGGTGGGCATCGCCCGCGCCCTGCTGGCCGATCCGCGGGTCCTGATCCTCGACGAGGCCACCAGCGCGCTGGACGGCCCGACCGAGGCCGCCATCCAGGAGACGTTGCGCAAGGTGAGGGCAGGGCGGACGACCCTGGTGGTGGCCCACCGCCTGTCCACCATCGCCGACGCCGACCTGATCCTGGTGCTCCGCCGCGGCCGCATCGTCGAGCGCGGCACGCACGACGACCTCCTCGCCAAGGGCGCGGAGTACGCCGCGCTCTGGCGCCGGCAGACGCGGGGCGGCTAGCGGCGCAATCCCTCCCCTTTATGGGGAGGGTGGCTTCGCCGTAGGC
>JAESGF010000169.1_pt1 | contig 47209 bp, 50 predicted proteins | sample 9269621 | NCBI WGS metagenome assembly JAESGF01 (sample SAMN14515066, study PRJNA621663) | algae metagenome | isolation source: Tolypothrix carrinoi HA7290-LM1 and co-occurring heterotrophs from dry rock... | place: USA: Makauwahi cave, Kauai, Hawaii | collected 2011-01-06
ACGAGTTAAAAACTAGGGTAGTGAAAATTCTGGAAGCGCTGACTGTTGATGTCATCACTTCTTTGGCAGCTTGGGATTACATTATCCAAGCATTATCTGTAGCAGGTATTTAACAAAATGGTATTAGTTACGTCTTCTTGTGGTCGAAGTATTATCACCATGTCGCCCTGATATCTTACGCTGGTTTGCGTTTTCCTGCCTTGGTTGTCTTTTGATGAGTGAACTTCTTCAATCCCGTTGAGAGCGATGTTAGCGATCGCGTGGACTTACCACCCCACCTTGAGGAGTTCCTTGTTCTGGAAATTCAGGATTCACCCCGGCTTTTAAACATCGGAATATCCCTACCTTAATGCCCCTTCGGGCAATAAGGTTTTTCATTATTGTGGTATGGTTAATCAGGCGCAAGCACTTCTCAATATCGAGTTCTATAACTCGTTTATTGATTCCATTTGCATTGGACTTTAGGTTTATCTGTAGGATTTTCTGAGCATCAGGTGCCGAGCGTCCCGGACGAAATCCATAACTCATGGAGTGGAATAGTGCCTCGTGCGCTGGATAAGAGTGCGTCGGATTGCTCTTGCATTGCCAAGAAAGGTCCGCAATAGTTGGGATTTTAAGCATCCGGGTACTCCCGTCCTTTTAGGAATGGGGTTTCACTCATGTTAGACAAAAATGGACAGCCTTGTTTACTAGATCCTCGATACCCCACGACATTTTACAGATGTTGGCTGTCCAATGAGTGTCCAGGTTCAGTCCAAGGGATACTTCGTAACTTTTGATGTTTCCAGTTGTTACTGAATGCCTTCAGCAATTCCTCTAGTCCAAAACGTTCCTTAAAAGTAAGGGATTTTTTGCCACCTTTGGGAGTGCTGTCTTCTTCCCAGCGTAAAGCTTGTGTTACTTGACGAATAGCCAATAATCTAGCCACACGGGATTTGAGAATAAGCTTTTGAAGAAACATCCCCGAATCGCTTGTTACCTTCTTGAATTGCTTTAAACGATCGCTTTTGTAGGCAAAATAAGTCGCGCCGGAATTTCTTCCAGTTGAGATTTTCCCAAGATTCACGCTTTTCCGTAACTGTGTCCAATCATGCTCTAACTCTAGTAAGTGTTTTTTGAATACCTTGCAGCAAATGGAGCCGCATCCTACCCGATATCATTGGAATTCCGTATCTCGTCTTACCTACAAAGGGGTTCGACCTTTTCCAAGACCTTTGGTTCGTTTTTATTCGTTCCCTCGGTTAGATTGTTCGTTCCGCTCTTGTGGAGCCATTTCGACCATTGGAACCCCTGGACTCTTGCCGCTATTTACAGGATATGCGGCGAGATTGTCTCCAATGAAGTCGGGGTTTTATGTTGTGCCCCGCTCAGTCATAGGTCGCTTTTCACCATAGAAACCCCCTGGCGATCGCCAGTGTCATCTCACAACAGATGTCTGATTGCGCCGAGTTAAGAGCTTTACCCTGTCGGGTAAGGTTCGAGCGTCACCGCTCTCCCCTCCCCTAAGAACGCAGCATGAGACTTTCGCACTCACTGCGCTCAAGCCTTACATAAGCGCGAGTTGCCTTGGATTTTGTGTGTACCTGCTTATGACACGAAGAGTGTAGATGCGCTTATGTTTTTTACGTCGTCAAGTCCACCTTGAGCAACAGGTACGATGTGATGGGTTTCTATTTCCTCTCCATTGAATAATGGTTCACCACAGGTACATTTCCAGTTTTGGTTTTGAGCGATTTTATAATTCCGAGAGTTTTTCTCCCAGTAGCTCTTACCATATTTTTGGTGGCGTTTTTCCCAATATTCTTTGAGAGAGGGGTCATCCGGTGACGCTTCCCCTTTAACCTTTACATGGCGTTCGATGGGCGTGTACGCTATCGGGTATAGGTAAAAATCCTTTTCTTTCCCTTGGCGGTCGCTAATTGTGGTAGCGAACGTCCATTTATTGCCATTTATGGTTTTGAAGTAACGTTTCCGAACCCATTTTTTGTTTTTGTTGGGGTGTCTACGCGAGGCCCAACACCAAAGATATCTCCATAATCTTGAGGAGATGTAACTAAAGGTTTCTTTGCTGACTACTCCTTTGTAGTAGTTGGCAAAACCTCGGAAAATCGGATTCAGTCTTTTAATGACTAACTCTTGTTCACACCCATTCATTGCTTTAATTTCTTTCCCAATTCGCTTACAAAAGTCTAAGACTTTCTTCTTCGAGGGTTTGATGAGCAATTTGCCATTGTAATTTTGATGGTTGAAGCCGAGGAAGTCGAAACCATCTTCCATTGACGTGATTAATGTCTTCTTTGCGCACTCGATTCAAACCTCTTTCTGACAACCATTGCTGAATCTGGATTTGGGCGTTTTCGAGACTTTCCTCATCTCTAGCAGTGACGATAAAGTCATAGCGCGTATATAACCACGCCAAGTTTGGGATTGGTAGTTTTAATAAATGTTTCTAAGCCATGCAATCCGATATTGGCGAGGAGCGGGGAACAAACCCCTCCTTGTGGTGTGCCTGTCTTTGTCGGGTTATACTTCCCTTCAAAGATGAATCCAGCTTTTAACCATCCTTTGATTAGGTTTTTCTTTGGGAAGTTTCCTAACTGTTTAAGGATAGATTCATGGGCAATGTTATCGAAGAATCCTTGAATATCCGCTTCTAGAACCCAAGTGTCTCTGTCACCCTTGACTAGAGATGAAGTTTTGGGCGATAGCATCAAGACAACTTCTTCCACATCTGAAGCCATAGGAATTTGCTTCAAACACAGCTTCCCATTCGGGATAAGAGTGAATTAACTATCATTGCCTGTTCGATTCTGTCACGCACAGTTGGGATACAAGCGCGGTCGAAACTTACCGTTGGCTTTAGGTATCATCACCCGTTTAGTAGGGTTTTGATTACCGCCATTCCAGTTATTTACCAGATTCACTCGCTGCTCTGGGGTATTGATAATTTCTTTATCAATTCCTGCCGTTGCTTTACCTTGATTTGTCTTTTGGATTTTCCGAACAGATAACAATCGGACTAAACGACCATTTCAGGTCGCGCGGGCAGGTAGGGAGTCATGCCTGAGTCTTTTAGAAGGGACTTGCACCCTTATCAGACCGAGAGTTCAGCCTTGTGGCTGGAAGCCTTATGTACGGGCTTTCACCGTGATTCACCAATCAACGAATCGCACCCTGTAATCAGGTCGGTGTGTGGAGTGTGTCACAAGAAAGGGATTTAGTCGCCCGGTCAGAATTTATAGATATATCTAAATTAATGCGTCGTGTTTTCTATGCAAATTTATCATTCCCGCACAGTTACTTATAGCCCTGCTTATACAATTGTTCCGACATACGAGTGCTTTAATCGCTGTACCTACTGCAACTTTCGGACAGATTCGGGCAAAAGTCCCTGGATGACTGTATCAGCCGCAGAAAATCTTTTAAAACAGCTTCAAAGCAAAGGTGTCTGTGAAATTTTGATACTCAGTGGTGAAGTGCATCCCTCTTCGTCGCGGCGTCAAGCCTGGTTTCAGCGGATTTATGATTTATGTAAATTGGCACTTTCAATGGGGTTTCTGCCGCATACCAATGCCGGAGTGCTGAGTTATGAAGAAATGCAAAAATTAAAGACAGTTAATGTATCTATGGGGTTGATGTTAGAGCAATTAAATCCAGTATTGTTAAATACAGTACATAAATACGCACCAAGTAAAGTCCCAGAAGTGCGGTTGCAACAATTAGAGTGGGCAGGTAAGTTGCAAATTCCTTTTACAACAGGGTTACTACTGGGAATAGGGGAAACTGAGGATGATTGGTGGGAAACATTAGAAGCTATAACTCGCCTGCATCAGCGTTACCATCACATTCAAGAAGTCATCTTGCAACCTCATAGTCCTGGATATCAGCAAACGTTTGATGCACCTGGTTTAGTTCTGTATAAATTACCAGAAGTCGTTTTTAAGGCACGTCAAATTCTCCCGCCAGATATTACCATTCAAATTCCACCGAATTTAGTCAAAGATGACCGATGGTTACTCGCTTGTATGAAAGCTGGTGCAAGGGATTTAGGGGGAATTGGACCAAAAGATGAAGTCAATCCCGATTATCTGCATCTTCAAGTGGAGGCGTTGCAAGAAATTTTACAGCACGCTGGCTGGCAAGTTGTGCCGAGGTTGCCAATTTATCCGCAGTTTGATGATTGGTTATCGGTGGAATTGCTTTCCTCGGTGAAGCAATGGCGGACTGTCGCCTATAAGCTACAAGAAGACAGTCTATAAGGTAAGCTCATAGCATTTTGGATTTTGGATTGTGAAATCCTGATTGCGTAAGAGTTTCAACAATCCATTTTCAAGATTCTTTTTTCATGCTTGGTATCAGAACTGGATTTTAAAACAAAAGTGGGCGTTGTCTCTTGACTCGCCGATACCGCGTCTAGGGCTAAAATATGATTTTTGATTATAATGGTACGTTTTTATTATTTATACAAATACAGCAAAATCTCAAAGATGCATTCGATACTTGAATACAATTTTTATCCCAGTCGCAGTTTAAGAAATAAAACGAATTATGAGAATTGCTGATTGACACGTACAATCATTGAGGCTGAGTAGTGGTAGTCATAACGAAGTAATCAGGCGATGTCTGACGACAAGCCCTTCGGGTTCGGGAGTTCGCAATCGACGGGAACCGCCAAGACTGCGACTCCCTCACCGCTCCGCGTCTACGCTTAACTGAAGCTAAATCTCAATTGCAATTAAATATTTTTAACTTATTTTCTCTCACTTCTTTGGTTTGCACTTCTTTGACTCGACAAATTTCTCTTTTTTTCAACTACATACTCCAAAAAATGCCTCATCTGTGGCAATCTGGGAAACAGAGATTTTTTCATCTGATATTTTAGCTACAGCAAATTTACCTAAGAGGTTATGCAAACCTTACCAACACTTACTACTTCAAACACCGCATCCAGTCAAGCCACTTTTGACACAACTATTAAACGGCGCAAAACCCGTCCTGTGAGAGTTGGCAATGTCACTATTGGGGGCGGCTTCCCCGTGGTAGTGCAGTCGATGATTAATGAAGATACACTTGATATTGATGGTTCTGTAGCAGCAATTCGGCGTTTGCACGAAATTGGCTGTGAAATTGTCCGAGTCACAGTACCAAGTATGGCTCATGCGAAAGCATTGGCAGAAATTAAACAAAAATTAATTAAAACTTACCAAGACGTACCCATTGTTGCTGATGTGCATCACAATGGCATGAAAATTGCCTTGGAAGTCGCCAAACACATAGAAAAAGTCCGGATTAATCCTGGTTTATATGTGTTTGAAAAGCCAAATGCGAATAGAAGCGAATTCTCCAAAACGGAATTTGATGAAATCGGCGAAAAAGTCCGCGAAACTTTAGAACCTCTAGTAGTTTCTTTGCGCGACCAAGGTAAATCAATGCGAATCGGCGTAAATCACGGTTCCCTTGCCGAAAGGATGCTATTTACCTACGGCGACACGCCAGAAGGAATGGTAGAATCTGCTTTGGAATTCATTCGCATCTGTGAATCTTTGGATTTTCATAATTTGGTTATTTCCATGAAAGCTTCACGAGTGCCGGTGATGGTAGCCGCATATCGCTTGATGGCAAAGCGGATGGACGAATTCGGTATGGATTATCCTTTACATTTGGGCGTGACAGAAGCTGGTGATGGCGAATACGGACGGATTAAGTCCACTGCGGGTATTGCCACCTTGCTAGCTGATGGCATTGGCGATACAATTCGCGTCTCTCTAACTGAAGCACCAGAAAAAGAGATTCCCGTCTGTTACAGCATTTTGCAAGCTTTAGGATTGCGAAAGACGATGGTGGAGTACGTCGCGTGTCCTTCTTGCGGACGTACTTTGTTTAATTTAGAAGAAGTGCTGCACAAAGTCCGGGAAGCAACAAAACACCTCACTGGGCTAGATATTGCTGTTATGGGTTGCATTGTCAATGGTCTGGGAGAAATGGCTGATGCTGACTATGGTTATGTCGGCAAGACTCCTGGATATATTTCTCTCTATCGAGGGAGAGAAGAAATCAAAAAAGTACCAGAAGATAAAGGTGTAGAGGAGTTAATTAATTTGATTAAAGCAGACGATCGCTGGGTAGAACCGTAAATAAATTAGAGGCTAGGGACGTTTGGGCGCTTGGGCTAGTTGAAACAAATTCTTAAATGCTAATCCTAGTTACCAGTCAAGCGTCCAAGCGTCCCCAATCGCCAGAAAAACCGGATTGCAAATCATTTTTCTGAAATAAGAATACATGCCTGGTCTTTACGGTGATACCCTGTGTTAGATTGAGCATACTGAATATATTTTTTCCTTAGCCTTTGCAGCTGTCATTATGGTGATTACAAGAAATGGACTTGTTTTGGGTGCTACGGCAGTAACGTTAACCACAATTGCTGTTACTAGTCTTGGCATTCACTCCCAAGGACAGGCTTTATTTAAAGAAAGTCCCAAAGAATTGGTAGACGAGGTTTGGCAAATTGTTCAACGCCAATACGTAGACGGTACTTTTAATAAGTTAGATTGGCAGGCTGTTCGTCGTGAGTACTTGAGCAAGTCCTACACCAACAAGCAAGAAGCTTACAAATCCATCCGGGAAATGCTGAAAAAGCTGGATGATCCTTACACCCGGTTTATGGACCCTGAGGAGTTCAAGAATATGCAAGTGGACACCTCTGGCGAATTGATAGGCATAGGCATCACAATTAGTCAAGATGAAAAAACGAAACAGCTGGTTGTAATTGCTCCGATTGAGGATACACCGGCTTTTAAGGCTGGAATTCTGGCAAAGGACAAGATCCTCAAAATTGACGGTAAATCGACTAAGGGAATGGATACCACTCAGGCAGTATCCTTAATTCGTGGTGAACCAAATACTACCGTAAGTTTAACTGTTGATCGTAACGGTCAACAAAAAGATTTTCAAATTAAACGCGCACGGATTGAAATCCATCCTGTGAAGTATTCCCAAAAGCAAACACCAGCAGGGAACACCGGATACATTCGCTTAAACCAGTTCAGCGCTAATGCGGCTAAGGAAATGCAAACCGCAATTAAAGATTTAGAAAGCAAAAAGGTTGCGGGCTATGTTCTGGATCTGCGCGGAAACCCAGGTGGTTTATTATTCGCTAGTGTGGACATTGCCCGAATGTTTATAAATAGCGGTACGATTGTCTCAACTATTCCTCGCCAAGGTCAGGCAGAAAAAGAAGTGGCAAACGGACGCGCTTTGACAAATAAACCGCTGGTGGTGTTGGTAGATAAAGGTTCCGCTAGTGCTAGTGAAATCCTCTCCGGCGCGTTGCAGGATAATAAGCGTGCTGTTATAGTTGGTACTCAAACCTTTGGTAAAGGTTTGGTACAATCGGTGCGCCCTCTAGACGATGGTTCAGGATTAGCAGTAACGATCGCAAAATATCATACCCCACTTGGCAAAGATATTAATAAGCATGGAATAGACCCAGATGTCAAGGTAGATTTGACTGATGCCCAAAAACAAGAGTTATGGCTGCGCGATCGCGATAAACTTGCGACACTAGCAGATCCGCAATTCGCTAAAGCAGTGGAAGTTTTGGGTAAAGAAATTGCTGGAAAAGGTACTACAAGGGCAGAAAAATGAAATGGGTAATGGGTAATGGGTAATGGGTAATGGGTAATGGGTAATGGGTAATGGGTAATGGGTAATGGGTAATGGGTAATGGGTAAAAAAATCTTACTTTTGCCCTTCGGGTTCGCCACTTGCTTACTGCTGTGGAAACCCGTCCACCGCAGTGGCTCACCTTTTTACTTTTTACTTTTAGCTTTACACGGGTTGACATTTGCCTGAGCGAATCAGTCCGACGCGACGGGCGATCGCTTCTCCTTCTGATGTAAAGGGTCCCCATTGTTCTATAATTTCTGGATTATCGTCTTCGGTTACTTCAAGGCTTGGGACGATTTCGCAATTTCCGGCAGGGCGCTTGACTATATGCCAAGATTGTGCATTATTCATACTTGATATAGAATTTTGTTTGTTACAGGAAAGATTTTACGGCATCCTGAAAGCATCTCCACGCTTATAAAGTAGATTGCTAGGATAAGCAGTAAGAATCTTGTCTTTGTGATGTTATGCCTTCACCGTTTCCAGGGATGAACCCTTACCTAGAAAATCCTGAACTGTGGTCAGAGTGTCATCATTGGATGATTACAGCGATCGCAGAGTTTTTAGTTCCTCAACTGCGACCAAAATACCGAGTAGCGGTTGAAAAACGAGTATATCAAATGACAGATGATAATTCTATTCTAGTTGGTATCCCTGATGTGGTTGTCGGACGTTCTTTAACAACTACAGAAAAAAAATTATCTAATATTGCAGTCGCTTCACCACCTGCAAAACCAGTGATTGTCAACCTTCCTATGTTAGAGGAAGTGCGGGAAGGATATCTAGAAGTGCGGGAAGTCGGAACAGGAGAAGTTGTGACAGCGATTGAGATTCTTTCACCAAAAAATAAGCGTTCAAAACAAGGAAGAAAAGCTTACGAAAGCAAGCGTCAGCAGGTATTAAATAGTTTGACTCATCTGGTAGAAATTGACTTGCTGCGTAGCGGTGAACCTATGCCCATTTTGGGTAATCAAATTCAATCAGACTATCGCATTTTGGTAAGTCGCAGCGAATCTCGTCCGAAAGCAGAATTATACCCTTTTGGATTGCAAGAGAAAATTCCAGCTTTTTTGTTACCGCTACATCGAGGTGATACAGAACCATTAGTAGACTTGCAAGCGGTGATACACGGTGTATACGATCGCGCTGGATTTGATTTGGCTATAGATTATACCCGCGAACCTGTTCCATCCCTTGCGGAAGCTGATGTTGCTTGGGCTAATGCATTGTTACAACAGCAAGAATTACGTTAAGTTTTTAACCCACTGCCGAAATGCCCTCAGTGTTGGACTTCTGCCTACAGTTCGGCTTTGTTCGATAAACTGAGGAATTGCTGACAAAATAGGCAACTTAGGAAAAGCTGGGCTAATTTCCGACTGTATATATTTACCATTCTGAAGAATATTAATTTGTAGCTTACCATCTTCATATCGCCACAATTCAGGGACTCCTAATGCTTCGTAAGCATTTAGTTGAGTTTTGGAAGTAACATCAACTTCAATCGCTAAATCGGGTGGTGGGTCAATACTCAAGTCGATTCGCTCTTTACCAATCATTAAAGCATGATTTTGAATATAGAAAGAATCATCAGGTTCAACACCACCAGCCATATCTTCACGTTTAAAGGTGGTTGAGCCAAATGACTCACAGTCAATTTCTAACTCCTCTAGCAAGATTTTTACTAAGTCACCAATAATGACTTTAGCTTTTTCATGCTTGAGTAATGGCATTCTTATCTCCAAAGTTCCCTGGCTATAAGCTAAACGTGCGGCTCGATGGTCGCCAAGTTCTTCTATAATTGCCTCAAATTCCTGATCGTAAAGTTATGTATTCGTCCGTACCTTCACCATAATTAAATGTATCTTGGTCGAAGTTTATAACATCTTCTAATGGTAAGAATGCCATTGATGGATAGAATAAAATATTTTGTCTTTCTCTAGTTCCATTTCTCCATCGATACAGTTCATAGTATTCTCCAGGTAACTGAAATGGGAAATGTTTAGTGATTTCTTCAATTTGCTCATTAGTTCAACCTGGTAAAAAAGACGCAGCAAACTCAGGTTGATTTTGCTGTAACCAATGCATAATCATGTTTAATGCTTCTGCTAGTTGCGACATTTCATTTATATTTACGACTTTCAGCTAACAGTTATAGCTTAAGTTTATATAAACCAACACCTGTGGAAATTCATCACTTTGGATTTTGGGACGCGCAAATTTGGGCAACAGCGCGACTTAACCAAATTGAAGAAGTTTATAGTGAAGACTTTGCATCGGGTGCTACAGTTGAAGGCGTCCGGTTTACGAATCATGAGTGCAGAAAACTTGTAGTCAAGGGACTTCCAAGGAGCGATCGCGTGGTTGCGCTAAAATGTACACCATAACAGTGCAATCGATTTGTCATGAAAATTAAGGCGGTTATCTGGCAAGAAGACGGTATATGGTGTGCTTCTGTACCTGCCTTACCAGGATGTCATACATGGGGAGAAAGCTACGAACACTTGTTAGAGATGCTTAAAGATGCGATCCAGGGTTGGCTTGAAGTTGCTAGCCAAAAGGAGGAACTTGAAGCCGAAGATAACAGCAGAGGTACGGTGCAATGAGCCAAGTTTTAACGCTGGAATTAAGCGATGAGATGTATACATTCTTAAAGCAACAAGCTGAAGTTGCAGGTGTATCCATATCAGAGTGGATAACCACCTCTGTTGAACAACAGTCCGGTTTGCAGAAAAAACAGCAAACTGAGGTAGAAAAAGAAGCAGCACGTCAGCGTTTCCGTCACCATGCTGGAGCTATTGACTTGGGCTACCCTACAGCAGGCAAGAATGAAAGCAGTGAACTACCCAACACTGACCTGAGTACAGGTACAGTGTGGGGCTTCTTCCGCTTCAAGCTAAAAATAATTAAGGACACCCATGAGAGAGTGTCCCTAGGAAAAATTGTTTGATCTCAAACTAATCTAAAATCCAAAATTACTTGCCGTTGCCGTTGCCGTTGCCGTTGCCGTTACCATTAGTAGTAATGATGCGTTCGGCAAGTTTTTCCGGCACTTCTTGGAGATGATCGTATTGCCAGTGGAAGGAACCGACGCCTAAAGTAAGCGATCGCAACTCTACTATAAAGTCCTGCATCTCCGCTTGCGGCAAATATGCTGAGATATTATCCCATCCTTGCCAATCGTTTCTACCTTCATAGCCTAAAATTTGCCCGCGTTTGCCACTTAATAATTGCAGCGCTTTCGAGGTAAATTCGCTGGGGGTTGTCACTTCCACATGCAGAATTGGTTCTAGCAAAGTGGGTTGTCCTTGAGGTATTCCCGTTTGCATTGCTAATCGGGCAGCTTGCTTAAAGGCTTGTTCGGAACTGTCAACGTTATGATAAGAGCCATTCGTCAAAGTTACCGCTACATCTACGACAGGATAGCCCAAGGGACCGTGTGCTAAAAACTCGCGCACACCCATTTCTACCCCAGGAATGTATTGTTTGGGAACGACACCACCAACAATGCGATCGCTAAAATTAAAGCCTTCGCCGCGTGGTAACGGTTTAATATCTAGAAAAACATCGCCAAATTGCCCGTGTCCACCGCTTTGGTGTTTGTAGCGCCCGTGAATCGAAGCTACAGGTTTGCGGATGGTTTCTTTGTAAGGAACTTGCGGCAAGTGAGTTGTCATTGGTAAATTATATTTGCGACGCAATCTGTCTAAAGCGACTTGCAAATGTATTTCACCTTGTCCCCAAAGAATAACTTCGTGAGTATCGCCGTGTTGTTCCCAAGCAAGAGATGGATCTTCTTCTAACAGCTTGGCGATCGCACTGCTGAGTTTAACTTCATCGTTGCGCTTTTCTGGAGTAATTGCCAGAGCATAAACTGGTTCTAATTGTTCAGCTTTTGGTAATTCCTTCGACTGGTGTGTGGAAAGTGTATCTCCTGTCTTGATATTTTCTAAACGGCTTAAAGCGACTATTTCCCCTGCATAAGCTTCTTGAAGTGATTGCTGTTGTTGTCCCATGAGGCGATAAATTCCCCCAGCACGAACACCGTTGAGGAGAATACCATCAGTTAGTTTACCGCGCCAAACACGTACTAGAGAGAGTTTGCCACCTTGGGGAGTATAGTAGGTTTTCAGAACTTGCGCTAGCGGAGTATCGCCTTTACGGTCTTTTAAACGGCGTTCGGCGGTGGTTTCTGGTTCGGGTGCTTCTCGTAGTAAAGCTTCTAATAAAGGTCGCACGCCATAATCAAGTTCGGCAATACCAAAGAAAACAGGTACAACTAAATCTGCACCTAATTCGAGTTTTAAATCTTTAAGAATTTCTTCTTGGGGTGGTTCGATGTCTTCTAAAAGTTCTTCGAGTAAATGATCGTCAAAATTTGCTAAGGCTTCGAGCATTTCTGCTCGTGCTATGTGTTCTTCTTCTTTAAGAGATTCGGGAAACGGAATCGGATCGGCAGGGGCACCTGGATGATATTGATAAGCTTGTTCGGTTACTAAATCTATAAAGCCGGTTAGCTGTTCCCCATTCATAATGGGATATTGGTGCGCTACCAAGGGACGGCTAGAAACAGCTTTGAGAGCGTGTAAAGTTTCTAAAACATGGATATTCGCCCGATCCATTTTGTTAACAAAGACGATATGGGGAATTTCCCAATCGTCGAGGAATTTAAATAAAGGTGCTAGGGTGAGGACGCGATCGCGTATGGGTTCGCAAACTACAATTGCTGCATCGACTCCCATTAAGGCGTTGTAGGTTTCTTGGGCAAATTCTACCGAACCCGGACAGTCAATAAAGGTAAAGCGAATATCGTTGTATTGAGTGCTTGCTGTACCTACTTCAAGACTCATGTGGCGATCGCGCTCTGCTGCCGCACTATCTCCTACTGTATTGCCATCCTTGACATTGCCTTTGCGGGAAATCGCTCCTGTGACAAATAACAAACTTTCTAGTAATGTGGTCTTCCCGCTTAAATAAGGACCGACAATTGCAACGTTCCGCGAACCCGATTTTACTTTTTCGTTCATAAAACCTCCCTTGCGGTGAGCTACACCAGCCGCATTATGCTGATTTATTTTGGGTGACAATCTTTATACATGATTGTTACCCGTCTTTAATTTGTCATTATCCTTCTTTTAACCTGGTTAACAAAAAATCGTAGCTTGTTGTAAGATTTACCTGAAGAAAATTTAAGTTGCACAAACTTTGATACAAAATTCCAAAGTTTTGTAAAATTATTCAGTTAAAACCAAACTTTTTGTGAATGAAACGTCACTAAAGATGTTACGAGGAGCGAAAGTTAATGAAATTATCATTCTATAAATATCGCATAGCTGGGCTGGTAAGTTTGATGTTACTGGCTGGTAGCATCGTCTTCCCCTCCCCCTCTCTCCCCCTCTCCCCCTCTCCCATAAAGCTGGCGCAATATAATAACAATCAAACTGCTACAGATTGGTTAAATCAAGGCTTGCAGGCGATAAATGTCGGAAGGGTTGAAGATGCGATCGCCTATTTTGGTCAAGCAATTAAGCTAGATCCGAATTTGGCACCGGCACATTATAATTTAGGGTTAGCGCTGCGACAGGTGGGACAATTACAACCTGCGGCAGATGCATTTTATCGCGCAACTCTAGCCGATCCCAAATTTGCTCCGGCTTTTGCTAATTTGGGTGGATCGTTGTTGGAAGGTAATAATTTACAACAGGCAAATGATTACTTGCAACGAGCGTTGCAACTCGATTCAAAGCTGGGTTTTGCTCATTATAATTTTGGCTTGCTACGAGAACAACAAGGCGATTGGGATAAAGCGATCGCATCTTTTAAAAAAGCAATGCAATATAGTCAAAATGCTCCAGAACCAGCTTATCATTTGGGGATATGTTATCTTCAACAAAATAAAGTTGATAAAGCAAAAGATGCATTTCGCAAAGCTGTAAAAATTAATCCGAAGTATTCAGAAGCTCATTATAATTTGGGAACGATTTGGTATAACCAAGGTAAATCACAAGAAGCTTTAGAAGCATTTAGAAAATCGGCTGAGGCAAACTCGAATTATCCCAACGCTTATTACGGTGCGGGGTTAGTTTTTATGCAATTAAGACAATATCCGTCAGCCGTACAGGTATTACAATATGCCAGAGATTTATATAATGCTCAGAATAATACTTTGTGGGCAAGAAATGCCGACCAATTGTTACAACAATTACAGAATTTAAATTATCAATCCCGTTGAGGTGCGATTGCTTCACATTGGGTAACAATAGAATTATTGGTTGGGCTGGTGTAGTCGTAAATTGTTCCCATGAGAATGCAAATGTACAAGCAAAAGCGCTTCAAGAGTCAATTTTTATTAGGCGATCGCTGGTTTGATCGACATTCAATTGTTCGCAACATGGAGGCTTTCCAAGACTTAATCGTTATAGTTCTGTGTTTGACTTTGTTCGCTGTTATGGTAATGCAGTTGTGGGGGATATTTAACGCCCTCATGAAGCCATTAGATTATAAAATTGTGACAGCCAAGATACTATTCATCTTGATTTTGGTCGAGTTATTTCGATTGCTCATGGTTTACTTACAAGAGCATAGTATTTCTGTTGGCGTAGCAGTAGAGGTAACAATTGTATCTGTATTGCGAGAAGTAGTTGTTCACGGAGCGTTAGAAATTTCTTCGATGCAAACAGCAGCAATGTGTGGCTTATTGTTTATTCTCGGTGCGCTACTAGTTGTGTGTGCCAAAACGCCACATATGGATTGCATTAGTGCTAATACCAAATCTTGCCCTATTAGGCATCGAGGAGGTAGAGAACATCAAAACGAGTTTGAATTCTCACATCCTCATCACTGTGATGAAAATCAACCGGTTGCATAATCAATTCTCAGCCTGAGATGCCCGACTTTTTTCATAAGTCGGGGTTCTAAAGTCTTTCAGCACTTTGAAAATGCAGCTACACGAGTGATGAAATTCAACAAGTGCCAGCAGGCATCATACTAAGGTTGTTAATAATGTATCTGTAACTACGCTTTTGGGCAGATGAATGACTCTTTGAGGATGGGTACAAATTAATAAGTACCACTAGGAGGGTTAATTTATGACTACAGGTAACGGAAATTCTCAACCTATTAGCGATCTTGAGTATGATTTTATCACTGTGTTGCACAATAAGGCTGAAGCAGTTAAAGCTTACGACTCTTACATCCAAGACGCACAGCAAGCAGGTTCTCAACCTTGTGTAGAGTTGTTCGAGAAGTTGCGCTCCTCTGATATCGAACAAGCACAGGAAATCCGCCGCCATCTTCAACAAGTCATGCAGCATGGTAAAATGTAGGTTGCTCCTGACGGGGTGTAAGTTTTGCGCCTAAATTTTGAATAGAATTAACAAAAAAGCGATCGCCTGCAAATTCCAGATAGAAGTTGGAAAAAGAGCGATCGCTTTTTGCCAGGAGTGTAAATAAACGCAAACTGAATGTAGTAAGCGGCTTTATCGTCGCTTCGCTCCTGGGTGTGGGGGAGCCAGTGCGGTGGGCGGCTCTGCCGACTTGTAGCATCTGGCGTTGTGGGGTGTGGGGTGTGGGGAAAACTTTCATGTTTTGTACATCCCACACCCAGGAGCAATTGGGTTTAAAACCCCACCGTCGCAATAAGTGTCTCCAATTGGTTCGGTGCTGCACCGATCCAATTGACCCCTACACCCACTCAGCCACCCCCAACAAGAGCTGTTCAACCGTTAAAATTCTTGCAATTGGGCAATTGAGCGATAAATCGCTCACTACATTGTAGAGTAATATACAGTCTACCTATTTATTAGAGCAAAATTATGATTTTTGCTGGCAAACGACCGAACAATTTAGGTGTGAATAGTGGGAAATTAGCACCTTGCCCTAATAGCCCGAACTGTGTTTCTAGTCAAAGTTCGGATGTAGGTCATTCAATTGCAGCGCTGAGTTATAGTTCTACCCCAGAAGAAGCGATCGCTAAACTCAAAAGTGTGATTCAATCTTTGTCAAGAACCAAAATCATCACAGAAAGCAACGATTATTTGTATGCAGAATTTAAAAGCGCTTTGATGGGTTTTGTTGATGATGTAGAATTTTATCTAGACCGCAAAGCGAACGTTATCCAAGTTCGCTCTGCGTCGCGTTTGGGTCAAAGCGATTTGGGTGTAAATCGCAAACGCATAGAAACGATTAGAGCCAAACTAGCCGAAGTTCAATAGAACCAACTTTAGCTAGACGAAAATTAATGACTTTCTGTTTACGATCAATCAAGATTTATGCAAAAACTCTCTCAAACCTCATTCCTCTGTGTCCTCTGCGCTCTCTGCGGTTCGTTTTCTGCTCCTAAAAGCGTAAGTCTTATGGATAATCAGTTCTTGTCACACAAAAAACCCCATCATTATGACCCCAGCAGTTAGCACCGTAACCGTTTCCCCAATGGATCGGTATAATCAGGCGTTAATTGATAACCTTCATCCCCCAGATTGGGTTAACCCTGAACCTGCACCAAGTTACAACTTAGTTGTCATTGGTGCGGGTACGGCAGGATTGGTGACTGCTGCGGGTGCAGCGTTGTTAGGTGCGAAAGTGGCTTTGATAGAAAAGCATTTGATGGGTGGTGATTGTACTAATGTGGGTTGTGTACCATCAAAAACGCTGATTCGCTCTGCGCGGGTAGTTGCAGATATCCATTACGCGCAAAAATTTGGCATTAACAAACCTCGTAATATTGATATTGATTTTCCCGCAGTGATGGAGCGGTTGCGACGAATACGGACAGAAATTAGTCCGAATGATTCTGCTAAACGCTTTCAGGAAGAATTCGGCGTAGATGTGTTTTTTGGCGAGGCTCGATTCAGAGATACTGATACGGTAGAAGTGGGAGAAAGTATTTTACACTTTAAAAAAGCGGCGATCGCTACAGGTTCGCGCCCTACTAAATTACCGATTGATGGTTTAAATAAAGCTGGATATCTCACTAATGAAACGGTGTTTTCTCTGACACAATGCCCGAATCGATTGGCGGTAATTGGTGGAGGCTACATCGGTTGCGAATTAGCTCAGACGTTTCAACGCTTAGGCTCACAAGTAATTTTACTACAAAAAGGTTCGCGTTTGCTGAGTCGTGAAGATGCTGAAGCAGCAGAGATTATTCAAAAAGCTTTTGTGCGCGAGGGTATTGAATTACTTTTTGAGTCGAAAATTAAACGCATTGAACGCAACGATGCAGAAAAAGTCATTCATTACGAGATTAACGGACAAGAGTCAGCGCTTGCAGTTGATGAAATTTTAGTAGCGACAGGGCGATCGCCTAATGTGGAAAACTTGAATCTGGAAGCTGTGGGTGTAGAATACGATGAAAAGCAAGGTGTTATTATCAATGACTACTTACAGACAACGAATCCCCGGATTTATGCGGTGGGTGATGTCTGCATGAAGTGGAAGTTTACTCATGCTGCTGATGCTGCGGCTCGGATTGTGATTCAAAATGCGCTGTTTTCGATTTTTGGGCTGGGACGTAAAAAGCTGAGTTCTTTAATTATGCCTTGGTGTACTTATACCGACCCAGAAGTGGCTCATGTAGGTATGTATCCGGAAGAAGCTGAGGAGAAGGGTATTGAAGTTGATACATTTAGCGTTCCTCTCAACGATGTTGATCGAGCGATCGTTGATGGGGAAACTGAAGGATTTACCAAGTTATATGTAAAAAAGGGAACAGATAAGATTTTAGGAGCAACGATAGTCGCTCGACATGCGGGTGAGATGATTAGCGAGGTGACTTTAGCAATAACTAATAATTTGGGTTTGAGTGCGATCGCCAAAACAATTCACCCATATCCTACCCAAGCAGAAGCTATCCGCAAAGCCGCTGATAAGTATAGCATTGCCCGTTTAAACAGCTTTAAGAAGTTATCCTCGGCTTGGTTAGCGTGGAAACGTTAATGTAGGGAGCATCCCAATTTGGCAAAAAGCCCTCAGGCTATAAGCCGCTGGCTCTACGAACAAAGCCTGCCTTCGCAGGCTCTAAAACTCATATAGCCTGCGAAGGCAGGCTTTGTTTGTGTAGCGATACCCTTCAAGGGTATTGCGGCAAAATTGGGATGCTCCCTTAATGCATCGACTGACAATGCGATTGTATCGAGTGACAATGCGATTGTATCGAGTGACAATGCGATTGTATCGAGTGACAATGCCATTGCATCGAGTGACAATGCGATTGTATCGAGTGACAATGCGATTGTATCGGGTGACAATGCGATTGTATCGGGTGACAATGCCATTGCATCGAGTGACAATGCCATTGCATCGGGTGACAATGCCATTGCATCGAGTGACAATGCGATTGCATCGAGTGACAATGCGATTGTATCGGGTGACAATGCGATTGTATCGACTGACAATGCGATTATATCGACCTGCAAAAATTAACCCACCTTTGTTTAACCTTGCCCTATCTAATACCAAATTGGCAAAGGATGTATGTTCCACAACAGGGTAAGTATATTTTTGCATCTATTAGTGAGATGAATTTAATCTCTACCCAGAGAAAGTTTTTACAAATAGCGAAAGCAAGTAAGGTGTTAACAACAACACCATGTTCAGTGTTGTTACTACAGCCAAGTCAAATTCTGCCTGAGATTTCTCGACCTATTCTCAATAATGTAAGTAAAGAGGATTTGTGCAATGAAAAAGATGATAATTGCCTTGTTTATCATGCTTTCCTTGACCCTATCGCTAGGTCAGGGGCAAGCTCTTGCTGCAAGCGACTGCTTGAAAACGCTAAATACTGGCGCAGCTACAACCATACCAGTATTTTACGAAGACCAAGCTGCTTTCTACGGCTGGTCGGGAGGTGTGATTACTAATGATATGTACTACAACTCCTGCGGTTCAACTGTGACTCTCAAAGTTAACTATGCTGACTGGAACAAAGCCCGAGAAGCAGGAAAGCTAGATGGAATTCGATATATATACAAAGCAAAGGATGGTCCAATTCAGGTTAGGAAGGTTGCAGGAACTCAACCCACGGATGTGAAAATTGAGGATTTCTACAGCTAAGGAAGACTAAGACCCTCACCAATTTACTGATGAGGGTTTTCGCTTTGAAGCTGACATCATCGGCTAGTCTTTCCTAAATTGGGAGAATGTATTCAGAATGGCGATCGCTCTTTTAGTCTGCAAGACTCGTGAGCGATCGCACTATTGTTGCTCACTAACAACCCTCATCAGTTAACTTTTAATCGCACCTCTGACTAAAATCACCGTACTCTCTACATTAGATGCGATCGCGAAGTGACTTTTATTTTTTTTCAGCGCAGCCTTCTAAAACTGTGTTATTCAGGATGAAAGTTGCTGAGTAAGGATACTGTTTGTCAGACATTCCATCGCTACAGGTACTATCTTTCTTAATAATTAACATACTGTTGGGTTTACCCTGCAATCGGTAAACTCTTACTATGTCTGCGGTACGCCCTGCGGCTTTGATTGGTGTAACATAAGGAAAAGTTTGCTTTTTTGCATTTGGCGAAGAGTAGACAATTCCGCTTTTGCTTACAGTTACATTCCAAAACGGTTCAGTACCTACGCTATTAAATTCATCAATTTTAGTGTTATTTTGAGCTATTAAAGGTGGTGCGTCATTGGCGAAACTGCTATTACCAGTGAATAAGATTGCACCAAATCCGAGTATAATCACATAGCTAATACCATTTGGGATTTGAGATTTGTTGCTATGCAAGCGTTTCAACAATCCATTTGTCGCAATCATTTTTTATATTGGTATAATTTTATTTTTCATGTTTTAATTTTCACATGAAATATGTTTATTTTGCGTCTTTGTAGATAAAGGTTAACTTTTAATCGCACCCCTGACTAAAATCACTGTACTCTCTACACTGGATGCGATCGCTTCCGGAATATTGCCTTTAACCGCTTGCTGTAACAATCCTTCTCGCGAAGCACCTAAAACCACTACATCATAACCTTCGGTTTTTACTAAGTTAATTATTCCTTCAGAAACCGATTCCGCTTTCACAGGTTCAGCGGTAACAGTGCTAGACAGTTTACGACGACGAATCAATTGACGAATCGATTGTTCTAAAACTGTCATATCTGGTTTTAACTCAGATGGCTTAAATACCCGTGTGAGGCGAATTTTCGGATCTTTCCCCAATGTCACTAACGCAGGTAGTAATTTAATTGCCAATAAAGCATTCGGACCACCTGCCATTGGTACTAACCAACTGTTGAAGCGAGGAGTGGGAGAGAGGGGGAGGGGGGGAGTGGGGGAGGGGGGAGAGGGGGGAGACAAGGGAGAGGGGGGAGACAAGGGAGACAAGGGAGAGGGGGGAGACAAGGGAGACAAGGGAGAGGGGGGAGACAAGGGAGAGGGGGGAGACAAGGGAGAAATTTTTTCATGTCCCCCTTGTCTTCCTTGTCCCCCTTGTCTTCCTTGTCCCCCTTGTCTTCCTTGTCCCCCATGTCCCCCTTGTCCCCCTTGTCCCCCATGTCCCCCTTGTCTCCTTTCCTCAACACTCGCAGCCAACTTCACTAGCAATAAATCGCAGGTAGCTTGCTTAATTAAGGTATCAACAACATTACCAAAAATCTTACCTGGGGTAGATGTATTTCCTTTCCATCCCATTAAAAGTATATCTATATGTTGTTCGTTGATAGTTTCTAAAATTGCTTGGGCTGCATCGTGAGCAACGCGAATCTGTGTATGTAGAGGAATTTCCCACTTTTTAGCCATGACTTCGGCTTGTCTAAGCAAGCGACGACTTTTTGCAGTTCTGACTGTTGTTTCTGATGGGGAACTGTGGCGGGATACTAAAATAACTTGGATGCATTCTATTTCATAATGGCGATCGCGGGCAATTGAGAAAGCCATTTCTAATAATGTTGCTGCTGTTTCCGGATTCGCTATTGGTACTAATAATTTGCCTCTGCCAATGCTAGGCGATCGCGTTTGATAAACTACATAAGAAGGTTCGGGTTGCGGTCCTGACGATGCATTTTTACAATTAAGATGATCTGCTTCCGCGCGAATTATATCTGCACGGGTAATAATCCCAATCAGCCTTCGTCCTTGGAGTACCGGCAAGCGACTGATTTTATAACGGTCTAATAAATAGAGTACATTGCTTAAGTTATGGGTGGGTGATACTGTCACCGGACTGCTAGTCATGATTTCCTTTAAAGGAATATCATTTGCTAGATTGCGTGAGCCTATTTTGAGTAAATCTGATTGGGTGACAATTCCGACTAACTTATTTTCTTCTACCACCGGGAAACCACGATGATGAGAACGGGCAAATGCCTGCATTGCTTCTTCTAAAGTTGTCTCTGCTTCTAGAGTTTCCACTCGTTCCTGCATTACTTGTTTTGCAGTTAACTGTGTCAATATTCCTTCACTAGAAGCTTGTCTATTAATGGTTATGCCATTTATAAACAGAAGTTTATCATACAACGAGCCTGGTACAACTTTGTCAGCAACTAAGTAAGATGTCACAGAAACAATCATTAAAGGTAGCACCAGATTGAAATCTGTAGTCATCTCAAATACAATCACAATTGCTGTAATTGGTACTTTAGAAACCGCGCTGAAAAATCCTCCCATTCCCGCTAGTGCATAAGTTGTCGGAGAACCTCCACCCAAAAAGTGGAACTCGCCTACACCGACTAAATAGCCTAAAGTAGAACCTAAGATGAGACTGGGTGCGAATAAACCTCCCGGCGCTCCCGAACCAAATGCAATCAAAGTTAAGATAAACTGAGCTACAAAGGCGATCGCTGCCCAAGAAGCATTGGCATTACCAGTAATTATTTGTTCTCGCAAGCCAGTATTATCACGAAAATACGCTGGCAGCATTGCCATGATAATTCCGGAAACCAAACCAGCTAACGCCACCCGCAACGGTAAGCTGATGTGCAGACTGCGATAAAATTTTATACTTGCAATCAAACCGCGATTAAATACCGCACCTAGCAACCCCGCAAAAATTCCCAACAGTACGAAAAAGGGAATTTCCGGAATCGAGAAGCTGGTAGAATACTTTATCGATTCTAGGTTAAGTAGCAAACTGCCACCACCCAACAGTCGAGAAATGACTCCACCAATAAACGAAGCGATGATGGCGGTTCCCAGAGTCATTCCCGATAAATCTTGAAGTAACTCCTCGACAATAAATAATACCCCAGCAATGGGAGCGTTGAAAGCTGCTGCCAAACCTGCACCCGCACCTGCCGCAATCATTTGACGGCGATGATCTGGAGAAGTGGGAACCAAGCGACTCATTCCCGCAGCCAAACCCGCACCTAATTGGACGGTAGGTCCTTGTCGTCCCAAAGTTATTCCCGAACCTAAAGCAATAATTGCACTAATTAACTTGACACCTGCCACGCGCCATGATAATTTCATTGGTACATTCGCAAGCGAAGCTTTAACTTGAGGAATACCACTACCAGAAGCCTCAGGTGCAAACCTTTCCACTAAAAATCCAGCGAGAAAGCCAAAAGTCACACCAACTGCTGGTAATACGAACCACGCAGGAAAAACATGGGACGTATGAACTCGCCATGTCCCTAACCATCCCGATCCGAATTTCAGAAATACAGCAGATAAAGCAGCGACGACACCAATCAAACAAGCTTCGGCGATCGCTAAACCTCTTCTAGGTTGCCAAAAACGGCGAAACCGCTGATTAAGAACAGCAAGCGACATAAAATTAAAGATTTAAATTAGAAAACACCCATTGGTAATTGGTAATTGGTAATTGGGAATTGGGAATTGGTAATTGGTAATTGGTAATTGGTCATTGGTAATTGCTAATTGCTAATTGGTAATTGCTAATTGGTAATTGCTAATTGCTAGCTTGTTCTTATCCATTACCCATTCCCCATTCCCCATTACCCATTCCCCATTCCCCATTCCCCATTACCCATTCCCCATTCCCCATTCCCCATTCCCCATTACCCATTACCCATTCCCCATTACCCATTACCCATTACCCATTCCCCATTCCCCATTCCCCATTCCCCATTACCCATTACCCATTACCCATTCCCCATTACCCATTACCCATTCCCCATTCCCCATTCCCCATTACCCATTAGCCATTACCCATTCGCCAATCCTTCAAGTTTTTCTCCCGGTGGTAGAAAGTCCATCCACTATCAGAGACGGAGTATAACAAGAACCATTCCAATCGGCATCCCCACCAAGTAAAACCACTTGTTTAAGAGCAGTATAGACATTACCTGCAATCATAGTATCTTTAACCCGCCCAATTACTTGACCTTTTTGGACGCGGTAGCCCAAATCAATATTGATCGAAAAGTCGCCAGAAATGCCATTACCACCGCCCAACATTTGATCTACAATCAAGCCATTATCCAACTTTTGAATCAAATCTTGTAGCGAAGCTGAACCAGGCTCGATTAAGAAATTAAATAAACCAGGGGTAGGATAGCTACCTAAATCAGGGCGAAAACCATTACCAGTGCTAAGAGTACCTAATTGATGTCCGATAGTGCGATCGCCATAAAAATTTTGCAAAACTCCATTTTGGATAAACACCAAAAGCTGAGTCGGTGTACCTTCATCATCAAAAGGACAGCTATAAGGTCCGGCAACTGGGTCTTGGTATAAAGTCAGAGTTGGTGCCATTACTGGTTTACCAATCCGGTCAGCCCAAGGAGAAGTTTTTTCCAGCACTCGTTTACCATTTAAAGCAGCTTGCACAGTACCCCAAAGCATATCAGCAGCTTTAGAAGTAAATAATACTGGAACGCGACCGTTAGGGGCTGAAACATTTTTTTTTGCCCACATCAAGCGCTGTAAAATTTGGTTAGCTACTTTCTCAGGATGTAAATCACCCCGCTGAGTTTGACCATCAGCGACACTCAAAAAATCATCGCCGCGTACCCATTCAGCTTCTACATAAGAGTTAAGAGTTGTATCAGTGTAGTAACAATCTAAACCTTTAGTGTTGACAAGTCTGGTAGTTTCCACATCGCATTCCCACTCAGCCGTACAGAGAACATCCGGGTAAGCATCGCGAATGATAGCGATCGCTTGTTTGCCCCAGCTTACCAACACCTCTATCGGCACATCTTCCCCCAAGTTTGGGTAAAAAGACTGAGACTTGCTATTTAATTCTACAGATTCTGGTTGATTTAATTGACTTAGAGACAGCGCTCGTTCCACCATTGCCGCAGCGGTGACAGAACCGTAAGCCACTGTTAGTCCCGGACACCCATTCCGCCACAACCGCAGTGCTGTACCTTCAGCTTGATTGGTTTCTAGCTGTTTTAGACGATTTGCCTCAAAAAACACAGGTCGAGAAAGCGATCGCGACTGATACACCTCAGCCGCTTCTGCCCCCGACTTGATAGCTAGTTCCAACAACTGTTCTGCTAGTGTATCTTGTGACAAATTTTCAGAACCCATGACCCTTGATGATTTTTGGATTGGGAATTGGGAATGGGTAATGGGTAATTGGTAATAGGTAATGGGTAATGGGTAATGGGTAATGGGTAATGGGTAATGGAAAAAGCTTTTTATTCCTTTCCCCTTTTCCCTTTCCCCCTTGTCTCCTTGTCCCCATCTCCCCACTCCCCATTACCCATTACCAATTCCCTATGCCCAATTCCCAATGCCCAATTCCCTAACTAAATTTACGGCAAATTGACCTCTTGCAACAGCCAGAAGCCAGCAAAAGATTCGGCTTGGCGATCGGACTGCACACCGATAAAATGAACTCCGTTAGCTTTTTGCTTTGCTTCTTCAAAACCTTTGGCTTCTGCTATAGTTTGCGGATTTTTGATATTCGCCAAAATCCAGCTTTCAGTCGCACCAGTTTCTAAAATTAATCTCGTCCCTTTATTTGTGTCAAGTCTCAACCAAGCCAATTCTAAACCAGACATCCAACCCGCTAAAGGTAACGCTCTTGGTGAGAAAATTAACACACCAGGAATGCGGGTTTCCGGTGACAAATTCGCAAATTCTATCGGGAAAGATTCACCAAAGCCGATTTCCCACTCATGCATTTCCGCAAAATCCGCACCTGTTAAGGTAACAAATAGCCATTGCTGTCCTTCCAAAGCATCCGGTAAACGTTGAGGTAAAGGACTTTCCAAACGCACTGAAGTATTAGTTCCCTCTTGATACCCAGGTTCTTGAGGATACACCTGTTCCATCCGCTGTTGCAGCCATTGATTAAGCATCAAAGTGCGACGGCTAGCTTGAGCGGGAATGCCCACATCCTGGCAAGCTTTAGTTATCATATTATTCATTTGCCGCCGGAAAAAGCGGATTTTCAGCGGTGCTTCTCCAGCTTGATTGATTGCTTCTTGCAAAGCTGTCCGCAACCAACCTGAGTTTACCTGCGTACTGGGGCAATACTGAGCATAGCGAAATAAAGAATCAGCTTTTGTGCGCGTATCCAAAGGACTCTCGCACACCAACACCTCCCAAATCTTTTTGTTGTTTTCGTCCAAAATCGGACGGGAGTAATAATCGAGTTCCCAAATACTGCCCATGTTATGCCGTTTAAGTCTGGCGACTTCATATTTTTTCTTATATTTTCATGATATAAGGCGTTGGTTGCGAGTCTACTTATTCCTAAAGTTATTCTCGTAATAAGCGCTCTTTGCGCTTTTAATGGGCACGCGCATTGCCCACTACGTGTGACAGTTACGTAAGTCCACGCCTTGTGGATGATGACGATTTTCATTTATATTTATTAAACTTTTAGAGATATCAGCACAAATATGTATAGCAATATCTGTGTCAAACTAAAATGAAATTACCTGAACTAGATTTAGAAACGATTGACAGAGTTATCGAAATGGCATGGGAAGATAGAACGCCATTTGAAGCAATTGAAAAACAATTTGGTTTACAGGAACAACAGGTTATTACCCTCATGCGTCGCGAAATGAAGCCATCCAGCTTTCGGATGTGGCGCGAACGTGTTGAAGGACGCAATACTAAGCATTTGCACAAGCGAGAATTTGTGGCTGGTCGATTTAAGTCAGATAATCAAAAAACTTAAGCTTGCGCTTCTCATCTTTCCCTATTATTTAGCAAACAACCTCGTCATCAGCTTGACAATAAAAAGCGTCATCGTCATGGATGCCAAAAGTGTCGCCACCTAGCATAGCGATATAATTAGCTTCACAAAGGATGCACTTGGGTGTAGAAATTAGCAGCCAAGTTATAGGTTTTCGCCAATTGATTGATTATTGGTGCGTTGGGATTACCGATAATCTGGTCGTAAGATTTGTTTTCCTCGATAATGACGAAAATATGTTGGTATTTAGGAATCGCTTTATCTTCCTTCGTGGGGACTGAAGCAGAAGAGTGCTGTGTTTTCCGTGATAGTCTGTTTTGCATCTTTAGTTTTGGATGAGCAAGCGATCGCTATCAAACTCAAACTAAATACACAAAGTCCCAGAATAATCTTTTTCGGCGTTGGGCGCATATCAATAACGTGGTATATTTGTTGAGAAATTTACTTTTATGACCCTTCCAAGTGACCAAGCTGCATCTACAAGTAACCGGATTCCAAGAACTTCATTCAGAATTTATATCTAAACAGTCTAACATTGGTACTTACAGTATTAATGGACTTAATATCATTGCCCTATCGAATGTATATCATCCAGAAGCAGAATCCACCACCTTGTTTTTATTGAAAGCTATTCTCAAAAAATATCAACACCTAAATAACAAGAAAGGACGGTTGCTGGACTTAGGGTGTGGTACAGGTCTTATTGGACTATGTTGTAGTGAATATGTAGAAGAATTGTACCTTTCTGACATAAACGAAAATGCTGTATTTTGCACCCAGATTAATGCATTCCTAAATTACATGCAGCCAAACATATACCATTCCAACCTCTTCGAGTCCTTACCTGATATCTTATTTGATGTTATCATTTTTAATTTACCTTTGTTAGACAAAAAAATTGAGACGAGCGCAGAAGTGGCAACTAACGATTTAGATGGTCAAATATTCCTGAATTTTATGAAACAAGTTCCTAAATACATTGCCGCCAAAGGAGAAGTATTTTTTACTTATTCAAATCTGGGAAATTTAGAACTTATTAAGATAATTCCCGAATGCTTTATCGTTGAAAAAATCGCAAATGAGGAAGATAAAAAAACCGGAATAGCCAGATATGTTTTTCACCTGAAAGTGAAGTAAATATGTTTTTCACAAGTCTAAGTGTGAAAAATTTTATTTCTTTTTGTGAAAAAAAATTAGAGAATAAGGAGTACAGTAATTAATGTCAGGATACAAGCTAAACGAAGTAGAACTACAAAATGCAATCTCCAATCTGCCCGGTTGGACAGTAAAAGAAGGCAAATTGCACAAAGAATATAAGTTTAGTTCCTTTGCCGAAGCAATGGGTTGGATGGTTAGCGTCGCTATCTACACCGAGAAAATAGGGCATCACCCCATATGGTTGAACATTTACAACTTGGTTCAAGTTGATTTGATGACCTACGACCTAGGTAATGTCATCAGTAACCTGGACGTAGAACTGGCTAATAAAATGGAGGAACTAAGTAGGTCAGTGTGAATAAATTACAACTTTGAAGTGGGGAATTTATAAAGGCGATCGCTCCAGTAGTCCTGTTGTTGTCTCCATAATAGAAATACACAGCATGTCGGAGTCAAAGGTTTTATGTCACTCACGCTTGAAGACTTGGAAAAAATGCAACAGCAGTACCCCGACTATCGGATGGAACTAATTCAGGGTAATATTATTGTTATGAGTCCATCAGGATATGAGTCAGATGAAGTTGCAGCCGCGATGATCTCCCAGTTAGATCAGTGGGTTCGACCTCGCAAAATCGGACGGGTAGCAGCTTCCAGCGCTGGTTTTAGATTACCAAATTCAGACTTACGCGCACCGGATGCATCATTTGTTTTAGCAGAACGCTTGCGTCGCAGTCCTAAATCTTTTGCTCAGTTGGCTCCTGATTTGACGGTTGAGGTCAAGTCACCCAGCGATAAATTAGAGGAAGTTCGGGCAAAAATTCAAGAATTTCTCGCGGTGGGAACTAGAGTAGGAATTCTAATTAACCCAGATGAGCGGATTGTTGAGGTTTACTATTCCAGACAAGAAGCGGTGATACTTCGCGATCAAGATGTTCTCACGGTTCCCGATTTGCTTCCAGGTTGGGAGGTGCAGATTTCCGATTTGTGGTCACCAGAGTTTGATTAAGATACAGCAACTTTTATTGGCAAATGCCTTAACGATTTGCAATGCCCCTCAACCCTTGTAAACACAGAGGCGGTAAAATAGTTCTATTTTCAAAGCTTCAAAAAAAGAACTATGACGATGCATCCGATCCAACGTGCATTTGCTAACCGCCACGCTCTCAAAGTTATTAGCGGCTTAAATAACTTTGATGCCGATCGCACAGCCGCTATTGTTAAAGCAGCCGATCTTGGTGGTGCTACTTTTGTTGATATTGCCGCAGATCCGGCTTTGGTTCAATTAGCAAAAACATTGACAAGTTTACCGATTTGTGTATCGGCAGTTGAACCGGAAAAATTTGTTCAAGCTGTTGCCGCTGGTGCTGATTTAATTGAAATCGGCAATTTTGATTCTTTCTATGCTCAAGGACGCCGCTTTGAGGCTGAGGAAGTTTTAGCGCTGACGAGCGAAACTCGCGCCTTACTGCCAGAAATCACCTTATCTGTAACCGTTCCCCACATCCTGACACTAGATAGACAGGTACAGCTAGCCGAGGAATTGGTAAAAGCAGGTGCTGACATCATCCAAACCGAAGGTGGTACTAGCAGCCAACCTACACACCCCGGAACTCTAGGATTAATTGAAAAAGCTGCTCCCACCTTGGCAGCAGCTTATGAAATTTCTCGTGTAGTATCAGTGCCAGTATTGTGTGCTTCTGGTATTTCTAACGTCACAGCAGCATTAGCGATCGCTAGCGGTGCAGCTGGTGTTGGCGTCGGTTCCGCCATTAATCAACTTAACAGCGAAGTAGCAATGATTGCTGCTGTGCGCGGTTTGGTGGAAGCTTTGGCAAAAACAAAAGTGCTGAGTTAACTCCTAACTTCCTTCAACGCATAAATTACTTGGTCTTGCTGTTGTTGTGAAAGTTCTGGGAACATGGGCAAAGATAAAACCTCATTGCAGGTTTGTTCTGCAACAGGCAATTGTCCTGCCCTGTAGCCCAGACTTTGATAAACTGGCTGTAAATGTAAGGGGTGGGGATAATAAATCATCGTACTTACACCCAAAGATTGCAACTGATCGCGAACCCAGTCGCGATGTTTAGCGCTGGAACCATTTCGCCCTTCAGATAGTACAAGAATTGTGTATTGATTCCAAACCCCTGAACCACCAGTTAATTCTTGAGGGGGGATGATACCAGGAATTGATGTGAGTAACTGATGGTAACGTTGAGCGATCGCTCGTCGCTGATTATTCCAACTATCAAGATAACGCAGTTTAATTTGAAGAATAGCAGCTTGTAAAGCATCCAAGCGACTATTTACACCTATTTCCTCGTGAATATAGCGATTTTTACTACCATGATCTTTTAATATTCGCAGCTTGGCAGCAATTTCTGGATCATTAGTTGTTATCGCTCCCCCATCACCGCAACCACCAAGATTTTTAGTTGGGTAGAAACTAAAGCAACCGATGTGTCCAATGCTTCCTACTCTTTGCCCTGCCCAACTTGCGCCTGTAGACTGGGCGCAATCTTCAATTACTATTAGATTGTGAACTTTGGCTAAATCCATTAAAGCAGTCATATCCACAGGTTGTCCAAATAAATGAACTGGGATAATTGCCTTCGTTTTGGGTGTAATCGCTGCTGCTATTTGCTGCAAATCCAAATTATAGGTAGTAGCGTCAATATCAACAAATACTGGCTTTGCACCCACAACGCTGACTACTTCTGATGTCGCAATAAAAGTAAAAGGTGTAGTAATCACCTCGTCCCCCGAACCAATTCCCAAAGCTCGTAAAGCTAAGTAGAGTGCATCAGTACCAGAGTTACAGCTTACACATTGACTAACACCATGATAAGCGGCAAACTGTTGCTCAAAGCTGGCAACTACAGAACCGCCGATATAACGTCCAGAAGCCAAAAGTTCTAAAACAGCCGCACTCACTTCTGCTTCAATGGTGCTGTATTGCTGCTTGTTATCAAAGGCAGGGATAGTATTTATGCTTTGGATCATGAGTTTTCATTTTATTTGAATATTGGTGACTGGGGATTAGGGACGCTTGGACTGTAAAAAATGAATGATGACATAATTCTGCTCCAATCCTTAATTCCCAATCGCTGCACGAAACACTTTGACGGTCAATTTTTGCGCTTTTGAATTGTTGATCGAAAAGCTATTTAAAGACTGTCGAACAGAAACCGCCTAAGTAAGGGTTTTTACTTAGGTTTATAATTGGTAAAGCTACCAATCGTTGGCATAAAGGGTGATATATATCAACCAAGATCCAACACCTTGAATTAAAGTTCCAAGTGTGTAGGCGAATGAGCGAAAAAAATTTCAAAAGGTAGAAAATCCATGCAGGATTTGATCAAGTTGGATTTGGTTGATTTGGTTATTGGTGTAGGATTAATGGCGATCGCCATTGGTTTATCTGCGCTTTCGAGACTAGGACTAGAATTAAACTTAGCCCTCGCTACCGGGAGAACCATCCTACAACTACTTGTGTTGGGATACGTTTTAGACTTCATCTTTGCTTTTAATAACCCTTGGGCAGTTTTGGGGATTTTGGCAATAATGCTGACGATAGCAGCGATTGTCGCACGAAATCGCATCAGTCAGAAAATACCCCAGGTTTTGCCGTTAGTCTGGGGAGCAATTTTCATCAGCACTTTTATCACACTGTTTTACACCAACTTCTTAATTATTCAACCAGATAGATGGTATGAACCGCAGTATTTGGTTCCTTTGGGGGGGATAATCTTAGGTAATGCCATGAATGCAGCAGCGATCGCCGGGGAACGTCTTGTTAGTACAATTAACTCCAGCCAGCTAGAAATTGAAACCCACTTAAGCTTAGGGGCAACACCTATGCAGGCAATTACTCAATACCGCAAAGACGCCATCAAAGCCGGATTAATTCCCACTTTAAATCAGATGACGCTTATTGGTATGGTCGCACTACCACCAATCACCACCGGACAGTTGCTAGGTGGAGTAACTCCCCTTGATGCTGTATCATACGAAATTTTGATTATATTCGCGATCGCCTTCACCAACTTGCTAACAACTGTGTTAATTACTCGCGGTTTGTGTCGCCAGTTTTTTAACTCCACCGCGCAGCTGGTGAGGTGAGGCAAAGTGGGGGAGGGGGAGGGGAGGAGGGGGCAGGGGGCAGGGGGCAGGGGGCAGGGGGACAAGGGGGACAAGGGGGACAAGGGGGACAAGGGGGACAAGGGGGACAAGGGGGACAAGGGGGACAAGGGGGACAAGGACGAATTTCTCCCTTGTCTTCCCCCTCTCCCTTGTCTCCCCCCTCTCCCTTGTCTCCCCCCTCTCCCTTGTCTCCCTTGTCTCCCCATCTCCCCATCTCCCCTAACCTTCGAGCGATCGCGTATGCACTACTTGACCTTGGGCATCATAGACGATTAAAGGTAGGTTAGCGTTTTCACTAATGGCACTTAATGCTTCTTGCAATACTTGCAAATGATTGGTGATACCAGCAAAAGAACTTGGGTCTTGAGGATTGGCGTTAGCTAAACTATTTTGCAGTGCTTGTTCATACTCAGCGGTGATTTTGACGGTAATTCCTTTGTTGTTTATGGTGAAGGTGCAAATCCGAATTCTACTCGAACAAGTTTTCACCAAGTCTGTGCGGGTTTGTTCCAAATTAAGCGCAATTTGGGCTTGTTGTTCTGCTTGTTTGAAAGCATTTGCATAAGGTTCAATCAAAAGTTGCGCTTGTGAGTAATAAAAGCTGTCAGCCCGAATCTGTTTGACGGTGTTCAAAGCCAGATACCAGTTTGCCCGCGCTGCTTGCCATTGGTTTTGTTGCTGATATGCTTTGGCTTGGTTGGCTGTGTTAATGGCTTGTTGGTAAGATTTGGCAGCTAATTGTTCAGTAGCGGCGCGATCGCGTGCGGTTGCTAGTTTCGGTCTATAATCAGCTAGGAGATTTTGCGCTTGTTCGTATTCTGGGCTAGTCTTGGGAATAATAACCAAGGCATTAACTACTACCTGCCAAGTAGACTGCACTTTTTGCAAGTCTTTAAGAGATTTAACTTTAGTTTCCCACTGTGCAGCTACTTTGGCTACAGATTTTGCTGCTGCCAATTTTTTAGACCATTTTTCTTCATTAAGTAACTGCTGATTTACAGTTTGCAATCTCAAGCGATACAAAGATAATTTGCGCTGCACCAGTCCATAAAGTTCGTTTTCAGGATTGATACCTTCCAATGGTGCGATCGCCTGTCGCCAAAGTTGTTGTTTATTATGTAGTTCTCGTATATTATTTACCGGAGTTTGAGTTTCTAGCTCTGCTAAAGATGCTGATTGCAAAGCTTTGAGAACCAACTTAATTTTTTCTGACTGCCCTGATAAACTTGTAGAAAGTTGCTCTGCTTCTTGGTGTCGTGGCGACCAAGCAGGAATGTTTTTTAAAGCGGTGCTAGCAGTTTCAAATTGCGCGTGCAGCTTTGCTAATTCTTCAACAGACCTAGCATTGCGCGTTAATTGCTGGGATGATTTTTGTAAAGAAGCCGCTGTTTGTATCTCAAAACATTCAGACATTACACAAGGACGAGTCAACAAGTAAGCACCGCTGCCTAACAATGCAATTCCTGACAAAGCAGCACCCACTATAATCGGTTTGATTGAAGGCGATCGCTTTAATGTTGTCACAAAAAACAAATCCGGCGCATCCGCCATCGGGTCAAACGCTTCCTCCTCCACAGTTGATGGAGAATAAATTAAAGAAGATAACGGAGAAATTTCTCCCCCTTCTCCCCCTTGTCCCCCTTCTCCCCCTTGTCCCCCTTGTCCCCCTTCTCCCCCTTGTCCCCCTTCTCCCCCTTCTCCCCCCACTCTCACTATCAAAGAATGCTTGGCGTAAGGAAGTTTCTCGCCGGCGATTCTAAGAAAAATTTCTACTTGTTGGTTTCTGCAACCTGGAAGCGATTCAAGTGCTTCCTCTAGTACTGCGAAAACTTGCTGGGTATGAGTTGTCACACTTAGAGGATGTTCAGTTAGAATCATTAGCTGGTCATTTTTGACAGCACACTTAACGCGGAAAAGTTCACCAGATAAGACTTCTGCACGTAAGTGTTCCTGCAAAATTGTTGCCAAAAGCTGTAAATCTTCTTGCTGGACTTCTACTTTCATACATCGATTCCGCTGGTCTTCTATATTGTTTTTACTATCTTCGAGTGTATAGAATGAATAACTTCCGTTTTTTGATTGCAAATGCACAGTTTGATCAACCACAGCCTTAAAGTCCGAACGAACAACTTTTTAACACAACTTACAATTTTTTACTAAAAATTCAACTTTCTTAAAACTTAATAATTCTTAAATATCGGGTTTTAACGTTTGGTTGTTGACTATTGACCGCAAATGTGAAGAGGCTTTTTGTGCCTGATTATGAAGCCTTGAATTTCAAAGAAAGCAAATCGTTTCAATATCAAACGAATCATGACTGTAAAGGTGTTGTTTGAGAAATATTGACATCCTCCCACCGCGCTCCCTGGAGTACCAGGTTAGCTCAGGTTTCCAAAGATTGCTCTTTGGGCTTCGTCTTTCCACGAGTCGGCTTACTTGGAGGATTTTCATCACCCAAGCAGAGGTCGTTCTCTCCAGAGGCGTTAGTTCCGACGTGACCCGCCGTACGTAGTGCCTTTTCTAATATGTTTCGTGCAGCGTTATGATCTCTGTCTTGGATATGTCCACAATGAGGACAAGTATGTGTTCTGGTTGATAGCGTTTTCTTGACAACCTTCCCACAATTGGAGCAATCTTGCGAAGTGTAGTGAGGTGGAACAGCAACTGTAACCACACCGTATACCTTACCAAAGTACTTAATCCATTCTCTAAATTGAGTCCACGCTGCATCAGAAATGGATTTGGCGAGATGCCTGTTTCTCACCATGTTTCGCACCTTCAAGTCCTCATACGCCACGAGGTCGTTAGACATCACTACGCACCTTGCCGTCTTCATGGCAAAGTCTTTACGCTGGCGACTTACCTTGAGGTGTTTACGAGCCAATTTATTTCTAAACTTGACTCTATTCTTGGAACCTTTTTGAGTCTTAGACATACGACGTTGAAGTCGTTTCAAAGACTTTTCACTTTTACGGAGATGACGCGGATTGGCAACTGTTTGCCCGTCGGAATCAGTGTAGAAGTGTTTTAGCCCAACATCTACGCCAAGGGTCTTGAGCGTCGGTTCTCGATTCTCTTTGCGGTCATGGTCGATGCAGAATTGAGCATAATATCGATCTGCGCGGCGAACAACCCTGACTCGCTTAATCTGCGAAATCTGATAAAAATGCAGGTCACGGGTTCCCCACATTTTGAATTGACCCGCTTCAAAACCATCTGTGAAAGTGATAAACCGTCTATCCTCAGAAAGCTTCCATCCCGACGTTTTATATTCCACAGATACGTTAGTCTGAAGACGCTTAAACTGAGGGTACCCTTTTTTACCGGACTTTTTCGCTTTACAGTTATCAAAAAAACGAGATATTGCAGCCCAAGTTCTTTCCGACATAGCCTGACGAGCCATCGAGTTGAGCTTTTTGACCCAAGGAAAATCGGGATTATCGGAAAGAACTTTGCAATATGCCGACAAGTCGTTTCTGGTTTTAGCGTGACCGTCTATCCAGTACCGAAGACAAGCGTTGCGGACAAACAAACCAGTCCGCAAAGCTTCATCAAGCTTGCGGTACTGGCTGTCTATTCCTTCCAACTTGGCTTCGTATACTATCATGAGGCAATCTTACCACGACTTATGTATGGTAAAACAGCGTTGAAGAAGGCAGCTATGCTGAGGGCAGAGGGCAGAAGGAACAAGTCAGAAGGGGATGAAAAAAGGCGTGTCGCCGGACAGAACCTTCTGTCCGGCGAACCGCCGCCCCCTCCTGACTTGGAGCCACTGAACAAGAGTTCAGTGGGGGTCTTAAACCCTTGTTCCCTTCGGTCACACTTCTAGGGCAGGAGGCAGTATTCCTTCAGCATAGCTGCCTCCTGCCCTCTGCCTTTTTTGATAATAACTCGCTTGTTCCCATGAAGACAGAGATTGTCAAAACCTCGACTGCACCCCGCCCTGTTTCTGTTACACAGAAAATTGGTTAAGGTGCGTCTCGGTTTTGACCGTCGATTCCGGAACGCCGCTTTCCTGTGTACAGTATGGCGGGAGCCTTCTCTCCGAACTAGGTAAAATATTAGTTACTCGGCTTCTAGCTCTAGCTCTTTGCGTCACGATCGCATAACCCAACCTCATCAATGGTAAAGTTAATCTGGTAAGTGGCAAGAATGATTGCTTCATCTCATTCTTACCACTTGGTAGAGTGACTATTTACAAGTTTAGCTTGGGTTAACGTGAGGAAATCTTAAAGCGATTGGAACATCTACATCCTTTCCAATACCTCAATTCCCAACAAGGAAAGTCCCAGTTTCAGAGTTTTAGCAGTTAAATCGCATAGCACTAATCTAGATGTCCGCAAGGGTTCTTCTGCATCCAACACTCTAACCCCACGATCGCGATCGTAAAATAGATTGAACTTCTGGCTTAGTTGAAACAAATACTCACACAGACGATTGGGTAACAAATCTTGCTCGATCGCACTAATCACTTCGTCTAACTGTAATATATGCTTTGCCAACGTTATCTCTGTTTCATGCTGCAATAAAACTTTCGCATTGTCTCCTAACTGCTCAAAGTTAATGTCACCCTTGCGGCTAATTCCCTGAATCCGCGCATAAGCATACAACATATAAGGTGCTGTATTACCTTGGAGAGCCAGCATTTTATCATAGCTAAAGATGTAGCTGCTGGTGCGGTTTTGACTGAGGTCAGCATATTTAACCGCACTGATACCAACTACCTCAGCAACTTTGTTGATGAATTCTTCAGTTTCTTGGCGCTCTTCTTGTTGTAATCTTTTTTCTAGGTCAGCACGGACTTTGGCGATCGCACCATCCAACAAGTCCTGCAATCGTACCGCATCCCCAGACCGAGTTTTCAACTTCTGACCATCTTCACCCAACACCAAACCAAAGGGTGCGTGAACAAACTCTATATTATCTCTAATCCAACCAGCTCGCCGTCCCACCTGAAAAATCTGGACAAAATGATTAGTCTGTTCTGCACCAACTGGATAAATCACTCGTTGAGCTTTATCTACCTTAACCCGATAACGAATTGCGGCTAAATCCGTAGCTGCGTAATTATAACCCCCATCCGACTTTTGCACAATTAAAGGTAGAGGTTCACCATCCCTATTTGTAAAGCCTTCAAGAAAAACGCATTGCGCTCCTTGATTTTCTACTAACAGCCCCAGTTTGTCCAACTCTTCTACTACTTCAGGCAACAATGCATTATAGAAGGATTCACCGCGCTCAATAAACGAAGCAATCCCCATTAAATTGTAAATTACTTGGTATGCTCTACTAGATAGTTGACAGACAATTTTCCATGCTAATAGAGTTTTTTCATCACCAGCTTGTAACTGTACCACCGCTTGTCGAGCAACTTCCTTAAACTCCTCATCGGTATCAAACCGTTTTTTAGCCTGACGGTAAAATGAAGACAAATCTCCTAAATCTAGTGTCTCATCGGTTGTCAGTGCTTCTGGATATTCGGTTTGCAAGTAGGCTATAAGCATCCCAAAGGGAGTTCCCCAGTCTCCTACATGACTAATCCGCAGTACATCATCACCGACAAATTCTAAAATTCGGGAAATGCAATCTCCAATTACTGCTGGACGCAAATGTCCTACATGCATTTCTTTGGCTATGTTCGGACTGGGATAATCCACAATTACGTGCTTTGGGTTCTTGGTCGGTGCTATCCCCAAGCGAGGATCGGTCTGAATCGCGTTGAGTTGTCCTTCCAGGTATACTGTTTTCAGTTTGAGATTGATAAAGCCAGGACCAGCAATTTCTGGGGGTTCGCAGATATCACTTACATCCAATTTGTCAAGGATAGCGAGTGCGATCGCTCTTGGTTGCTGTCCTAACTTTTTCGCTAAGGATAAGGATACATTCGCTTGATAATCACCAAACTTAGGATTATTTGTAGATACCAAAATTGGGTCAATTTCGGCGTATTCCGCGCCAAAAGCCGCTCCCATCGCTTGTTGAAATTTTACTTTAAGTTGTTCTTGTGTAGCGTTCATGTTTAATTTACGGTTCTGCCAAATATCTGGCTTTTATTTTAAGTTTCGGCTTACAGATGCATTGTAAGCTTTACTCCTACTTCCAGATAATTTTGTATTATAATACTACATATATTTGTTGGTGTGGAGGTGCGATGGGCGCAGCCTTGCCGTAGGCGATGGCGCGGAGCGTCCGCAAAGAAGCGATCGCAACTCCACAGTATAAATCTAAAAGCTTAATAAAATTATTAAATTACTTGTATTTGATGATTTCAAAGGGTGTAGGGTTGCATGGTTAGGGTGTGGGGTGTGGGGAACCCACGTTTTAAAACGTGGGATTGTAACAAGGACACTGTTTTTAGGAGCGCTTTGCGTCGAGAAAAACATCTTTTTTTAAACTGAGCTTTAAACCCACAAAGTAAGTTTTTATTTAAACCCCTACACCCAACACCCAACACCCCACACCCTGTTTTTTTGTAACAGAGGTCATAGTCAAATGGATACCCGATTAAAGTATCAAGAAATAATAAAAAATATACTAAACGAACACGCAGAATATCGTGCATGTATACCTGATAGCTATGATTCGCAAGTTTTATTTGACGATGAGCGAGGACGTTATCTTGTTTTAGATATTGGTTGGAACGATGATAAATATTTACACGCAACACCCATTCATCTAGATTTAATTGATGACAAAATTTGGATTCAATTTGATGACACAGACGAAGGTATTGCTAACGATTTATTAGCAGCAGGCGTTCTTAAAGATGATATTGTACTTGGTTTTCGCCATCCTCAAGTACGACAATATACAAACTTTGCAGCGAGTTAGACCAATTTTTGATGATTCGCGCCGATTATTTTTTTAGTTTTGAAGGTGTGTGGGTGAATTGCGAACTTAGAAGTTAGTATTTGCGCGATAGCGTTCGCGTAAGCGTCCGCTCTGCGGAAGCGCTGCCGCCTTGCGGCGGATCGCACGCAGCAATCAACTCAAGCGATCGCACCTGCTTGACTTATTTAATTCTCATACTCAAATTTAACCACTTTGACTGCGTAATCGGCGCACTACTGGAAATAATGTTGCAAGATAGACCGTTCCCATAAGTTGAGGAATCGTTCCCGTAAGTTCGGGAACCGTTCCCATAAGTTCGGGAACCGTTCCCATAAGTTCGGGAACCGTTCCCTTAAGTTGGGGAACCGTTCCCGTAAGTTCGGGAATCGTTCCCGTAAGTTCGGGAATCGTTCCCGTAAGTTCGGGAATCGTTCCCGTAAGTTCGGGAATCGTTCCCGTAAGTTCGGGAACCGTTCCCGTAAGTTCGGGAATCGTTCCCGTAAGTTCGGGAACCGTTCCCATAAGTTCGGGGAACCGTTCCCATAAGTTCGGGAACCGTTCCCATAAGTTCGGGAACCGTTCCCATAAGTTCGGGAACCGCTTGTCAGCACTTAGGCGATCGCACGCAGCAATCAACTCAAGCGATCGCACCTGCTTGACTTATTGAATTTTCATACTCAAATCTAACCACTTTGACTGCGTAATCGGCGCACTACTGGAAATATAATCTACACCCGTCTGAGCTATAGCGCGAAGAGTTTCTAAAGTCACATTACCTGAGGCTTCAATTTTGACGCGACTATCGAACTGGCGAATTATCTGTACCGCCTCACGCATCAAATCAAGGGACATGTTGTCTAACATAATAATATCAGCTTTATGCTCTAAGGCTTCTTTCACTTGGTCTAAATTTTCTGTCTCAACTTCTATTGTTAGGGGATATGGAATTTGAGAACGGATGCGGTTAATTGCTTCCCCAATTCCTCCCGCTGCCGCAATATGATTATCTTTAATCATCACTGCATCATCCAAACCCATGCGGTGATTTATCGCTCCTCCTACAGCAGTTGCATACTTTTCCAAAATCCTTAACCCTGGTGTAGTTTTGCGCGTATCAACCAACTGAGCTGGTAAATCAACTATTTCCGCTGTATATTTACGAGTTAGAGTAGCAATACCACTCAGACGCATCGCTAAGTTCAGAGCAACCCTTTCCCCGATTAATAATGCATCTAGTGAACCTTGCATTTCTGCGATTACTTCCCCAGGTTCGCACTGTTGTCCTTCAGATGCAACAGCCACAAAGCTGACTTTTTGGTTTAAAAGTTGAAAGACTCTGGCAGCGATTGGTAAGCCGGCTATCACTCCTGATGCTTTCGCCACCCATTTGGCTTGTCCTTCTATTGTATTCTCAGATAAAAGGCTTTGGGTTGTGCGATCGCCTCTCCCAATATCTTCGATTAACCAGCTTTGTAATAATTGATCTAATATCAGAAATGGCGGTAATACAGGTGTGGAAATTTTCATTATTTAAACAAAACTAATGTTTATAGAATAACTTAAGAGAAATATTCGCTCTTTGATTAAACTCAGGATTTAGGCAGAATTATGGGAAAACGAACCGCAGAGGACACAGAGAACACAGAGTTTGGGAAAGTTTTTGCCTAAGTCTTGAAGTTAAAGGCAAAATAGTCATATTCTTGCATCTACATTTTTCTTTCCATGAATACTATTCCCACGTTACACAATTACATTAATGGTCAATGGTGTGCATCTACTGCTACAGAATATTTAGAAGTTATCAACCCAGCGACGATAGAAATTTTGGCTAAAGTCCCTTTGTCGCCTGTATCTGAAGTTAATCAAGCGGCTGATGCGGCGGCATCCGCATTTGTAACATGGCGACGCACTCCACCGTCGGAACGGGTGCAATATTTATTTAAACTCAAGAATCTGCTAGAAGAACATTTTGAGGATTTGGCACGGACGATTACTTTAGAATGCGGTAAAACGCTGGCTGAGTCTAAAGGTGAAATGCGTCGGGCAATTGAAAATGTAGAGGTTGCTTGCGGTATTCCGATGATGATGCAGGGAACTAATTTAGAAGATGTGGCAAAGGGCATTGATGAAATGATGATTCGGCAACCGTTGGGAGTTGCAGCGGTAATTTGTCCTTTCAATTTTCCGGGGATGATTCCATTTTGGTTTTTGCCGTATGCGATCGCTTGCGGGAATACCTACATTGTCAAGCCTTCGGAAAAAGTGCCGCTAACTATGCAAAAAATCTTTCAGCTTTTAGAACAAACTAATTTGCCCAAAGGTGTAATTAATTTAATCAACGGTGCGAAAGAAGCTGTAGATGCAATTTTAGATCATCCGAAAATTCGCGCAATTAGTTTTGTTGGTTCAACACCAGTCGCTAAATATATTTATAGTCGTGGGGCAGGTAATGGAAAACGCCTCCAATGTCAAGGGGGCGCGAAAAATCCGATTATAGTCTTGCCGGATGCAGATATGGCTATGACTACCCGAATTGCGGCTGATAGTGCTTTTGGTTGTGCTGGACAACGTTGTTTAGCGGCTTCAATTGCGGTGACTGTGGGAGAAGCGCGTCATACATTTACGGACGCGATCGCCGAAACTGCAAAAAACCGCATTGTCGGTAATGGTTTAGACCAAGGCGTAGAAATGGGACCAGTAATTGATGTCCGCAGTAAAACGCGGATTGAAAGTTTAATTGAAAAAGGAGCAAATCAAGGGGCAAAATTATTAGTAGATGGTCGCAGTCCTCAGATTACAGGCTATAAAAATGGTAATTTTATTCGCCCAACGATTCTGCAAAATGTAGATCCAGTTGGTGAAATTGCCCGCACAGAAATTTTTGGTCCCGTACTGAGTTTAATTCACCTGAATAGTATTGAGGAAGCGATCGCTTTAGTTAATAGCGGTCAATACGGCAACATGGCTTGTTTATTTACTACCAGTGGCGCAGCAGCTCGTAAATTCCGCTATGAGGCAGAAGCTGGTAATATCGGCATCAACATTGGTGTTGCCGCACCTATGGCATTTTTTCCCTTTAGCGGTTGGAAAGAAAGCTTTTTTGGTGACTTACACGGGCAAAGCAATCACGCAGTAGAATTTTTTACTCAAACTAAAGTAGTAGTTGAACGCTGGCGCGATGAATGGGCACGGCAATTTTAAAAGAAGTATGATTTATTGCCACAAAATGACAAAGGAATTACTGAGTGATGCTTTTGGTTTACTCAGTGAATTTCTCAAGAAAGACGAATACTATCTTGACAGTAGCAGTGCTTACGGTGATGGTGGTAATGATGCTTTACAAAGCGCTCTGGAACTGTTTTTGCAACACCCAGAAATCGGCTTTGTCTGGCTGGCTTATCATGACACAAAACCTGTTGGCGTTTGCGTAGTTTGCTTTGCCATCTCTACATCTATAGGGGCAGTTGTGGCAAAACTTGATGATGTGTTTGTTACAACAAATATGCAAAACCAAAAAGTCGGTTCCACACTAATTACTTCTCTGAAAGAAGAACTACGCCTATTAAATATTCGCCGAATTGATACGAGTGTGCATTTACACAACAGTGCGGCACGTCGTTTTTACGAAAAACATGACTTTTTGCGATTAAATGAAGAACGATTATCTTGTCAGCTTTAACACATCAGAATAATATCATGGGAGCGCAAATCACACATACTGTAGAAACGTTCGGTCCGGAACGTCTCTACGACGGTAGCGATGTTTTTATTACTCAGTTGGTAAAAAAATTGGTTACGGATTCTGGAATCGGAGTTTTCTGGTGGGTATTTACCTCAAGATTAAAACCAACTACATAACTTATCTCCATGAAATATCTTACCCCAGAAATAATTCGAGCTATGACCCCTATGTTTATTGCAAGTGTGGGAGCCATCATTGGTGTTGCTGTTTTATTCTCACCAGGCATTAGTGATGCAAAAACGTCTGCTGGTTTTGGTCTTGCTGGAACAGCGATCGCTGGTGCGGCTGGACTTGCTCAAAGTAGCAAAAATGAGCCGGACTTTTCAGTGAAGAAGCAGGGGGACAAGTTAGAAGTTAAAACCCCAGACTCTGAGCATAGTGACAGAGATTAATTTTTTGGGCACTCAAGTGATGTGAAATTCGTCACAGTACAGGTTTATTGACCAACGTGCATTTAGTGATAATTTTGACAAAAAGTTGATCTAAATGCAGGTAATTGAGGAGAAGAACGTGAAAACAGCGGTTATTGCCAAAACACTAATTACATCGTTTAGTTTATTAGCTTTACTTGCCCCAGGTCGAGCATCCGCTCAAATCGTTCCCCAACCGTGGGTTTCTGTTGGTAGCCAAGAAGGTGATATAACTTATTCTGTAGGAGCGAGAGCTTTGAATCTAGGGGCTGAATTGGGATTTGGTCCTGACGGTTCTACTGGTGTAGATGTACTAAAATTCATTTCTTTGCCAGTGATTTCACCTTATGTAGGAGTTGGATTATATTCAGCAGATAAAGGTGTTGCCGTTTCCGGAGGAGTTCAGGTGGGCGCTACCGATAATGTTTTTGTCGGTGCGGGTTACAATTCTGTTCGCGGATTTAATGGACAATTGGGAGTAAGATTTTAGTTTTTTCTAATCTTATTTGTGTATAAAAAAGGGTCAAGATTGAAGAAGAAAGAAATTCTTCTTTCTTGTCCCATTTGCTTTATTTAAGTGCCTTTTTGACTAATTCGGGAATTTGAGAAGGACGTTCGGCTACTGGTATATTTGCTTTTTTGAAAGCGGCTAATTTACTTTTTGCTGTGCCAAAGTCAGGATCGCGTCCGATAACCGCTGCTAAAGTTCCTGTTTGACGCCAATGTTTTCCTGGTGGTGCGTGTGTACCTGCGATGTAGCCAATGACCGGTTTATCAATGGCTTCAGCAATGTACCGCGCTGCAACTTCTTCACTACCTCCACCAGGTTGACCAACTATAACGATCGCTTCTGTATTTTCATCTTCATCCAGAATTTGCAGCCATTGCAAAAAAGATGAACCCACGATCGCATCACTACCAATACTCACACTTATCGATTGCCCCAAATCAGCTCTTGTTAATTCCCAAGCGATTTCATAGGTGAGGGTGCTGCTACGACTGACGATTCCCACCGATCCTGGAGTATAGAATTCACTAGGTTGAGTACCTAAGAGAATTTTGCCGGGGACGATGATTCCTGGACTATTTGGTCCGACGACCACAGTTTCTTTAGCTTCAGCTTTGCGAAGTAATTCCACCATATCCAAAGGTGGCACGCCTGCGGAGATGATAATTAATTGGCGGATATCAGATGCGATCGCTTCCAATGCTGCGTCCAGCACTTGGTAAGGGTGTACGCAAATAATTGTGGTATCAATTTGCCCAAATTCTCCTACCGCTTTTTCTACTAAGTCAAATACCAGCAAATCGTGCAGTTGCTGTCCACCATATCCAGGATTCACACCACCTACCAAATTCGTGCCATAAGCTTTCATTTGAGCTACATGAGTTGCTGAGATGAATTCACTGAAGCCTTGAATTAACACTTTACTGTCTGGCGTTAAGTTCATAAAAAAGTTAGATAAGTTTGGTGCCACAGCAGCGATTAGCCGCCGATATAGACTTGATAAATCGCCTCTATTAGGTAAGCGCAAGTTTACATGTGGTTTGGATTAAATTTTATCCCTTCTATGGGGGTAAGATTTTCAAAACTTTCTATAAGATTTGGCAAGATGAACCGCTTCGGCTACTGCCTCATCTAAATTTTCTACTACTATTAGCGCATCGCTCTGGGTTTCTATTGTTGCTAAATAATCTCTGGTTGCATTTAAATCAGAACCGCCAAGACGGATAACAAAGCGCGGAAATTTATTTTCTCGGCGGCTTTTATTACCATTAGAGCGTAACACATGTGGTTTGAGTTCGTTCTTGTCGTGTTGCAAAAACGCGAGAATAATTTCAGCGATTTCAGGAGGTTGAGGAACGGTACCCAAAAGGTTAATGAGGATGACTTGAATGCTTTTGTCAGCTGCCAACATTTTCAGACCTTTTGTTAGGCGATCGCTAAAAGTAGTGGTGGGAGTGTCTGTGGGAAAAGCATGGCGCAGATTCAAACAAAGACCAGGCTTACCCCCAGCATTAGCGACTAAATCCAAAGTTGCCATTACTGAACCAGCACCATTACCCAAAATGCCGATTTTACCATGCATTTCTATTCCATCCCAATCATGCAAATGCTTATTTGTCTGATTAGCGGGATGACGGTTGGCTATTTTTTCAGCCATCGCTGCCATATCGGGATGACGAGCGATCGCTCGTTCGTTGACTCTGATATTACCATTAAGCGCCATCACGCTTCCGCTCTGACTCACCCCCAGAGGATTAATTTCTACTAAGTCCAGGTCTTTTTCCACAAATAACTGATACATTTTTTCCATCACGGTGCCGATAGATTGCATCATTGCACCCTGCAAACCCATTTTTAAAGCTAATCTTCGTGCATAATATGGCGAGAATTCTTGTTCAACAACTACATGTTGTATTTTCTCTGCGGCTAATTCCCAATCTATGTTCGCTTCTTTACCACCTAAAAGAACCGGTCGGCAAAGAGCGGTATCTAAAACTACTGCTAAATAATATTCTTGATCGGCATTGTATTTAGATTCTGCCAGCAAAACTTCTGGTAACTCGCCTAAAATTGGCAAATTGAAGATATTTTGCGCGGCGGCGATCGCATCAATGGTAGTCTCTACAAATCTGACTCCACCAGCTTTTGCCCGTTCTTGGGCATGTACTTGAGATTTTAGTACAATCGGATAACGGATTTTTAAACGTTTTAAATCTGTGGGATGGTCAATTCGTTGTGATGGCAATACGGGAATGCCTATACTTCCAAACCATTCTTTTACTTGATACTCTAATAAATCCATTAACACGCACCTTGTATAGCTATTTACAAAAAGTTTCTTAGCTGCAAATGAATTGCACGCATCAAGCCTTTATTGGCTATAAACATTTTTCTCTCATTAATTTTATCCAATTCGGTACATGAAGCAAATTTTTGACAATAGCAAATCTATTCTTGTAATGTCAATAATACATAACTAATTTTCAAAAGGAAAATCGACAGCATCTAAGATAACCAGGATTTTCCTCTAATATCACTGTTCAAGTAGCTTTTGCCGACTATTTAGATAATTTAGTTACTAGCGCATTGTTACGATAAAATTAACTACGGTAGCTCGCGTGCGTTTTATTGCCACATTCAATGCAGTAAAAATGCTCACAGATTGTATTATGACCATTTGATTTGTAATTTTTAATTACCATTGAATTGAATAAGAACGCCATCTAGTTGTATAAAAACCTAGAGATGCGCTATTGTTGCATCTGTGCCAAAAAACCGTACCTATATTTGGTTAAACTATTAGAACTCTTTTAAACTTTTATCGCTATGCCATAAGTTTAATTAGGTTGACTTACTTAAAAGTTCATTCAGAAACTACTAACTATTGCTAATAAAGGCGTGTAAATATGCTAACTAACAACTTTAGACGATTTGTATTGGCATTCATGGTTACAGCGGCTGTCGTATTGAGTTTGACTATGCTCAAGCCAACAGTCACGGCTCAGACATCAATAAACTTGGCGCAAAAGGCAAAGGCAGAAGTTTCCCGAACCATAGGAATGCCAGTTGATAACCTCCTTTGAACCTAAAACAGAAGAGGAACTTCCAACAACAAAGAAAAAACGCAGAAAAAAGCCAACCGCAAACCACCCAAATTTTGATTTGCATTTCTTTCTTTACCGGATAGCAGGTGTCGATTTCACGTTGATTGATGGTCTTGATGCTTTAACCGTACAAACCATTTTGTCGGAAGTTGGATTAGACCCCGGACGCTTTCCAACTGTCAGTAGATCGAAAACTTTTGTCAGTTGACGCTCATAATGAGGGTTTCAGCCGTCGGTTTTGGGACTGGCAATCATAGCCAGTTGCGATCGCTCACCAAGCCCACTCAGAACAAAAGTTCTTGAAACGCAGATTACAAGCTGATTTCGTCGTGTGGTATTCCCAAGCGGAAATCAAGGACTGGTAAGGCTTCTGGAAAACTTTTCGGTCTACTGACTGTTAAACACTTTACCTCATGGTTGGGTCTATGCCCTGGTCAAAAGATTACTGGTGGTAAGGTCAAAAGTTCTAAAACTCGTCCAGTTGTGAATCGTGCTGCAACTTCATTCCGGATGGCGGCTTTTTCTCTAACCCAAAGTCGTTCTGCGTATGTGTCTTTTTACCGACGCTTGCGTTCTCGTTTGGGTGCCCCGAAAGCGATTACTGCTACTGCACACAAAGAGCGCACGTTTATTTTACCAAATGTGGACAACTGCTGTACAGTATGCTGACCCTGGCATGAACTACTATGAGCAGCGATACCAGGATTTGATACTGCACAATCTCAAGAAGAAAGAGTCATGCTTTCGGTCTTGAGCTTGTTCCTAAATCTCAAGACACGCAAGATTCTCAACTTTCTCAAACCCCTGCTACATAAGCCTTACAGAATGTGTTTCTTGAACGTATCCATCGGTGGCGATCGCACACCAATATACATCCAATGCATACAATTTCAAGCCAACCAACATAAAAGCCTACTTTGATATATGAGCTTCACACAAAGGGTTTCACAGATCCACCCTTACTGACTACGATTGCCTCCTTTGCGCAAAGTCATCGTCACGAAGTGCCCGCCTCCGGGCGATCGCACTCGCGGGAAAACATCCCACTTACACCATCTCTTACAACCGAAGCTACATAAGCCTTATAGAATGTGTTTCTTGAGAGTTAACAAATAGTCACGCAACAGCGTATCTAACAACACCCAGAGCCGTAAAACATCAAACTTGCTAAAAACTCTATTACTTACCTTCTCGACTTCCAGCAGCGCTACTAAGTTAAAACCTTTTATTTGCAATACTTTTAGGCTGCGGGGAAAAATATTCAATATTTTTTGAGAAAATAGTTGACAACAAATTGTAGACTCGCTATATTGAATAAGTGCCGGATGAGCGAGCGCGTTCACAAGCGGACTCGTCAGGCGAGCGAACCATGAAAAGATTATAGTTTGAAAGACAGTATAAAGCAACTTGTGCGCGTCAGTCAAATAATAGACCAGACTGAGGTCATTTAATTTCAGTCGAGCTAAACAAACAAACCAAAACGGAGAGTTTGATCCTGGCTCAGGATGAACGCTGGCGGTATGCTTAACACATGCAAGTCGAACGGAGTACTTCGGTACTTAGTGGCGGACGGGTGAGTAACGCGT
>JAESGF010000170.1_pt1 | contig 46717 bp, 43 predicted proteins | sample 9269621 | NCBI WGS metagenome assembly JAESGF01 (sample SAMN14515066, study PRJNA621663) | algae metagenome | isolation source: Tolypothrix carrinoi HA7290-LM1 and co-occurring heterotrophs from dry rock... | place: USA: Makauwahi cave, Kauai, Hawaii | collected 2011-01-06
ATCGACCGCGCCGCGCTCGTGGTAGCTGTGCCGCCGGGCCTTGGCCTCGGTGCCGAACTCCATGTCGAGCGCCGACTGGATCTTCGCGGCGAACCGCAGCCGTCGCATGCGCTCGGCGCGCTCCTCGGCGTAGGGGGCGAAGGCGGCCGGCGACCAGTCGTCGGAGGCCTTCAGGATGTCGCTGACGATGCGGACGTCGCGGTAGGTGATGGACAGCCCCAGCCCAACGATCGGATCGTTCCAGCCGGCCGCGTCGCCCACCAGCACCACGCCCTCGGCGAAGGGGTGGTCGGTCCAGGCGTCGGCGTTGATGTAGCTGAGCAGCGGCCCGGCGGGCTTTCCCTGCACGATGTGGCGGTTGGCCGGGGCGCACTCCATGGCGAAGGCGTCGAGGAAGCGCCGCGGCCCCTCTGGCCCCTTGAAGCGGCGGGCCTGGTCCAGCGCGTAGCCGCCGTAGAGCCGGATGCGGCCGGCTCCCTGCGGGAAGGCCAGGAAGCCGAAGTCCCCCTCGGTGCCGATCGCCTGCAGGTCGTCCTGCCAGCCGGGCGCGCCTTCGATCAGCAGGCCGGCGAACCAGTGGTGCGGCTCGTCCTGGTGGAGCGGTATGCCCGCCGTCTCGCGGACCCCCGAGGTGCGGCCGTCGGCGCCCACCAGCAGCCGCGCCCGGACCTCCCTCACCTTCCCGTCCGCCTCGAAGGCCACAGAAGGAGTCGCGCCGGCTGTCGTCGACATCACCTGGACGCCGCGCACGGTCTCGGCGCCCGCGGCGCGGGCCGCGTCGAACAGGGTCTGGCAGTGCTTCGGATGGCCGATGCAGAGCGGCCCCGGCGCCTCGGGGTTGAAGATGTTGAGCGGCAGGGCCTCAGCCTCGGCGGCCGCCGGGTCCTTGCCCTCGTCAAAGGTGACGTGCCGGGCCAGGTGGTGGCCGCCGGCGTCGCGGAGCAGGTCGTAGAGGCCGAGGCGCTTCACTTCGGCCACACCCCAGGGCGCGATCCATTCGCCGCGGACCCGGTCCTGGTAGCTCTCGGATTGTTCCAGCAGCAGGACCGAGCGGCCCGCGCGGGCCATCACGGTCGCCAGCGCCGAACCGCCGATGCCGCCGCCCACGATGACGAGGTCGTACGCCTGCATGATGTCCTACCCTGACCGGACCGTCTGACGCGGTCCTACCTGGGCAGCCAAACATGGCGACGCCGCGTCATCCAAGCGGGAAGCGCGGGCAGGTCTCCCTGCCCGCGCCGCATAGGATCAGAACCGCGCGCGCACGCCGATGAACCAGCGCCGGCCCAGCACGTCGTAGGTCGACGGGTCGGTGTTGGAGTTCGAGTAGCTGGTGAACAGCGGCGGGTCCTTGTCGAACAGGTTGTTCACCCCGGCCCGCAGCGTGACGCGCTCGTCCAAGTCGTACCAGCCGACCAGGTCATAGACGTTGTAGGCCTTGGGATTGACGGCGGTCGGCGAGAAGACCGGCACGTTCCGGAAGTCGAGCATGCTGTCGATGTGGCGCCAGCGGAACGTCGTCTTCAGCGGTCCCGCGGTCCAGGTGAACGAGCTCACCCACTTCCATTCGGGATAGGCGCCGCCGGAGAGGTCTGCGCCGATCGTGCCGCCGTTCTGGACGAACGGCGCGCCGGGCCGCGCCTGCTTCTTGAACGACGTCAGGTGCGACATGACGAGGTTCACGTCGAACCGGCCGGCCGCCTCCGACATGCCGAGGTCGGCCAGCTCGAAGCCCCAGTCGACCTGGACATCGACGCCCTCGGTCTTCCAGGCCGCCAGGTTGATCTGGTTCAGCTGGACGCCGGTGACCGCGCCCGAGGTGCCCAGGCGGTCGAACAGCTGGCAGTAGAAGTTGTCGTTCGAGAAGCCCGGGTTCGAGCCGTCGGCGTTGAAGCACGAGCCCAGGATATTCTGGACGGTCAGGGTGCCGACCACGTCGTCGAGGTTGATGCGGTACCAGTCGACGGCCACCTGGAAGCGGCGGAAGAACGGCTGGTCGACGCCCGGCGACCACACGAGGCCCGCCGTGTAGCTGTCGGAGGTCTCCTCCTGCAGGTCGGGATTGCCGCCGGTCAGGATCTCGGCCTGGGTCGAGGGTTGGTTGTAGCTGCCGATGATCGCCGACGGCACGCCCTGCGCCAGGCACAGCGCCTGGACCTGCGCGGCGTTCGCCCCAAGGCGGAACGACGAGCGGACGTCACAGGGGTCTCCCGCCGTGGTCGTCGATCCGGGCGTGCCGATGCCGGCGAAGCCCAGCGACTGCGGCGAGAACAGTTCGGCGATGTTCGGCGCGCGGACCGCCCGCTGGTAGCCGCCGCGGAGCAGCAGGCTCTGGAACGGTCGGTAGGTGCCATCGACCTTGTAGGCCCAGGTCGTGCCGACGGTGTTGTAGTCGGCCATCCGGCCGCCCAGCGACAGCTCCAGTTCGCCCAGGCCCCAGTCTTCCGCCAGCAGCGGGACCAGAAGTTCGCCGTAGAGCTCCTTCGAGTTGATCTCCCCCGAGATCGGCACCGCCGGATTGAAGCCCACGATGTCGGGTCCCTGCAGCAGCAGGTCGGGCTGGTAGTCGAACTCGTCCTTCCGGTACTGGGCGCCGGCCGCGAACTTCAGGTCGCCGGTCGGCAGCGCGAACAGCGTGCCGGTGAGGTTGGCCTCATAGACCTGTTGCTGGATCTCGGTGTCGTTCTCGACCGCCCGGCTGATGAAGGCCGCGCAGCCGGGGCTCACCTGCCCTGCCCCGAAGATGTCGAAGCCGCCGCAGAGCGCGACGCCGCCGTCGGGGGCGAAGGTCAACTGGCGCATGGCCGCGCGGCTGACGTTCCCCGACTGCTCCTCCTTGTGGTCCATCCGGCCGTAGCTGGCGTAGACGTCCCACTTCCAGTCGCGGAAGCCCAGGTCGCCCCGCAGGCCGCCGACCAGCTGCAGGGTCTCGTAGGTGTTCTCCGACAGGCGGCCGCCGACCTCGCTGAACGCGCGGCGGGGGTAGAACTCGGCCAGCGGGTTGGTCCGCGAGGCCAAAAGCGTGCGCAGGTCCTGCGGGATGAAGGGGTTCGTGACCGGGACGACGATGTCGGGCCCAGGCGGCGCGCCGTCCGAGGCCGACGCCGGGCCGAGCTGGCGCGAGACGTCGTAGGTGACGTAGCTGGCCGTGCCGTAGGCCTCGATATTGTCGGCGACGTCGTAGTGCCCCGAGGCGAACAACGAGATCCGCTCTAGCGGCAGGAACAGGTAGCGGTAGTCGGCCGAGTTGAAGGTGTAGCTGGCCGACGAGAAGCCCGGATCGGCGCTGTCGCCGCGGAAGTTACGCACGGGCGAGGCCGTGAACAGCGTGCCGTCGGCGTTGAAGCCGATGTTCGAGTTGCGCGCGATGCCCGGCGCCACGCCGTACTGGGCGAAGACCGCGTCCAGCGCCGCCTGGCTGGGCAGGTTGGCCGCGCCGCCCGCGTTCGAGGCCGGATCGTAACGGCCTTCCAGGATGGTCGCCGCGCCCGAAGGCGTCAGGCCGGTGGTCAGGACCGTATAGCCCACCTCCGACCAGCGCCGCTCGGCGGCGGTGACGCCGTCGCGCTTGTCGTAGCCGGCGGCCAGGCTGAGGTTGCCGCGGCCGCCGAGATCGAAGCCGTAGGCCAGCGAGATGCTGGTCTGGGCCGCGTCGTCCTCGGCGGTGAGGCCGTACTGGACGTCGACCAGGCCGCCTTCGAGGTCGCGCCGGAGCTTGATGTTGACGACCCCGGCGATGGCGTCCGAACCGTACACCGCCGACGCCCCGCCGGTGATGGTCTCGACGTTCTCGATCAGCGCGGTCGGGATGGTGTTGAGGTCGACGATGGCGTTCGGGTTGCCCGCCACCACCCGGCGACCGTCGACCAGCACCAGCGTGCGCGTCGGCCCGAGCCCGCGCAGGTTGGCGTACGCCTGGCCGGGCGTGCCGACGAAGTTGGTGGTGTTGGTGCCGGCGCCGTTCGACGGCGTGAACTGCGGCAGCTGGTTCAGGCTGCTCTCGATCGTCACCGAGCCGGTCGCCGCGATCTGCTCCTGGCCCAGCGTCACCACCGGGCTTTCCGAGACGTAGTCCTGGCGCGCGATGCGGCTGCCGGTGACGACGATCTCGCCCACTTCGCTCCCCTGCCCGGCGCCCTGCGCCTGGGCCGGGGAAACATGGAGCGCCATCACGCCGGCCAGGGCCGAGGCGGCCATCAGGCCGGTCCGGGTCTTCAGCATTGGAAATCCTCCCACGCGCCCGGATCAGCTTGACCGTGCGCCCTTCTGGATTCGCAGCCTATGGGCGCGCCGGAGTCGCGCCAAGGCGGCGCTTCAGCGTGTACGGAGGAAGTTTCGGAGTGTTGCCGCGACGCTCATGCGGCGGGCTGCGAAGCTCGTAGAGCGAAGCAGGATGGCGGTGACGGAGGGATTCGAACCCTCGATACGCTTTCACGTATGACGATTTAGCAAACCGTTGCCTTCAGCCACTCGGCCACGTCACCAGCACGCCGGGCGGCAGACCGCCCGCGAGGGGGCGGTATTAGCGGACGTTTATCGCTCTGCCTAGCGGGTCTCGCTTGGCAAATTGACGTCCCGTCCGCTCAAGGGCCGCTCAGCCCTGGGCGAGCCACTCGCGCGCCTGGCGCTGGGCCTCGGCGACCTCGTCGGAGGCCATCTCGTCGGCCAGTTCCTTGCGGTAGATCTTGGCTTCCACCGACCCGCGCATGGCCGCCAGGTTGAACAGCATGTGCGCCGAAACATAGTCCAGCGGCGCGCCGCCCTGACCCGTCGAATACAGCAGGCCCAGTCGGAACAGCTCGTCGCCCGTCGCGTCCGCGGTGGGGAGCGGCAAGCCCTCGCTCTGATACTCCATGCTCGCCAGCATGATCTTTGTCCCTGTCCGGCCGGCGGGTTCGGTTCTCGAACCCTCTTCCGGCCTTACGAGACCGAGGAAACCAAGGTTAAGCTGAACACATGGTTAAACGCGCTGTTGTCCGGCCTTCATCCAAGAACAGTGCGGCGAAACGCCCTAGAATTCGGCAGATCAACTGGGGCGCGCAGGCCTAACGCGCACGTTGTCCGAAGAGGACCTTGCGCGCCTCTTCGGCGTCCTTGCCCGAGGCGTTGAGGCCGGGTCCCCGGCGCAGCTCCTCGCCCTTGGCCAGCGCCCGCTTCACCGGCTCGCGCGCCAGGATCTTCTCGTGCCAGGCCTTGGTCTTGGGGAAGTCGTCGAAGTGGATGCCCAGCGCCTTCCAGGCGCTGACCCAGGGCGCCGTGGCCATGTCGGCGATGGAATAGGCGCCGGCGAGATATTCGTGCGCCGCCAGCCGCGACTCCATCACGCCGTAGAGCCGGTGCACCTCGTTGGAATACCGGATCGCGCCATAGGCGATGTGGCGCTGGTCGGACGTCATCATCGGCGCGTAGTTGCGGAAGTGGTTGGCCTGGCCGCTGTTGGGCCCGAGGTTGGCCATCTGCCACATAAGCCATTCCTCGACGGCCACGCAGCCGCGTTCGTCTGCGCCGTAGAACTGCCCGGTCTTGCGGCCGAGGTACTGCAGGATCGCCCCCGACTCGAAGATCGAGATCGGCTGGCCGCCCGGGCCGTCCGGGTCGACGATGGCCGGCATGCGGTTGTTGGGGCTGATCGCCAGGAACTCGGGTTTGAACTGATCGCCGCGGCCGATGTTCACCGGCACGATCTCATAGGCCAGGCCCATCTCCTCGAGCGCGATGGTCACCTTGTGCCCGTTGGGCGTCGGCCAGTAGTGCACCTCGATCGGCGAAGCCATGTCGTTCCCTCTTGCGCGCGTTGTCACTGGCCCTGTCCGCATAGATGGCGAGACGCGCGCCTGTGGCAAGCGGCCGCAGCGGAGCCTTGCGCTGGCGGCAGGCGTTGCAGTAGCGCGTTCAGCCAGAGTTCACGACGGCGGCGTATCCTTCGAACGTTCGCTGATGAAATCCCGGAGACTGACCGGCGTGAAGAAGCGCCCGATCCTCATGCTCGCCGCCGTGCTGGCGGTCGCCGCCTCGCCGATCGCGGCCGACCTGGCGTTCGCCCGGGACGGCCGTGGCGAAGGGCGTGGCCAAGGCGGGGGCCAGGGCCGCGGCCGGGCCGAGGCGCCACGCGGCTACGAACGCCGCGGCGACGATGGCCGCCGGTATGAGCGTCGGGGTCCGCCCGAAGGTCGAGGCTATGAGCGTCGCGGGTACGAGCGGCGCGAGTATGACGGGCCGCCCCCCGGCGCCTATCGCGGCGCGCGTCCCGGCGGCCGCCTGCCGCCGGAGTATCGCGGCCCGCCGGTGGCCGACTATCCGCGCTACCGCCTGCGCCCGCCGCCGGCCGGCTATGCCTGGCGCCGCGCCGGAGACGCGTTCGTGCTGACCGACCGCGAAGGCCGGATCTACGACGTCATCCCTGACTAAGGCGTCGCCGGGGCCTAGAGCCCGAGCTTCGCCTTCAGCAGCTGGTTGATCACGCCCGGATTGGCCTTGCCCTGGGTGGCCTTCATCACCTGGCCGACGAACCAGCCGATGGCCTGAGGCTTGTCCTTGACGGCCGCGGCCTGGTCGGGATTGGCGGAGATCAGGTCGTCGATGATCTTCTCCAGCGCGCCGGTGTCGCTGACCTGCTTCAGGCCCTGCTTCTCGACGATCTCGCTGGCCGAGCCCTCGCCCGCCCACATGCGCTCGAAGACGTCCTTGGCGATCTTGGACGAGATGACGCCGTCCTCGATCAGCTGGACCAGTTCGGCGATCGCCCCCGGGCCGATGGGCGAATCCGAGATCTCCTGGCCGGCGGCGGTCAGGCGGGCGGCCAGGTCGTTGGTCACCCAATTGGCCACCAGCTTGGCGTCACGCCCCTTGGCAGCCGCCTCGTAGAAGTCGGCCTTGGCCTGTTCGGCGATCAGCACGCCGGCGTCATAGGCCGACAGGCCGTACTGCGACTGGAACCGAGCCTTCTTGGCGTCAGGCAGCTCGGGCAGCGTGGCCTCGATCTCCTTCACCCAGGCCGGGTCCAGCACCAGCGGCAGCAGGTCCGGGTCGGGGAAGTAGCGGTAGTCGTGGGCCTCTTCCTTCGAGCGAAGGGACCTTGTCTCGCCCTTGTTGGGGTCGAACAGCCGGGTCTCCTGGTCCACCTTGCCGCCGTCCTCGATGATCTCGATCTGGCGGCGGGCCTCGTACTCGATCGCCTGCTGCATGAAGCGGAACGAGTTGACGTTCTTGATCTCGCAGCGCGTGCCCAGGTGCTTGAAGCTGCCGGTCTCCCGGTACTTCTCGTAGTCGCCCGGACGGCAGACCGAGACGTTCACGTCGGCGCGCAGGTTGCCCTTCTCCATGTCGCCGTCGCAGGCGCCCAGGTAGATCAGGATGGTGCGGACCTTCTTCACATAGGCCGCCGCCTCGTCCGACGAGCGCATGTCGGGGCGCGACACGATCTCCATCAGGGCGGTGCCCGCACGGTTCAGGTCGACGTAGGTGGCGTTCGGGTCCTGGTCGTGCAGGCTCTTGCCGGCGTCCTGCTCCAGGTGCAGCCGCTCGATGCGCACGGCGAAGGTCGAGCCGTCGTCGCGCTCCACCAGCACCTCGCCCTCGCCGACGATCGGCTCGTCGAACTGGCTGATCTGATAGCCCTGGGGCAGGTCGGGATAGAAGTAGTTCTTCCGGGCGAAGCGGCTCTTCAGGTTGATCTGCGCCTTCAGGCCGAGACCCGCCTTGATCGCCTGCTCGACGCAGAAGCGGTTGATCACCGGCAGCATGCCCGGCATCGCCGCGTCCACCAGGCTGACCTGCTCGTTCGGCCCCGCGCCGAAGCCCACGGCGGCGCCCGAGAACAGCTTGGCGTTCGAGGACACCTGGGCGTGGATCTCGAGGCCGAGGACGATTTCCCACGGACCGGTGCGGCCGTGGATCTGCTTGGTGACGGCGGTTTCGCTCATGGCGTCTCCCTACTGCCGCTCGCGCGCGAGGTGAAGCGGGATCACATGCCCTCTTGCGCAAACGTCATGAAATGGCCTCAAGCTGTCCGGCGCTTTACAGCGTCCAGACAAATCTCCCCGGGGGAAGGAACTACCCAATGAAAACCATCGCATTCGCCGCCGTCGCCGCGGCCCTCGTCGCGGGCCCTGCCCTCGCCCAGGAACACAACCACGCCAATCACGGCGCCGCCGCGCCGGCCGCCGCCGCCTCGGGCAAGCTGTCGGTCGAGACCACGACCATCGGCGAGATCGTGAAGAACGAGAAGGCCAAGGCCGTCCTCGAGAAGGCCCTGCCGGCGATCACCGCCTACTACGACCAGGTCGGCACGATGACCCTGGCGCAGGTCGCCCCGATGAGCCAGGGCGCCATCGACGACGCCAAGCTCAAGGAAATCCAGGCCGAGTTCGACAAGATCAAGTAAGGCTCAAGGAGGCTATGGCTCCGGCCATAGCCTCCTCAGCGTATCCTCTCTAAACTTAGATGTTTCTGGGTCCCGCTCCACGACGTGGATGGACTTGATGTCTGATTTCGGAATGCGCCGCACAATTTCGGCAGCCGTTTCCCCGTCGTCCTCGGGGGGCAGGATCGAATAAATCTCGCGACCAACACGCGTTAGGTAGTCGGAACGAATCTCAATGCGGCTGTTCGGCTCAGTGTTTACTACGATCACACGGTCACGGACCTTGATTAGAAGATCACCATCTTCGTCAGCATCGAAGAATTTCACACCGCTATACTCGCGGTGGATCAGTCCGCACTCCTGCAATAAGAGAACGTCTTCCATGTCATGACCTTGGATGACGTCGGGAAAAACGAGCCCGTCATGATCGAAGACGTTCTTGACCACGCGCTCGAATGCCTCGGCGGTTTCCTTGTCCAAGGTGGCTACGAACCGAAGAGTGTTGAGCGAGAACGATCCCTGGCTTCGGATCTCGCCCGCCAGGATGGCTCCCCACATCGACCTCAAGCGATCGCTGCTCGCATCTTCAGCATGTCGGGCAAAGACGTTCAGCCAGTCGTCATCAAGTCGCGGCTCGCCCTCCGCTGCGTGCTCACTGGCGTTCTCAGACAACTGCGTCAGTGCAGCACGAGCTACCGCTTCGCGGTTCCTAAGCTTGCGGCTCTGGTCGACGATTAAGTCATCAACGACAGCTGCCAAAACAGCCGGACTAGCCTCCATTTGGGCAATGGCGAGTTCACCCGCTCGCTTGATCAAGGCCTCCCGCGCATCGTGACGCGCGCGCTTGTAGTCGCGCTTGCCTTCGATATCAGCGCCGAAGAGATCAAACACCCCGCCAACGAGCCGGTCGATAGCTGTAAGAGCTCGACTTTTTGCTTTGGCGTTGAGCCCGGTCTCGTCGAGACGTGCGCCTACACTAAGCTCGTCGAGGGGACTCAACTCTTTGCTGGACATGCGCGCCGATCACCACCACTTGGCGGGTCTCGCTCTGAAGCTAGCCGCCTTCTCCATAGCCGAGCCTAGCGAGAACAGAGTGCCCTCGTCCAGGTTGCGGCCGATGAGCTGGAGGCCTAGCGGCAGGCCCTTGGCGTCGACGCCGGCCGGAACGCTCATCCCTGGCAGGCCGGCCAGGTTCACCGTCACGGTGAAGATGTCGTTCAGGTACATGGCCACCGGATCGTCCGACTTCTCGCCCAGCGCGAAGGCCGCCGACGGCGCGGTCGGGGTCAGCAGGGCGTCCACCTTCTGCCAGGCCTGGTCGAAGTCGTCGGCGATGCGCCGGCGGACCTTCAGGGCCTTCAGGTAGTAGGCGTCGTAGTAGCCGGCCGAGAGCACATAGGTGCCGATCAGGATCCGGCGCTTCACCTCCTGGCCGAAGCCCTCGGCGCGGCTGCGCTCGTAGGTCTCGGTGAGATTGCCGCCCTCTTCGCGCAGGCCGTAGCGCATGCCGTCGTAGCGAGCGAGGTTCGAGGACGCCTCCGCCGGCGCGATGATGTAGTAGGCCGGCAGCGCATACTTGGTGTGCGGGAGGCTGACCTCGACGATCTCGCAGCCGGCCTCCTTCAGCCAGGCGATGCCCTGCTCCCACAGCTTCTCGATCTCCGCCGGCATGCCGTCGACGCGGTATTCCTTCGGGATGCCGACGCGCAGGCCCTTCACCGACTTGCCGCAGAAGCTTGCGAAGTCCGGGGTTTCGACGGGCAGGCTGGTGGAGTCCTTCGGGTCATGGCCGGCCATCGACGTCAGCAGGATCGCCGTGTCCTCGACGGTGCGGGCCATCGGGCCGGCCTGGTCCAGGGACGAGGCGAAGGCGACGATGCCCCAGCGCGAGCAGCGGCCGTAGGTCGGCTTGATGCCCACGGTGCCGGTGAAAGCCGCCGGCTGGCGGATCGAGCCGCCGGTGTCGGTGGCCGTCGCGCCCAGGCAGAGCTCGGCGGCGACCGCCGAGGCCGAACCGCCGGACGAGCCGCCCGGCGTCAGGTTCGCGTTGCCGCCCTGCGCGCGCCAGGGGTTCGCCACCGGCCCCCAGGCCGAGGTCTCGTTGGACGAGCCCATGGCGAACTCGTCCATGTTGAGCTTGCCCAGCATGACCGCCCCGTCGCGCCACAGGTTGGCGCTGACGGTGGATTCGTAGGTCGGCTTGAAGCCCCGCAGGATCTTCGACGCCGCGGTGCTCTCCACGCCCTCGGTGCAGAACAGGTCCTTGATGCCGAGCGGCGCGCCGTCCAGGCGGCCGGCTTCGCCGCGGGCCCGGCGCTCGTCCGAGGCCCTGGCCATCTCGAGCGCCTTCTCGGGCGTCTCGACGACGTAGGCGTTCAGCGCCTTGGAGGCGGCGACGGCCTCGACGTGGGCCTCCGTCAGCTCGACCGAGGAGAACGACTTCGACGCCAGGCCCTCCAGGGCGGCCTTCAGCGTCAGGGAGGTCAGCTCGGCCATTACTCGACCACCTTCGGCACGACGAAGAAGTTCTTGTTCGCCTTCGGCGCGTTGGCCAGCACCTTGGCCGGGTCGCCGCCCTCGGTGACGACGTCGTCGCGCATCGGCAGCGCGGTCTCGACCGACGTGGTCATGGGCTCGACGCCGTCGGTGTCGACCTCGTTCAGCTGCTCGATCCAGTTCAGGATGCCGGACAGCTCCTTGGACAGCGGCTCCAGGCGGTCTTCCGGCTCGGCGATCCGCGCGAGCCTCGCGACCTTGCGCACGGTCGCGGCGTCGATGGCCATGTGGGCCTCCATGAAGTCAGAGGCGTGGGTTAGCCGTGCGGCGCAGCATTTTGCAAGCTATGAGGAGCCGATGGCCGTCATCGACCTCCTCGAACTGCCCGCCGCGACGGCGAAGAACACGCCGCTCGTGGGCCTTGACCTCGGCGAGAAGACCATCGGCGTCGCCGTCTCCGACGCCACCCGCTTCGTGGCGAGCCCGCTGGAGCTGATCCGCAAGACCAAGTTCACCGACGACGCCAATGCGCTCTTCAGGCTGATGGAAAGCCGGCACGCGTCGGGCCTGGTCATCGGCCTGCCGGTGAACATGGATGGGACCGAGGGGACGCGGTGCCAATCGAACCGCGCCTTCGCCCGCAACCTGCTGCGCCTGCGCCCGGAGCTCCCGATCGCGTTCTGGGACGAGCGAATGTCGACCATGGCGGTCAACCGCATGCTGGTCGGCGAGGCCGACATGAGCCGGGCCCGCCGCGCCGAGGTGGTCGACAAGATGGCCGCCGCCTGGATCCTCCAGGGCGCCCTGGACCGGCTGCGGAACGGCTAGAGGCCGCCGGCGAACCAGTCCCGCTTGTTCAGGTCGAGGCCGCGTTGACGCAGGATCGCGTAGGCCATGCCGAGGTGAAAATAGAAGTTCGGCATCGAGAAGTTCGGCACCCATTGGCCGATCGGGAACGTCGGCTCCATGACGCCGCCCAAGCTGACAGTGGCGGTGGCGGTCTCGCGACCGGCGAACCTGCCCGCGTCCACGCTGGCGACATAGGCCTTTACCCGGGCGATGTCGGCGAGCAGCTCCTGCAGGGACTGTTCGGCAGTCTGATCCGGCGGGACCTCGTCGCCGGCGGCGCGGGCCGTCCATTGCTCGGCGAAGCGAATGACCGTCTGGGCCTGCTGGCGCACGTTGAACATGTCCGGGGCCAGGCGCCAGTCGAGGAATTCCGCCTCGGACGCGCCCGTGGTCTTGGCGAACTCGGCGCCCTTGGTGAGCAGGTGGGCCAGGGTGTCCAGGCCGCGGACATAGACGCCGGAGAACGTGTGCAGATCGACTTTCACGTCGGATTCCCTCCCAGGATTTGAACGCAGGTATGGCTCCACGACGCGGCTTCGCAAAGGCCTGCTTGGCTTGCGCCCCGCGCCACTCTAAGAGGGCGCTTTAATGAGCGGCGCCCCCACCGGATTGAACGAGGTCCTGCAGCGGACCTTCGCCTTCCCCAAGCGCCACTTCCTGTCCGCGACCGACCTGAACGAGATCGAGGTGGCGAACCTCCTCGACCTCGCCGACGGCTTCGTCAGCCTCAACCGCCAGACCTCGAAGAAGCTCGACCTGCTGAAGGGTCGGACGCTGATGAACCTATTCTTCGAGAATTCGACGCGGACGCAGAGCTCGTTCGAGCTGGCCGGCAAGCGGCTGGGCGCCGACGTCGTCAACATGAGCCCGCGCTCGTCGTCGATCTCCAAGGGCGAGACGCTGATCGACACGGCCGTGACGCTGAACGCCATGCAGCCGGACCTGCTGGTGATCCGCCATTCGTCGTCGGGGGCGGCCTCCCTGCTCTCGCAGAAGGTCGGCTGCTCGGTGATCAACGCCGGCGACGGCCAGCACGAGCACCCGACCCAGGCGCTGCTGGACGCGCTGTCGATGCGCCGGGCCTTCGGCCGCATCGCGGGGCTCAAGGTCGCCATCTGCGGCGACGTCCTGCACTCCCGCGTGGCGCGGTCGAACATCGCCCTGCTGCAGATGCTGGGCGCCCACGTCCGGCTGGTCGGCCCGCCGACCCTGATCCCGGCCGCCGCCCATCGCTGGAATGTCGAGGTCTTCCACGACATGCGGAAGGGCGTCGCCGGCTGCGATGTCGTGATGATGCTGCGTCTCCAGCTCGAGCGGATGGACGGCGTCATGGCGCCCTCGCAGCGCGAGTATTTCCGCTTCTACGGCCTCGACCGCGAGAAGCTGGCGCTCGCCGCCCCGGGGGTCCGCGTGATGCACCCCGGCCCTATGAACCGCGGCGTCGAGATCGACTCCGACGTCGCCGACGACCTGTCGGTCAGCCTCATCCAGGACCAGGTCGAGATGGGTGTCGCCGCGCGTATGGCGGTGCTGGCCTCGCTGGCCGCGCGGTTGGACAACGACCGATGAGCAGCGGCCGTCCCCTCGCCTTCACCAATGTCCGCATCGTCGACCCGGCCTCGGGCTTCGACGGCCCCGGCGCCGTCGTCGTGACCGAGGGCGTCATCGCCGACGTGGTCCAGGGCGGCGACCTCGGCGCGCTGTCCAAGGATGTCGAAGTCATCGACGGCGCTGGCAAGCTGCTGATCCCCGGGCTGATCGACATCCGGGTGAAGACCGGGGAGCCGGGCTTCGAGCCGCGCGAGACGCTGAAGTCGGCAGGCCGCGCCGCGGCCGCGGGCGGCGTCACCACCATCGTCGTCCAGCCCGACACCTCGCCGGTGATGGACGAGCCCTCGGTCGTGGACTTCGTGCTGCGCCGCGCCCGCGACATCGAGCTGGTGAACGTCTACGCCGCCGGCGCGGCGACCAAGGGCGCCCAGGGCGAGCGGATGGCCGAGATCGGCCTGATGCACGAGGCCGGGTGCCTCTATGTCACCGACGCCGACCGGCCGATCGTCAATTCCAAGGTGTTTCAGCGGGTGCTGAGCTACGCCAAGGCGTTCGACACGCCGGTGGCGCACCGGCCGGCGGATCCCTGGCTCTCGGCGGGCGCGGCCGCGACGTCGGGCGAGTTCGCCGCCCGCATGGGCCTGCCGAACGTGCCGGCCATCGCCGAGAAGATCATGCTGGAGCGAGACCTGGCGCTGGCGGAGGTGACCGGCGCCAAGCTGATCGTCGACCAGCTGACCACCGCCGGCGCGCTGGAGAGCTTCGAGCGGGCGGTGAAGCGCGGCGTCAACGCCACCGCCACCACCTCGATCAACCACCTCTCGTTCAACGAGCTCGACATCGGCGACTACCGCACCTTCTGCAAGCTGGACCCGCCGCTGCGCAGCGAGGACGATCGCCAGGCGGTGATCGACGCGGTCGCCTCGGGGCTGATCAAGGTGATCGTCTCAGCGCACACGCCGGCCCCGGCCGAGGAGAAGCGCCTGCCCTACGACGAGGCCGCGCCGGGCGCCGTCGGGCTGGAGACCCTGCTGGCCGCCCTGCTGGCCTTCCACCATGAGGGCCGCATCCCGCTCATCGACCTCATCCGGACGGCGACGTCGGCGCCTGCGGAGCTGCTGGGCCTGGCAGGCGGGCGCATCGCCAAGGGCGCGCCGGCCGATCTCGTGCTCTGCGACCTCAACGCCCCCGTGCTGATCGACGCCGACAAGCTGTCCTCGAAATCGAAGAACTCGCCCTTCGACGGGCGCCGCCTCCAGGGCAAGGTGCTGCGCACCGTCGTCGACGGCCGGACCGTGCACCAGGCCTGACGTTCCCTTTTCGTTTCCATTGCGACGCTTGCTGTCCTAGACTTCGCGCGCCCGGCCGCTAGGACTTGCGTCCTGCACTGGGGGAGCGCTGATGTTCGAGTCTCTAAATCCTGTCCTGACCGCGGTCGCCGTCATCGGCGGCTACCTGCTGGGCTCGATCCCGTTCGGAGTGATCGCCACCAAGCTGGGCGGCGCGGGCGACGTCCGCTCGATCGGCTCCGGCAACATCGGCGCGACCAACGTCCTGCGCACCGGCCGCAAGGATCTGGCTGCGATCACCCTGCTGGGCGACGGCGGCAAGGGCGCGGTCGCGGTGTTCCTGGCCTGGCTCGCGACGCGGACGGCCCCGGTCGAGGTCCAGGCGACGCTGACGGCGCTGGCGGGCGCTTCGGCCTTCCTGGGCCATCTGTTCCCGGTCTGGCTCGGCTTCAAGGGCGGCAAGGGCGTGGCGACGTTCTTCGGCACTCTGCTGGCGGCGGCCTGGCCGGTGGGCCTGCTGGCCGGCGCGACCTGGCTGGTTGTGGCCTTCCTCTTCCGTATTTCCTCGCTCGCAGCCCTGGTGGCGGCGGCGCTCGCGCCCGTCTTCGTCTTCCTGGTCGGCCGGCCCGAGCCCATCGCCCTGATGGCGTTGTTCATGGCCATCCTCATCTACGTCCGCCACGCGCCGAACATCCGCCGCCTGCTCAAGGGCGAGGAGCCGCGGATCGGGGGCTCCAAAAAGACGTGATCCGCGAGCTCTCCGACGCCCAGCGCCGCGACTGGCTGAGGCTGGCCCGCACCGAGAACGTCGGGCCGGTCGCCTTCGACCAGCTGATCGGCCGCTTCGGGGAGCCCGCCCTGGCGCTCGCCGCCCTACCCGACCTCGCCCGCCGCGGCGGGCGGATGAAGCCCCTCTCCATCCCGACCGAAGCCCAGGCCGAGGCCGAACTCGAAGCCGGCGCGGCGCTGGGCGCCCGGCTGATCGCCGCCTGCGAGCGCGACTTCCCGCTGCCGCTGGCGGCGCTCGACCCGCCGCCGCCGCTGATCTGGGCCCGGGGCCGGACCGAGTTGCTGGACCGGCCCGCCGTCGCCATCGTCGGCGCCCGCGTAGCGTCGGCCGCCGGCCAGCGCTTCGCCCGCGGCCTGGCGGCCGATCTCGGCCGGACGAGCCACGTGGTCGTTTCGGGGATGGCGCGGGGCATCGACGGCGCTGCTCACGAGGGCGCCCTGCCCTCCGGCACGGTCGCGGTCCTCGGCGGCGGCGTCGACGACATCTATCCGCCCGAGCACCGCCCCCTCTACGAGCGCCTCATCGAGGACGGATGCGTGGTCTCGGAGCGCGAACCCGGCCGAACCGCCGTCGCGCGCGACTTCCCGCGCCGCAACCGGATAATTGCCGGACTCTCCCGCGCCGCCGTTGTGGTGGAGGCCGAACTGCGCTCGGGCTCGCTGATCACCGCCAGGCTCGCCGCCGAGCAGGGCCGCGAGGTGCTGGCGGTGCCGGGCTCGCCGCTGGATCCGCGGGCGCGCGGGACCAACGACCTGATCCGCCAGGGGGCCGCCGTCTGCGAAGGTGTCGACGACGTGCTCCGCGCGCTGGAGACGCTGCGCGACCTCCGGGAGCCGGAGCGCGCCGCCTACCACCCCGCGCCGGCCGCAGACGCCGATCCGGCCCTGATCGGCAGGGTCGCCGACCTGCTCTCGCCAACGCCCGTCAGTCGCGACGAACTGGTCCGCGCGACCTCCGCTCCGGCGCCCGCCGTCTTCGCCGCCCTGGTCGAACTCTCGCTCGCCGGACGGGCGGAGCTTCTCCCGGGCGGCATGGTGTCCAGCGGATGAGCCCCTAAAGGGGCTCGCGGGCAAGGGGCTGACGCCGCGTCGTCCTGGCCGTTGACAGGGGATAGAGGCCGCCCCCACCTTCCGCGCCTCTCAGGGGACCAGAACCACCTTTATGAACGTCGTCATCGTCGAGAGCCCGGCCAAGGCCAAGACCATCAACAAGTACCTGGGTTCCGACTTCAAGGTGCTGGCCTCGTACGGCCACGTCCGCGACCTGCCCGCGAAGGACGGCTCGGTGCGCCCGGACGAGGACTTCGCCATGTCCTGGGACGTGGATTCCAAGGCCGCCAAGCGGCTGTCCGAGATCGCCGAGGCCGCCAAGGGCGCCGACCGCGTCATCCTGGCCACCGACCCCGACCGTGAAGGCGAGGCCATCTCGTGGCACGTGCTGGAGATCCTCCAGAAGAAGCGGGTGCTGAAGGACGCCAAGGTCCAGCGGGTGGTGTTCAACGCCATCACCAAGTCGGCGGTGACCGACGCCATGGCCAACCCACGCGACCTCGACATGGAGCTGGTGAACGCCTACCTGGCCCGCCGCGCGCTGGACTATCTGGTGGGCTTCACGCTCTCGCCGGTGCTGTGGCGCAAGCTGCCGGGCGCCAAGTCGGCCGGCCGCGTGCAGTCGGTTGCGCTGCGCCTCATCGTCGACCGCGAGCTGGAGATCGAGCGCTTCCGGACGCAGGAGTACTGGACGGTCGAGGCCGAGGTCGCCGCCGGCGGCGATCCCTTCACCACCCGCCTGGTGAAGCACGAGGGTAAGCGGCTTTCGAAGTTCGACCTCAACAACGAGACCTCGGCCTTCGCGGCGCGTGATGCGGTCAAGGCCGCCTCGTTCAAGATCTCGGCGGTGGAGCGCAAACCGGGGCGTCGCTCGCCGCCGCCGCCGTTCACCACCTCGACCCTGCAGCAGGAAGCCTCGCGCAAGCTGGGCTTCTCGGCCCAGCGCACCATGCAAGCGGCCCAGAAGCTGTACGAAGGCATCGACATCGGCGGCGAGACCGTCGGCCTGATCACCTACATGCGGACCGACGGCGTGCAGACCGCGCCCGAGGCCCTGGACGAGGCGCGCGTCGTGATCGGCGGCCTGTACGGCAAGGAGTATGTGCCGGAGAAGCCGCGCATCTATTCGACCAAGGCCAAGAACGCCCAGGAGGCCCACGAGGCCATCCGTCCGACCAGCCTCAGCCGCAATCCCGGCAAGATGCGCCTCGAGGGCGACCTCGGCCGCCTCTACGAGCTGATCTGGAAGCGGATGATCGCTTCGCAGATGGAGAGCGCCCGCGTCGAGAAGACCACGATCGACCTCGACAGCGCCGACGGCCAGACGGGCCTGCGCGCCACCGGCCAGGTGGTGACCTTCCCTGGCTACCTCGCCGTCTATGAGGAGGGCCAGGACGACCCCGAGGACGAGGAAGGCGGCCGCCTGCCCCAGGTGGTCGAAGGCGCCCAAGCGGCGGTCCGTCAGGCCAAGGCCGATCAGCACTTCACCGAGCCGCCGCCGCGCTACTCGGAAGCCAGCCTGGTGAAGAAGATGGAGGAGCTCGGCATAGGCCGGCCTTCGACCTACGCCTCGATCCTGGAGCGTCTGCGCGACCGCGCCTACGTGCGGATGGAGAAGCAGCGCTTCATCCCCGAGGACCAGGGCCGGATCGTCACCATCTTCCTCGAGGAGTTCTTCAAGAAGTACGTCGAGTACGACTTCACCGCCGACCTCGAGAACCAGCTGGACCAGGTGTCGGCTGGCGAGCTCGACTGGAAGGTGCTGCTGAAGGCGTTCTGGGCCGACTTCAACGCCAAGGTCGGCGAACTGGGTCAGATCGGCACCCGCGAGGTGATCGACGCGCTCGACGAGAGCCTGTCGTCCACGCTGTTCCCTCCGACGCCCGACGGCTCGGACCCGCGCAGCTGCCCGCGCTGCGGCAGCGGGCGGCTCAGCCTTAAGCCCAGCCGCACCGGCGCCTTTGTGGGCTGCTCCAACTATCCGGAATGCCGCTTCACCCGCCCGTTCGGCCCGCCGGATGCTGAAGGCGGCGAAGGCAACGGCGATCGCGACCTGGGGACCGATCCCGCGACCGGCGAGACCGTGTGGCTGAAGGCCGGCCGCTTCGGCCCCTATGTCCAGCTCGGCGAAGGCGACAAGCCCAAGCGGTCCAGCCTGCCCAAGGGCTGGAGCGCCGGCGACATGGACCTGGAGAAGGCGCTGCGGCTGCTGCGCCTGCCGCGGGAGGTGGGCCTGCACCCCGAGGACGGCCAGCCGATCCTGGCGGGCATCGGCCGCTACGGGCCGTTCGTCCAGCACAACGGCACCTACGCCAACCTGCCGAACGTCGACGAGGTGTTCGACGTCGGCCTGAACCGCGCCGTCGACCTGATCGCCACCAAGCGCGCCGGCGGCAAACGCGGCGGGGGGGCAGACCAGGCGCCGTTGAAGGACCTGGGCGCCCACCCGGCTGACGGCCAGCCCGTGCGCGTGCTCGCCGGCCGCTACGGCCCGTATGTGAAGCACGGCTCCACCAACGCCACGGTGCCGAAGGGCGGCGATCCTGCGGCGCTCACCATGGACGAGGCGGTGAAGCTGCTGGCTGAGCGTGAGGCGAAGGGCGGGGGCAAGAAGAAGCCGGCTCGCGGCAAGGCGGCGGCCAAGAGCGCCGGGGCGAAGAAAGCTCCGGCCAAGAAGAAGGCTAAGGCCGACGCCTGACACCATATAAAGATATCTTTATGTCTTTATATGGCTGAGCTATAGGGCGGCGCATGACCGATGCGCTGCCCTTCACCCTGGCCGCCGTGGCCCTCCTCGGATCGCCTGGCCCGGCCATCGCCGCTCTCCTCGCGCTCGGGCGCACCCAGGGCTTCCGCGCCAGCCTGCCGTTCTTCGCCGCCCTGCAGCTCGGCTTGGCCTTGGCGGCCGCCCTCAGCGCTGCCGGCCTTGTCTCGGTGTTCACCGCCGTCCCCGCCGTGGAGCGGGCGTTGATGCTGGTCGCCCTCGCCTACCTGGTCTGGCTTGCGTGGAAGATCGGCAGCGCGCCGGTCGGCGAGCCGGACCGGGTCTCGACCGCGAGTTCGCTCGGGCAAGGCTTCCTGCTGGGCGTCACCAACCCCAAGGCCTACCTGGCCTTCGCCTCGCTGATCGCCTCCTTCGCCATCCTGCCGCGCGGCACCCTGGGCGACGGCTTCGCCAAGTGGTCGATCCTGGTGGCGGTGATGATCGTGGTGGACATCGCCTGGCTGGGCGTCGGCGCGGCCCTGGGCGGCCTGAAGCTGTCGTCGCGGGCGGAGCGCGGTATGAACCTGGCCATGGCCGCCGCCATCCTGGGTGCGGCGGCGCTGTCGTTCCTGTGAGCCTCGCGCGAAGCACGACCGGGAGCCGCGTCGGCCTCGCGGCGTTGTGGTAAGCACCGCACCATGGCCCGATCGAACACCTCCAAACCCGTCCGCGTCCCGCAGGGACTTCCGGACCGCGAGACGCTCCTCAACTACATCCGCGAGCACGGCGAAGTGGACAAGGCCGCCATCGCCCGCGCCTTCGGCCTGAAGGGCGGCGACCGCCGCGCGCTACGGATGATGATGAGCGAACTGGAGGGCGAAGGGACGCTGAGCCGTCGCAGCCGCCGGGGCTTCGCCGAAAGCGGCGCCCTGCCCGAGGTCGGCGTGGTCAATGTGGCCGAGCGCGATCCCGACGGCGACCTGCTGGTGAAGCTGGCCAAGGGCGAGGACGCCCCCCTCGTGCCGCTGTCGCCCGGCGGCGACGTCGGCGGCCCCGCGCCCGGTCTCGGCGACAAGCTGCTGGTCCGCTTCGTCAAGCTGGAGAACGGCGAGTTCGAGGCCCGGCTGATCAAGCGCCTGGGCCAGAGCGCTCATCGCGTGCTGGGCGTCGTCCGCAAGGCTCGGCGCGAGGTGCGCCTGGAGCCCGTGGACCGCCGCTCGAAGGACAGCCTCGTGCTTTCCGAGCCCGGTGACCTGCGCGACGGCGACCTGGTGGTGGCCCAGCTGGAAGGCTCCGTCGGCCGCTATGGCCCCAAGCGCGGCAAGGTGCTGGAGGTGGTCGGCCGCGAGGACGAGCCGCGCGCCGCCTCGCTGATCGCCATCCACGCCCACGGCATTCCGACGGGCTTCAGCCAGGCGGCCGAGGCCGAGGCCGAAGAAGCCCTGCCGCCCACGCTCGCCGGCCGCGAGGATCTGCGCGAAGTGCCGCTGATCACCATCGACCCGGCCGACGCGCGCGACCACGACGACGCGGTCTATGCCGAGCCTGACACCGACGAGAAGAACCCCGGCGGCTGGATCGTGTGGGTCGCCATCGCCGACGTCGCCGCCTACGTGGCGCCCGGCTCCGCCCTGGACCGCGAGGCGCGTGACAAGGGCAACAGCGTCTACTTCCCCGACCGGGTGGAGCCGATGCTGCCCGAGCGGCTGTCGAACGGCTTGTGCTCCCTCCGCGAGGGCGAGAACCGCGCGACCATGGCCGTCCGAATGGTGTTCGACGCTGACGGCAAGAAGCGCTCGCACCGCTTTGTCCGCGGCTTGATGCGCTCGGCCGCGAAGCTGTCGTACGAGCAGGCTCAGGCCGCCATCGACGGCAAGCCCGACGACAAGACCGGCCCGCTGCTGGAGCCGGTGCTGAAGCCGCTGTGGGCCGCCTACGCCGTGCTGAAGAAGGGCCGCGACGCCCGCTCGCCGCTGGCCATCGAGAGCCTCGAGCGGAAGATCGTCATCGATGCGGATGGCCAGGTCGTCTCGATCACGCCCCGCACGAGCCTGGAAGCTCACCGGCTGATCGAGGAGTTCATGATCCAGGCGAATGTGTCCGCTGCGGAGACCCTGGAGCAGAAGAAGCTTCCCCTGATCTATCGGGTCCACGACGCGCCCAGCCAGGAGAAGATCTTCGCCCTGGTGGATTTCCTAGGGACCCTCGGGATGCCGTGGACGAAGGGCGAGGCCCCGCGCACGGAGCGCTTCAACCGCCTGCTCAGCGAGACCCGCGAGACGCCGCACGCCGAGATCGTCAACGAGGTGGTCCTGCGCACCCAAATGCAGGCGCACTACAACACCGAGAACATCGGCCACTACGGCCTGAACCTGGCGAAATACGCCCACTTCACCTCGCCAATCCGCCGCTACGCCGACCTGATCGTCCACCGGGCGCTGGTGAGTGCCCTTGGTCTGGGCAAGGACGGGCTGTCCGACCGCGACATCGCCCAGATGAAGGGCACGGCCGAGTTGATCACCGGAGCCGAGCGCCGGGCCATGGCGGCCGAGCGCGACGCCACCGACCGCTATGTCGCCGCCTTCTTGTCAGATCGCGTGGGTGCGGAGTTCGACGGGCGGATCACCGGGGTCACACGCTTCGGCCTGTTCGTGCGGCTGACCGAGACGGGCGCGGATGGCCTGGTGCCGGTCTCCAGCCTGGGCGGGGAGTACTTCGTCCACGACGACCGGGCCCATGCCCTGGTCGGCGAGCGGACTGGCGCCCGCTGGCCTCTGGGCATGAGCGTGCAGGTGCGGCTGCGGGAAGCCACGCCGATCACCGGCGGCCTGCTGTTCGACATGCTGAGCGAGCCCGCCGCCCCGGACCGGTCGGCGCCGCGTCCACGCCTGGGCGTCCGCGCCCGGGGTGACCGCCGGCCTGGGGCTGAGTTCCGCGGCCCGCCGCGTGGCGGCTCGGTTGGCAAGCCGGGCGGCAAGGTCCGAGGGGGCGGCGCGGGCCGCACGCCGAAGTCCAAGGGCAAGAAGAAGCCGCGGCGCTAAGGCTTGCGAGTGACGCTGGGTCACGCTTTCCAGCGCCACGTTCCGCCTCCACAGTCCGTCAGATGTCAGACGACGCCCCCGTCCTGCCGTTGAAGCCCGAAGGCCCGCCTCGCACCGCCGGCCAGCGGGCCGTGCGGCCGAAGAGCGCCGCGACGGTGATGATCATCCGCCGCGACGGGCCGAAGCCACGGGTGCTGATGGGACGCCGGCACGGCGGCCACAGCTTCATGCCCGACCGCTGGGTCTTCCCCGGCGGCCGCATCGACCGTGCCGATTACCGCGCGCCGTTCGCTACCGACCTGCAGCCGCACACCGCCGCCCTTTTCGACGCCTACCTGAAGCCCGGCAAAGGCCGTGCGCTGGCGCTGGCGGCGGTGCGGGAGACCTGGGAGGAAGCGGGGCTGCTGCTGGCCCGCAAGGCGCCCGTGCGACCTTCCGCAGGCCCCTGGCGGCCGTTTGTGGAGCAAGGCGCCCTCGCCGACCTCGAGGCGCTGGAAGTCATCGCTCGCGCCGTGACGCCGCCCAGCGTCGGCAAGCGTTTCGACACCTGGTTCCTGATGGCCGACGCCGAGCGGCTGGTCAGCCTCGACCGCCAACCCGACTGCGGTGAGCTGGAGCACATCGCCTGGGTGGAGTTCGCGCAAGCCCTGGAACTACAGCTACCGACCGTCACGCGGCTGATGATCAAGGAAGCCGAGCTGCGGATGGCCGACCCTGCCCGACCGAAGCCATTTTTACGGTACAAAGATCGCAGCGCCGGACGGCCTGCCTATCTGTAGCGGGTCCGCCCTACAGCCGAGGTCCAGCTGATGCTCCGTGGCCTGCTCGCCGCCGTCGCTCTGATGTTTGCAGCGCCTGCCGCTGAAGCTGATGACGGGCGGCCGATCAACCAGCTCCGCATCTACGAGATCTACGACGGCAACAAGGTCGCCTTCCACGCCCGCTTCCGTGACCATGCCCAGCGGATCATGGCCCGCCACGGCTTCCGCATCCTGTCCATGTGGGAAGCCAAGGCCGAGGGCCGGACGGAGTTCGTCTATCTGCTCCGGTGGGACAGCGAGGCCGAGATGAAGGCCGCCTGGGGCGCCTTCATGGCCGATGCGGAGTGGGCCGAGATCAAGCGCGCCAGCGGCGCCGAGCACGGCCGCTTCGTGGGCGAGATCGAGGATCGCGTGCTGACGGCCACGGATTACAGCCGTCCACTAGACTAGTTTACATCTGTAGTTCGCTCAGCCATGCTCCCGCACAACTGGGAGAGAACGAGATGCAGACCACCGATCCGGCCGTCGCCGAAGCCGCTTGTTGCGGCGCAAAGACCATCAACACCTTCGCCGACGCCGCCCCCGAGATTAAGCTGCTCACCCTGACGCTGGCCGTCGTGACGGTCGCCGCCATCGTGCTGTGGATCCGCGGCGCTCGCACCTTGTCCCGCGGCGGCCAGGCGCCGCGGAGCGTGGCGTTCCTGGCCGCCTGGCGCACAGGGGGGCCTCTGCTCGCACTGTCCGGCATCGCCTATCTCGCGATGAACTTCATGGTGGCCGTTTACGCCTATCCGGGCCCGCAGGACTTCAAGGTCTATGCGCCGGGCTTCGCCGAGATGGCGATGGTGCTTTGGGCGGGGCTTTCGGCCGGCGCTTTCGCCACGTTGGCACACGCGGGATTGAAGGGGCGGCAAGGCGCGCATTGACTTCCGCGCGCGGATTCGTATTTTCCGCGGCTCTCGAACACCCGCCGGCGGTGCGACCCCGTTTGGCCCCGCGTTTTAAGGACCTGACATGGCGAAGCCCGCCTCCATCAAGATCCGCCTCAACTCGACGGCGGACACTGGCTTCTTCTACGTGACCAAGAAGAACGCCCGCACCAAGACCGACAAGATGGTGCTGAAGAAGTACGACCCGATCGTGCGGAAGCACGTCGAGTTCAAGGAAGGCAAGATCAAGTAGCGTCGAAAGACCTCTGATCCTGTTCGTGAAGACGCCCGGCCTCACCGCCGGGCGTTTTTCATTTCCGCGCCTCACGCGGCCCGGGCGATGACCCGGTTGCGACCGCGGGACTTGGCTTCGTAAACCGCTTCGTCGGCACGCTTCAGCAGGCCCTGGGCGGTGTCTTGCGGACCGAAGCTGGCGGCCACGCCGATGGAGATGGTGACGGTGAGCAGCTCGTCGCCGCCCATCACCCGGAAGGGCGAGCCGGCTACGTGCAGGCGGATGCGCTCGGCGATGCGGCGGGCGTCGTCCAGGCTTGTGTCGGGCATCACGACCACGAACTCCTCGCCGCCGTGCCGCACCGGAAGGTCGACGGCGCGGACGTTGGAGGCCAGGCGCACCGCGAACTCGCGCAGCACCTCGTCGCCGACGTCGTGGCCGAAGCTGTCGTTGATCTTCTTGAAGTGGTCGATGTCTATGACGAGCGTGGCCACGGGCTCGCCGCCCGCGCCGGCCCGGCGCATCAGCGCCTCGAGCTGGCCCTGCATGTAGCGGCGGTTGTGCAAGCCGGTCAGCTGGTCGGTGACCGCCAGTTCCAGCGAGTGGTCGAGGTTGGTGCGCAGATAGTCGGCATACCGCTTCTGGCGGATCTGGGTCTTTGCCCGCGCCGCCAGCTCGCCCGGATCGATCGGCCGGGCCAGGATGTCGTTCACCCCGATCTCCAGCGCCTTGACGATCCGCTGCCGCTCGTCGGGATCGACCACCGCCAGGATCGGTAGGCCCCGGGTCGCCTCGTCCGAGCGGATGTGGGCGGCGAAGCGCAGGCCGTCGAAGGCCTTCGCGCCTGCATTGACCAGCACGAGGTCCACCGGCCCCTTGGCTGTCAGCATCGCCTTCTCGGGGTCGGTCTCGATGACGGGCCGGTGCTCTATCGCGAGCTCGGAGCAGACACGCTGCGCTTGCCGGGCATTATCGTCGACGATCAGGATTCGGCCGCCCGAGCCGCCCAGGCGCGACGCCGCGCCGGCGATCACGCCCATGCGGCGGCCGGACGCTTCACGCTCGCGCAGCTCGTCGATTACGGTCTTCAGGCGGGTCAGCGAGCGGACGCGGGCGAACAGCATCACGTCGTCGATGGGCTTGGTCAGGAAGTCATCGGCGCCGGCCTCCAGCCCCGCGACCCGGTCGGCCCGGCCATCGAGGGCGGTGACCAGCACCACCGGCACATGACGCGTCTCGGGATCGTCCTTCAACCGCCGGCAGACCTGGAAGCCGTCCATGCCGGGCATCATCACGTCCAGCAGCACGATGTCGGGGCGTTCGGCGGCGGCCATGGCCAGAGCCGTGGGGCCGTCCGAAGCGGTCAGCACCTCGTAGTACTCGGCCGTCAGCTTGGCTTCGAGCAGGCGGACGTTCGCCTCGATGTCGTCCACCACAAGGATGCGGGCGGACATCGGCGTCAGGCCAGCAGGCGGCGGATGGTGTCGAGGAAGTGCGAGACCGAGATCGGCTTCGAGATATAGGCCTCGCAGCCGCCCTCGCGGATCCGCTCCTCGTCGCCCTTCATGGCGAAGGCCGTCACGGCCACCACCGGGATCTTCGCCAGCTCGTCGTCCTCCTTCAGCCACTTGGTGACTTCGAGGCCGGAGATTTCCGGGAGCTGGATGTCCATGAGGATCAGGTCGGGGCGGTGCTCGCGGGCGAGCGACAGCGCCGCGAGACCCTCGCGGGTCTCGATGGTTTCGTAGCCCTGGGCTTCGAGCAGATCATGAAAGAGCTTCATGTTCAGCTCGTTATCCTCGACGATGAGGACCTTCTTGGCCATTCGGGACCCGGCGCCTTCTTCGAGGTCGGGCCGCGCAGGCGTCCTTCCCCATCTGTCCGGGTTTGATCCCACGGATATCCTTAAACTTCGTTAGCCGCGTCTGGACCGATCTTGCCCGAAGCTTCCGCCGTCACCGCCCCCACGCTTGAATCGCTTGGGCTTTCCCGTGATCGCCCGCTGGTGCTGGTCGACGTAGACGAAGTGCTTGGCCTGTTCATGCAGGGCTTTGGCGACTTCCTGGCCGGCCGCGGGTTGGAGATGCGAATCGAGCGGTTCGCCCTCTTCCAGAACATCTACCGGCCCGGGGAGGATCAGCATCTGGCGCTCAGCGAGGGCAAGGCGCTGTTCGACGACTTCTTCGCCACCCACTGCCACCGGATCGAGCCGGCGCCAGGCGCGGTCACGGCGCTGAAACGACTCGCGACGCAGGCCGAGATCCTGATCCTGTCGAACGCGCCCGCCGAGGCCGAGCAGCTTCGGGCGCAGTGGCTGAAGAGCCACGGACTGGACCATCCGTTGATCCTGAACACCGGTCCGAAAGGCCCGATCGCCGCCGCCCTTACACGGCAGACGGCCTATCCGACCGCGTTTGTGGACGACCTGTTGCCGAACCTCGATTCGGTCGCCGACCACTCGCCGGACACGGCCACCTTCCAGCATGTGGCCGACGAGCGGCTGCGGCCATTCGCGCCGACGTCCGTGCGGCATCCGCGCATCGACGACTGGGCCGAGCTTGCCGAGGCCATCGAGGCTTCGCTACGCCGCTGACCCCATGACCGACACCACCCGAATCTGGCTCGCCGTCTCCTACGCCGAGCCCTTCCGCACCGGCGGCTGGGCGCACGTCCGCAGCGCGGGCGGTGCGACCACGGGCCAGGCTGGCGGCGACCGTCGGATCGGGCGCGAGCGCCTGACGCTGGCCGCCTTGCTGGCGGCGCTGAAGGAGGCGCCCGGCGAGGTCGTCCTCACCACCGCCGACCCGCTGCTGGCCGCTGTGCCGGAGCGGCTGGCCGCGACCGGGGACGAGGCGCCGACCGAAGACCTCGACCTGTGGGCCCAGGTCGCCACGGCGTTCAGGGCGCGGCCGATCCGCATGGTCCGGCAGGCGCCGACGCCCGGCGGCCCCGTCGCATTCACGAACGCCTGGGCCGAGCAGGCGCGGGAGCGGGCCAAGAACGGCCCCTTTGCCTTCGCCATCCCCAAGCCGAATCTCGCCAAGGCGGGCGTCTGAGGAACAAATCAGGTAGAACCGTCGGATGATCCGCTTCGGCGTGGACTTCGGCGGCACCAAGATCGAGGCGGCGGCCCTCGACCCGGACGGCCGCTTCGTGGCCCGCGTCCGGGCGCCGACGCCGCGCGACTACGACATCGGGCTCGAGGCGGTTCGCGCCCTCCTCGCGGAGACCGAACGGCAGGCGGGAGTCTCTGCGTCGCAGCTGGGCGTCGGCGGCCCAGGATCGCTGTCGCCCTCGACGGGTCTGATCCGCAACGCCAACTCCACGCAGCTGAATGGCCAGCCGTTCGCTGAGGACCTCGCGCGGGTGCTGGAGCGTCCCGTTCGCTACGCCAACGACGCCAACTGTCTGGCGCTGTCCGAGGCTGCCGACGGCGCGGGCGCGGGGGCCGAGCTGGTGTTCGCCGCCATCCTGGGCACAGGCTGCGGCGGCGGGATCGCCGTTGGGGGGCGACCGGTCGTCGGACGCAACGCCGTCGCCGGCGAATGGGGGCACACGCCCCTGCCCTGGCCAAAGCCGGACGAACTGCCCGCGCCGGAGTGCTGGTGCGGCCGGCGCGGCTGCCTGGAGCTGTGGGTCAGCGGCTCGGGCCTGGCCCGCGCCTCCGGCATGCCGGCCGAGCACGCGGTCGCGGACGACGACGCCCTGAGCGCTTACGTCGACCGGCTTGGGCGTGGCCTTGCGGTCATCGTCGACCTGCTGGATCCTGACGTCATCGTGCTGGGCGGCGGGATGTCGAACGTCGACGCGCTCTACGGCCGCCTGCCCGCGGCCATCGCCCCGCACGTCTTCTCCGACGTCTTCGACACGCCGATCCGCCGCGCCGCCCACGGCGACAGCTCGGGCGTCCGCGGCGCGGCCTGGCTTTGGCCGGCATGAAGGCCCTCTGCCGCGACTGCTTCTGGACCGGCGACCAGGAGGCCCGGCGTTGCCCGTCCTGCGGCTCGCCGCGGGTGATCTTCCACGAGGAGCTGGGCGAACTCTCGATCGCCCACATGGACTGCGACGCCTTCTACGCCAGTGTCGAGAAGCGCGACCGACCCGAGCTGCGCGACCAGGCGGTGATCGTCGGCGGCGGCAAGCGCGGGGTGGTGACCACCTGCTGCTACATCGCCCGCATCAAGGGCGTGCGGTCGGCCATGCCGATGTTCAAGGCGCTGAAGGCCTGCCCCGAGGCCGTGGTCATCAAGCCGGACTTCGCCAAGTACAAGTTCGAGAGCAAGCGGATCCTGGGCATGGCCGGCGAGCTGACGCCGCTGATCCAGAACCTGAGCCTCGACGAAGCCTGGATGGACCTCTCCGGGACCGAACGCCTGCACGGCGCGCCGCCCGCGGTGACCCTGGCCCGGCTGCAAGCGCGGATCGAGGCCGAGACGGGGCTGACGGTGTCCATCGGCCTGGCCGCCAACAAGTTCCTGGCGAAGGTGGCGTCCGACCTCGACAAGCCGCGCGGCTTCTCGGTGATCGGGGGAAGGACGGCGCAGGCGTTCCTGGCGCCGAAGCCGGTGGGCATCCTGCCAGGGGTTGGGCCGGCGATGGTCGCCTCCCTGGAGAAGGCGGGCTTCCGGACGGTCGGCGACCTGGCGCGCGCCGACATCAAGCTGCTGGCCGAGCGCTGGGGCTCGCACGGCCTGCGCCTCTCGCGCCTGGCCCACGGCCAGGACGCCCGGGCCGTGAACCCGAACGAAGAGCGCAAGGGGATCAGCGCGGAGACCACCTTCAACGAGGATCTTTCGAAGGTGGCCGAGCTCGAGGACATGCTGGCGCCGCTCTGCGAGAAGGTCGGGCGCAAGGCTAGGGCCGACGGCGTCGCCGGCCGCGTCGTGACGCTGAAGCTGCGGGCCACCGACTTCAAGATCGTCACCCGCCGGCGCACGATCCCGGTCGCTACCCAGACGGCCAAGACGCTGTTCGCCGTCGGGCGCGAGCTGCTGGCGAAGGAGGCGACCGGGAAGCCGTGGCGGCTGATCGGCATCGGGCTGTCGGACTTCGTCGACGCGGATGCCGCGACATCCGACTTCTTCGCCGGGGAGGAGCGCAAGGCGCTGGCCGGCGAGAAGACGCTGGACGTGATCCGGGCCAAGTTCGGCCAGGGCGCCGTGACCTCGGGCCGGATGCTCAAATCGAAGGCGGTCAACGAAGAGTGATCCCAGGCCCGCCTCGGATCGCCACGGCCGAGGCGCTCAGGTCCCTTTTCGCCGGGACCGAGACAATTCGACCCTTCCAAATGGCCGCATCTTCCATATCTAATCGAAACGGGCGCGCGTCTTTGCGCTCGGGGAGATCTGTTCGATGAGCGAGCGCAAGGAAGGTGACGTGGGCGCCGGCGTTCGTTCGAACGTGATCACCCAGACCAAGCCGAAGACCCAGAAGCCGGCGATGTACCGGGTTCTGATCCTGAACGACGACTACACGCCCATGGAATTCGTAGTCTACGTACTTGAGCAGTTCTTCAACAAGTCGCGCGAAGACGCGACTCGCATAATGCTCCATGTCCATCAACACGGCGTGGGTGTGTGCGGGGTCTACACATACGAAGTGGCGGAAACAAAAGTGGCCCAGGTCGTTGATACGGCGCGGCGGCATCAACATCCGCTGCAGTGCACCATGGAAAAGGATTAAGGCCCTTTGCCTTCATTTTCGCGCCAGCTCGAAGAGTCCCTGCATCGCGCGGTCGCCTACGCCAACCAGCGTAAGCATGAATACGCCACCCTGGAGCATCTCCTGCTCTCGCTCGTCGATGACGAGGACGCCGCCAGCGTGATGCGCGCCTGCGACGTGGACCTTGGCGCCCTGCGCACAACCCTAACCAACTACGTCGACAACGAGCTCCGCTCGCTCGTGGTGGACGACGGCGAGGACGCCAAGCCCACCGCGGGCTTCCAGCGCGTGATCCAGCGCGCGGTGATCCACGTTCAGTCGTCGGGCCGTGAAGAAGTCACCGGCGCCAATGTTCTGGTGGCGATCTTCTCCGAGCGCGAGAGCCATGCCGCCTACTTCCTGCAGGAGCAGGACATGACGCGGTACGACGCGGTGAACTACATCGCCCACGGCATCGCCAAGAAGGCCGGCGCGTCCGAGGCCAAGCCCGTCAAGGGCGCGGAGGACGACGAAAAGCCCCAGGTGAAGACCGGCGGCGAGGCGCTCGAAGCCTACTGCGTGAACCTCAACGAGAAGGCCAAGCAGGGTAAGGTCGATCCGCTGATCGGGCGGATGGCCGAGGTGGAGCGCTGCATCCAGATCCTCTGCCGCCGGACCAAGAACAACCCGCTGCTGGTGGGCGACCCCGGCGTCGGCAAGACCGCCATCGCCGAAGGCCTGGCGCGCAAGATCGTCAACAAGCAGGTCCCGGAAGTCCTGGCGGAAGCCACCATCTTCTCGCTCGACATGGGCGCGCTGCTGGCCGGCACCCGCTACCGCGGCGACTTCGAAGAGCGCGTGAAGCAGGTGGTCAAGGAGCTGGAGAACCACCCGAACGCGGTGCTCTTCATCGACGAGATCCATACCGTGATCGGGGCTGGCGCGACGTCGGGCGGGGCGATGGACGCCTCCAACCTGCTGAAGCCGGCTCTGGCTTCGGGCACGCTGCGCTGCATGGGTTCGACGACGTACAAGGAGTTCCGCCAGCACTTCGAGAAGGACCGGGCCCTCGTCCGGCGCTTCCAGAAGATCGACGTGAACGAGCCGACGGTCGAAGACACCATCAAGATCCTGAAGGGCCTGAAGACCTACTACGAGGACTTCCACAAGCTCCGGTACACCAACGACGCCATCAAGGCGGCGGTGGAGCTGTCGGCGAAGTACATCACCGACCGCAAGCTGCCGGACAAGGCGATCGACATCATCGACGAGGCCGGCGCCTCGCAGATGCTGCTGACCGAAGGCAAGCGGAAGAAGACGCTCGGCGTGAAGGAGATCGAAGCGGTCGTCGCCAAGATCGCCCGTATCCCGCCGAAGTCGGTCTCCAAGTCGGACACCGAGGCGCTGAAGCAGCTGGAAAGCGATCTGAAGCGCGCGGTCTACGGCCAGGACGAGGCCATCGAGCAGCTGTCCGCGGCCATGAAGATGGCCCGCGCCGGTCTGCGCGACGCCAACAAGCCTATCGGCTGCTACCTGTTCACCGGCCCGACCGGCACCGGCAAGACGGAGACCGCCCGCCAGCTGGCCGGCACGCTCGGCATCGAGCTGCTGCGGTTCGACATGTCGGAGTACATGGAGCGCCACACGGTGAGCCGCCTGATCGGCGCGCCTCCGGGCTACGTCGGCTTCGACCAGGGCGGCCTCTTGACCGACGCCGTCGACCAGCACCCGCACGCCGTGGTGCTGCTGGACGAGATCGAGAAGGCCCACCCGGACGTCTACAACATCCTCCTGCAGGTCATGGACCACGGTCAGCTGACTGACTCCAACGGCAAGAAGATCGACTTCCGGAACGTGGTCCTGATCATGACCACGAACGCCGGCGCGGCGGACGCCCAGCGGAACGCCATCGGCTTCGGCCGCGGCAAGCAGGACGACGAGGTGGAGGAAGCGCTGAAGCGCCAGTTCACCCCGGAATTCCGCAACCGCCTGGACGCCATCGTGCACTTCCACGCCCTGACCCAGGATATCATCCGTCAGGTCGTCCAGAAGTTTGTCATGCAGCTGGAAGCCCAGCTCGCCGACCGGCACGTCACGATCGAGACGGACGAAGACGCCACCGACTGGCTGGCGAAGAACGGCTTCGACGAACTCTACGGCGCCCGGCCTCTGGCCCGGGTCATCCAGGAGAACATCAAGAAGCCGCTGGCCGACGAGATCCTGTTCGGCCGGCTGGCCAAGGGCGGCCACGTCAAGGTGGTGCTCAAGGACGGCAAGCTGGCGTTCGAGATCGAGGGCCAGACCCGCGAACCGGGCGCGCCGATCGTCGAGACCCCCGAGGCCGAGACGGTCGACTAACGTCGGTCACATCGATTGCGAGAAGCCCCGGGCGATCCCCGGGGCTTTTTCGTATCGGCTAGTTGAGGAACGGCCGGCGGAACACGCGGCGCAGCAGCCCGTCCAGGACCGGCGTCTTGCCGGGCCAGACGGCGCGGCCGGCCTTGCGCGGCCAGACCCAACCACCGGTGGCGATGTCGAAGGGCAGGCGCAGCTTCAGCCGCCCGCTGTCCAGGTCCGAGGTCATCGGCGTGAAGTAGAGGCAGTCGCGGAAGTACCAGTGCACCACCAGCGAGCGTCGGGTGGAGCCAGGCTCGGTCACGGGTGATCCGCCGTGCGCCAGGTTCGCGGCCCAGACGAAGGCCCAGCCCTTGGGCACGATGGCGTGCTCGGTCGGATAGCCCCCGGCGGCGATTTTGCCGGCGAACCACTTCACGAACACGCTCTCGTACTGTTCCGGCCCCGGCGCCGGGGCGTTGACGCCGGCGTCGCGCATGGTGGCGATGGGCAGGCGGTGCGAGCCTGGATGGTAGATCAGCGGCCCAGAGCGCGGCTTCACGTCCTCCAGGGCGATCCAGACGCCGCACATGAAGCGCTCGGGCACGCTGTGGAAGTGGATCGTATCGGGGTGCAGCGCCTGGCCGCTGCCGCGCTGGAAGTTCAGGGTCTGGAAGGCGAAGGGCTCGCGGCCGTACGCCGCCTGCAGCAGCCGCTTCATCTCGGGCCAGGCCGCGAGACGGCGCACGGCCTTCGAGCGGAACCACGCGTCCTGGATGCGGTTGCCGCTGCCCCGCCGGCCGAAGTAGCGCTCAGTGTCGGCGACGGCCTGGTCGCACAGCGCGCGGGCCTCGTCGCCGAGGTCGACCAGCGCATAGCCCTTCTCGGCGAGGCTGCGGACGAAGGCCTCAGTCGGGGCGTCGAGGCCAGCGCGCGCGAGATACGCCTCGAGATCCGGCCCCTCGAACCACGGCGTCTCGGGGACCTCGGCCGCGGGCAAGCTCACGCGATCTTCGCCGCGATCTGCTGCGCCAGGGTCTTCAGCTCGTCCGTGTCGGCCATACCCTCGGCATGACGGCCCAGGGCGACACCGTCCCAGCGCGGAATGATGTGGAAGTGCAGGTGGTAGACCGTCTGCCCTGCGGGAGCGCCGTTGAACTGGGTGACGACGACGCCATCGGGATTGAGCGCCGCCCGCACGGCCTTCGCCACGCGTTGCACGCCCAAAATCAGGTGGGACAGCTTTTCCGGCTCCTCCTCGAGGATATTGCGGGCCGCGGAATGCTTCGGGATCACCAGGACGTGGCCCTTGGCCTGCGGGAAGACGTCCATGAACGCAAATACGTGGTCGTCCTCATAGACCCGCACGGCCGGCATCTCGCCCCGCAGGATCTTCGCGAAGATGTTGTCCTGCTCGTAGGTCCCGTCCAAGCTCATCACGCACTCCCGAGTTCAGGGTAAGGCCTAGCAAATCACCGGTATCGGGGAAATGCGGAGGGGAACATGGCCGAGAAGCCGAGCACAATGACGGCGCGCCAGGAGAAGTGGTTCGCCTCCATCTTCGAGAGCATGGAGCGCGAGACCGGCAAGACGCTGGACGAGTGGATCGCCATCGCGCGGTCGTGTCCTGAGACCAAGCCCGGAGCGCGCAAGGCCTGGTTGAAGACGCACCACGGGTTAGGCACGAACCGCGCGAGCGTGATCCTGGGACAGGCCTTCCCGGAGAGCGCCCACTGGTCGGACCCCAACGGCTTACGCGAGAAACTGTGGGCCGATCCTGCGTCGAAGGTGATCCTCGAAGCGGTGGAAGCCGCCGTCGCGGATGCGCCGGGCTTGGTGAAGGCCCAGAGGAAGGGCTTCACGGCGTTTTCCCGCGACTTCCAATTCGCCTCCGTCCGGCCGCTGAAGGGCGGCGGCGCGCGCCTGGGCCTCACGCTGGAGCCTTCCGCCGACCCGCGCCTGCAGCCGCCGAAGAACGAGACCTGGAGCGAGCGGCTGAAGTCGGTCTTGCCCCTCGCCTCGCCCGCCGATGTCGACGCCTCGGTGAAGGCGCTGCTGAAGCAGGCCTGGGAGCGGTCCTAGGGCGCCGTCACCAGCTCGACGGCCCTCGTCAGGTCCGGATCGTCGGCGCGGCAGACGTCGGCCGCCGTGCGCGGCAGCGCCACGTCCGGCGCCACCGGCTTGTCCGCGTAGTCGCGGCCGTCCGGCGCCCAGACGCCGTCGACGGGAACGGTCAGCCGCCAGCCGCCGGTCAGGGTGACGACGTCGCTGCTGAGCAAGTAGCCGGCGGTGGGACGGCCGATCAGCCGCGCGCCCGCCAGGTCGCGCATCATCAGCGCGAAGCCCTCGCCGGCGCTGGCGGTCTCGCCCGAGGTGACCACCACGACCTTGCCCTTGTACCGCTTGGGACCAAGATCGTCGGAGTGGAACACGGCGGCGCCCTCGCCGGCCTTCACCGCGGCGAAGACGGACTCGTCCGTGTAGGCGCCGCGCACCGGCGGCAGCTTCGCGAGGTCCGCCGCGGTCGCCGCGCGGCCGAGCTTGGTCAGATAGGCCTTGCCGAGCAGCGCCACCGCGGGGCGGCTCTCGCCGCTGAAATAGCTGGCGAGCCGCAGGCCCGACATGTTGCCGCCCGTGTTGGCGCGGACGTCGATCACCAGGCCCTGGGTGTCGGCCAACTCGTCCATCGCCTGGTCGGCCAGTTTGGCGGCGCCGTCGTCGAACCGGTCGATGCGGATGTAGCCCAGCTTCACGCCGGGCCTCACCCCCACCTTGCGCCACTCGAACCCTGGATGCCGAGGCGGCCACGAGGCCTGCTCGTGGCGCACCGTCAGGGTGCGGCGGGCGCCGTCGCAGCCGATCACCTGCAGGGTCGTGGGCTGGCCCAGCGGCCCGCGCAGCGCCCCGGGATTGGCGATCCTGTCGCCGACCCGCAGCCCCTGGCGTTGGGCGTCGCTGAGCGGCGCGACCTCGACCACCACCTGGTCGTCGCCGACGGTCTCCAGGGTCGCGCCGATGCTGACGCCGCCCTTGGCCGCATTGGCCGCGGGCTGCGAGAGGTAGAGGTGCGAGACCTTCAGCTCGCCCAGCATGCCGGCGACCAGCCGCGAGAAGCCGGCGTCGTCACGGACCTCACCCAGCCGCTTGCGATGACGCGCGCCGATGGCGTTCCAGTCGCGGCCGCCGAAGGTCGGGTCGTAGAAGCGCGCGTCGACCGTCTTCCAGACCTCGTCGAACAGGGCGGCATAGTTGGCGGGCTCGGCCGCCCGGACGCTGGTCGTCGCCAGCAGCAGGCCCGCCAGGGCGACGGTCACAGTCCGGACGATCATCTGAACGCTCCAAGCTTCACTGTTCGCATAGGAGGCCGCGCGTGGCGGCGGCGCAAGCCGGCTCAGCCTGCGCCTTGGGGCGTCTCCCGGAAGGGCGAGTATTCTTCCGTCAGCCACTCGATCTCCTGGTCCACGGCGGCGCGCTCCTCCTCCAGGAAGCGCTCCACGGGTCCCCGCAGGGCGGGATCGGCGATGTAGTGGGCGGAATAGACCGGCTTAGGCAGATAGCCGCGAGCGATCTTGTGCTGGCCCTGAGCGCCGGCCTCAACACGGGCGAGGCCTCGCTCGATCGCCCATTCGATGGCCTGGTAGTAGCAGAGCTCGAAGTGGAGGAAGGGCACGTCTTCCGCGCAGCCCCAGTGCCGCCCGTAGAGGCAGTCGTCGCCGATCAGGTTGAGCGCGCCTGCGATCCACCGCCCCTGGCGCCTCGCCAATACCAGCAGGACCCGATCGGCCATCCGCTCGCCCAGCAGCGAGAAGAAGGCCCGCGTCAGATACGGCCGGCCCCACTTGCGCGATCCGGTGTCCATGTAGAACCCGAAGAAGGCGTCCCAGTGATCCTCCGTGAGGTCGGCCCCGGTGAGCCGGACGATCTCGACGGCCGCCTGGGCGTCCCGACGCTCGCGGCGGATGGTCTTGCGGCGGCCGGACGACAGCGCCCCCAGGAAATCCTCGAAGTCGCGGTAGCCGTTGTTCTCCCAGTGGTACTGCTGCCCCTCCCGCAAGCCGAAGCCGAAGTCGCCCATGGCCCGCCACTCAGGCTCCGTGGGGAAGTTCACGTGCAGCGAGGAGGCCTCATAGCGCTGGCAGAGGGTGAGCGCGCCGCCCAGCAGCAGCGCCCTGGCCTCGTCGGCGTCGACGTCGGGACGGACCAGCAGCCGCGGTCCCGTGGCCGGGGTGAACGGCGCCGCCGACAGCAGCTTCGGGTAGTACCGCCCGCCGGCCCGTTCGTAGGCGTCGGCCCAGGCGTGATCGAAGACGTATTCGCCCTGGCTGTGGGACTTCAGGTAGAGCGGCATCACGGCGGCCGCGCGGCCGTCCTCGTCCTGCACCGAAAGGTGCTGCGGGCCCCACCCCTGCCGCTCGACGGCGCAGTTGGCCTCCTCCAGCGCGTGCAGGAAGTCGTAGAGCACGAACGGATTGCCGAGGTGCGTCGGGTTCGTCGCGCACGCGTCCCAGGCGTCGCGTCCGATCTCGGCGATGCGGCGGGCGACATTCACCGCCGGCTTCAGGCTCACGCGCGGAAACCCTCGAAGATGAGGTTGTCGCAATGGTCCTTCAGCGCGTCCCACTGCTCTGGCTTGCGGACGGTCCACGCGACCACGGGCATGCCGTCGGCCCGGAACTTCGCCGCCCGCTCGCTGGGCAGCATGTCGAGCCCCAGCGCCAGGAAGTGAGGCCGGGCGATCTCCACGTGCTCCAGGGCGGCGTAGGCCCGTCGCTGCTCAGCCGAGAGCTTCGGCTTGTCGGCGTAGGAGTAACTGTCGAGGCCGCGCAGCACGCCGGGATAATGCTGGGCGAACCAGGCGTGGCTGTAGGCATTGAAGCCGATCACCGCCAACGGGCCGTTGTGGTCGGCGATCACCTCGTGGACCCGCCGCTCCAGCGGCCCCACCTCGCCCGCCGGCGTCTTAAGTTCGACGTGGACCATGGCGCGATGGCCGATGACGGCGAGCGTCTCCAGCAGCGTCGGGATCTTCTCGTCCGTGCCTTTGAGGCGCAGCTCGGCGAGGTCGGCGGCTGAACGGTCACGGATGCGCCCGGCCTCGCCGGTCATCCGCTCCAGGGTATCGTCATGGAAGACGACGGCCTCGCCGTCGGCGCTGAGCTGGACGTCCAATTCGATGCCGTAGCCAGCGGCGCAGGCGGCCTGAAAGGCGCCCAGCGAATTCTCCGGCGGCCCGTCGGGGCTCCAGAGCCCGCGGTGCGCGATCGGCGGGTGGAAGAGAAGGTCCCAGGCCTCGCCGAAGCGGTTCGTCACCGGACCTGCACCACCGCGTCGACCTCGACGGCGAAGTTCAGCGGCAGGCGATAGACGCCGACGGCCGACCGGGCGTGACGGCCCACGTCGCCGAACACCTCGACCATCAGGTCCGAGCAGCCGTTCACGACCTGGGGAATCTCGAAGAAATCCGGACCCGCCTGGACGAAGCCGCCCAGTTTCACGACGCGGACCACGCGGTCGAGGTCGCTCTCGCAGGCGGCTCTCATCTGGGCGATCAGGTTGATGCCGCACAGGCGGGCGGCGCGCTTGGCGGTCTCGGCGTCGACGTCCAGGCCGACCGTGCCCTTGATCCCGCCCGAGGAGTCGACCGACACCTGGCCGGAGATTTGCAGCAGGTCGCCCACGCGGACAAACGGCACATAGTTGGCCACCGGCGCGTTCGGCTGCGGCAGCGTCAGGCCCAGTTCGGCCAGGCGATCTTCGACTTTCGACATGGCCGAACGTCTACCGCTCGCCCGACGAAAGAAAAAGGGCCGACCTTCGCAGGTCGGCCCTTGGTACGCGGCACTGAACTTATTGGGCCTTAGCGGACGGCCTGGAGCTTCTCGACGACGGCGGTGACGCGCTCGTTCAGCGGCTTCACCGAGTCCTTCACCGAGGCGGACATCGTCTCGCTCATCTTGCCGACCTCGGCCATATAGGTCTCGAGGGCCGACTTCGCGAAGGCGCTCTGCAGCTCCATCACTTCCTGCAGGCTCTTCGCGCTAGCGAACGAGCGGGCGGCGTTGACCTGAGTCTCGAAGGCGGTCTTCGAGAACGCCATCGCCTGAGCGCCAAGGGCCTCAGCGCCCTTGGTGGCGGCCGTCACCGCGGCGACGACGGCTTCCAGGTTCTTCTTCGAGTGGCTGTTCATCTCGTTCAGCGCGCCCAGGGTCTTCTCGACGCCGTCCTTGAAGGCGACGTTGGAGGCGGCGGTGAACTGTTCGACGGTGGTCTTCGCGGCTTCGGCGGCGGCCATGACGTGAACTCCGGAAAGGGGTGGCGGCGGGAGGAAAGAGGGACGCAGGTCCCCCAGGAAACGCACCACCTTGTCTCATGTTGCAGTGCAGCAGTCAATGGAATTTGTGCACTGCACAATGCGGGGGCGCCTACAGCCAAGGCGGCCGCGGCAATTCGCCCGTTCAACAGCTGTTTACTCTACCGAAAGGCTACGGCTGTCATGGTACCCAGTCCCCGGCGACTTTCGGGTCGCCCCAACGCTTTGATTCGACGGACGAAGCATGTTCCAGCACGCCCGCCGCCTTGTGCTTTCCCTCGGTCTCGCCGCTGCCGCGGCGCTGGGCTCTACAGCCCCGCAGGCCCAGGCGCAGGTTCCTTACGCGATGCTTTCGCAGACCTCTTCGAAGGCTGCGGCCATCGTCGTTGACGCGAAGACCGGCGAGGTCCTCTACGAGAACCGCGCTGACAGCCCGCGTTATCCAGCCTCGATCACCAAGGTGATGACGCTGTACCTGACGTTCGAGGCGCTGGCTTCGGGCAAGCTGGACCTGGACGATCGCGTCGTCTTCTCGCCGCGCGCCGCGGCTCAGTCTCCGACCAAGCTGGGCGTCCGCGCGGGCGACTCCATCACGGTCGACGAGGCCATGAAGGCTCTCGCGACCAAATCGGCCAACGACGCCGCTGTGGCGCTCGCCGAGAAGCTGGGCGGCACCGAGCAGCGCTTCGCCGCCTTGATGACCCTTCGCGCCCAGGAGCTGGGCATGAAGAACACCCATTTCGCCAACGCGTCTGGCCTGCCCGACAGCCGCCAGATGTCCACGGCGCGTGACATCGCGGTCCTGTCGCGGGCGGTGATGCGGGACTACCCGCAGTACTACAAGCTGTTCAGCACCACCTATTTCAACTTCCGCGGTCAGAGCCTGCGCAACCACAACGGCCTGCTGCATCGCATGTACGGCGTCGACGGCCTGAAGACCGGCTACACCAACGCCTCGGGCTTCAATCTCGCCGTCTCGGCCGTGCGCGACAATCGTCGCCTGATCGCCGTCGTGCTTGGCGGGCCGACGACCAAGGCGCGCGACGCCACCGCCGAGAACCTGCTGCTGACCGGCTTCGACGTCATGGGCCGCCGCGCCCGCGGCGAGAATATCCAGCTGGCGCAGAGCTTCTTCGAGGCCGGCGCGCCGATGGCCGGCCGCCAGGCGCCGCAGACCGCGCAGGGCGATCGCGACGAGGAGATGAAGATCGTGCTGGCCTCTACGGCCCCGCCGATCCGCGCCTCGAAGATCGAAATCGTCGAGAAGAAGTCGACCGCGAAGGGCAAGTGGACCGTCCAGGTGGGCTCGTTCAACAGCCGCTCGGACGCCCGGGAGCAGCTCACCATCGTCGAGAAGAAGTTCGGCAAGCACTTTGACGACGCCCGGGGCGTCGCGGAGAAGGACGGTGGCAAGTACCGCAGCCGGTTCTCCGGCTTCAGCGAAAAGTCCGCCAAGGCGGCCTGCCAGGCGCTGAAGGCGAAGAAGCAGCCCTGCATGGTGATCTCGCCCAACGCTTGATCCCAACCGCCAGGAGAGTTCAGAGAGCCCCGGGTCCGCCCGGGGCTCTTTTCGTCTGGGCTTACTTGCTCAGCAGCCGGTCGCGGGCGGCGTTGAGCTGGGCGGCGAGGCCGGCGGTGCCGCCCTTGTCCGGATGCGCCAGGCGCATCAGACGGGTGTAGGCCGCCTGGATCTCCTCGCGGCTTGCGCCCTCCTCCACGCCCAGGATGCGGCGCGCTTCAGCCGTGCTCATGCGCGAACTGGCAGGCGCCGGCGCAGCCCCGGTTCGACGCGTCGACACCGCGAAGCCCAGGCCGACCACGACAAGCACAATGGCCACGCCCCAGCCGCCGCGCACGCCCGCCCAGGCGGCCGCGGTGAACGCCGCGATCGCCAGCGCCCCGGAGAGGAAGCGCCACTCGCGCCGCTTGAACACCGGCTTGCCCCGGGAGGCCATCAGGAAGAGCGCCAGGGCGATACAGCCCAGAGCCAAGTAGATCATGGGGCCAGATAGCTCATGCGGCTATTCCGCCGCGATCTTCTCGCTGTCGTCCAGGCCGGTGAAGCCGAGGGCGCCCATCAGGGCCCGCAGCTCCTGGCGCGCCGCCACGTGCTGCAGCGACATGGCCACCGGCCGGATGGCCGGCGACAGGTCCGCCACCGTCAGGCCGAACGGGAACAGCTCGCGATAGATCACCCGGTCACGAAGGCCGGGGCCGACGCGGAAGCCGACCTTTCGCGACAGCGCCTCGACCCGTTCGTCCAGGCGCTTGCGGTTGCGGGCCTCCGTGGGCGCCAGGCGGTTGCGGAGCACGACCCAGTCGGTCTGCCGTCCGGTCGCCAGCGCCCGCGACTTGCGGCAGCCCCAGACGGTTTCGGAATAGAGGCTGTGACGCTTCAGCTCGAGCGTGACGGGGTCCACCTGGCCCAGCATGTCGAAGTCGACGAAGCTGTCGTTCATCGGCGTCACGATCAGGTCGGCCTTTCCGTGCGCGGCCCGGCTGATGGCCGTGTCGCTGCCGGGGGTGTCGATCAGCACGAAGTCGGCCTTGTCGCTCATCTCCGCGAAGGCTTCCTCGAAGCGGGACAGCTGTTCGGCGTCGGGCGCCTTGGCGAGCGCATCGCCCGCCGAACTGATCGCATGCTCCAGCGGCATCGGCGCCTCGGCCCCGTTGGCCGCGAGCCAGGCCTTTCGGTTGGCGAAGAAGCGCCCCAGCGTCTGCTGGCGCAGGTCGAGGTCGAGGACGGCGACGTTCGCGCCGCCGTGCAGCAGGGCCGCGGCGATATGGATGGCGATGGTGGACTTGCCAGCCCCGCCCTTCTCGTTGCCGACGACGATGACGCTGGCCTGACCCATCGTCCTGAACTCCCACAGCCTTTCGAGCCGGCGTGAACCGACTCACCTACGGTACGTGAGCCCGCTGCGGAGAGTCACGTCAACGCGCCGATCGCCACGGCCTGTGGATGGACTCCCGTGAAGCCGCTGGCGATAAGCCGGCGCATGAACCTGCCCACCGTCCGCACCGTCGCCGACCTCCGCGCCCAGGTGGCCGCCTGGAAGGCCGCGGGCGAGCGCGTGGGCTTCGTGCCGACCATGGGGGCCCTGCACGAGGGCCACCTGTCGCTGGTGCGGCTGGCGCGGACCAAGGCTGAGCGGGTGGTGGCCAGCGTCTTCGTCAACCCGACCCAGTTCGGGCCGAACGAGGATTTCGACGCCTATCCCCGGGACGAGGCGCGCGACGCCGCCCTGCTGGCCGGCGCCGGGTGCGACCTGCTGTTCGCCCCCACCGTCGCCGAGATGTATCCGAACGGCGCGTCGACCACGGTCACCGTCTCCGGGGTGTCCGAGCCGCTGGACGGACAGGCGCGGCCCGGCCATTTCGCCGGCGTCGCCACGGTCGTCACCAAGCTGCTGAACCAGTCCCAGGCCGATGTCGCGGTGTTCGGCGAGAAGGACTACCAGCAGCTGCAGGTGATCCGCCGCCTGGTCATCGACCTCAACCTGCCCGTCGAGATCGTGGGCGGCCCGACGGCGCGGGCCGACGACGGGCTCGCCCTCTCCTCCCGCAACGCCTATCTGACAGACGCCGAGCGCCCAGTGGCCGCACGGTTGAATCAGGTGATGCGCGCGGCCATCGCCGAGCTCAAGGCCGGCGGGCGCGTCGACGCCGCCGAGGCCATGGCGGTGCGGACGCTGAAGGCCGCAGGCTTCGGCCGCATCGACTATATCGAGGTTCGCGACGCCTTGGACCTCTCGCGCCTGGGACCCGGCCCCCTGGATCGCTCCGCCCGGATCCTCGCCGCCGCCGTGCTCGGCAAGACGCGTCTGATCGACAATATGGCGGTCTGAAGCGCGGCCGGTCGCCGCACGGACAACCTGTCAAGGTTCCCGCAACGGTTCAGCCGCCTACCCTGTCCTGGCATGCGGCGGGGGTGATGCCGCGCGTCGGCCGGCGGCGGTTCCGTCGGGGGGTTCCAGGGCGAGTTCATGCCGCTTCTCAAGTACGACGGCTCCGTTGCGGCGGAGACCGCGCAACCGGCTACGCAGTTGTTCGGCACGGACGGCGTCGAGTCCTACGTTGGTACGGCCGCGGCGGAAGGGTTCTGGGGCGGCCCGGCCGACGTCATGGCCGGCGGCGCGGGCGACGACTCCTACTGGCTGAAGACCCGCCAGGACCAGGTGATCGAGCTGGCCGGCGCGGGCGTCGACAAGATCACCGCGTGGCACAGCGTGTCCCTGGCCGATCATCCGAACGTCGAGAACATCAATGTCGTCGGCGACCGGCTCTACGTGGCCGGCAATGCGCTGGACAACATCGTCGAGGGCGGCGCGGGCGCCCAGCAGGTCTACGGCGCCGCGGGCCAGGACGTCCTGGTCGGCGGAGCGGGCGCCGATGTCTTCATCGTCTACAAGGGCGAGGGCAACGACGTGCTCCAGGACTTCTCGGCCGCCGAGGATAAGGTGCGCCTGAAGGCCGGCTTCACCAGCTTCTCCGAGGTGCAGTCGCGCCTCAGCCAGGTCGGCTCGGACGTGAAGCTGGACCTCGGCGGCGGCGACGGCCTGATCTTCCGCAACCTTACGGTCGGGCAGCTCACGGCGGGCAACTTCCAGCTCGAACTGAAGGCGTCGACGCTCGGCGCCCAGACCTTCGCCGACGAGTTCAACAGTCTGTCGCTGTGGGACCCCGAGAGCGCCCCGAACGGCGTCTGGCGTACCGACTACGGCTATCAGGGCGCGCAAGGCGTCGGCAGCTACACCCTCGTCAGCAACGACGAGAAGCAGATCTACACCTCGCCGTACTTTCGCGATCACAGCGGCGACTTCGCCGAGAGCCCCTTCTCGGTCTCCGGCGGGGTGCTGTCGATCACAGCGACGCCCAGCACGAACCCCGAGCTGTTCGGTTACGGCTATACGTCTGGCCTGATCACCACCAAGCCCAGCTTCGCCCAAACCTACGGCTACTTCGAGATCCGGGCCGACCTGCCCGAGGCCACCGGCGCGTGGCCGGCCTTCTGGATGCTGCCTGCCGACGGGTCGTGGCCGCCTGAGCTCGATATCATGGAGGCGCTGACCTACGACCCGCACGGCGCCTGGACGACCCAGCACTCCAGCGCCACGGGCTCGCACGCCTCGAACGGCCAGCTCTCCTACGTCCCCGACACCGCTGACGGCTTCCACACCTACGGCGCCCTCTGGGGTCCGAGCGAGATCGTCTGGTACGCCGACAACGTCGAAGTTTTCCGCACCGCCACCCCCGCCGACATGAACAAGCCGATGTTCATGCTCGCGAACCTCGCGCTTGGCGGCTGGGGCGGGGCGATCGACGCCGCCGACCTGCCGGCCGAATTCAAGATCGACTACATCCGCGCCTACGCCTGGGCCAACCCGGCCCCAACGCCGGCGCCCGCCCCGGCTCCGCCCCCCACTCCCGCTCCGGCTCCGGCTACGGCGCCTGCGCCCGCGCCGATGCCGGCAGCCGAGGTGGGTAAGCTCGTGACGGCGACGGCGGGGGGCTCCACGCTCCAGGGCGGCGCCGGCGCCGACACCCTTCAGGGCGGCGACGGCCGCGACTATGTCCGTGGCGGCGACGGGGCCGACCGGCTGAGCGGCGGCGAGGCCTTCGACGACCTGCACGGCAATATTGGCCATGACACGGTGTCGGGTGGCGGCGACGGGGACTGGGTCGTCGGCGGACAGGGCGACGACCAACTGTTCGGCGATGATGGCGCCGATGTGGTCCTCGGCAACCTCGGAAACGACCTGCTCTACGGCGGGACCGGCAACGACGTGGTGCGCGGCGGCCAGGCCGACGACGTGCTGTTCGGCGAAGCCGGCGACGATTACCTGTCAGGCGACCGGGGCAGCGACACCATCACGGGGGGCGCGGGAGCCGACACCTTCCACAGCTTCGAGGGCGCGGGCCTGGACCGGATTCTCGATTTCAACGGCGCCGAAGGCGATCGCCTGCAGCTGCTGGCGGGTACGAGCTGGACCGTGACCCAGGTGGGCGCCGACACCATCATCGACCTCGGCGGCGGCGGCCAGGACCAGGTCGTGCTGGTGGGCGTCCAGGCGTCGTCGCTCGGCGCCGGATGGATTTTCGCCGGCTAGCCCGCCGTCCTTTCGCTGCAAGACAGAGGCTTCCCTCCCAACGGAGGGGAGCCTTTTTTGATTGAGCCGCCCCCGAGCCGCAGCGGCTCAGGATGCACGCAGTGCGCGCATTCATCCTATTTGCTCAACTTTGAGACCACCTGCCGCAGGCGCCGCAGGGGTCGCATGTGGCGGCCCGCCACAGCTGAGCTGTGACAAGTCGCCACAGCAGCGCTCTAGAACGCGAAGACTTGGCGAAAGGGTGACTCCGGCGTCAACCACGATTTCGCCCCGATATAGCTAAGCTTGTTGCGCCGGAATCTGTTGATGATCCGAAGCTTACGAAACAAGCTCTACTGTGCGCCACATTCCTGCCATGTGAGATAGACTGCGGCGCCTGCGGCGAAAGCGACAGATCAAGCAGGTAAAACTGCGACATCTCGTAAGACGCGGGAAAGAAAACCCGAGTCTACCGTCCCATCGCTGCGACGCGGACGGGCTTCGCGGCGACCGGCGGCAGGGGGCCGCCAGAATCTTCGGACGGGAAGAAACTCGATGTCTTATCGGAAGTACGACGGCTCGGCCGCCGCGCACACGGCTGCGCCTGTCTCGGACAAGTTCGGCTCGGACGTTGTCGAAACGCTGAGTGGCTCGGCCGCTCATGAATCGTTCTGGCTCGGCCAGGGAGACACCGGCGTCGGCGCCGCGGGCGACGACACCTACTACCTGCAAGGTCACAAGACGACGATCGTGGAAGCCGCGAACGGCGGCGTCGACAAGATCGTCGCCTGGTCGAACGTCGACCTCTCCGATTACGCCAACATCGAGAACGTCTCGGTGGGCAACGACGGCACCTACGCCGCGGGCAATGCCTTCGACAACGTCGTCGAAGGACAGGCGGGCGCCCAGCAGCTGTACGGCGGCAAGGGGCAGGACGTGCTGGCCGGCGGCGCCGGCAATGACGTCTTCATCGTGGTCAAGGGTGAAGGCAACGACGTCATCCAGGACTTCGCCGCGGGCGACAAGGTGCGCCTGAAGGCCGGCCTCTCCTCGTTCGAGCAGGTCAAGGCGCGGATGACCCAGGACGGGGCCGACGTGCGCCTCGACCTCGGGAACGGCGACGGCGTGATCTTCCGCAACACCACTGTCGGCCAGTTCACGGCCCAGGATTTCCAGCTCGAGCTGAACCACAACACGCTGGGCGGTCAGACCTTCGCCGACGAGTTCTCCGGGCCGCTCTCGATCTGGGATGCGCAGAGCAACCCCACCGGCACCTGGCGCCCGGACTTCGGCTACCAGGGTGAACAGGGCACGGGCTCGTACACCCTGATGAGCAACGACGAGAAGCAGATCTATACCTCGCCCTACTTCCGCGGGCACAACGGCGACTTCTCGGAAAGCCCCTTCGTCACCAACGCGGACGGCACGCTCTCGATCTGGGCGAAGCCCAGCACCAACGGCGAGATCTACGGCTACGGCTACACGTCCGGGATGATCACCACGAAGGAAAGCCACAGCCAGACCTACGGCTACTTCGAAATGCGCGCCGACATCCCTGACGCCGTGGGCGCCTGGCCGGCCTTCTGGCTGATCCCGACCGACGGCTCCTGGCCGCCGGAACTGGACGTCATGGAGTCGCTGACTCACGACCCGAACGCGCTGTGGACCACCCAGCACTCGAGCCTCGGCGGTCACACCGCCAACGGCCAGCTGTCGTTCGTCCCGGACACCGCCGACGGCTTCCACACCTATGGCGCCATGTGGTCGCCGACCGAGATCGTCTGGTACGTCGACAACGTCGAAGTCTTCCGCACCGCGACGCCGGCCGACATGAACAAGCCGATGTTCATGATCGCCAACCTGGCCCTCGGCGGCTGGGGCGGCGCCATCGACGCCGGCGACCTGCCGGCCGAGTTCAAGATCGACTACATCCGCGCGTGGTCGCTGGGCGACGCCCAAGCCCCGCCGACCAACCCGCCGCCTGCTGGCAATCCGGGCAACCCGCCGCCGACCCAGGAACCGCCGCCGGCGTCCGCTGGCGTGGCCCTGACGTCGACGGCCTTCGGCGACGTCATGACGGGGGGCGCGGGCGCCGACACGCTGACGGCCGGCAACGGCGGCGAGCTGATGACCGGCGGCGCCGGCGGCGACCTGTTCGTCTTCGGCCGCGTGCCGTGGTCGCCGACCGAGATCAAGGACTTCAAGGTCGGCGTCGACAAGCTCGACATCACCGCGCTGCTCAAGGGCGCTCCGGCGGCGGAACGCGTCATCCTGATGGACGACGGCGC
>JAESGF010000171.1_pt1 | contig 45691 bp, 38 predicted proteins | sample 9269621 | NCBI WGS metagenome assembly JAESGF01 (sample SAMN14515066, study PRJNA621663) | algae metagenome | isolation source: Tolypothrix carrinoi HA7290-LM1 and co-occurring heterotrophs from dry rock... | place: USA: Makauwahi cave, Kauai, Hawaii | collected 2011-01-06
GAGGTGGGGCGGGCGCTCAACCCGAAGCTCGTCGAGCAGCAGCTCGTCGGCGGCGCCTGGATGGGTCTGTCCCACGCCCTCTGGGAGACGACGGAGCCCTACTACCCGGACCGGCGGCACGGGCCGCCGGACTTCAACACCTACCTGATGCCGGGCCCGGGCGACATTGCGCCCCACAACATCGCGGTCCTGGAACGGCCCGCGCCGGATGGCCCCTATGGCGGCAAGGGACCGGGCGAGATGTGCGCGAACCCGGTGCTGCCGGCGGTCGCGAACGCCGTCTACAATGCGGTCGGGGTCCGGGTGCGCGATCTGCCGATCACGCCGGAGAAGATCCTGCGCGGCTTGCGCGAGAACGGCGGGGCCCGTCCGCGCCGCCGCGCCGGCGCGTGACGGAGCGCTGTTCGGCGGGGATCGCCGGCGGGATGGCCCACCCGGTTCTTGCGATCGCCGCCGGCCGCCCGCATGGTCCGGCGATGACCGATCCGCGCCCCGTCCGTCCGCAAAGCCCCTGCACGGGCGTCTGCGCCATCGACCCCGCGAGCGGCCTCTGCCGCGGCTGCCGGCGCACCCTTGCCGAGATCGCCGCCTGGTCGACGCTGGGGGAGGCCGAGCGCGACAGGGTGTGGGCCGCGCTCGGGAGCCGCGGCTGATGCCGGTCCGCCCCACGGTCGCCGGCATCGACGGGCCTGACCGGCTTGCGACCGCCCTCCGCGATGCACAGTACCTCGCCGGCGAGGGGCTCGCGACGGCGGCCTACCTCGCGCTCGCCCTCGGCAAGCCGCTCCTCCTCGAGGGCGCCCCGGGTGTCGGCAAGACGGAAGGGGCGAAGGCGGTCGCGTCCGTCCTCGGCCGCTCGCTGGTCCGCCTCCAGTGCTACGAGGGCATCGACGCTTCGGCTGCGCTCTACGAGTGGAACTACCCGCGCCAGATGCTGGCGATCCGTCAGGCCGGCGACCGCTACGTCAACATCTACGCCGACGAGTATCTGGTCGAGCGGCCGATGCTGACGGCGCTGCGCCACCCGCGCGACACGGTGCTCCTGATCGACGAGATCGACCGCGCCGACCACGAATTCGAGGCGTTCCTCCTCGAATTCCTGTCCGACTTCTCGATCTCGATCCCCGAGCGCGGCACCGTCGCGGCCGAGGAGCATCCGGTGGTGATCCTCACCTCCAACCGGACGCGCGAGCTGCACGAGGCGCTCCGCCGGCGCTGCGTCTACCACTGGATCGACTACCCGGACGCGCGGCGCGAGGCGGAGATCGTGATGATGCGCGCCTCGGCGGTGACGCGGGCGACGGCGGACGCCGTGGTGCGGGCGGTGACGGCGCTGCGGGCCGAGTCGCTCGCCAAGGCACCCGGGATCGCGGAGACGGTGGAATGGGCCGAGGCGGCGACGCTCCTCCACCGGCAGGGGTCGGACTGGCCGACGGCGTTCCGCCGCGCCATCGGCGTCGCGATCAAGGATTCCGACGATCTCGCCTTCGTCGACCCGCGGCTCGACCGGATCCTCGCCGATGCCGCGGCCTGAGGCCTCAGGCGTCGGCCGGCTCGGGGAGGAGGCCCGTCGGCAGGCCGTCCATGGATTCCATGTTCTCGCGCCGCTGGTAGTCGGCGATCCCCTCCGGCCCCTTGTGCTCGGCCCAGCGGGCGAGGTTGTCGCGCTCGCCCTCGTAGTCGAACAGGGGCACGCCGTAGCCGCACGAGGTCTGCACGAGGTCGATGTCCTGCACCACGATCTGCCGCGCGCCGAGCGGCGCCTCGCCGCCGAAATGGGCCGAGAGGAGCGCATCGAACTCGGCCGTTCCCGCCGGGACGGAGCGGCCGCGGCCGTAGAGGCGCATGATGTTGGGCGCGCCCTCGAAGGCGGTCATCATGATGGTGAGGCGGCCGTCGGCGAGGAGGTGCGCCGCGGTTTCCGCGCCGGAGCCGGTGAGGTCGAGCCAGCACACCGTGTTGCGGTCGATCACGCGGAGCGCCGTCGTCGGCCGCGGCGAGATGTTGATCCGCGTCCCCTCCGCCGCGGTCGCCGCGAAGAAGATCTTCTGTCGCTCGATGAACTCGAGGTGCTTGTCCTCGATCGACGCGAAGCGCTTGGCCATGGCGGGCTCCCTTCTCTTCCCGCATTAGAGCCGACCGCGCGGCCCGCGTCGACGGCCTCCCGCTGCAACGGTGGATCGCGCAGCGGTGGACGGTGCGGAGGCGAGGGGCGATGACTCTGCCGCGCGCCGCCCGCCCGTTCGTCACCTTCGCCTCGCTCCTGCGCGCCAACGGGTTCGCCGTCGCGCCGGAGCAGACGGAGAGCTTCGTCGCCGCGGTCGGGCTCCTCGGCCCCCGCTCGATGGCCGACATCTATCAGGCGGCGCTCGCGACACTCGCCCCCGATCCCGACCGGCGCGACGTGTTCGATGCCCTCTACCGCGCCCATTTCCTCGGCCACTCCCTCGCGGGCGAGGCGCCGGTGAGCGAGGAGGAGATCGTCACCGAGCCCGAGGACGGCGAGGACGACGTGTTCGAGCCCGATGAGGCGAGCGAGGCGGGGGCGGAGGCGACGCGGGCCGAGGTGCTGACCGGCCGGCGGTTTGGCACGCTGGCCGACGCGGAGGCGCTGCGCCGCTTCCGCCGGCGCGCTCCGGAAGCGCTGCCGCGCCGCCGCTCGCGCCGGTTCGCCGCGCGGCGGACGGGCGACCGGCCGGACCTCCGGCGTGCGCTGCGAGACGCCGTGAAGCGCGACGGCGAGGTGGTCCGCCTGCCGGCGCTCGCCCGGCGGACGCGACAGCGGCGGATCCTCCTCCTCGTCGACGTATCGGGTTCGATGAAGGGGCAGACCGACGGTGCGCTCCGGTTCGCGCACGCACTGCGCCACGCGGCGGACCGCGTCGAGGTGTTCACCGTCGGTACGCGCCTCACCCGGATCACGCGGCCGCTCCGCCACCGGAGCGCGGCGGTGGCGCTCGACGCCGCCGCGTCCGCCGTCGCCGACTGGGACGGCGGCACTCGGCTCGGCGAGGCGCTCGGCGCATTCCTCGCGGTGCCGCGCTATGCGGGGTTCGCCCGCTCGGCGCTGGTGGTGATCGTCTCCGACGGGCTGGAGCGCGGCGACCCGGCGCCGCTCGTCGCCGCCGTGGAGCGCCTCTCCCGCCTCGCCTGGGCTCTCCTGTGGCTGACGCCGCTCGCGAGCGGCCCCGCCTTCCGGCCCGAGACGGAGGCGCTGAAGGCGGTTGCCCCGTTCGTCACCCGCTTCGGCGCGGCCGGCTCGCCCGCCGACCTCGCCACCGAAATCCTGTCTATCGCGAGAGCCGCATGAGGATTGTCGACGCACACCATCACATCTGGCGCCGGGCGCACCTCCCGTGGCTCCTCGGGCCGACGCAGCCGCGCATCTTCGGCCCCTACGACTCGATCAAGCGCGACTACCTCGTCACCGAATATCGCGACGACATCGCCCGGACAGGGGTGGAAAAGTCCGTCTACAGCCAGGCGAACTGGGCGCCGAACTGGTTCGTCGACGAGGTCGCCTGGGTGACGAATGTCGCGGCGGAGTCGGGCTTCCCGCACGCGATCGTGGCCTTCGCGAACATGACGCAGGACGATGTCCGCCGCGACCTCGACCGCCTCTCCGCCTTTCCGATGGTGCGCGGCATCCGCCACCAGATGCACTGGCACCAGAATCCGCTCTACCGCTTCGCTTCCGGCCCGGATGTGGTCGGGAGCGACCGGGTGATCGCCAATGTCGGCCGGCTTGCCGAGCGGGGATGGGCCTTCGAGCTGCAAATCTTCGAGGGCCAGGTGGCGGCGGCGCTCCGGCTCGTCGAGGCCTGCCCGGACGTGACCTTCGTTCTCCAGCACGCCGGCATGCCCGAGGACGTCTCGCCGGAAGGCAAGGCGCGATGGGCGGCGTCGATGCGGCGCCTTGCGGCGCAGCCGAACGTGGTGGCGAAGGTCTCGGCCTTTGGAACGTTCCTGCGGCGCAACGATCCCGAGCACATCGCCTGGGCACTCGGCGAGACGGTGACCATCTTCGGCGCCGACCGCTGCCTCTGGGGGTCGAATTTCCCGATCGAGAAGATCTGGACCGACTACCGGAGCCTCCACGACGCGTTCATCGCCGCCTCAGCCGACCTCAACGCCGGCGAGCGCGATGCGGTGTTCAGGACCACGGCGGAGCGCGTCTACAGCCTCTGATTCTTGCGCTGAAGCCTCACATTATAAGCTACAGCGCTCCAAGCGTTCATATACAGTTCAGAAAGCAAAGCTGTCGCAGGGCGTGGAACTTCGTCGCCATGCACGCGGTTTATAAGCGTCTGCTTCGACGGGTGCTGATGCAAATCAGTCGAAGTGAATGGAATTCAGGAGTAGAGAACATGACGTCTCCGATCAAGATGGCTCTTTCGGCTGCGGTGCTCGCTTCGGGTCTTGCTCTGCCGGCCGCTGTTCCGGCGAACGCGCAGGTCATTCTCCAGTTCGGCGAGTCCGGCTACAACGACAATCAGTCGAACCGCCAGGCGAACCGCATCGAGAATCGCGGTGACCGCCGCGCGGCTCAGGCTGCAGCGAATGGCAACTACCGCAAGGCCGCCCGGATTGACGAGCGGAGCGAGCGCCGCGCCGCCGAGGTCCGCCGCGACGGCTCGTACCAGGAGCCGCTGCTTCAGTTCCGCATCGACTGACGCGGCGAGGAAACCATCGAAGCGAAGGCCGCCTCCGGGCGGCTTTCGTCGTTTAGCGGCGGGTCCATGCCAAGCCAGAGGCGGAAGCGGATGCCGACGAGGCTGCCCCCGAAAGCGAACAGGAACCAGGCCCATCCGTGAAGGCTTCCCGAGGCGATGCCGCCGAGCAGCGCGCCGATGTTGCAGCCATAGGCGATCCGCGCGCCATACCCCATCAGCAGGCCGCCGGCGACGGCCGTCAGCACATCGCGCCGCGACAGGCTGAGTGTCGGCGCGAAGCGGCCGGCGAGCGCGGCGGCGAGCCCGGCACCGGCGATGAGGCCGAAATTCATCACGCTCGTCCCGTCGGAGAGGAGGGGGCCGCGCACCGCGCCCATCGCGTTCTCCCAGTAGGGCCAAGATGCGACCGGCACGCCGGCGGCGTCGGCGAACTTGGCACCCCACAGCGTCAGCCCCGAGGTGATGCCCCACGGGCGGCCGAGGATCACGAGCGTGAGCAGTCCGACGGCGGTCAACGCGACGACGCCGACGGACAGCGGCCACGGACCGCGCCAGAGCGCACGGCGGGTGACAGGAGGCTGCCGCGACTCGAGGGCGCCGTGCCGCCGCCGCTCGGCGGCCGAAGCCGCGAGGCCGAGCGCGGCGAGCGCGGCGAGGGACACGGCGACCGCGGCGGGCCAGCCGACGAGCGCCGCCAGCGCCACCGGCGGAAGCCGTGGCAGATCGTCCCAGAACCGCCAGTGCCAGGTGGCGAGGAGGCCGCCGGCGATGAAGAAGGCGAGCGTGATCACCATGCGCGTCGACCCGCCGCCGACGGTGAAGAGCGTACCGGAGCCGCAGCCGCCGGCGAGCTGCATGCCGACGCCGAACATCGCCGCCCCGACAGCGACGGCGACGCCGACCGGGAACACGAACCCGCCGATCCCGTCGGAGGTCGCGATCAGCGGAATCGCGACGAGGGTCGTGAGGGCGACCAGCCACAGCTGCGCCCGGAAGCCGGCACCGCGCCGCTCGCGCACGAGGCGCCGCCAACCGGCGGTGAAGCCAAACGCGGCATGATAGAGCGCGAAGCCAGCGAGCGCGCCAACCAGCGCCGCGGCACCGAGGGGCGGCGCTTCGAGCGCAGCCCCTGCCGCGACGGCGAGGACCAACGCTGCGGCAGCGCCGGCCACCAGCGGCTGCCCGATCTGCGAAGACGATCCTGCCGGCGAGGACAAGACGCGGACCTCCTTCTCCGGCCACTCGCTGGTCATCGGAGGGCCGCGCGGGAGTTCATCATGGTCCTGCCGTCCGCGACATCACGCCCGCGTGAAACGCGGATGTCCCGCAAGTCTGGCGCTCCGAACGCTCAAGCGGCTGTGACAACTATTCATCCTGCGTTGTCACGCCAAGCGCTACACGAGACCCTAGGTGCATGGAGCGGTGTGTTCGGTCCGCGCAAGGAGAACCGCTGATGTTGACCCGAGTGGACGCACCCGTGCCGCAGTCGCTGGCGAGCGCAGCCGACGGCTGGAACGGCCTTGTCGCGGCAGTGATGAGCCATTCGGCGACAGTACCCGAGCGGCTGAAGGCGCTGTCGGACGCCAACCCGGATTCGCCGGCGGTCATCGCGGCGCGCGGCCTCCTCTACCTCCTCCTCGGCCGACGCGAGCTGGCGGACGAAGCGCGCCTTCTCCACGTCGCGGCTGTGGACGGGCTGGCCGGCGGCGAGGCCGGCGCGTCGGAGCGGATGATGGTGGAGGCGCTCGGCGCCTGGGTCGCCGGCCGCCCGTCGCGCTCGGCAGCCATTTTCGACCAGCTCCGCGAGGACTCCCCCGGCGACGCCTTCGCCGTGAAGATGGCGCAGGCGATCCGCTTCCTCTACGGCGACACGCGCGGGATGCGACGCTCGGCCGAGGCGGCGGTGGGCTACTTCGCCGACAGCCACCCGCACGCCGGCTACGTCCGCGGCTGCTACGCCTTCGCCTGCGAGGAGACGGGCGACCTCTCGATCGCCGAGCGTGAGGGCGTGCGGGCGCTGGAGCTCGCCCCGGACGACGCGTGGGGCCTCCACGCCGTCGCCCACGTCCACGAGATGCGCGGCCACCCGGAGCGCGGGCGCGACTGGCTCCTGTCGCGACAGGACGCCTTCGCCGGATGCTCCAACTTTCGTCACCATGTCTGGTGGCATTACGCACTCTTCGAGCTCGAGCTCGGCAACATCGCCCGCGTGCTCGAGCTCTATGACACCGAGATCCGCCGCGAGCGGACGGACGACTACCGCGACATCGCGAACGCCGTCTCGCTGCTCGCGCGGCTCGAGGCGGAAAACGTCCCCGTCGGCAGCCGCTGGGACGAGCTTGCCGAGATCGCCGAGCGGCGGGTGGACGACGCGTGCGTCGTCTTCGCGGACCTGCACTATCTCGTGGCGCTCCTCGGCGCCCGGCGGCACGAGGCGGCGGACCGGCTGGTCGAGCGTCTCGGCCGCTCCGGCGACGGGTCGGAGTTCGGGGCGATCGCCGTCGAGGCGGGCGCGTCGGCCGGCGGCGGGCTCGCCGCGCTCGCCCGCGGCCGGCACGACGAGGCGCTGCAGGCTCTGCTGGCCGCCCGGCGCACGATGCAGACCATCGGCGGCAGCCACGCCCAGCGTGACGTGTTCGAGCGCCTCACGGTGGACGCCGCCATCCGCGCCGCGCGCTTCGACGAGGCGCGCGCGCTCATCAAGGAGCGCGCCCGCCGGCGCGGCGCCTACGACCGGTTCTCCTTGACGCGGCTCGTGAAGTGCGGTGCACCGGCGGTCGAGGAGCCGCAGACCACCGCAGCCGCCTTCTAGCCGGCGCCCCACCGAAGGCGCGCCGCAACGACGACCCGGCGGCACCGCCGCCTTCTGGAGTTGACGATGTCCGTCCCCCGTCCCGCCGGAGCGCGCCGACCGCGCGACCTGCGCCTCGACTTCTTCCGCGGGCTCGGGATGTTCATCATCTTCATCGCCCACGTGCCGAACAATAGCTGGAACTACTGGATCCCGGCTCGCTTCGGCGCCTCCGATGCGACGGAGATCTTCGTCTTCTGCTCCGGCATGGCGTCGGCGATCGCCTTCGGCGCCGTCTTCCGCGAGCGCTCGTTCCTGATGGGCGCGGCGCGGACCGCCTTCCGGGTGTGGCAGGTCTACTGGGCGCACATCGCGCTGTTCGTCACCACGGTCGCGTTGCTCGTGCTGCTCGACCAGTGGTCAGCCAGCACCTTCTACACCGAGCGCCTGTGGGTCCGCCCGTTCCTGGAGGAGCCGGCCGAGCACCTCCTCGGCCTCGTGACGCTGCAGTACGTGCCGAACTATTTCGATATCCTGCCGATGTACCTCGTCATCCTCGCCATGATGCCGGTGGTCGCCTTCCTCGGCCTCAGGAACCGCTGGCTCGCGTTCGCGCTGATCGGCGGCCTCTGGGCGCTCGCGCAAGCGGACATCCTGTCGTTCGGCGCCGAGGTGCGCGCCGGAGACGACCGCGAGTGGTTCTTCAACCCGTTCGGCTGGCAACTCGTCTTCTTCACCGGCTTCGCGTTCATGATGGGATGGATCAAGCCGCCGCCCGTCAGGCGCGGACTCGTCCTGCTGGCGGTCGGTGTCCTCGTCTTCAACCTCGTGTTCGCGACGCGGTGGGGCTGGCAGTACCAGTTCGTCTACGACGCGCGCGATCTCGCGATGTGGACGTTCGACAAGACCGACTTCGGTGTCGTCCGCTACACGCACTTCCTGGCGCTCGCCTATCTCGCCTACGTCATTGCCGGGGAGGGCGGGCGGCGGCTCGCCGGGAGCGGGCTCTGGGGTCGCTTTGTGCTCGTGGTGCGCAAGGTGGGGCAGCAGTCGCTCGCGATCTTCCTCGCCTCAATGGTGCTCGCCCAGCTGTTCGGCGCGGTGCTCGACGTGACCGGGCGCACCGCGGCGACGACGGCGCTCGTGAATGCCACCGCGTTCGCAATCCTCGTCGCGGTCGCCTACACGGTGGCCTGGTTCAAGGGGCAGCCGTGGCGGGTGCCGCCAGTCGCCGCGGCACGGACCGATGAGCCGGCGCGGGCGGGGCCGAGTGCCGCGCTTGTCCGCCCGGAGGTGGTGGGGTAGGCCGACCGCGGCAGGAGAACCCCCCGATGCGCATCCTCATCACCAACGACGACGGCGCGCGTGCCGACGGCATCAAGCTCCTCGAGAGGATCGCCCGCTCGATCACCGACGACGTCTGGATCGTGGCGCCGGAGTTCGACCAGTCGGGCGTCTCCCACGCGGTCAGCCTGCACGAGCCGCTGCGGGTCCATCAGGAGGACGAGAAGCGCTTCTTCGTGAAGGGGACGCCAGCGGACTGCGTGATCCTCGGCGTGGAGCGCCTCCTCGATCGGCGGCCGGATCTCATCCTCTCGGGCGTTAACCGCGGCGGCAACATGGCCGATTCGATCGCCTATTCCGGCACGGTCGGCGCCGCGATGACGGGGCTGATGGTCGGCGTCCCGGCGATCGCGCTGTCGCAGATGTTCCACGGTGTCGAGATCCACTGGGAGACGGCGGAGCGGTACGCGAAGCCGCTGATCGAGCGGCTTCTCGAGGCGCGCTGGCCGATGCCGGTGGTGCCGAACGTCAACTTCCCGCCCTGCCGGCCGGACGAGGTGAAGGGCGTCGTGATCTGCCGGCCGGGGCACGGCTTCATCGACGGGGTGAAGGTGGAGCACCGGGTCGACGTGCGCGGCGGCTCCTATCACTGGCTGCAGTTCCGCCGGTCCAAGGCGGGCGTCGACGATCCCGAGTGCGACCTCATGCAGCTGATGGCGGGCAGGATCACGATTTCGCCGCTCCGGCCCGACCGGCACGGCGAGGCGGACTGGGGCCGCTTCAATGCCGAGTTCGCCGACCTCCTCTCCGTGGCGCCGCTGCCGCACCTCGCGTGACGCCGGAGCTGGTGCGCCTCGCGACCCCAGCGGATGAGGCGGCGATCAACCGCGTCCTCGCCGCCTCCTACGGGTCGATGACGGCGGAGTATGGCTCGGACCTCCTCGCCGCGGTGCTGCCGGCGATGACGGCGATCACGACGGCGGTGCTGAATTCGGGCAGCTTCTACGTGGTCGCGGTCGGGGAGGAGCTCGCCGGCGTCGGCGGGTGGACGTTCGAGCGCCCGGGCGGGGCGGGCGAGGCGATCGATCCGCAGGTGGCGCACATGCGCTTCGTCGCCGTCGACCCGGCGCACAAGGGGCGCGGTGTCGGCCGGCTCATCGTGGAGCGCTCGGCGGCCGACGCACGGACGGCCGGTGCCGCAGTCCTCCACACGTACTCGACGCTCGGCGCGGAGCGCTTCTACGCCGGCCTCGGCTTCGAGCGGCTCGGGCCGATGGACAACGTCATCCGCGGCCACGCGCTGCCGAGCGTCCACATGGTACGCCGGCTCGGCTGAGAGCGAACCTCCGCTCTAGAGGCCGAGCGCGGCGGCGGCTTCGGCGAGGACGAGGCGGCCGTAGTCCCCGTTCATGTGCCACGGGTCGCCGGTGCGGAAGGCGTCGGCGGTGAAGCCCGGGCTGCCGGCGGCGGCGGACGGGCGGTGGAGGAGGCGCGCGCCGGGGAGGTCGCGGGCGACGAGCTCGGTGAGCATCGCGTCCTGCGCCTCGCCGTACCAGGCGAAGAAGGCGGGGCCGTAGCGGCGGGCGGCGGCGGACTCGCCGCGGGTGAGCACGGCGGCGGTCGGGAGTGCCCACGGTTCCACGAGGAGCGGGCCAGGGAAGGTTCCCCGGAGGAGCGTGATCGACTTCCACGCGTTGCCGGCGGCGTAGCTCGCCACCATCGCCCGGGCGAAGAGAGCGTGCGAGACGCCCGCCTCCGCGTCGGGGACGCGTTCGGCAAGGGTGAGGTCGGTGACGACGTGGCCCGGCCGGCCGCGATCCGGCGGGAGGCCGGCGGCGGAGACGAGGAGCGCGTCGAAGACGGTGGGGTCGATGCCGTCCGCGACAGCGCCGCCGACGGTGGTGAGGGCGTCGCGGTCGGCGGTCTTCGGCTTGAGGCGGCCGCCGTCGCGCCGGAGCTTCGGGCCGTCGGCGCCGGGGAGGACGTAGAACGAGACGGCGAACGGGCCGTGGTGGGCGGGGCCGGTGGCGCCAGGGGGCAGGCTGTCCGCCACCGCGCGGCGGAGCGCCGCCGCCTGGCTGTTGCCGACGACGAGGAGCTTCATCGGCCGCCCGGAGAGGGAGCGAAGCGGTCGAGGTGGGCGTCCTCGTCGGCCGCCGACCGGCCGGGCGCGAAGGCCTCGGCGAGCGCTTCGGCCCCGAGCGGCGGGGTCGCCTCGACAGAGCCGTCCCGGGCGAGCGCCGCCGCCAGAGGTCGCAGGTCGGCGCTGCCGGTCGGCACGAGGACGAGCTGGGCCGAGCCGAGGGAGCGGAGCGCCGCGAGCGCGGCGGCGCAGTCGTCCACCACGTTGGCATCGGTGTCGGGGAGGGGGAGGAGGAGCGTGTGCGCCGCCCCAAGCGCACGGCGGACGGCGGCGACAGTGACGCGCCGCAGCGCCTCCGCCTCGGCAAGGCTGCGGAAGCCGCCGGGCTCGACGCCGGGCCGCAGGAGGTCCACCGTCCGTCCCTCGCGCTCGGCGAAACCGATGCGCGGCGTCCTGCCCGCGGCGGCCTCGATCCAGATGCGGGCCGTCGCCGCCGTCACGGGGCCGGTGCGGAACGAGCCCGCGCCGTAGCCGAAGCGCGCGGCCTCGGCGGCCGGCAGGCGGCTCCAGGCGGGCTCGGCGTCGAGGAAGGTGCCGCCGCGGCGGCGCAGCGCACGGGAGAGGGCGGGGACGAACGGCGCCGGGAAGCTGGCGACGGGGTCGGACGGGCGCGGCGGACGGCGCGGGCGCCAGGTCGCCGCGGCACCCGTCACTTGGTGCCGAACATGCGGTCCCCCGCGTCGCCGAGTCCGGGGACGATGTAGCCGTGCTCGTTGAGCCGCTCGTCGACCGCTGCGGTGACGACCGGCACCTCCGGGTGATGGCCCTGGAGGTTGGCGATCCCTTCGGGCGCGGCGAGGAGGCACACGAAGCGGAGGTCCGTCGCCCCGGCCTCCTTCAGCCGGTCCACCGCGGCAATGGCGGAGTTGGCAGTCGCGAGCATCGGGTCGAGCACGATCACCCGCCGCTCGCCGAGGTCGTCCGGTGCCTTGAAGTAGTACTCCACCGCCGAGAGGGTCTTCGGATCGCGATAGAGGCCGATGTGCGCGACGCGGGCGGAGGGGACGAGGTCGAGCATACCGTCCAGCAGCCCTTCGCCGGCGCGCAGGATCGGGGCGAAGACCAGCTTCTTGCCCGACAGCCGCGGCGCCATCATGCGCGTGAGAGGCGTCTCGATCTCCACCATCTCGACCTCGAGGTCGCGGGTCGCCTCGTAGCAGAGGAGCATCGCGATCTCGCGCAGGAGCTGGCGGAAGCCGGCGGTCGAGGTTTCCCTGTCGCGCATGATTGTCAGCTTGTGCCGGACGAGGGGGTGGTCGATCACGGTGACGAGGGCCGACGGGCTCAAGGTGGACGCTCCAGGGGAGCCGCGCGGGGCGCGGGCGGGGTCGAGGACGGGGCGATCCTAGCGGGACGCGCCGGGCGTGCCAAACTCGGTGGCGAGCCGGGCAGCAAGCCGGGCGACGAGCGGCGGGACGGCGGCGAGCAGCGCCTCGTCCCGGCCGGGCGGTCCGATGAACTGGACGGATAGACCGCTCACCGGCGCTGCCACCACCGGCAGCCCCGCGACGTTGGCGGCGAGGGTGAAGCGGATGTTCGCCTCCGTGATCGGCACCGCGACGCCGTTCACGAATGCCGCTCGGGCGAAGCGGGTCGCCGGCGCCATCGGCAGCGTCAGCGCGAGGAGGAGCCCGTCATCGCCGAGGAGGCGGCTGTAGCGGTCGGCGACGGCTGAGAGGGTCGCCCGAGCGGCGGCGACGCGGGCCGGCGTGAGCCGCGCACCAAGCCGCAGCCCTGCCGCGGCGGCGGGCGGGAAGGGTGCTCCCGCCTGGACCTCACGGCGGTGGAAGGCGTACGCCTCGGCGCAGAGGACGACACCGTGGGCCGTCGCGACGTCCTCGAACTCCGGCACCGCGACAGACGTCACCCCTGCCGCGATCGCCCCGAAGGGATCGGCGACCGCCCGGTCCGCCTCGAAGGCGTCCCCGTCGGCGAGGAGGCGAGAGAGCGCGGGGCCTGGCGGAAGCGGGTCGAGCAGCACGGCCGCCGCAGCGCAGAGCGTTGCCGGGTCGGAGGCGAGGAGGCCGACGCAGTCGAGCGTCGGCGACAGCGGGACCACACCCTCGGCGCTGATCCGGCCGCGGCTCGGCTTGAACGCCCAGAGGTCGCAGTAGGCGGCGGGAATGCGGACGCTGCCGCCGGTGTCGGTGCCGAGGCCGACGTCGGCGAGCCCGGCCGCGACGGCGGCGGCCGCCCCGCCCGACGAGCCGCCGACCGCGCGGCCCGGAAAACGCGGGTTCGCCACCCGGGGCGTCATCGTGCCGAAGCCCGCTTCGTCCGTGTGGGTGACGCCGGCGATCCCGTAGCCGGCGGCTCGCAGGCGGGCGACGGCAACGGCGTCCCGCTCCGCGATGCGCCCCGTCCAGTGCGGCAGCCCCGCCGTCAGCGGCATCCCGGCGACGGCGATCATGTCCTTGACGGCGACGGACGGGCGCTCCGCCGTGGGGTCCGTCGCAAGGAACGGGCTCAGGAGCCGGTGAACTCCGGCGGCCGCTTCTCGGCGAAGGCGGCGCGGCCCTCCAGGTAATCCGTCGACGCATCGGCGAGGTCGGACAGGCGCCAGGCCTCCTCCATCAGCGTCGTCTCGCCGCCGGCCGTGACGGCGCGGACGGCGACCTTGGCGGCGGCGAGTGTCAGCGGCGCGTTCTCGGCGAGGCGCATCACGAGGCGGGCGACGGCGTCGTCGAGCTTCTCCTGCGGCACCACCTCGTGCACGGCGCCCTGCGCGAAGGCGCGCTCCACCGGCATCCGGCCAGCGGTCATCAGCATCCAGCGCGTCGGCGCCTCGCCGAAGGCGCGCACCAGGCGGGCGACGCCGCGCGGATCGTAGCCGAGGCCGAGCCGGGCGGCCGGAACCATGAAGAAGGCGTCTGTCGCGGCGACGCGGAGGTCGCAGCTTGCCGCGAGGGCGGCGCCGGCGCCGATCACCGGCCCCTCGAGCCGCGCGACGGTCGGCTGTCGGATCGCCTCAACCGCGAGGCAGGAGCGTTCCAGCTGGTCGTCGTAGGAGCGGGGGCCGCCGCGGCCGGGGCGGTCGCCCTCGAAGCCCGCGATGTCGGCGCCGGCCGAGAACACGCCGCCCTCGCCGCAGATCACCACCGCGCGGATCATGGTGTCGGCCGACACGTTCACCGCGAAGGCCTCGAGCTCGCGCCACATGCCGAGGCTGATCGCGTTGCGGCGCGACGGGTTGACGAGCGTCGCGACGGCGACGGCCTCGACCTGCTCGACCCGTACGTGGGGGATCGGCTCGTCCTCGTTCGCTGCCGCCATCAGTGCCTCCCGCGCCTTGTCGGTTTATCGAGCTTTCGACGGTCGCGGCAAGATCGTAGCTGCCGTTCCTCCCGCCTCTCGCGCCTCTTCGCGTGCCAAGCGGCACGCCTTCCTTCCGCCGCGCCGGCCGCCGATAGTCCTGCCGCGCCGCGAGGGCGGCCCGCGGCCTCCGAAGGTCGCGCAGGCCGGCCGGACGGGATCCCTGTACGACGCCTGCGGCTGCGGCGCGCCACCCGGCGAAGGACGAATCGGAGGACCAATGCCCGGACCGCACCCCGCAACGCTCACCCCGCCGGTCGAGGACGACCTCGCCGCCCGCTTCCGCGCGCTGCACGAGAGCTTCTTCGTGATGCCGAATCCGTGGGACGCGGGATCGGCCCGCCTCCTCGCCGCCCTCGGCTTTCCGGCGATCGCCTCCTCCTCCGCCGCGCTCGCCTGGACGCTGGGGCGCCCGGACGGAGGGGTCGACCGCAGGACGGCGATTACCCATGCCGCGATGCTCGCCGAGGCGAGCGGCCTGCCCGTGAATGGCGACTTCGAGCAGGGCTACGGCGAGATGCCGGCCGACGTCGCCGACACCGTGACCGCTTCGATCGAGGCGGGCGTGTCGGGCTGCTCCATCGAGGACCTGTGGCCCGGCGGCGACGCGCCGCTCTATGACCTCCCCATGGCGTGCCGGCGGGTCGAGGCGGCCCGGGAGGCCGCGGAGCGCTCCGGCAGCGCCTTTGTGCTCACCGCGCGGTGCGAGGTGTTTCTCACCGCCGTCCCCGACAAGCTGAACGTCGCCATCGAGCGCCTTCGCGCCTACGAGGCGGCAGGGGCGCACGCCGTCTACGCGCCGGGGATCACCACCGGCGACGAGGTGAAGGCGATCGTGGAGGCCGTCAGCGTCCCGGTGAACGTGCTCGCCGGGCTTGGCGGGATCTCGGACGAACTGACGGCACTGAGGGCGCTCGGCGTCCGGCGGATCTCGCTCGGCTCCAACCTCTTCAAGGTGGCGATGGGGAGCTTCCTGCGGGCCGCGGAGGCGCTTGCGGGCGGCAGGGTCGAGCTGCCGGGGAGCATCGCATCCGTGCGGATGAACGCCGCCTTCGGAGGATGAGCCCGGACGAGGTGCGTGAGCTCTTCGCCCCCTTCGGCCCGGTCGGCGTCCGGCGGATGTTCGGCGGGCTCGGCATCTATGCGGACGGACGGATGATCGCGCTCGTCGCGCGGGAGGAGCTCTACCTCAAGGCGGACGCGGAGAGCCGGCCGGTCTTCGCGGCGGCAGGCTCCGGCCCGTTCGTCTACGCCTCCGCCGGGCGCACGGTGGAGCTTCCCTACATGCGCCTTCCCGAGGCGGCCTATGATGACGAGGAGCTCCTGGTGCGCTACGCCCGCCTCGCCGACGACGCGGCCCGGCGCGCTCCGCCGAAGCCGCCGCGCCGCCGCCGGGCCGCCGCAGCAGCGGCCGCGCCCGAGAACCCTGGAGGAGAGGACGACCATGCCCGTCACGAGCCGCGCGGACGCCGAGGCGCTCGACCGCGCCGACCCACTCGCCCGCCATCGTGACGACTTCCTCCTGCCGGACGGGGTCATCTATCTCGACGGGAACTCGCTCGGCCCGCTCACCCGGGCGGCGCGGGAGCGCGTCGAGCGGGCGCTCCGGCACGAGTGGGGCGAGGGGCTGATCCGCTCCTGGAACAGCGCCGGCTGGATCGACCTGCCGCGGACGGTGGCGGCCAAGATCGCGCCCCTCATCGGCGCGCGGGCGGAGGACGTGCGGGTGACCGATTCCACCTCCGTCAACCTCTTCAAGGTGCTCTCCGCCGCGCTGGGCAAGCAGGCGGGGCGGCGGGTGATCCTGTCGGAGCCCGGCAATTTCCCGACCGACCTCTACATCGCATCGGGGGTAGGGGCGATGCACGGCGCCGAGCTCGTCCTCGCCGAGGACGTGACGGCGGCGCTCACCGACGACGTCGCCGTCCTGATGGTGACGGAGGTCGACTACCGCACCGGCCGGCGGCACGACATGGCGGCGGTGACGGCGGCCGCCCACGCCGCCGGCGCGCTGACGGTGTGGGACCTCGCCCATTCGGCCGGCGCGTTCCCGGTCGACCTCACCGGCGCCGACGCGGACTTTGCGGTCGGCTGCGGCTACAAATACCTCAACGGCGGCCCCGGCGCGCCGGCCTTCGTGTGGGTCGCGCCGCCGCACCAGGAGGCGGTGCAGCCGCTGTCCGGCTGGTTCGGCCATGCGGCGCCGTTCGCGTTCGAGCCGGTGTTTCGCCCGGCGCCGGGCATGGACCGCTTCCTGACGGGGACGGCACCCGTCCTCTCGATGAGCGCGCTCGACGCGGCGCTCGACACGTTCGCCGGGGTCGACCTTGCCGTGGTGCGGGAGAAGTCGGTGGCGCTGGGCGAGCTCATGATCGAGCGCGTCGAGGCGCGGTGCGGCGGGGCGCTCGCGCTGGCAAGCCCGCGCGAGGCGGCGCGGCGGGGGAGCCAGGCGTCGTTTCGCCATCCGAACGGCTACGCGATCATGCAGGCGCTCATTGCGGCCGGTGTGATCGGCGACTTCCGCGCGCCGGACATCCTGCGCTTCGGCTTCACCCCGCTCTACACGCGCTTCGCCGACGTCTACGACGCGGTGGAGATCCTCGCCGGCATCGTGAAGGCGGGGAGCTGGGACAGGCCGGAATTCCACCGCCGCGCGGCTGTCACATGAGGGTTGCAAACCCCGGACCCCGCCTGTAGATGAGGGGTCCGCGCGAGGGCCCACCCCCGCGCCGCCGCCCCGCCGGCAACAGGCGCCCGTAGCTCAGCTGGATAGAGCACCAGACTACGAATCTGGGGGTCAGAGGTTCGAATCCTTTCGGGCGCGCCAATCATATCAGCGACGTAGCGATGGCGACGAAGGGCACGAGAACTGCCGGGGGCACGTCGGGGCACGGCCTTCGATGAACGAGCGGAGTTCATCGCCGAGCTTGACACGGTATTTGCGGTCGTAAGCAATTAACGCGTGTCCCTCTCGATCGGACTCGGCGGGATTCCCGAATCGTCGACAATTTGATTCACAGTGATGGCTGTTGCTGGAGCCAGCCGTCATGCCGAAAGTGCTTTCGCTGGATCCGCACCCGTGTCTACCAGGCGATCGAGGGCGGGCTTTCGTGTCGGCAAGCGGCGGCGCGGTTCGATCTAGCGCGTCGAGCGCGATCCGCTGGCATGCAGCGTGGCGGGGGAGTGGTTGCTGCGCACCGAAGGCTCGAGGCGGTGACGCTGGTCCCACCACACCGAAGCGCATGCCGATAGCATCCACGCCATCCTTGCACGCCCGAAACGAATTCGCCGCCGCCGGCTATGAACCAAGCTGAGCGAATCACGCTTTAGCGGACTAGACGCAGCGGGCGGGCGCGACCCGCCTCCCAACCTCACGAGAGGGGCCGGATCATCCGTCGCCGTGCGCTCCGGAGGCGCATCACGCGCAGGCTGTCGATGAGTACGGCGGCGAAGATCACCCCGGCGAGGACGAGCGGCTGGAGGTAGAGGTTCATCGCCGAGTAGACGAGCCCGGTCTTCACCGTCTGGATGAGGATCGCGCCGATGGCGGAGCCGATCGCCGTCCCGATCCCGCCGAACAGCGAGGCACCGCCGAGAACCGCCGCGGCGATGACGTCGAACTCGCGACCCTCACCGAAGGCGACGTCGAGCCTGCCGATCTGGGAAATCAGGATGAACCCCGCCACGGCCGAGCAGAGGCCGGAGATCACGTAGACGCGGGCCGTCACCCACCCGACTCGGATGCCGGCTTTCCGCGCCACCTCCGGGTCGGCGCCGACGGCGTAGACCTGTCGGCCAAAAGTGGTGCGCGACAGGACCACGGTCGCAACCACGACGAAGAGGGTGAAGGCGATGATCGGCATCGGAACGCTGGCGACGGACGAGAGGCCGAAGTCCCGAAGCGAGGGGTTGAAGTCGAACTGGCGGGAGGAGGTCAGCATCGTCCCGAACCCGCGGAAGAAGAACAATGTCGCGAGCGTCACGATGAACGGCGCCACGCCGAGCCGGACGATGATCGCGGCATTGATGCCGCCGAGGACGATGCCGGTGAGCGCCGCGACGACGAGCCCGCCGGCAACGCCGATCGGCGCTGCGTCCATCGCGAACCCGGCAATCAGCGGCGCGAGGTACATGACGGAGCCGACGGAGAGGTCGATCCCGCGCGTGAGCAGCACGAACGTGATTCCGACCGCCGCGATGCCGATGAAAGAGGACTGCTTGACGATGTTGGCGAGGTTCTCTGTCGCCAAGAACTGCGGTGTCAGCAGCGAGAAGAGGAGGATGATCGCCGCGAAGATAAAGACGGTGACGTACTTGAGGAGAAAGCGGTTCGCGGCGGTCATGTGGCTTCCCTGAACGCCATGGCGAGCACGGCCTCCTCGCGAAAGGGGGGCGTGTCGAACGAGCCGACAATCTCGCCGCGGCTCATCACGAGGATGCGGTCCGAAACCCCGATCAGCTCCTCGATCTCCGACGAGATGAAAAGGACGGCACCACCCGCGGCGGCGAGACGGTCCGCGAGCGCGTAGAGCTCGTACTTGGCGCCGACATCGACGCCCCGGGTGGGCTCGTCGAGAATGAACACCCGCGGCCCTGCCATCAGCCACTTGCCGATGACGACCTTCTGCTGGTTGCCGCCCGAGAGCGACTTCGCCGGTTGGCGCCGGATGTTGCCGGCCCGGAGCTGAACCTGGCTCGCGACGGCCGCGCTCTCGTCCGCCAGCGTCTCCTCGTCCACCGTTCCGAGAGGGGCGCGGCCGAAGCGGGGGAGGGTGACGAGGGAGAGGTTCGCCTCGATCGCCGCGTCCATCATCAGCCCCTCCGCCCGGCGGTCCTCGGTAACGAAGGCGAGCCCGGAGCGGATGCGCGTCCGGGAGTCCGCGCCGAGCGGCGCCCCGTCGAGACTGATGGTCCCCCGCGCCGCTGGATCAAGGCCGAAGAGGGTGCGGGCGAGCTCGCTGCGGCCGGAGCCCATCAGGCCGAAGAGGCCGAGGATCTCGCCCTGCCGGAGCGTCAACGAGACGTTCTCGAGAACGCCGGGCTGCGACAGGCCGGACACCTCCAGCGCCACCTCGCTGGACGGCTGCCGCGTCCGTGGCGGGAAGAGGCCCGAGAGCTCGCGCCCGATCATGGCGGCGATCATGGCGGGGATCGGGAACTCCGACGCCGGCCCGTGGGCGACGAGGCGGCCGTCGCGCATCACCGCGATGTCGTCGCAGATCTTCTTCACGTCGGAGAGGACGTGGCTGATGTAGATCACCGTCTTCCCCGCCGCCTTGAGGCGCGCGATCACCTCGAACAGTCGCGACGTCTCGCGCGGGGTGAGCGAGGTCGTCGGCTCGTCGAAGATGATCAGCTCGGCGTCCCGGTGCAGGGCCTTCGCGATCTCGACGAGTTGCCGCTCGCCCGGCGAGAGGTCCTCAACCATCGCGCCCGGGCTCTCATGGAGGTTCAGTGCGTCGAGGAGGTCCTTCGTCCGCCGGCGGATCGCGCCACGGTCGATGAGGCCGAACCGCTTAGGAAAGCCGTCGATGAAGAGATTTTCCGCGATCGATAGGTTGAAGAAGAGATTCAGCTCCTGGTGAATGAAGGCGATGCCACGCGAGGCCGCTGCGGCGGCGTTGCGAGGTGCATAGGGCTCGCCGCGCCACAGCATGGCGCCCGACGTCGGCTGCACCACGCCACCCGTCATGTTCATGAGCGTCGACTTCCCGGCCCCGTTCTCGCCGATGAGGCCGAGGATGCGGCCCTCGGCGACGTCGAGCGAGACATCCGCGACTGCGGGGACGTCGAAGAACGACTTCGAAAGGTGCTCGAACCGCAGGAGGCTCACGTCCGCCCTCGCATCAGGCGAGTTCGGAGGACGTCGAGCATGGCGGCGGCGATGATCACGCAGCCCTTCACCATGTCGATGTGGAAGGACGAGAGGTTCATCAGGTTCAGCGTGTTCGACAGAAGCACGAAGAAGAGGACGCCGAAGACCGTCCAGAGGATCTTCCCCTTGCCACCGAACAGCGACGTGCCGCCGATCACGACCGCGCCGATCACGTCGAGCAGGAACGCGCCGGCGCCGAGTGTGGGCCGCCCCGCCTCGAGCCGGGCAGAATAGAGGATCGCGGCTGCCGCAGCACACAGCGCGGAGATGACGAAGACGGCGACAACCACACGGCGGACCGGGACGCCAGAGATCTCCGCCGCCCGCCGGTTGGCGCCGATCGCATACACCCAGCGGCCGAACACCGTGCGCGACAGGAGGAGGTGCGCGGCGACGGCGATGGCGATGGCGATGACCGCGGGCCAGGTGATGAACGAGTAGATCTCGCGCCGCGGGATCTGCGGCGTCTCCTTCTCGCCGAGATAGACGGAGACGAGGTCGCCGCCGCCGAGCTCTGTGAAGCCCTCGGGCAGCGGCCGGATGTTGTTCGACTGCGTCAGCCAGAGCGCAAAGGCCGAGATCGCGATGAGGCCGACCAGCGTCACCATGAAGGGCGGCATCCGGAGGTACGCAACCGAGACGCCGTTGACGATGCCGACGAGGAGCCCCGTCGCGAGCATCGCGATGATGCCGAGGCCGACGCCCCACGGAACGCCCGCCAGGGGCCCGCCGTCGGCGGTCAGGACGGCGCCCCAGAGCGGCGCGTTGCCGAGGACGTTCGGGTCCGCGCCCGTCGCGATCAGCATCGCGCCGACGACGCTGGCGAGCCCGATCAGCGCGCCCTGCGAGAGATCGATCCCGGCAATGATGAGGACGAACGTCTGCCCGACGGCGACGACGAGGAGCGGCCAGATGTTGGAGAGGATGTTGGCGAGGTTCGCCGGGTTCGTCAGCGTCGGCAGGAACGGCGCGAGGGCAAGGACGTAGGCGAGCGAGACGTAGAGGACGAAGTAGTCGGACAGGAACACGCGGGCCGTCCAGCGGCCGATGCTGGCGGCGGGCGCACGCCGCGCGGGCGCCGCGAGGTCGCCCCCCGGCGCTGGCGCCGGGGGGGTGATGGCAGGAGCGTCGTTCACCTGTTGAGGAAGCCTTCGGCGAGGAGGACGCAGCCCCACATATCCATCTCGCGCTCGGCGAGGTTGTCGGTGTTCAGCGCGAAGCCGGGGTCCTCGATGACCTGGTTCGGCTGCGTCTCGCCCGCCTCGATCGCCGCGAGGATCGCCTGCAACGCCTGCTCGGCCTCGAAGAAGAGGTCCTGCACGCCCGTCGCGTCGACGTAGCCGTCCTTGATGAGCTGGCAGGCAGTGGCGTCGCCGTCGAGGCCGGCCATCCAGACGTGGCCGTCCTCGCCCGTCTTCTTCCACTTGCCGCGCGGCTCGAACACCGAGCGGATGGTCGGGAACAGGAAGTCGGACGAGGTGAAGAGGAGGTCGACGTCCGGGTTCGCCGTCACCGCCGCCTCGAGGTTGGCGAGCGCCGTCGCCGCGTCCCAGTTTGAGGCGACTTCGGTGACGTTGATGCGATCCTTGTGCTTGTCGACGGCGGCGTAGAAGCCCTCGCGGCGGCCGACGGCGTTCGGGTCGCCGAGGTCGCCGACGATGATGATGGCGTTGAGTGTCTCGCCTTCGGGAGCGGATTCCAGCGCCTTGCCGACGATGTGGTCGACGGCCTGGCCTGCGATCGTGGCGTTGTCGGCGACGACAATGATGCCCTTCGAGAGGTCCGACGGCGGGCGGTTGAAGACGGCGATCGGCACGTCGTTGTCCTGCGCCTCGCTGACGATCGTCACCGCGCTTTCGCCGTCCTGCGGGATGAGGATGATCCCGTCGACTCCTTGGGCGATGCAGTCGCGCACCTGCTCGAGCTGGCGGTTTGCATCCTCGTTGGCGTTCCGCTCGATGACGGTGTGGCCCCCTTCCTGGAGGGTCGAGGTGATGGCGCGGTGGCCGGCCACCCAGAACTCCGTCTCGAGGTCCTGAAAGGCGAAGCAGATGGTGGCGGCCGAGGCGGGCGTCGCCGCGGACGCGAGGACGGCGAGCGCGCCGCCAGCGAGAAGGTGCCGAAGTTTCATGGATAGTCCTCCCTGAGGTTAAGCCCTCGGCTTCTGCGGCCGGGGCGGAAAGGTGTCGTGGTGCGGAGCCGGCCGTCAGGCCCCTGGCCGCCGTGGTGGCAGATGTCCGTCACAGGTTGCAGCACCACCTCCGGGGCGAAGACGCGGTTGAGCCAGTGTTCACTGGATCGCCGATGCGCCCACTGGTGGAGCGCAGTTCCTCAGCGCGAGCGTCTGCAATGCCGGCCAATCGGGCGAAGTCACCGCACGCGCAAAGGCAAGCCCGTGTGAGACCACGGGACGAGAACTGAGGCAGAAGCGCGCTTCCGTTGCATGACGTGACGGCTCCCCGGGCGTTCCAACGAGTGTCGGCACGGCCAGTTCTCTCATTCGTCGTCGCCGCTTCGGCAGCAGTCGCGTTCTCTGCAGGACGGTGAGTGCGTGGAAGGAAGCGGCGCGTGGCGTTGCGGCTATGCCTCCGAACGCCACTCAGGTGAGAGCTGTCCACGTCAGCAGCGCCAGTCGCTCCCGCTCCTTGGTCCCTGGCAATCGAGGCCATCGCGAGTGACCCTAGAACTGCCACATGCATAGGAGCACAGACACCTTTCAGACCGCCCCATCAGTACGGACAGAGCCGAGCACCCGGCGAATGTGACAAAGCACAGTCCCGTTCGCGAGACAACGACACCCCTTCGGCGACCGCCGGTCGACCTCATGATCCCGCGGCCCGTCGATTGCGACGCGTAGCCGGCATCTCGGATCTCATCACCGTCAAGCCGACCCTGGCCCCCCGCCCCGCGGACTCGACGGCACCAGGATCGTGTGCCTCGGCTTCAGAGGCGGACATCCCCGGGGGATTGCAGGCCGTCCTGCTCGCGAAGGCAGAACGATCGGCAGCGACGGGTTCAGTCGAGGACGTCGCGCAGTGTCATCGTCATTCCGTCGCGAGGCAGCCGGGGCGGCCGGGCGTCGCCCGATGAACGGGCGGCTGCCCGCACGTCGCCGGGGGTGCATCCGAACTCCGCCCTGAAGGCACGATTGAAAGAGGCCACGCAGTGGTAGCCGCAGCGTTCGGCCACGGACGAGATCGGCTCGCGGGCGCTCGCGAGGTCGCCGAGGATGGCGTGAGCCGTCGTGAGGCGCAGGTTGCGGATGTACGCCGCCACGCCGCCATCGCGCTCGAACATCCGGTACATGGTGGACCGCGAGAAGCCGGTGAGCTGGCACAGCCGGGTGACATCGAGACGTGCGGAGCCGAGGTGCTCGCGCACGATCCGCACGGCGTGCACACGCTGCTGCGCTTCGACGGCCGTGGGTGCGTCAGCGAGGCGGGTCGCCGGGCCGAGGAGGCAGTGGGCGATCATCGCCCTGACGATGACGGCGGCAGCCGGGAGGTCGCTCTCGTCGAGCTGTGGCATCCGCCCGGCAAGCCCAAGAAGGAAGTCGCCGAGGAACATCGCACCGACGCCGTCCTTCGCTCCCGTCCCCGTCGCGACGAGCGCGGCGCAGAGCTCCGGATCGTCGGCGGGAGCGATGTTCAGCGACACCCACTCCGACGCGGTCCAGCGATCCTCGTAGCCGTCGGAGAGGCGTTCGACCACCAGCTGCCGCGGAGCGGCCGAAAACTCGCGGTCACCGACGCGGGACACGGTCGCTCCGGTCCGACAGACGCGCAGGACGATATGGTCGAGGCCGTCCCGTGCAGTCTGCCGGACGGAGCGGGACAGCCGCATCTCCGGTGTGGTGTTGCGGGTCAGAACCATGACGCCGAGCATCCAGCTCTCGCAGCGGGCGGCGAACTCGCCGACAGGCGTGTCGGGCACGTGAACCGTGTTCACCTCGCCGCAGAAGTGCTGCCAGAACTCGAAGCGATGGTCCGGCGCAACGTCGTCGGTCGTGACGATCAGGGGCCGCGCTGGCCGACCGATTCGCTCGTTCGATATGTTCTCTGCCATCGGTAAAGACCTCTTTCCTAGCGGACGAAGTCGGTCAAGGCATTTTCGGTGTAAATAGAATTCACAAATGGTCTATCTGAAACGCAAAGACTTTGGAAGCGGAACCAAGTCCCTTTACGATTACGACAATAAACCGCTTTTCTTGTTGTTCCACAGCTTTGCCGAGTGTTTCAAAGTGCACTCGATCTCGTCTCTTCACGGTAGGTTCGCGCGGCGTAAAGCGAGGGACATCCTGCCGGTGCGGCTGCGGGGTCGGTCACGGCATCATGAACCTGCGTCGGCGGCACCGGACGCCGCGGACCTGCCCGCGAGCGGCCTGTCTACAACCCTCGGGCCGACACCGGCGCCGCACCGACCGCGCAAACCGGAGCCCGGCCATGACAGCGACTGACACGTCTCCTTCTTCCCAGCCGAACGCGAACTGGATGATCGCTCTGGGCGTCGTGATGATCGTCCTCGGCATCGTCGGGATCGGAATGGCCTACTGGCTGACGCTCGCGGCCGTGATCTGGTTCGGTGTCCTCGCCATCGTCGCCGGGCTCGCCCAGCTCCTCGACGTCGTGCACCACAAGGGGTGGAAGGCGATCGTCTGGCACGTCCTGATCGCGCTCCTCTACATCGCCGCAGGGGCGGTGATGGTGCTCCTGCCCATCCGCTCGGCCTTCATCCTGACGCTCCTCATCGCGTTCTCGCTCGTCGCCGCAGGGATCCTGCGGCTCGTGATGGCGCTCGGGACACGCGGGCTCGGCACGGGGGCGAGGACCTGGCTCGTCCTTTCGGCGGTGCTGTCGATCGCCCTCGGCGTCCTCCTCTACGGCACCGTCTCGCCGCCGGGCGCAGAGGCGCTCGCGACGCCGGAAAGCCAGCGCGAGTGGGTCCGGAGCTGGGGCTGGGTGATCGGGCTGTTCGTCTCGCTGGAGCTCGTCTCGCAGGGGATCGCGCTGACCTCGATCGGCGTTCTGGCGCGCAGGCTTCCAGCGGGTGTGCCGGCTGCTGGCGCCGGCGCCTGAGCGCCCCGCACCGTGCTCGATCAGATCGTGAAGCGCAGCGTCGCCGCGAGGACGCCGGGGTGCGGCAGGTCCGCGGCGCGGACGGACAGCACCCGCGCCCCGGAGCCGAGCGCCAGCATCGCGACCTGGTCGGCGACGCCGTAGCTCGACGCGCTGGCATCGCCAGCGAGCGTGATCGCTCCCGTCTTTTCGTCGAGCGTTCCCGGCACGGTGGCGTCCATGTCGACCAGCAGCGTCTCCACCGCGCCGCGGACCACGGCGCGGGCGGCCGTCGACAGGTCCGCCGTCGCCCGCCCCTCATTCTCGCGGCGGGCATAGAGGGTGCGCATCTCGGCGATCGCGGCGGCATAGCTTGCATCGAGGACCGGCCGTGCTGCTGCGGCAAGTTCAGCGTCGCTCATCCGGTCGACCGCTTCGCCGATACCCTCGTCGAGAAGGTGCGGATGGTGCGCGACGGAGCGGAAGATCGGCCCGAGAGGCGCGTTGGCGGCGAGGATCAGCGGCAGGTCGCTGCCGGCGAGCACCGGGCGGAGCGCGGCGTCCACGGCGCGAGCGTATTGCCGCAAGCGCACCTTCTTGCCCTCAGACCCGCCGATCCTGCCTTCGTGGGACCGGTCGTTGATCGTGGCCTGCCTGACGGCACTCGCGGCGTCACGCGGCATCCCGGGTACACTCACCTCTACCGCCGGCGCGTCGGCGAAGAACTCCACGAGCCGCGCGCCGTTCTCCGAAAGCGCGAGCACGAAGCCGGCGTGCGGGAAGGTGAGCGCGCGCAGAAGCGGCTTCAGGTGAAAGCGGTCGGACACCTCCACCGCGGCGGCGACCCGGTTGGCGAGCCGGAAGGTCTTCAGGCTCTCCGGCGTCGCTAGCACGGCAAGGCTGCGCGCCTGGTGCGCCCAAAACCTGTCGTCAGCGCCGAGGTCCTCAAGCTGATCAAGCAGCGCCTCCCGCCCGCCCCGCGGGAGGGGATGTCGGTCGAGCTGGGCGAGGGCGGCTCGCACCGCATTGCCGTAGGCGATCCTTGCCGCGCCGATGTCCCGGGTCACGGGCGTCGTCTCGACGTACAGCGAAACCGCAGCGGGCGCGCGAACCGCCGCGAGGTCGAGGAGCTCGGCGCGGGTCGGGATGTCGACGGGAAGCATCGGGCGGTCAGGCGGCGAGCGCGTCGAGGATCCGTGCCCAGGATCGGATGCCCTTGTGGAAGCTGACGAGGTCGTACTTCTCGTTGGGGCTGTGGATGCGGTCGTCGGACAGGCCGAAACCGGCCATCACCACGTCCATGCCGAGCTTCTCCCGGATGTGGCTGGTGACCGGGATCGACCCGCCGGAGCCGATGAACACCGCGTCCTTGCCCCACTCGGCGCTCAGCGCCTCACGCGTTCTGCGAAAGACGTCGCGCGAGGTGTCAAACACCGTCGCGACCCCGGAGCTGTGGGCGGTGAACTCGACCGTGCAATCCGCCGGCACGCGGGCCTTCACGAACTCACGGAAGGCGGCGCGCACGGCCGCGGGATCCTGGTCGAAGACGAGGCGGAACGAGACCTTCGCCGAGGCGACCGAGGGGATCACGGTCTTGAAGCCGTCGCCCTGGTAGCCGCCGCCCATGCCGTTCACCTGGCAGCTCGGCCGCGACCAGACCTGCTCCAGCGCAGAGCGCCCTTTCTCGCCAGCGGGCACGGAGAGGCCGATTTCGCCGAGGAACGCCTCCGTGGTGAACCCCAGCGTCTCCCACTGGCGGCGCAGCGCGTCGGGGAGGTCAGGGACGCCGTCGTAGAAGCCGGGGAGCGTCACGCGCCCGTCCGCGTCGTGAAGGTCGGCGACGATGCGGCCGACGATGTGGTTGGGGTTCGCCGCGGCCGAGCCGTAGAAGCCGGAATGAAGGTCGCGGTCGGCGGCGCGAATGACGAACTCCTCGGCGACGAGGCCGCGCAGCATCGTCGTGATCGCCGGCGTCTGCCGGTCCCACATGTTGGTGTCGCAGATGAGCGCCACGTCGGCGGCGAGCTCTCCGGCGTTGGCGTCGAGGAACGGCGGCAGGTTGACCCCGCCCGATTCCTCCTCGCCCTCGAGGAGCACCGTCACGGGGATCGGCAGCCGCCCCGCCACGGCGTGCCAGGCGCGGCAGGCCTCCACGAACGTCATCAGCTGGCCCTTGTCGTCCGCTGCGCCGCGGCCCCGGATCTCCTTGGTGCCGTCCGCGCGGGTCTTCAACGACGGCTCGAACGGATCGTCGTCCCAGAGCTCGATCGGGTCGACGGGCTGGACGTCGTAGTGGCCGTAGAAGAGGGCCGACGGGCCGTTGCCGGCGCGCCGGTGGCCGACCACGATCGGGTGCCCGGGCGTGTCCCGCACGCTGGCCTCGAACCCGATCGCCGCGAGGTCCGCCGCGTGCCATTCGGCGCAGCGGCGCGTCTCGGCCGCATAGGCGGGGTCGGTCGAGATCGACTTCAGCCGGAGCGTCGCGAACAGCCGCTCGAGCGCGCCGTCGAGGTCGCGGTCGATGTGGTCGAGGACGGCGGAAAGGTCCGACATGAGGCGGTACTCCGTGGCGGGGTCAGCCGGGCCCGAGCGGCAGGCCGAGGAGGAACCAGGCGATGACGAGGAGCGTCCACGTCACCGACAGGACAACGGCGTAGGGCAGCATCAGCGCGACGATCGTGCCGATCCCCGCATCCTTCACGTACTTCTGCGCAAAGCCCACCATCACGCCGAAGTAGACGTTGAGCGGGGTGATGACGTTCATCGGCGAGTCGCCGACACGGTAGACCGCGAGCACGAGGTCCGGATCGCCGCCGAGCCGCATGAAGAGGGGGATGAACACCGGCGCGAAGATCGCCCATTTCGCAACCGCGCCGGTTATGACGAGGTCGACGACGAGGACCACGATGACGAAGAAGATAATGTAGCCGACCGCGCCGATCGGCATCGTCTCGAGGAAGTCGGCGAGTGTGGACGCGAGGACGGTCGCCATGTTGGTGAAGTTGAACAGGGCGACGAATTGCGAGATCACCAGGAGAAGGAAGATGAGGCCGGCGAGCCCGGAGAACGTCTTCACGATCATGTTGATCGCGCCGGTGAGGTTCGGGATCGTGCCGGCGCCGCGGCCGTAGGCGTAGCCGACGGTGAAGAACAGCATGCTGATGATGACGATGAGGCCGCTCATGAACGGCGATCCGCTCATGATGCCGCCCGTCTCGGGATTGCGCAGCGGGGCGCCCGGCGGTGCCGTCAGGAGCGCGACCACGGCGACGAAGCCGAGAAGGGCGTAGCCGGCGAACTTCAGCCCGCGACGCTCGCCGTCCGTCACCGCCTCGCCCGCCGCGACCTCCGCATCGCCCCGGTAGGGGCCGAGGTGCGGCTCGACCACGCGCTCGGTGAGCACCGTGCAGACGATGCCCATCAGGATGCTCGACCCGATCATGAACCAGAGGTTCCCGACGAGGGTGATCTCGCGCTCCGGGTCGACGAGGGCAATCACGTCGTTGGTCATCTCGACGAGGAGCGCGTCGTTGGGCGTCACGAAGAGGTTGACGAGGAAGACGCCGGCAACGCCCGAGAAAGCGGCCGCGAGGCCCGCGAGCGGGTGCCGCCCGAGGCTGTGGAACGCCGCCGCGCCGAGCGGGACGAGCACGAGGTAGCCGGCGTCGGAGGCGATGGACGACACGACGCCGAGCATCACGACGATGAAGGTGAACATCGACCGCGGGGCGACCTTCACGATCTTCTTCACAAGCGTCGCGATCAGGCCGGACTGCTCGGCGACCCCGACGCCCACCATCGCGACGATGATGACGCCGACCGCGCCGAATCCGAGGAAGTTCGCCACGGGAGAGGTGAAGAGGAAGCGGATGCCGTCGGCGGAGAGGAGGCTCCGGACCTCCGTCGTCACCGTCACCACCTCACCCGTCGCGACGTCGACCGTCTCGTAGCTCGTCGCCGCGCCGAGGAGCGCGAGGAGAGCCGAGAGGACGATCACGCCGGCGATCAGGATCAGGAAGATGACCGCCGGATGCGGCACCGCATTCCCGACACGCTCGATCGTGTCGAGGAACCCGTCGAGCATGCCGCCGCTCTTCTGCGCCGGCGGCGGGGCATGCGGAGCGTCCGTTGTCATGCGTCCCCCAACGGCGTGACCATCCTTTAAGCCTAGTCAAGCAGAGCGATAGCGCACCGGTTCTTTGCGTCGTGTCTCAATACAAACGGCAAAGTGGACCTAAAATGTCCCTCAAACGTGGGGACTCTACTCCATAAGTGCCGAAACTTTGTCTTGTCTAGTCCGTAAGACTGCGGCACGCAAGCAAATGCGGTGCCTCATCACGTTCCGGGAACTTGTGGAACAGACGGCGAAGTGCAAGACGTAAGGCGACGGTGCTGCCGACGCGGCATCGCCTCGCGCGCTGACGGCTGGCTGTCAGGCCGCGACGACCAACCGGACCGGAGCACGGGTCATGGCCGACAGCACGACCATCCTCCTCATCATCGTCGCGGCGGTCGTGCTGTTCGTTTGGGGCCGCATCCCGGTCGCGCTGGTGGCTCTCGCCGTCTCGGCCGCGCTCTACTTCACCGGCCTTCTGACGGTGAATCAGGCGTTCGCCGGCTTCGGCGACCCGGTCATCATCTTCATCGCCGGCCTGTTCGTCGTCGCGGTGGGGCTCGAGACGACGGGCGTCACCGCTTGGGTGGGCCGGTGGCTGGCAGGGGTGGTCAAGGGGAGCCGCCTCCGCCTTGCCGTGCTCACCGTGCTGATCGTGGCGCTCCTCTCGCCACTCATCTCGATGTCCGGCGCGGTGGCGGCGTTCGTGCCCGTCGTGACGCTGCTCGCGCTCAAGTTGGGCGACATGCCGTCCAAGTACCTGATCCCGCTCGCCTTCGCGTCCGGCGCCGGCTCCAAGCTCGCGCTGACGGGGACACCGAAGAACGTCCTCATCTCCGACGCCGCAGCGGACGCGGGTTACGCCCCGTTCGGCTTCTTCGAGTTCGCCTGGGTCGGCATTCCGCTCCTCCTCGGCACGATCGTCGTGGTCGCGCTCGTCGGGCGGCGGCTGCTGCCGGACCGGACGCCGGCGAACCTGCCGGCCGACTTCGGCGCCCACGCGCAGACGCTCGTCGAGCAGTACCGCGTCGATGCCGGGGCCGCCCGCCTCAGGCTGCGGGAGGACTCGCCGCTCGTCGGGCAGCCGCGCGACGCGGTGCTCGCGCGGGACGCTGCGGTCGACGTCATCACGGTGGCCGACGGCCGCACCGGCGAGCCGCTCCGGCGCGGCAGCCTCTCCGCCGGAGACGTGCTTGTCCTGAGGGGGAGCCCGGACGCCACCGCCGCCTTTGCCGCGCGCGCCCGCCTGACCCCGGTGGACGACGGGGAAGGCAGCGTCGCCGACACCCTGTTCAACAGGAACTCCGGCCTCGCCGAGGTGGTGATCCCGCCGCGCTCGCCCCTCGTCGGCATGGCGACGGGGCCGGGGATGGTGACGGAGAGCGGCGATCTCGTCGTCCTCGCGGTCCACCGCAACGGCGAGGAGCTCGGCACCGCGCATCACGGCGAGGTGGTCCGCCCCGAGCCGGTGGTGCTGCGCGCCGGCGACCAGCTTCTCCTCCAGGGCGCGTGGAGTGCGCTCGACGCGCGGCTGAAGACGTCCGAGGTCCTCGTCGTCGACGCGCCCGACATCGTGCGGCGGCAGGCCGTGCCGCTCGGGCCGGGGTCGCAGATGATGCTCGTCATCGTCGCCGCGATGGTGGTGGTGCTCGCGACCGGTGTCGTGCCGGCCGCCGTCGGCGTCCTCCTCGCCGCGATGGCAGTTGTCGGCTTCGGCATCCTCTCCGTCGAGGGCGCGTACCGGGCGATCGACTGGAACACCGTGATCCTCGTCGCCGCGATGATGCCGCTCGCGACCGCGATGCAGGAGTCCGGCACGGCGGAGGAGCTTGCGGAACTCCTCGTCGGCGCGATCGGCGACGCTGGGCCGATGGCGCTCCTCGCGGGCCTCTTCCTGTTCACGGCCATTCTCGGCCAGGTGATCTCCAACACGGCGACGGCGCTGATCCTGATCCCGATCGCGGTCGCGACAGCTGCGGAGCTGAACATCTCGGCGCTCCCGGTGCTGATGTCGCTCAACGTCGGCGCCTCGGCGGCCTTCCTGACGCCGATCGCGACGCCGCCCAACCTCATGGTCATGGGCCCTGGCGGCTATCGGTTCGGTGACTACTGGAAGCTCGGTCTCGTGCTGTTGCTCGTCTACTTCGCGGTCGCCGTCTTCTGGGTGCCGGTGGTGTGGCCGCTCGCGGCGGTCGCGACGCCGCAATAGCGGGCGGTGAAGGGCCTCGCCGCCTTCGAGCCTCTCGGCGACGCCGAGCGGGCAGTCGCCGCGAGCCTCGCCGACGGCGGGTTCGAGCGGCTCGGCGACGGCGGCAGGCCGGAGGCGGACAGCCCCGGGCGGACCGTGCGGGCGGATATCCTGCGCGCCCTCGTCGTCGGCGGCGAGGGAGTGCCGGTCCATGCCAAGGGCGTCCGCCTCGTCGGAGCGACCGTCACCGGCGTCCTCGATCTCGGGGGCTGCCGCGTCGCGCACGCGATCGCCTTCGTCGACTGCACCTTCGACGGGACAGTCGTCCTGCGCGGCGCAGTTCTCGACGCGATGCAGCTCGACGGCTTCCGTCCCCCGGCGCTCCTCGCCGAGCAAATCGAGGCGCGCGGCGATGTCGCCCTCAGGAGCGCCACCGTCGACGGACCCGTTCTCCTCGCCGCGGGCCGGATCGGCGGCAGCCTCGTCGCCGATGGCGCGACCGTCAGCCGCCCCGCGGAGACCGCCTTCGACGCGGGCAAAGCCGAGATCCGCGGCGGGCTCTTTCTCCGAAACGCCACGGTGGAAGGGCGCATCCTCCTCGGCAACGCCAGCGTCGGCGCCGACCTCGAGGCCGTCGGCCTTCTCGTCCGCCGGCCGGACGGGTGGCGCTCGACGCGCACGGACTTGTTGTCGGCGGGAATCGCTTCCTCCGCCGGGCCGCGGTGGAGGGGGAGGCGCTCTTCGATGGCGCGGAGGTCGGCGGGATCTCGACCTCTCGGGCGGCCAGTTTGCCGCGCCGGGCGGCTCCGCGTTCCGCCTCGCCCGGGCCGCGGTCGAGGGCGCGTTCATCCTGCGCGAGGGCGCATCGTTCGACGGCCTCCTCGGCCTCAACGGCACCACCGTCGGCCTCCTTGTCGACGATCCGGCGTGCCGGCCTGCGCCTGGCGACATGTCGCTGAACCGCTTCCTCTACGGCGCCTTCCTGTCCTCGCCCGTCGACGCCGCGACGCGCCTGTCCTGGCTCGCCCTCCAGGACCCGTCGCGGACCGGGGACGACTTCTGGCCGCAGCCATACGAGACGCTCGCCGGCGTCCTCTCGGCGATGGGATACGGCGAGGATGCCCGAACACGGTGCTCTTCGAGAAAGAGCGGCTGCAGCGGCGCGCCCGCCGGGCCCGCGCGTCATCCCGCATCGCACGCGCCCTCCTGTCGGCGCACGATGCGATCCTCCTCGTCACGGTCGGCTATGGCCGCAAGGCGCACTACGCCAACGTCTGGCTCGCGGTCCTGTGGGTCTCGAGCGGGCTCCTCCTCGCCGCGGCGGAGGGGCGAGACGAGATCCGCCCGAACCCTCCGTTTATCCTGCGCCTCCCCGAGTGGGTCCTCTGCGGCTACCTCGCCGACGCGGAGGTCGACCTCGGCTCGCTTTGCGGCGTGCAGCGCGGGCTCGCTGAGCCCGGGCAGTCGCAGCTCGGCTGCTGGCGCGCGCAGCCGAATGCTAACGCCTTCCCCCGCTTCGATCCGTGGATGTACGCCGTCGACACGATGCTGCCGCCGCTCGACACGCAACAGCGCGCCAACTGGTCACCCGACACGCGCACGCCCTTCGGCCGCTTCGTGAAGGGGTTCTCCCACTTCGTCACCGTCGCAGGATGGGCTCTGAGCCTGCTCGCCGTCGCCGCCTTCTCGGGTCTCGCCCGTTCGCGCTGAGTTATTCGGCGGGAACGCGGTCGACCGGCGCAGGCGCGACGGCGGCGGGCGCCGCGGAGCGGGGCGACAGCGCAACATAGAGTGCCGGGAGGACGATCAGGGTGAGGATGGTCGCGACGAGAAGGCCGCCCATGATGGCGAACGCCATCGGTCCCCAGAACAGCGTCGGCGCGATCGGCAGGAGGCCGAGCACCGTCGACAGCGCCGTCAGCATCAGCGGGCGGAGGCGGCTCGTCGCCGCCGCGACCGCCGCGTCGACGATCCCTCGCCCGGCCGCCTCCTCCTCGGCGATCTGGGTAATGAGGATGACGGCGTTCTTCGCGATCATGCCGATGAGGGCGAGGACGCCGAGGATCGCGACGAAGCCGAGCGGCCGGCCGAAGGCGAGGAGCGCCGCCACGACCCCGATCAGCCCGAGCGGCAGGAGGAGGACGACCATCGCGACGCGGCGGAAGTTCTGGAGCTGCACCATGAGGAGGGTCAGCATCACGAACACCATCAACGGCACCACGGCAAACACAGCCGCCTGGCTTTCGGCACTCGTCTCCACCGTTCCGCCGGCCGCGACGCGGTAGCCCGCCGGCAGCCCCGCGTCGAACGCCGCGACAGGGTCTGCGAGGTCGCCCACCACCGCCTCCGGCGTCACGCCCGGCGCGACATCGGCGAGTACTGTCAGCGTCGGCATCCGGTCGCGGCGCCAGACGATCGGCTGCTCCTGCGCCGGCTCGAAGGTCGCAAACTGGCTGAGCGCCACCGTCCGCCCGCCCGGCACAGGGACCTGGAGCGTCTCCAGCGTGTCGAGGGTGACGCGGTTCCCTTCGCTCGCCCGGCCGACGACGTCGACGAGGTAGATCCCGTCGCGCAGCTGGGTCACCGGCGCGCCGGAGACGGCCGCCTGCAGCACGTTGGCGAGCTGTGCGCTGGTAAGGCCGAGCCTCCGCGCCCGGTCCTGGTCAACGACGATCCTGAGATCGCGCGCCGGCTCGATCCAGTCGAAGTGGACGCGCCGGGTGGCAGGGTGCGCCGCGACCACCCCGGCGAGGGCCATCGCTTCGGTCCGGACACGCTCGACGTCCGGTCCCGACAGGCGGTACTGCACCGGCCAGCCGACGGGCGGGCCCAGCTCCAGCGGACTCACCCGCGTGATCGCCTCCGGGAACGCTTCTTCCAGAAACGCCGGGAGGGTCGCCTCCAGGCGCAGCCGCGCGGCGATGTCCGTTGCCATCACGACGATCTGCGAATGGTTGTCGGCCGGCGGACGGATGTCGAGCGGCAGGTAGAAGCGGATCACGTTCTGGCCGACGAAGGCGGAGAACGCCTCGACGTCCTCGTTGGCGGCGAGCCACGCCTCGATCCTCTCCACCGCCCGCTCGCTGGCGTAGATCGAGCTCGAGCGGGGGAGCTGGAGGTCGATCACGAGCTCGTCGCGGTCCGACGGCGGGAAGAACTGCTGGTCGACGAGCGGAAGCGCTGCGATCGCGGCGGCGAAGAGTCCGACGGCGGCGGCGATGGTGAGCCAGCGGACGCGGATGGCGAGCCGGAGCACTGCGCCGTAGGCGCGCAGCAGTGCACCGGGTCGCACGGGAGCCGATCCCGCCGCTGGCGCGCGCAGGAGCGCCGAGGCGATCACGGGCGTGAACAGGACAGCGGCGAACCAGGACGCGATGAGGGCGATCGCGACGACCTGGAAAATCGAGCGCGTGTACTCGCCCGCGTCGCTCGCCGCGAAGCCGATCGGGATGAAGCCCGCGATGGTGACGAGCGTCCCCGTCAGCATCGGCGCGGCGAGCGTCCGGTAGGCGAATGTGGCGGCGTCCCCCATCCGGTCGCCGGCGGCGAGGCGGCGCAGCATCGCGTCCACCGTCGTCATCGCATCGTCGACGAGGAGCGCGAGCGCGATGATGAGCGCGCCGAGCGAGACGCGGTGAAGGTCGATCCCGAACACCTGCATCACCAGGAAGACCGTTGCGATCGTGACGGGGATGGCGACCGCCACCACCGCCCCCGGGCGAACGCCGAGGGTGACGAAGCTGACCGCGAGGATGATGATGACCGCCTGCCAGAGCGAGGTGGTGAACTCGCCGATCGCCTCCGTCACGATCCCGGCCTGGTTGGCGACGAAGTGCGGCTCGATTCCGATGGGAAGCTCGGCGACGATCCGCGCCATCGCCGCCTCCACCTCCGCGCCGAGGGCGAGGACGTCGCCGCCTGCCCGCATGGAGATCGCGAGGCCGATCGCCCTCTCGCCGTTCACACGGTAGAGCGGCGCCGGCGGGTCGGCGAACGCGCGGCGGACTTCGGCGATGTCGCCAAGCCGGATCGCGCGGCCGTTCGCGATGAGCGAGACCTCCGCGACGTCTGCCTCCGTCTTGAATGCGCCGGTGACGCGGAGCGAGAGGTTCTCCGTGCCGGTGTTGATGACGCCGGACGGGCGGACGACGTTCTGGGCCGCGATGGCCGCGAAGATCTCGCCATAGTCCAGCCCGCGTGCCGCGACCTCGGCCGGGTCCAGCTCAACGAGGATCTCCTCGTCCTGCGCGCCGATGAATTCGATCTTCGCAATCGCCGGCACCTCGGCGAGAAGCGCATCGCGCACAACGTCCACCGCGTCGCGCAGCTCGCGGAGGGAGAAGCCATCGGCGGTGAAGCCGTAGACGATGCCGAACACGTCGCCGAAGTCGTCGTTGAAGAATGGCCCGAAGACGCCCTGCGGCAGCGTGTGGCGGATGTCTCCGACGCGCTTCCTCACCTCGTACCAAGAATCGTCCACCTCGTCCGGCGGCCACGCGCCCTCGAGGTCGACAAAGATCGTGGTGACGCCCGGGCGCGTGACGGAGCGGAGCGAGTCGAGCCCCGGCACTTCCTCGAGCGTCCGCTCCAGCCGTTCCGTCACCTGCCGAAGCGTCTCGTCGGTCGTGGCGCCCGGCCAGACGGCGGTGACGAGCATCGTCTTGATCGTGAAGCTCGGGTCCTCGTCGCGGCCGAGGCTCACGAACGCGGCGGCGCCGGCAACGAGCGCCACCAGCATCAGGTAGATCGTGAGCGAGCGGCTCCTGAGCGCGAAGGCCGAGAGGTTGGGCCCGATCACGCCCCCGCCTCCGGAAGGCGCACGGTCTGCCCCTCCCGCAGCGCCTGGACGCCCGCCGTGACCACCCTGTCGCCCGGCGAAAGGCCGGCCGTCACCTGCACCTCGCTCGGCCGGTGCGCGCCGATCTCGATCGGCCGGAGCGACACGGTCGCGTCGGCGGCGACGACCCAAACAGCGGGCGAGCCGCCCACCGAGGTCAGCGCGGCCGCGGGGATCGCAATGCCGGGCGTGCCGCCGACAGTGGTCTCGGCCGTGATGTTGGAGCCGAGCCGCATCGCCGGCGGCGGGTCCGAGAGGCCGACGCGGACGCGGAACGTCCCCGTCACGGCATCTGCTTGCGGCGACACCTCGCGGATGCGGCCGCGCGCCGAGACCGACCGGTCGCTCGAAAGGAACACCGTCACGACCGCGTGCGGCGAGACGGTCTCGACGAGGTTCGCCGGCGCGTCGAGGACGGCATCGAGCCCCTCTTCGCGGGCGATGCGGACGATCATGCGGCCGGACTGAACCACCTCGCCCGGCTCGGCGCCGACCGCGATCACCGCTCCCGGCGCGTCCGCCTCGAGCACGGTGTCGTCGTAGCGCGTCCGGGCGATGTCGCGGCGGGCGGCGGCGTCGGCGACGGCGGCCTGCGCGGATGCGAGCACCTGCGAGGCGTTGTCGAGCCTGGCGCGGGCGACGACGCCGCGGCTGTAGAGCTGGTTCTGCCGGCCGAAGTCGAGCTCGGCCTCGACGAGCCGCGCCTCCGCCGCCGTGAGCGCCGCCTGCGCCGACAGGAGCCCATTCTCCTCGTTGATCGCGTCGAGCCGGCCGATCACCGTCCCGGCCTCGACCGTGTCGCCGATCCCGACCGTCCGCTCGACGAGGCGGCCGCCGATCCGAAAGGCGAGGTCGACCTCTCGCTCCGCCGCGATGGTGCCCGAGAGGGAGACCGTCCGCTCGCCATCGTTCTCCGTCACGGTGAAGACACGGACCGGGCGCGGCGCCTCGGGAGGGATCTCGGTCTCCGGGCTGCAGGCGGAGACAAGCGCCGCCGTGCCGATCGCGAGAAGGAGACGGGCCTGCGCGGGAACCATGGATCGATATCCCCCGAGTAAGATCGCGCCTGCGCCGAATATTCCCGCATCGACGTGTGCGGATCTGTGTACCGACTGCCCCAGCGCGCCACAAGCGTTACGCTCTTGAAGCTCACTTACCGTTTCGTCCGTACGATTCGCGAAGATCTCAATTCGCCGCGTCGCAGTCGGTCCGGGTGCGTCACTTCGTGCGAAGTCGCCTGTGCGCCGATGATCAGAGCAAATGATCCTGCTAGACTTGCGCAGGCCTGCAAGGCTTGCGAGGAGAAGCGGGCGTGGCGCCCCGACGATCGTCGGGGTTGCTCGGGAAGGAGCTCGGCCGGTGCGCAGCGCGGTGACGGCGGCGATGATCTGGATCCCCGCATGAGGGCGAGCATGGCGCGCCTGACGAGCCCGGCGAATCCGTCCCCGGTCTCCAGCATCGGCGGCATCGGCACGAGCGTGCTGTCCGGCTGCACCTCGTCCCGACGGACACGATGACCGACTCATCGCGCGAGCCGCTCCTCGTCGACTTGGCGCTTCAGGGCGGTGGTTCACACGGCGCGTTCGCCTGGGGTGCGCTCGACCGGCTGCTCGACGTCTCCTGGATCATCGTCGAGGCGATCTCCGGCACCTCGGCCGGCGCAATGAACGCCGCAGTGTTCGCCGACGGGATGCAGAAGGGCGGCCGGGAGGGCGCGCGACGCGCGATGGAGTCGTTCTGGCGGCAAGTCTCGGATGCGGCGCGCTTCAGCCCCTTCCAGCGCAGCCCGTTCGACCGCCTGATGGGCCGATGGACGCTCGACTACTCGCCCGCCTACCTCGCGACCGATTTCATGGCCCGCATCGTCTCGCCGTACTCGTTCGGCGGTGTCGGCGCCGCGTGGAACCCCCTGCGCGACATCCTGAACGAGGCGATTGACTTCCCGGCGCTCGCCCAGGGGCCGATCAAGCTCTTCATCACCGCGACGAACGTGAGGACGGGCCGGGGCCGCGTCTTCCGCAACCACGAGATCTCGGCCGACGTCCTTCTCGCCTCGGCGTGCCTGCCGACGATGTATCAGGCGGTGGAGATCGACGGCGAGTCCTACTGGGACGGTGGGTTCGCCGGGAACCCGACGATCACGCCGCTCGTGCGCGAGTGCGAGGCGCACGACACCTTCCTCGTCCAGATCAACCCGGTGGTGCGGCCAGACGTGCCGCGGAGCGCGCGCGACATCCTCTCCCGCGTCAACGAGGTCGCCTTCAACGCGACGCTCCTCAAGGAGCTCAGGATGATCGCGCTGCTCCGGCAGGTCGTCGACCCGGGCAATGACGAGGCGCGGCTCTGGACGGAGCTGAGATTGCACCGGATCACCAGCGACCTGATGGTGACGCTCGGCGCGTCCTCAAAGCTGAATGCGGAATGGGATTTCCTGACGATGCTGCGCGACGAGGGGAGGCGCGCTGCGTCGCTGTTCGCCGAGCGGCACGGCGCGGACGTCGGAGTCCGCTCCACGTTCGAGTTCGATGACCTGCTCGACGGCGTGTAGCCGCGACCCGGATGTGTGAACTGACCAACGATCTCCGCTCGCCGATGGTGGTACAGCGGACGATCGCGGAGCGGGGTATTCCTCGCGAGGTTCGGCGCTGCCGTCCGCCGTCCGAGATGATCTCGTTCCGATACGCGCGTCTCGGGAATCGAGGGGCGGCTTCAGGAGCTGCGAATGCGCGGAGCCTGCTTCGGCGCACGCCGCTCCGCACCCTGTCGGTGCTGATCCAAGGGGCGGCGAACAGTTGAAGCCTTGGTAGCCAGCGGCTCGGGCTACCAAGGCCTGCCAATCGCGCTAGAGCGAGCCGCCGCCCTGATGCGCGGCGTCGGTCAGCTTCTTCGCAATCTCCATCATCTCCTCAGGCGCGTAATCCGGTGTGAAGGCCGATGGCACTCCGGCGAGCTGCTGGATCTTGCCTCCCTCGGGATGGCCCTCGACCACGGTCAGTTCGCCCGGCGGGTCTCCGGGAAGGGCCTGTTCGCCCTGACCCCAGATGCTTGCGATCGTCCGGTAGTCAGAGGGACTGAAGGTGTAGAGCCGACGATGAGAGCCCTCCTCCAGATACTTCTGCGCTTCGGGAATATTGGCGAGCGGGATGTTGGGGGTCGGCAGCATCTGCTCGATGGCCACGCCCGTCAGCTTCTTGAGCGCGAGGGCGTAGGCATGCGCGTGCACCGACCCGCGGACGAGGAGGTAGCCGCAGACTTCCCGGCCCGTCGGGTCGGTGAGGCTCTCGTAGACCCGGAGCTTGTGCAGGCGCGCTCCGCATTCGAGGTGGAAATTGTGGAGGAGGTCGAACACCACGTTACCTGTCGTGGTCACGAAATCCTTGTTCCAGGACAACCCGTTCGAATCGACGGGTACCGCTCCTCCGCCATGGGAGAAGAAACCCGCAGCGAGACGGATGTCGCGCATGTCATCGAAAGGTGCGTCCGAGATGTCTCCGCCGTCCTCCTCGTCCTCGTCGGTATCAGGCCCGTTGTTGAGCATGGCCACACCATTGCTGACGAGCTCGACGTGACCGAGCTCTTCGGCGGTGATCGCCGCGACGAGGCTGTAGAAGGGCCGCAACTTGTTTTTGGAGCGAAAGTTGAAGCTCTGGAACAGGTAGTTGCCTAGCGTGGACATCTCGCCGTATTTGCCACCAAGAAGCTCCTGGAGAGCCGCGCCGGCGTTCGGATCCTGCTTTTTTGGAGCTGGCAACTCGATTTGTAACTTGTCGACGCGGAGAAACATTCTGCTGCCTCCTGAGGGTGAACGCAGCGGAAAGCCCGGTCGGCCAGCGTTTGTTCCGTCCAGCCATTCGAGCGTTGGAGTGGCGCCGCCCCGAATACCACCGCCCAACGTTGCGCCTTCACCGCAAGGCGCGGGTCACGCGTTCCCGTACCGGGTGGCGCCGAAGAAGGCCGCCGGCAGGTCGAGGAGGGCCCGCGATCCGGTGCGCTCGATCATCCACCCGGCCTCGCGGTCGGCCGCCGCGATGATCGCCGCCTCGTCGACGCGGGTCGCACGGCGATCGTCGAGGACCACCTCGCCCCCGACGATCACCGTGTGCACGTCGTTGCCGTTCGCGAACGCCGCGGCGCGGAGCGGCGCCATGTTGAACGGCGCGAGATGCGGGCGCGCGAGGTCGAGGAGCACGATGTCGGCGCACTTCCCCGGCTCGAGTGAGCCGATTTCATGCGCGAGGCCGAGCGCGGCGGCGCCGTCGACCGTCGCCATCTCGAGCGCCTTCCCCGCGGGCAGGACGGAGGGATCGCGGAAATGGGTGCGGTGGTAGTGCATCGCCTGCTGGATGTGGCGGAACATGTCGGCGGACCGGTCCGGCGCCGTCGCGTCCGAGCCCAGCGCGACGATGGCGCCGGCCTCCATCAGCTCGATCGCCGGGCAACGTCCGAGAATCGAGGCGACCGCGCTCGGGTTGTGAGCAACGGCGGTGCCGGTCTCCGCAACGAGTGCGATCTCATCTGCGTCGATGTCGATGCAATGCGACAGGAGTGTGCCGGGCCCGAGGATGCCCATCTCGGCCGCGCGGCGGATGGAGCCCTTCCAGTGACCGTCCTGCGTGAAGACGACCCCCGCCTCGCGGGCGAGGGCGCGGACGCGCTTCGTCTGCTCCGTCGCCTCGGCGAGGAGGACGGGACCGAGCGAGCCGACGTGCTCGTCACGCAGCACCGGGGTGAGGAGGGCGACGCGGATCCGGCCATCGTGCGTGTCGTGCCACTCGCGCAGGACCGCGAGCGACGTCGCGAGCTGCTCCTCGAAGCCGACGGGCCGGTCGTGCCGCTCGCCGTCGATCCATTCGGCGTAGGTGCGCGGGTGCGGCGGACGCGTCGGGCCGATGGCGAGCACCTCGCGGACGCCGACCGCGACGACGCCTTCGGCGTGGGCGGCTGCATGGTCCGGGCGGTCGGACCGCATGATCGTGTCGCCGCCGCCGAGGAGCGAGACACCCGTCGTGACCCCGAAGCGGAGCCGCTCGAGCGCCGCGAGCTCGGCCTCGGCGCGCCAGAACTCCGGCGTCGAGCCGACGGTGTAGACCGTGCCGCAAAGCTCCTCCCAGGCGCCGGGAGTCGCGATCCCCATCGACTTGATGAGCCCGTGGCCGGCGTGCGCATGGACGTCGATCAGGCCGGGCATCACGAGCCGGCGGGTCGCGTCGATCACCCGCGGCGCGGGATAGACGGCCGCGACCTCCGCGCGCGGGCCGACGGCGACGATCCGCCCGCCGGAGACCGCGACGGCGCCGTCCTCGATGACGCGTCGCGCGCCGTCCATGGTGAGGACAGTGCCGCCGCTGACGAGAAGGTCGGCCATCAGGGACGCTCCAGCGTGGGCGGGAGAGTGCGGACGTCGAGAACGCCGTCACTGCGCATCCGCCACTCCGGATGCGTGCCGGCGATGCCGCTCCGGTGAACCTCGCAGAAGCAGAACAGCCACGGCGGGTCGGCGACGAGTGCGTCGTGCGCGCGGCGGAAGAGGGCGTGGCGCGCGGCGGTGTCGGGGGTGCGCGCCGACTCGTCGATGAGGCGCTCCACATCGGCGTTGTGATAGCCGAGCCACCATGAGCCCCTGTGGCGCGCGTCGAGCTTCTCGCGCAGGACCCGCCAGGTGGAGAGGGGCGAGGAATCGAACACGCACATGTCCCGCACCTCGCTGCGGCGGACCATGTGGGCGTATTCCTCGCGATCCTCGATCCGGCGCACGTCGAGCGTGACGCCGACCTCGGCGAGCTGGCGGCCGACCTCAGCGGTGAGCGCCTCGGCGACGTCGGGGAGGCTCGTCGGCGTGTCGGTCTCGATCACGAGCCCCTCCGCGCCCGCCTCGGCAAGGAGGGCGCGGGCGGCGGCCGGGTCAGGCGCCTCGGCGACGGGCGGAACGTAGCCGGCGTGGACGCGGCTGAACGGGCCGTGGAGCGGCACGCCGCCGCCACCGAGCACGCTGTCGACGATCCGCCGCCGGTCGATCGCGAGGTTGAGTGCGCGGCGGATGCGGGGGTCGGCGAGCCGCCCGCGCGCGACGTGGAACATGTAGATGACGACGGTCGGCTCCATGTGGTCGACCAGCGTCGCGCCCGGAAGCACGGCGTCCTTCGGCACGCGGATCGCGACGTCGGCCTCGCCCGCGGAAAGCATGGCGAGGCGCGCCGCCCGGTCCGGCACCTTGCGGAACACGACCTCCGCGAACGGCGGCCGACCCGCGACGTGCGCGTCGTGCCGGGCGAGGCGGATCGCGTCCGCCGTCACCTCCGCCACGCGGTAGGGTCCGCTGCCGACCGGGCTTGCGACCGGATCGTCGAGCGAGCCGGGCGCCGCGACGTAGCCGTAGCCGAGGAGGTCGAGAAGGTCGCTCATCGGGCTTGCGAGCGCGATGCGGACGGTCGTGGCATCGAGCGCCTCGATCTCGGCGCCCGTCAGGTACTGCGCGTAGACGCCGGGGGCGCCGAGGGTGACGCCCATGTCCGGCCGCGCCATACGGCGGAGCGAGGCGACGACCGCGGCCGCGTCGAGTGGCGAGCCGTCGTGGAAGGTGACGCCGTCGACGAGGTGGAAGGTCCAGACGCGGCCCTCCTCGGCGACGTTCCAGGCGCGCGCGAGACAGGGGACGTGGCCGGCGTCGGTGCGGCGGACGAGCGTGTCGTAGATTGCGTCGAGCACGCAGAGTGCGTCGGACATGTCGGTCGAGTTGTGCGGGTCCGCGAGGACGAGCCGCGGCTGCACGACGGTGACCATCTAGAGAATCCCTTCGGCGACGAGGTGACAGGCGACGGTGTGGCCAGGCGCGACCTCGGCGAGCGCCGGACGCTCGGCGGCGCAGCGCTCCACCGCGTGCGGGCAGCGGGTCCGGAAGGGGCATCCCGACGGCAGGTCGAAGGCGGATGGCACCTCCCCCTTGAGCTCGGCCGCTGCGTCCGGCTCGGCGTCGAGCGACGGCGCGGCGGCGAGGAGGGCGCGGGTGTAGGGGTGGCGCGGCGCGGCGAACAGGGCGTCGCGGCTCGCGAGCTCCACCATGAAGCCGAGGTACATGACGCCGACGCGGTCGGAGATGTGCCGCACGACCGAGAGGTTGTGGCTGATGAAGAGGTAGGCGAGGCCGAACTCGTCCCTGAGGTCCATCATCAGGTTGAGGATCTGCGCCTGGATCGACACGTCGAGCGCGGAGACGGGTTCGTCGGCGATGACGAGCTGCGGCTCCACCGACAGCGCGCGGGCAATGCCGATCCGCTGCCGCTGGCCGCCGGAGAACTGGTGCGGGTAGCGGTTCGCCTGCTCGGCATTGAGCCCGACCCGCTCGAGGAGCGCGAGCACCCGCCGCTGCCGTTCGCGCGCGTTCGGCACCGTCTGCCGCATCGGGTCGGCGACGATGTCCTTCACGCGTTGCCGCGGGTTGAGCGAGGCGTAGGGATCCTGGAAGATCATCTGCATCTTGCGGCGGACCGGCAGCATCTCGCGGTAGCCGAGCGTCGAGATGTCTGACCCGTCGATCCGGATGGCGCCGCCGGTCGGGCGGTAGATGCGGGCGATGGTCTTCGCGACGGTGGACTTGCCGCAGCCCGATTCACCGACGATGCCGAGCACCTCCCCCCGCGCGAGGCTGAACGACACGCCGTTCACCGCTTGCACGACGCGGCGTGGCGCCAGCACGCGGCCATTCGACAGGCTGAGGCGGTCGAGGACGCCGCCGGACACCTCGAAGCGCTGAACGAGACTGTCCACCTCAAGCAGCACGGACGTCCCTCCCGGCGGGGTAGAAGCAGGCGGCGCGCTGGCCGCTGCCGAGGTCGACGAGCTCCGGCCGCTCGGCGGCGCACCGCGGGGCGGCGCGCGCGCAGCGATCGCGGAAGGCGCAGCCGGCCGGGAGATTGCGGACGTCCGGCACCATGCCCGGGATCTGCGCGAGCCGGCGCGCATTGCCGTGGAGGCTCGGGATCGAGCGGATCAGGCCCTCCGTGTAGGGGTGGGCCGGACGATCGAGAACGGTGCGGACCGGCCCCTGTTCGACCACGCGGCCGCAGTAGAGCACCACGATCGTGTCGACCGTGCGCGAGACGACGGCGAGGTCGTGGGTAATGAGGATCATTGCGAGCCCGCGCTCGCGCACCCGCTGGCGCATCAGCTTGAGGATCTGCGCCTGGATCGTCACGTCGAGCGCCGTCGTCGGCTCGTCGGCGATCACGAGGCGCGGCTCGGCGAGGAGGGCAATCGCGATCACGACGCGCTGGCGCATCCCCCCGGAGAACTGGTGCGGGTACTGGGACAGGCGGCTCTCGGGCTGCGGGATGCCGACCTCGGCGAGCATCGCGATGCAGCGGGCGCGGCGCGCAGCGGTGTCGAGGCCGGTGTGGATGCGCAGCATCTCGTCCATCTGCCGGCCGATGGTCTGGACCGGGTTCAGCGAGGTCATCGGGTCCTGGAAGATCATCGCGATCTCCCGCCCGCGAACCCTGCGCAGCTCCTCCTCGTTCAGCCCGACGAGCTCGCGCCCGGCGAAGCGGACGGATCCGCGCTCGATCCGGCCGGGCGGGTCGATGAGGCCGAGGACGGAGAAGCCGACCACCGACTTGCCGCCGCCCGACTCGCCGACGAGCCCCATGATCTCGCCTTCCGCGAGGTTGAAGGAAACACCCGACACGGCATTCACCGTCCCCGCGAAGGTGTGGAAGCGGGTGACGAGGTCGCGGACTTCGAGGAGCGCCGTCACTTCAGCCTCGGATTGAGTTCGTCGCGCAGGAAGTCGCCGAAGAGGTTGATGCCGAACACGAGAAGCATGATGGCGAGGCCGGGAAAGACGCTTGTCCACCACAGGCCCGACAGGAGCACGTCGAACCCGTTCTTCACGAGGAGGCCGAGGGAGGGCTCGGTGATCGGCACGCCGACGCCGAGGAATGAGAGCGAAGCCTCGATGAGCACGAAGGTCCCGACCTGGATCGTCGCGATCACGATGAGCGGCGTGAGCACGTTCGGGAGCACGTGGAAGGCGATGATGCGGCGGTCGGGCAGTCCGGCGACCCGCGCCGCGTGGACGTACTCCTTCTCGATCTCCGCCAGTGTGGACCCGCGCGTCGTGCGCGCATAGACGACCCAGCCGACGGCCGTCAGCGCGATCAGCACCTTGTCGATCCCGGTGCCGACGGCGGACATCAGGAAGAGGGCGATCAGGATCGACGGGAACGAGAGCTGGATATCGGCGATCCGCATGATGACCGCGTCGAGGAGCCCGCCGTAGTAGCCGGCGAGGAGGCCGAGCGTCGTCCCGATTAGGAAGGACGCGATCATCCCGACGAGGCCGATCATCACCGAGGCGCGGGCGCCGTAGATGATGGCGGCGAGGATGTCGCGCCCCTGACCGTCGGTGCCGAGGGGGAAGGCGGG